>Ga0137378_10005578_pt1 | contig 10910 bp, 12 predicted proteins | sample SagtaG_21_FD_104813 | JGI IMG/M metagenome (GOLD analysis project Ga0137378, IMG submission 104813) | Vadose zone soil microbial communities from Sagehorn Ranch, Mendocino, California, USA - Sage2_L_60_16 metaG | ecosystem: Environmental > Terrestrial > Soil > Vadose zone | place: USA... | reverse complement strand
TTGAACTCCGTCGCATCAATGACACGCAAAAAGAGCCCATCAAGGGATTGGCATATACATCGCGTCATATGGTGGAATGTTTCGACGCTGGGGCAAAGGCGTTCGGCTGGAGCCGCCGAAATCCTCAGCCTGCTTCGATGCGCGATGGTGAATGGCTTGTCGGGTTCGGCTGTGCGGCGGCCGCTTATCCTGCCAATGTCGCCGCAGGGTCGACGCGCATCAGTCTTGCGCCAACGGGCGAAGCACGCATCCAGATGGCAGTACATGACTTGGGAACTGGCGGCTATACCGCCGTTGCTCTGGTCGCTGCCGATCGGCTTGGTCTACCGGTGACGAAAGTGACCGTGATTGGCGGAGAGTCCGACTTGCCGGCGGCAGGATTGGCTGCAGGCTCCATGCATGCGGCGACCACGTGCAACGCTGTTGCTAAAGCCTGCGAAATGATCCGCGAGCGGCTCGCAGGCGCGGCTGTGGGTGACAAGGACAGTGCGTTTTTTGGCCGTGATCCCGCCCTGTTGCGGCTGCAGAACATGGCGCTTGTAGACGGAGCTGGCCACCGTGAGGGATTGGACAAGGCTGTGTCGCGGACGGGCGCGGTGCTGGAGGTTTATGCAGAGAACGTTCCGTCCGGTTTGCCTGCCGATGCGGTGCAAAAGATTTATCGTGGCGAAATGGCGATGGCGCGGGGCTCAGAACTGAAAGAAGAGATGCGCTACGCCTTTGGTGCGCAATTCCTGGAAGTTGGAGTGAATCCGCTGACCCGCGAGGTTCGGGTTCGCCGTGCAGTGGGTGCTTTTGCCGCCGGAAAAATCATCAATCCAATGACCGCCAGGAGCCAACTCATGGGTGGAATGATCTGGGGCATTTCGTCGGCTTTGCATGAAGAAACCGAGATCGATAAGCGAACTGCGCGCTACTACAACAATGATTTTGCCGAATATTTGATTCCGGTGAACGCGGACATCCCGGAGGTAGATGTGATCATGATCCCGGAGCAGGATAGTGAAATTAACGAACTGGGAATCAAAGGTATTGGCGAGCTCGGCATCACGGGCATGAATGCAGCAGCTGCCAATGCGGTATTCCATGCGACGGGAATCCGTGTGCGGGATCTTCCGATTCGCATTGAGAAGCTGCTACCGCTTTCGGCCTGAGGGCGAGAATCCGCGTATCGAGAAGTTTGCAAAACCACGACGATGTCGAGGCTTAACAGGCCCGTCTCGTGCTTTTGCATTCGTGTCTGCCGAACGTTTCAGGACGTGGAGCGTTTTTAAAGAGTGGGCGCAAGCTGGTGCAAAAGGTGTCTCATGTTGAAGATTTCCAAACTGGTTCTTGTTGCAGCTTTGATCGCAACGCCCGTGGCGGCAGTCGCACAAGCAGGGGGCGCAGGCGCAGGCGGAGGCGCTGCGCCAGGCGTCGGCGCAGGCGGTGTTGGACCTAGCGGCGTCGGGACAGGGGGCATCGGCACAACCACGCCGGCGTCACCGGGTGCAGGTACAAACACGGTTCCCGGCGGCATGACACTTGTTCCCGGGACCGTTGTGACACCTGGAGTTGGCGGCTCAGCGGCAACGGGAACGGTTCCCCTGCCGGGTACAGTCGGATCCCCAGGTATCGGCAATTTGAACCCGAACTCAGGCACAACACCAGGTGTTGGAGTGAATAGCGGCTCGCTCTATCCGCCCGCCTATTATCCGCAGACACCATTGCCGAACACGTCGCAGAGCACCGTGCCCTTCGGCGCAACGGCAACGAATCCAAACGGCTCATCGCTTTCGCCTTTTGCGAACTGTCCGCCTGGTGTCACCCCTGTGAATGGAGTCTGTTAACCGCGACGCATCAAAATCCATACCGCAGCGGCCTCGGAATTTACTGACGCATCATCGTTGGTTTATATTCCATGTCGCATAAGAATTTTCTTAGATGTTGAACCTGCCGACTCAACTTCATTGCGACCTCCAGCAGCGTTCCGCTATTGGCTGAAAACTTGCCAAATAATCGTCCCCTTCGGAACCTCTTTGGTCTGCTCTGCGTTCCACCCACTTCTATGGTTAGAAGCTGAGGGTTTATCGTCCATTCCCGCCAGGCGTCGCAGTCTACCTCAGCGGACCGCCAGCTTCCTTTCGCGCAGCGTGCCTGGCCAACGCATTGAACGGGTTGTCGCGTTGAACTCCACGGATTCCCCAAACTGCGACGCGAATTTGTCCGATCAAGGAGTCACGCGTCGCGGGATACTAGGCGTAGCAGCAGGCTCAGCGCTTATTTTCGGGACGGCCAAGGGCGAGACTTTGCGTACAGTCTTGCCCTGGACACCGGGATACGCGGATCGGCCGGAGCCTAGCGACCCACGCCGGGGGTATCTTTTTTTCACGCCGGCCGAAGCAGCATTCATTGAAACTGCGGTGTCGCGGCTGATTCCGATGGATGAGCTTGGACCTGGCGCATTGGAAGCGGGCGTCTCCATCTTCATCGACCGACAGCTGAGTGGTCCCTATGGTCAAGGAGACCACTTCTATCTCAAGGGCCCATTTCCTAAGGGGCAAGATACACAGGGTTGGCAGATGGGAAGTCCGGCCACAGTCTATCGTGCGGCAATCCTCGAAGTGGATCGCTACACGATGGACGCAAAAGGCGTCCTGTTCGCGAAGCTTTCGTCCGAGGAGCGCGACGGCATTCTGAAGGCACTGGAAAGCGGCGATGCACAATTGAAGGGCGGTGTTGACGCAAAAGCTTTCTTTGCACTTCTGCTGCAGAACACCATCGAAGGCTTCTTTGCTGATCCTCTCTATGGGGGAAACCGCGACATGGTGGGCTGGAAGCTGATCGGCTTTCCGGGAGCGCGCTACGATTATCGGGATTTTGTAAACCGTCATGGTGAGCCCTACCCGCTTCCACCTGTAGCAATCGGCGGCCGGCCGGAATGGAATCGGAGCTGAATCGGTGGCTGCCGTCGACGCACTGCTGGTAGGCTTCGGTTGGACCGGCGCGATTATGGCAGAACGCCTGACCGCCGCAGGGCTCAACGTGCTGGCGCTGGAGCGCGGCGGTTGGCGCGACACGCCCGGAAATTTTGCCACGACCTTCGATCAAGACGAGCTGCGCTATTTTTGGCGGCACCACATTTTCCAGGATGTGGCGCATGACACGCTAACTTTCCGCAATCGCATGGATCAAATGGCGCTGCCGATGCGCCGGCTTGGCTCCTTTCTCCCAGGAACCGGTGTCGGCGGCGGCGGCGTGCATTGGAACGGCCAGGTCTGGCGTTTCCTCCCCAGTGATTTCGTGGCGCGGAGCCATAATGAGGAACGTTACGGCAAGGCGGCGATTCCCGACGACATGACGATCCAGGATTACGGCGTCACCTATGAAGAGCTCGAACCGCATTACGACACGTTCGATTATCTTTGTGGCGTTTCGGGCAAAGCGGGGAATCTCAATGGGCAGATCCAGAACGGCGGGAATCCGTTCGAGGGGCCGCGTTCGCGCGAATATCCCAATCCTCCGCTCGACATGCCGTATGGGCCGACGCTGTTCGCCCAAGCCGCTGCGGACGGGGGGTTTCACCCCTTTCCTCATCCCGCGGCCAACCTTTCCCGCGCCTATGTTAATCCACTTGGTGTGCAGCTCGCGCCATGCAGCTATTGCGGCTTCTGCGAAAAATTCGGTTGCGGCAATTACTCCAAAGCCAGCGCGCAAACCACGATTCTCCCGATCCTCATGCGCCGCCCGAACTTCACGTTAAGGACGAATTCGGAAGCGCTCAAGATCGAAGTGGATTCCACCAGGAAACATTCTACCGGCGTGACATATGTGGATGAAAGCGGAAACACGCGGTTTCAAGAGGCCGAGCTGGTCATTCTCACTGCTTACATGCTCCAGAACGTTCGGCTGCTGCTGCTCTCAGGGATCGGTACGCCTTACAACCCGATGACGGGTCAAGGCGTGATCGGCAAGAATTACGCCTACCAGATCATGTCGTCGGTCAATGTGTTCTACGACGACAAGCCGCTCAATCCGTTCATCGGCGCGGGCGCGCTAGGCATGATCATCGACGATTTCAACGGCGACAATTTCGATCACACGGGCCTCGATTTCATCGGTGGCGGATATGTCGGCGCCATCAACACCGGCGCGCGCCCCATCGAAACTCATCCAACCCCGGACAACACACCGAAGTGGGGTTCAGGTTGGAAGAAAGCCGTAGCTGCGAACTACCTCAAGACCATGAGCATCGCTACGCACGGCGCCGTCATGAGTTATCGCGGCAATTATGTCGATCTGGATCCGAGCTATACCGATGTCTATGGACGGCCGCTGCTTCGCATGACGTTTGACTTTGGTGAAAGCGAACATCGGCGGTCGGATTATTTGACGGATCGCGCCATCGATGTCGCCAAGCGCATGGGGGCGCGGGAATATTCGGCGAACCGGCGCACCGGCTCCTATTCGATCGTTCCCTATCAGACAACCCACAATACGGGCGGCGCGATCATGGGATCAAACCCAAGAAACAGCGCGGTGAACCGCTATCTGCAGAGCTGGGATGTGCCAAATCTCTTTGTCTCGGGTGCATCGGCGTTTCCACAGAATGCGGGGTACAATCCGATGGGGACCGTTGCGGCTCTCACCTACTGGTCGGCGGACGCCATCACAACCCAATATCGCAAGTCGCCCGGCCCGCTGGTCCCAACATGAAACGAGCAGTTCTCCTTGGGCTGGTAATGGCGGGAACTCTTGCCGGTTCATCCGTTTTTCCCCAAGCGCCGTTGAGCAGCAATGCAAATCCAGTCGCGGCGCGCGGGGCTTACCTGGTCACGCTGGGAGATTGCATGCCCTGTCATACGGCGGCGGGCCAGGAACAATTTGCTGGAGCACGAGCCCTGAACACGCCATTCGGGGTCGTTTATTCCGCCAATATCACCCCTGAGCGTGAGACCGGCATCGGGAATTGGACAAGCGATCAGTTCTATCGCGCTCTTCACGAGGGAATTCGCGCCGACGGCGCACATCTCTATCCCGCTTTGCCTTATCCCTATTTCACACGCATGAGCCGTGCCGATAGCGATGCTCTTTATGCCTATTTGATGACATTGAAGCCGGTGCACAAGGTCACGCCTTCCAACAAGCTTCCGTTCCCTTTCAACGTGCGGGCCCTGATAGGGGTTTGGAACGCGATGAATTTCAAGGAAGGAGAATTTCAGCGGGATGCGACCAAATCGCCTGAATGGAACCGTGGCGCATACATTGTCACGGGGCCTGGTCACTGCGGCGGATGTCACACGCCGAAAAATTTTCTAGGCGGCGATGAAACAAGCAGGGCGCTCGGCGGCGGACTTTTGGACACTTGGTTTGCGGCCAATCTCACGCAAGATCCCCGCAGCGGAATCGAGAAATGGACCTCCGACGACATTGTCGAATATCTCAGGAATGGTCGCAATGCGCGGGCTACTGCCTCGGGCTCCATGCAGGAGGTGGTTGTTTATTCCACGAGCCATATGAGCGATTCCGACTTGGCCGCGATTGCCGTTTACTTGAAAGATCAGGCGGGGCGAGGCGAGGATCGAGATCAGCCCGGCCCACAAGCAGTGGCGATGCGTGCAGGTGAGGCGATCTTTGTGGATGTGTGTACCGCCTGTCATCGCAGCGAAGGCAAGGGCGTGCCGCGCTTCTTTCCGCCGCTCCAGGGCGATACCACGGTACAAAGTCGCGATCCGACGACCATCATCCGGATTGTTCTGGAAGGTTCTCAGTCGCCACCCACGGATGGCCGGCCGACGCCGCTCTCCATGCCGGCCTTCGGTTGGAAATTGAACGATCAGCAAATCGCCGATGTCCTAACCTACATCCGCAATTCATGGGGAAATCGTGCAGCAGCCGTGGAGAAAAGTGCTGTCGTCAAACTGCGCAGAGAGACTGGAACCGATACCAGCCTGACAAGCGCGCTCGCGCTCCCAATTCCCTGACGCTGCGGAACATTCCCAGAACCGTCAACCGTCGGAGACCTTCCTGATCTGGGGGTCTGTGGACGGCTGGAGAATTGATCTCGATCAAAGCGCATTGTCTTAAAGCAGCTAGGCTTCATGCACGAAGCACCAATTGAGGACTTGCAATGACCAACGATGTGCATCAGAGCAACTTGCCCACGAAAAAAAGCGGCGCGTTCGGTCCCGACAAACTTGTAATTGGAATCTTGATTTTTGGGTTCGCGTCTCTTGTAATCTATCAACTCTTTTACTGCGCCAGCTGTTACGGGACGTCGATACATTAGGAATCAACCCTAGCGGACGCGCGCAAACCGGCGTTAGAGTGGATGAAGGACACTCCGCAGAGGCACCACTCCGTGTTACGGCTGTGACGGATCCCGTGATCTATTCGACGTCCTAACGAACCCATACCGACAAGGCGAACGGCGAATCTCGCCCGCCGGCTACAACAATATTCTCACCACGCTGCAGTGACGCCGTATCCTTGGTGAAATCGTGGCCGATCGGCCGCCCGTTCACGATTGTCCCGAGTGTGCTCCCGAGGTCCGACACGAGGAGTTGGTCGCCGTTCCGCGCGATCATAAAATGTTGGCGAGAGAGGCGGAAAGGCCGCTCATCCTCGATCAGGAGATCGGGGCGCCACGAAGGCTTGGGCTCTCCTTCGACCGGGAGACGGCCAACCAGAAAGGGCAATTTGGCGACGCGTATGGGCGCCGCGCCGATCCAAGCACGCAAGGCATCGGTTTGAGCGGCAAGGGAGATCGTGGATTTGTCCGTGATGACAGCGTCCGACGCCGTTCCACTCGTTCCGTCCAGGGACCCGCTGTCCGCGAAGGGCAATGATTCCCCGACAAGCTTGTCCTCGAGCTTCCTCAGTCGGACGCTGAGTCGCAGAATCAAATCACGCGCCAGCGCAGGCTCGTTGCTCACCCGCTCCAAGAACTGCTGCGCGGTCAGAATCTCGACTTGGCTGTCCGCAGTTGCACGCGCCGTCGCGCTGCGGCGGCGGCTTTCGATGACGCCCATCTCCCCCAGCCACTCGCCGTCTCGCACATGACCGAGGGAAACAGATATCCCTCCGACTTCCCGCAGGACTTCGATCTCGCCCGTCCTGACCCACAGCACGCGATCGCTCGCATCGCCTTGACGGAATAGGACATCTTCCTTCTTGAATGCGCGAACCGTGGTCATTGCATATCCCCGTCCGCGTTTCGTGCTCGTTCATTTGCGCTCGATTGTCTCGCGCCGCTTTCGATTGTCACTTTACGAGTGAGGGCGACGATCCTTGCGGCGTTCTCAACTTTCATTTCAGGGAAGCCAGATAGGTGACGATGTTCGATGCGTCCTCGATACGAGATAGTCCCATGAAGGGCATTCTTGTGCCGGGCAAAATCTGTTGCGGGTGCGTTAGGAAGGAGATGAGTCTATCTTCCGTCCACACAAAGTCGACGGACGCCATCGCAGGCGAATACATGTAACCCGGCAGTGACGCGACTTTGCGTCCGATAATGCCGAATAGACCGGGTCCGGCTTTGTTCGGGTTTGCCTCTTGGACCGAATGACAGGCGGCACAGCGCCTGAAAGCCTTCGCGCCCTTTTCTGCATCGCCTGCTTGTGCCGGCGACCCATGAAGCACTTGCAGGACGACAAGCGCCAAAACGGAACACCGAGCTAGAACGCGAACCATGTGAAAACCCTTAGCGTGTTGTTGTCCGAAGCGTTGTGACCCAAACCATCGTAATTCGACGACGCGCCGTCGAATTTCGTAAAAATGCGATATTGAACCCCAACGCGGACATTAAATCTTACGCCGAGCGCGGAAGGTTCATTGCCGAACGGCGTGCCATCGAGCTGGACCATGAATCCGCTGCTGTCCGGTTTCAACGTCGTATTGCCGCCGTAAAGGATGGGATCGGCGGAGCCCCAGGTGTCAAAGAAACCAATCGTGCCGCCAAGCATATTCTGCCAGTAGTATGAAACATCCGCGCGAAGATCGTTCAGCGAGTTGCTCTGTAGAGACGAACCCAGCAGCGCCGACGCATCCAGCCTCTGACGTTCGTGCGTGTAGATCCCGTTGACTTGGAAGATGTTCTCCCCCGAGCCCAGGAACTGGTAGGACGCGTCAATTCCAACATCCGTATAGTGGTCACTTTTCCCGGTGCTCTGGTCTCCGCCCGGATATAGGTTCGGTAGGAACGCGAACGCGCCGATGTCGAAATTCTGATCGCCGTATTGCTTCTCATAGGCAAGACGGAAATAGGGCGCGGTGCCGGACAGCACTCCGACTCCTTCGTTGGGGTTGACGCCCATCGCGCGCAGGAATCCCCGTCCCGGTGTCCAATAGAAACCCACCTCGGAATAAATCTCGGAGTTCCACCACGCATAAGCGTTGACGCCCAAGACACTTTGCGCGAGCGCTCCCCCGAGCACTGTTCCCGCACTGGGCGCGGGGGCTAGGGCGGAATCGGTGAACGGGAATCCCCATGCGGACATTGTGTTCCAGGGATCCTGGACGCCCGGATTGTTGTTTAACGACACGCCAAAGAGCACATCCTGTCCCAGCAGCGTGGTGCGATTCGTCGCGCGCAGATCGAGATTGTCCCAGGCGAAGGAGCGCCCAATGCCATCATAGGTGAATTGCGCAAAGGTCCCGAAATGATCGCCAAAGCCGCCTGCGACGAACAGGTTTGCCTGATCCAGCGCGACATTGTCGTTCGTCCCATAATGCGGCGCAGGAGGCGCAGGCTGGTCGGCGCTTGTATGCAAATATGAGGCGACGGCCATGGCAGAAAGGGGAAGGACAAAATCTTGCGTTGCCCGCGAGGTGTACCCTTCGAGCTTGAACTGGCGTCCCAAGGGTGTGAGCTGCGGCCCAAACCCCCCAACATGACACGCACTGCAGGATTGCGCCGTTTGAACAGCGTATTCGGGGAGCGCATAAGCATTGCGAGGGCCCATGACGCAAACCAGAAGAAAGACGCCGATCGCTGTCTTCTGGATATACCTGACGCCGCGTCCTGTCATTTTGGGTTCCCTTACTCGTGGTGATCGCCGGCTGGGCGACGGTCAGAAATGTTCGCCGATGCGGAAAGGCCCGTGCCGCGTCGAGGCGGCGATAAGGTAGGCGATAGACCAGCCTATGAGGATGAAACCGTCGATCCCTTCGAGTGCGGCCAAGATCCGCCACTCATGCGTCGGCATGACGTCGTCGCTGCCGAGCGTCGAGAACGTCGCGATCGAAAAGTAGAGCGCGTTATCGAATCCTCTGACCACGTCCATAGCAGTGAATGCAGCAGCCCAGAGCCAGATCTCGACGGTATGAAGAAAGAATAGACCGAGCACGACCGTCATCATCGCAACGGTCTTTCCAATTTCGTGGCGGTGAAGCTGGAGCCAGCCTACGATCCAGCACATCCAACGTGACAAGAGAATCAAGCCGCCCGTATGAATGAGCACGGTTGCCGAAATCAGAAGCGTGCCGAGAGCGAGATTCGCTAACATGTCAATTCGCGTTTGTGCTTTTTTCTTTTTCGCGCACGCCGGCCAATGCAGATGATTCTCGCAACTTACTTTCGTTTCCGAAGGCTGAGTATGTAAGCGATGACGTCATCGCTCTCTTGATTGCTGAACTTGAGATTTGGCATCGTCGGGTGTGGCGTCTGAAACCACACTTCCAGCGCCATGGCGTTCATGCCGGCGGTGTTTGCGACGGTTGTGAAGCTTGGCGCCTGTGCCTTGGGGGAGGCACGCTCGCCATCACGGACAGCGTGGCATTCCGCACAAACGCCTTGCGCAAAACGGAGTCCGTCCCTCACGTTTCCGCTCTCCTCTGCCCAAGCGCAACTTGCAAATGTACTCGCGGTCAACACCAGGAGAGCCTTTACCACCACCGATTTCATGACAGTCCTCCATTATTTCGACTTACTGCACGGGCAGTGAGTCAAGATAGGCAATGATGTCGTTGATTTGCTGACGTGACAGCATGATCCCGGGCATCGGGGGATGGGGGTCCATCAGCCAGCCACGTATCCAGGCGGGCCTCTGTTTATTGTCGCGAGCTATGAACGAAAGCGGTGGTGCCCCGTCCGATGCCTTGGTCGTTTCACTGACAGCGTGGCAGCTTGTGCACGACCTCAATATGAGGTCTCGGCCCGCATTCGCGCTTCCCGTGCCAGTTGCCGCGTAGGCCGCAGGCGTTGCGATAAAAAGCATGCCCATTATCGTCAAATATCGCAAAAACGGCATCGACAGCTCCTCCCATTGGAATGTCAGATCTCTCATGCACCTTGCTGATGATCGGCTCAGTCGATATGAGCAGGTCGCCGGGCGGCGGACCATTCAGGTTTCATACCTAGGTAGTATTGCGTATGCCCAGCCAGGCGCGCCGCTTGTGCTCATAGCTACAGCCACATTGGCCGCTCGCCTTCTCCTCGCACCTCACGTGGACGGAACGTTCTGGTCGTCGAGGGAAGGTCTTTGAAGGGAGAAATCGCAGCAGTTTGATCCAGATCATTCCGGGCGCTTGGCGCCCCGCGCATTCTCCATTCGGAATAATTGGGAGTGTCCAGCATGCCTTTAGAAAGCGTCTTGTTTCTCAGCCTTGTGATCGGAGCGCTGATCTTATTCGCCGCTGCCTTGGCCTATGGGGATTGGGCAACGCGCGAAGCCAAGCGCGAAATAACCGACTCGCAGCCCTCTTCCGCGAAAGTCCGCAAGCCGCGCGACGAGCAATCAGCGAAGAGTGCGCCTGACTATAAGGCAGCAGCGTGATCACGATCCCAATAGCAATCAAACAAGCAGGTTAGGATTGATCATGCGCACGCTGGCCATTCTTGCAGTATCTGCATTGAGCCTGACGGCCGCTATGCAAGCGCCCACCGCCTTCTCGAAAGCTCCCGTTCCCCCTGCAACCTTGAAAGACGATCT
>Ga0137378_10005572_pt1 | contig 10916 bp, 8 predicted proteins | sample SagtaG_21_FD_104813 | JGI IMG/M metagenome (GOLD analysis project Ga0137378, IMG submission 104813) | Vadose zone soil microbial communities from Sagehorn Ranch, Mendocino, California, USA - Sage2_L_60_16 metaG | ecosystem: Environmental > Terrestrial > Soil > Vadose zone | place: USA... | reverse complement strand
CTGCTCAATGACCTCCGCCTGCCCCACGCCGCCTTCATCGCCGAGACGCCAATCGACAGTCCCGGCGACGACCGCAGAAATGTGGATGCACTTAAGAAGTTGGTCCAGTAATCACCTGCCGCGATCGCCGGCGCCACCACCCAGCAACGGCCAGAAAGACTGGAGAATGACCATTCCATATTGGGAGCCGCGCTGCACCAGTCCGTCGTTGTAGAATCAAGAATTCAATAGTCCAAGAGCCGCCCGTCATGCCGCCCGAAGACAACTCGAAAACTATAACCGCGCCCTCCAATCCGCGCGTTGAAAACCGCTCCGACCGTCCCCCCGATCGCGAGAACGACGAGCGCTACGACCCCCAGCGCGTCGAGGAAAAATGGTTTCGGCAATGGCAGCAGAACGCCTCCCTGTACGCCGCCGAGCCCGGCTCCGCAAAAAAGAAGTTCTATGTTCTTGAAATGCTGCCCTATCCATCCGGCGCGCTGCACATGGGCCACGTGCGCAACTACGCCATCGGCGACGCGCTCGCACGCTACATGTGGATGAACGGCTATAACGTTCTTCACCCCATGGGATGGGATTCCTTCGGCCTCCCCGCAGAGAACGCAGCGATACAGAACCAAACGCCGCCCCGGGAATGGACGCTGGCTAATATCGCCAACATGAAGGCGCAGATGAAGCGCCTGGGCTTTGCCTACGACTGGTCCCGGGAAGTGACTACGTGCTTGCCTGACTACTACCGCTGGAATCAGTGGTTCTTCTTAAAGATGTACGAGAAGGGTCTCGCCTATCGCAAGCAGAGCAAAGTCAACTGGTGTCCGAAGTGTTGCACGGTGCTCGCCAATGAACAGGTCGTCGATGGCCGCTGCTGGCGTCACGAAGATACTCTGGTCGAGCAGCGCGAGCTCGAGCAGTGGTTTTTGCGCATCACGAAATATGCCGACGAACTGTTGCACGGTCTCGACAAGCTCGAAGGCTGGCCCGAAAAAGTGCGCACCATGCAGCGCAACTGGATCGGCCGCAGCGAAGGCACGCTCGTCGATTTCAAGGTGGACGGCGCTGCCGGCACGGGAGAGTCAAAGGTTTCTGTCTTCACCACGCGCGTAGACACCATCTTCGGCGCCACCTCCGTACAGCTCGCGCCTGAGCATCCCGTCGTCGCCGGTCTCACCGCGACCCATGGCGACTTGCGCGCCAAAGTCGATCAACTCATCGGCGAACAGCGCAAGGCCAAAGAAGTCGGCGACATCGGCGCTATCGAGAAGCACGGAGTCAACACCGGACGCTACGCCATCAACCCGTTCAACGGCGAGAAAGTGCCCATCTGGATCGCCAACTACATTCTCATGGAATACGGCACCGGAGCCATCATGAGCGTGCCCGCGCACGATGAGCGCGACTACGAATTCGCGAAGAAATACCATCTCGAAATTCGTCTGGTCATTCTTCCCATCGCCGATGACCCCGAAGAAACTGTGGCTGAGCCTCGACTTCCGTTTACCACAACCGAGGGGAGGCTGATCAACTCCGGCGCCTTTAGCGGTCTCGAATGCGATGACGCGATCCGGCAGATGTCGGCTTATGCAGAGAAGCACCGTTTCGGCAAGGCTACCGTCACCTATCGTTTGAAAGATTGGGGCATCTCGCGTCAGCGCTACTGGGGCACGCCCATTCCCATGTTGCATTGCGAGAAAGACGGCATCGTCGCCGTGCCGGAAACAGATTTACCGGTGATTCTGCCAGAGAACATCGAGATCACGCTCACCGGCGGATCACCGCTGTCCAGAATTCCGGAATTCGCCAACGCGACTTGCCCTAACTGTGGCGGTCCAGCACGCCGCGAGACCGACACCATGGACACCTTTGTCGATTCCTCCTGGTATTTCTACCGCTACACCGACGCGCACAATGACCGCGCCCCCTTCGATTCGAAGATCGCCGATTACTGGTTTCCCATCGACCAATACATCGGAGGCGTTGAACACGCCATTCTGCATCTGATCTACTCGCGCTTCTGGACCAAGTTCATGCGCGACATGGGTCTCGTCCAGAATGATGAGCCCGTCGCGCGCCTTTTCACACAGGGCATGGTGATCAAAGACGGCGCAAAAATGTCGAAGAGCCTGGGCAACGTCGTCACCCCCGACGTGATGGTTGCACGCTACGGCGCCGATGCCGCGCGTCTTTATAGCCTCTTCGCCGCGCCGCCAGACCGCGACCTCGACTGGCAAGACTCGGGCATTGAAGGCATCCAGCGCTTTCTGGGGCGCGTCTATCGCTTCTTCGAGCTGAATGCGAAGCCGCAGGATCCGGCTTGGCGTGCCCCCTTGCCCACGCCGTTAACCGGGTCAGCCCGCCGCCTTCGGCGTAAGCTGCACCAGACTATCAAGCGCGTGACTGACGACTTCCAGGGACGCTGGCACTTCAACACCTGCATCGCCGCCATCATGGAACTGGTGAATGATGCCAACCGCAGGGCACTGGGAACGCAGTCGACGGAAAACCCCGTGACGGGGGATGAGATTCCATTAACTCTTCTGGCCGACGTCCAGCGGAATCTCGCATTATTGCTCGCGCCCTTCGCCCCGTACCTCGCCCACGAACTCTGGGAAATGCTCGGCGAAAAGGAGAGCCTCCTGAAAGCCGCTTGGCCCAACTACGATCCCGCTCTGGTGAAAGAAGATGAAATTGAAATGCCGGTGCAGATTAACGGCAAGGTGCGCAGCCACCTGGTTGTGCCCGCCGACGTAACCCAGGAAGCAGTTCTGGAGCGCGCTCTTGCCGACGAAAAAATTCGCTCCCTCACTGCCGGCAAGCAGATCGTAAAAAAGATATTCGTACCCGGCAAACTGGTAAATATTGTGGTCAAGTAAGATGCGGACGCAATTGAAGAAGCGCGCCCGCCAGGATGACATAAATTTCAAGCCTTCTGGATTGCCTTATTCTCCTCCCAGAACCAGAGCGTCGCTGGGGTTGTTGAATTCAATCTCATCGAGCGCGCTGGTGTCGCTCTCTGTCTTCGTCGCCACCGAGTCATAGGGGCGCGGGGCGCGGAAGATTCTTGATTTGTCCCGGTACCGTGGCCACAGTTTTGCCGTTTTGCAAGATCTCAATTTTTACGGCATCGGCTGGCCCGCTCCACTCGGCCTTGTAATGCCCTGGTGCGAGCTCTGTAGAACCCACTCGCACCGGATCCGTCAGAGTGAAGTTCCCTGAGTGGTTGTCCTTGGCGAACGAGTTCACCGACAAGACGCTGGCTAAAATCGCGAAGGCCGCGACAAATTGTGCGAATTTCATTTTTTCTCCAGCCTCCTGCGATTGCAAAGATTTAAGACACAGCCCAAACCGCACTCTACGAGGGACGTCTTCGCAGAACGTGAACTGTGGCTTTCTGAATTACGATCTTCTGCAAGAGATGCTCGTCGATGACCGTCGGTTGCAGATATCGCGGAACCGACAGGTCCACATTAATGTAGGACCAGATTCTGAGGCAGGGCAGCAGGCTCGTCTTCGTCGTCTTGCGGTATCCTAGCCACGAGCACGAATACATGTCTCGCCCGTCTCCTACACTCGAAGGCTTCCGTGCTGCTTTTCGCCAGCCTTCACTGGCCCTGGCGGAAATCACCTGGCGGTGGAGCGTCGGCGCGACCGCGTGCATTTTATTAGGCTTTTCTTTCTTTGAGTATCTAAACACCCTTCCAGTGAACGGCCGCGAGTTGCTTTTCCTCCGCTCCCGTCAGCCCATTTTGATTTCAAGGGCGATCGCCCACATCCTACGCGGCAGCTTGACCCGAGTTTCCCTGGCTGCATTGTTGGGAGCCTCAGCCCTGACCGTGCTATGGATTTTCGCCGCATCCGTGGGTCGCGCCATAACCGTTCGTGCGCTGCGGGATCATTTTTCAGAGCGCTTCGTGCCGGACTCTGCACCCGAATCAGCTCCGCCCACAGCTCGAGGGGAAGCGCGTGCACCTCAGCCGAGTGAAGCGGATGGGAATGCGATTGATTCACCCGCGGTCCGATTTGCAGAGAGACGAAAGCGATTTCTCCCCGCATCTCTGCTGGCCCTTAATTTCCTGCGCACTGCAATCACAATGGCGGCATGGTTCGCGCTCGTGGGCGCGAGCATCCTCGCGGGTTTTGCCTCAACCGACAGGAATCCTCAACCCGGCTTGGCCTTTCTTTTTTTTCTGCCGCTGGCTGCGCTGGTCGGCGGCCTGTGGTTGATCCTGAACTGGTTTCTCTCGCTGGCCGCCCTATTCGCCGTCCGCAATGGCAACGATCATCATCAAGACACTTTGAGCGCCATCTCTGCCGCTGTTACTCTGTGCCGCAACCGCTTCGGACATGTGGTGGCCGTGAGCGCGTGGTACGGGCTCGCGCACATCGCAGCCTTCATGGGTGCAAGCACGGTCAGTTCGTTTTCATGGGGCTTCGTCGGGTTTCTTCCTGGGCGAGCGGTACTCGCTATCCTCACCGTTCTCGCCATCATTTACTTCGCCGCTGTCGATTGGCTGTACACGGCCCGGCTGGCGGGCTACGTATGCATTGCCGAAATGCCAGATGCGCTTTTCGCCCCTGCGCACCCACTGCCGCTGGCTCCGCCCTCAGGCGGCCCCCAGTTTCGACCGAGCGCACCACTCGCTGCTAACATCGACCGGGAAGAGCGAATCCTGAGTGACGTTCCCACGTTGGCCGTAGAGACGTAGGATCGCCTAGCTTGCGCGGAAGTCATTGTGCTTACCGGTGCTTATAGTCCGGCATTTCGAAGTGAAACGCGAGAGATCGCTGACCAATCGGCATTGCTCAATCCCAGGGCCATAGCCTCTAAAAACCGGTCGTGGACCAGGCTTGCCATGGGGATGGGTGCTCGAACCTCTTCCGCAGCGGCCAGCACCAGTCGGTTGTCCTTGAATCCCAGGGGCATTTTGAATCCCGCTGGCTCGAACTTGTCGGACACGATCATGCTGCCGTAGTTTCGGTATAAGGGTGCGGTAAAAAGCGATTCGGTCATCACTTCAAGGAACTTCTCGGCATTCAGCCCGGACTTTCGCACCAGCGCAAAAGCTTCTGCCAGGCTTTCAATCACGGTCGTGATCAGGAAATTCCCAGTCAGCTTGCATACGTTGGCGGCGGGCGGCTGTTCATCAATCACAAAGGTTTTTTGTCCCATTCGATCGAACAAACCGCGGCAGCGTTCGATCTGCGGCGATGGTCCCGCGACAACGATGAAGAGTTCGCCAGCTGCGGCGGCATCAGGCCGCCCGAAGACCGGGGCTGCGATGTAGTGCTGCTGCTTCGCCTGATGTTCCGCCCCCAACCGCCGCGAAAGCTGCACACTGATGGTGCTCATGCCAACATGGACGGCGCCGGGCGGAAGCGCACCCATAGCGCCATCGTGACCCAGCAACACGTCTTCGACCGCACCGTCATCCGCCAGCATGGTGATCAACACCTCCGCGGCGGAGGCAGCCTCGGCTGGACTCGATACCACTCGTGCTCCCCGACTCTCGAGGCTCTCGGCACGCTGTCTCGCCCGGTTATAGACGGTGAGTTGATGCCCAGCCTTGATCAGGTTGCGCGCCATTCCCGAGCCCATATTTCCAAGGCCAATGAAACCTACTCTCATATCTTGTTCCTCACTTTCGTTGCGTCAGTTTCGGGCGCACGTTCTAGTCCTTAGGATGACATGAGGTGAACTCGAGTTTCTTTAAACTCAAAACGGATAGGGGCGCGGCGTAGGTTGTACCGTCACCCAGTGATCGGTGGTGAATTCCGCGATGACCCACCCACCGCCGAAGCGGAGTGGCGCTTGACTGCTTTACACTTTCTCCCTGAATCTGAGACACTCATCCGTGGAAACCCTATCCAAGCCCGACCCGTCGTCGCTGAGCCAACCGTCACTCAGCCCACTATCACTCGTTCCATCGATCGTCATCCTCGATTTTGGCGCGCAGTATACGCAGTTGATCGCGCGCCGCATCCGCGAACAAAATGTTTTCTCCGTCGTGTTGCCGTGCACCGCCTCGCTCGAAGAGGTCAAAAGCTACGCCCCGGTCGGCATTGTGCTTTCCGGCGCGCCTTGGTCGGTCTACGACAAAGATGCGCCGCCGGCCGACGCTGGCGTGTTCGAGCTTGGTCTTCCTGTGCTCGGCATCTGCTACGGGCTGCAATTCATGGTGCACACGCTCGGCGGCAAGGTGCGTCCGGCCGACAAGCGTGAGTATGGACACGCCGAAATCGACGTGGTCGCCGACTCCGACCTTTTTCGTGGACTGCCACAGCGCATGCCGGTTTGGATGTCGCACGGTGACGAGGCGCTGGAACTGCCTCCGGGGTTTGAACTGACGGCGCGTACTCCGCACGCTGTGGCCGGAATCCAGAACACGGCAAAGAAATGGTATGCGGTGCAGTTCCATCCTGAGGTGCACCACACGCGGCAGGGAACGGAGATCCTGCGCAACTTCGTCTTCGGCATCTGCGGCGCAAAGCCCACATGGACGCCGCAGCACTTCATCGACGCGACCATCGCGCAGGTTCGGCAACAGGTGGGTGGCGGACGCGCGCTCTGCGCGCTTTCCGGGGGCGTGGATTCTTCGGTTGCAGCCGTGCTGGTGGATCGGGCATTGCGCGACGGGAAGGGCAAATCTCGCCTGACATGCGTTTTCGTAAATAACGGTGTGCTGCGCAAGAACGAGTTTGAAAAAGTGCAGCAGGCTGTGCGAGACAAGCTCGGACTGCACCTCGTTGCCATTGATGCTACCCATCGTTTCCTCGCCAAACTCAAGGGCGTCAGCGATCCCGAAACCAAACGCAAACTTATCGGCAACGAATTCATCGCGGTGTTCGAGGACGAAGCCCATCGAATTAGAAAGGACGGTAACGTCGAATTTCTCGTGCAAGGCACTTTGTATCCGGACGTCATCGAATCCCGCTCGGTGCGCGGACCTTCGCAGGTGATCAAGTCACATCACAACGTCGGCGGCCTGCCGGAGATTATGAAGCTCAAGCTGATTGAGCCGCTGAAAGATCTGTTCAAAGACGAAGTCCGCAAAATTGGTCGCGACTTGGGGATGCCGGAAGAAATTTTGCAGCGGCAGCCCTTTCCCGGCCCCGGCCTGGCGGTGCGCATCCTGGGAGAAGTCACGCCCGAGCGCCTCGCACTGTTACGCGAGTGTGACGACATCGTCGTCAGCGAGATCAAAAATGCCGGCCTCTATACCAAGATCTGGCAGTCATTTGCCGTGCTGCTTCCGGTGATGTCGGTAGGCGTCATGGGCGACATGCGGACTTACGCGTATACCTGTGCCATCCGGGCCGTCAGTTCGGAGGATGGCATGACCGCTGACTGGGTTCCGTTGCCGCACGACGTGTTGAAGACCATCTCCAGCCGCATCGTGAATGAAGTGAAAGGCGTAAACCGCGTGGTCTATGACATTACGTCGAAGCCTCCGGGAACGATCGAGTGGGAGTGAGGAAAGCCAGCTCTCAGCCGTCATTGTCCAAGGGGCGCTCCCGGACCTTTACTCTTCTCGAACCTTGGCGTGGTGAGCGCGCGCAAATTGGTCGGTCCGACAGGATGAGCGTCCGCGGGCGTACCGACAACGTGACCCGCGTCGGTTAGTCTTGAATCCTCCGCCAGAAAGGGCGTATGCCCCGACTCAACACCGCCATTTCCCATGGCACTTCCTTCGCTTCGTCGTGGAAGCAGTTTTACGAACGCGCCATTGAAGAGCTCGACAGTAACCAATTGCCGGGACGCATCGCTGATGCGCGCCACGCGATTTTCGATAGAGCCGAAGAGATCCTCACTAAACCGTCAGGTGGCGAAAATCACCAACTGCACCATGCACTCCGCGCCTTGCGACTGCTTGAGGAAGGGGCGGTGAGAGAAAGATCCGCAGCTTAAACCGCGCTGGCGTCAACTTTGTTTGGGTGGGCTCGGCTTTTCAAGCCTTGGTTTTTCTTCTTCGAACAGTTGATTGAATTGGTTTAGTCGTGCGGTAAATCGATCCCGGCCCTGCTCGACTACAATTCTGGCTGCCAATTCCTCGAAACCTTGCTTGATTCTGTTTCCCTCCTGCATGGACGAGTCGCGGTTGCGTTTGGAAAGCGAGACCTTGCCAGCAACGACTCTACGGCTTGTTTCGTTGCTACTTCCATTCAGGGGTCGCGGTGGACGGTTTCCATGGAGAAGGCGGGCAGGCAGACGGCGATGTACTCGGCTCCGCCTTCGTGCGGAGTGGAGTACTGAATCCACTCGCCGCTGTGGGCGATGACCGCCTGTCCGGCGGCGACATCGAGGGATCCCGATTCGTGCTGGACTCGCAGCGTGCCTTTGAGGACGATCGTGAATTCGTCGAACTCGGGAGCCTGGCCGGGCTCTTGCCATCCTTGCGGACTGCGCATGTGGGCCACGCTCAGCGCGGAGGTTTTTGAATTGACGCGACCGATGTATTCGTCGATGAGCTTAGCCTTATTGCCTGCGGCGGTGATGCGCGTCGGTTGCGGAATGAGTGTCGGCATTCGTAAGTCAGGCTCCGGGCTGTGGCCGTCAGGCTTCAGCACTTAGGCTTCGGCCAGGATTGGATTGGTGAACCGTAACTTTCAACAATAAGTTACACCAAGTACGGCTCGATAGGCTGGGGTTCGGGAGCTCCACGCCGGGATCCCTCACCCCGCTGAACTGCGCCGGGTTTGGGGGATGACGCCTGTGCCCAGGTGTAAAGATCCAACTGCACGGAGATCTAAACTGCACAGAGATCTAAACTGCACGACTGCCGCTTTTTCCTACAATCGCGGAACTTGAAGGTTGCCCCAGAGCCTGAAGCTCGAAGTGGGGGGTTTACTCAACCTTTTCCGCGATCCAGCGCGAGATCGCGGTCACCGTTCGTCGCGGCGCGAAGCGGACCGATTCGGCAACCAGCCAATTGCGCAATCCCGAGATGACGACCGGGCGTCCGGCCATGAGGCCGCGATAGCCGTCCCGCGCGACGGTCCGGGCGTCCATCGCTCCGATTCTCTTGAACAGGCGGGAATTTTCCATCTTGGCGCGCTTCTGGAAGTTGGTGTCGGTGGGCCCGGGACAGAAACAGGTTATCGTCACGCCCGAGCCGCGTAGCTCGTTGGCTAACGCTTCGTAGAAGGAGAGGACATAGGCCTTGCTCGCGTAGCAGACGGCCATCAGTTGTCCTGGTTGAAAGGCAGCGGTTGAGGCTACGTTCATGATCTTGCCGCTTCCCCGCCCGAACATGGGTGCGAGAAATAATTTGGTCAGAAGCGTGAGCGCGGTGATGTTCAGTTGAATCTGTCCGAGGATTTCCTGCTCCGGCATCTGAGCAAACTCGCCATAGACACCGTAGCCGGCGTTGTTGACCAGAATATCTACGAGCACGCCGTCGCGCTGAAGTTGATCGAACAGAAGCTGCGGCGCGGACACAGCCGTGAGGTCGAGCGCCACAGCTCTCGCAGAGATGCCGAATTGGGTTTCGAGTTCGGTGGCGAACCGCTCCAACGTATCTCTGTTGCGAGCCACCAGTACAAGGTTGTACCGATCGCCAGCGAAGAGCTTCGCCAGTTCGTATCCGATGCCAGCGGAGGCGCCGGTGATCAGGGCTGTGGATGCGGTCATGGCACACCCAGTAGACGGTCGACGGCGCGGGAATGCAAGAGCAGAAAATTCGAAGAAATGTCACTCGAGATACAGCCGAAAAGTAGTAAACGGATTCATACAACCCACCGTCAGTGGTCGTACATGAGTTACTGGAAGGTGCCTCGGGCAACCTTTGCCGCCGACTACAGCCCGGCATGGATTGGATGGCCGAGGGTTTCGTTCTACAACCATTCTGCGCTGGCCATGGCGAACTCGAGATTTGCCGGCCGGGACCGCGACGAGCACCTGACCGGTCTAGTGACTTGCTGGTCGGTTGTCGATAGCCATAACGGCGGTGAGCTATGCCGGTTGGTTTTAAACGGGTTCTCCTTGTCAAGTATTCCTCGATAATTGCCTCAACATTAGTTCTTGCATCTGCCATCGCCTTGGCCCAGAGCGAGTTAGATAGCGCCCACATTTTCCCCCGGAAAAATGCTCAAATGCTGGCCAGTGCCAACGTCGCCGCCTCGCCCGCATCCGCATACATGCACGCGATTAAGCAGAATGTTGACCTGGTGCTGGTGCCGGTGAGTGTTACCGACGGTAGCCAGCGTCTGGTAACCGGACTGGATCAGAGCAACTTTCAAGTGCTAGAAGGAAAGAAAGTGCAGGAAATCCGCCATTTCTCCAACGAGGATGCTCCGGTTTCGTTGGGCGTCATTGTGGACACCAGCGGCAGCATGAAGGACAAGGTGGCGCGGGTACGCGAGGCGGTGACTCAATTCTGCGAGATGGCTAATGTCGAGGACGAGTTCTTCATGATTACGTTCTCCGACGAACCACATATGGCGAGCGATTTCACGAATACCGCCCAAGATATTGAAAAGGAACTTATTTACCTCAATCCCAGGGGGCGGACGGCTTTGCTGGACGCGATTTATATGGGCGTTGAAAAGATGCGGCAGGCCAGGTACAGCAAGAAAGCTCTGCTGGTGATCTCCGATGGCGGCGACAACCACAGCCGCTACGGCGAGCGCGAAGTGAAATCGGCGGTGAAGGAATCTGATGTGATGATTTATGCCATCGGAACTTTTGATCGCTATGTTCCCACCCAAGAGGAATTGCTGGGGCCCGGATTATTGGCGAACGTCGCGCAAGTCACTGGGGGACGGGCGTTTATGCTGGAGGATCCGAATGAGATGCCGGCCGTAGCCCACCGGATTGGGACCGAACTGAGAACGCAATATGTGCTCGGTTATCGTCCCGAGAAAGCGCCTCACGATGGGAAGTGGCATAAGATCAGCGTCAAACTGAAACTGCCGGCAAAGCT
>Ga0137378_10005569_pt1 | contig 10917 bp, 9 predicted proteins | sample SagtaG_21_FD_104813 | JGI IMG/M metagenome (GOLD analysis project Ga0137378, IMG submission 104813) | Vadose zone soil microbial communities from Sagehorn Ranch, Mendocino, California, USA - Sage2_L_60_16 metaG | ecosystem: Environmental > Terrestrial > Soil > Vadose zone | place: USA... | reverse complement strand
GTCGGATCGGGCAGCGCTGCGTTCGCCTGCTCCGTGCCGTAATCGCCCTGCACCCACACGGCCGCCTTGCCGAGTTTGCGCCAAAGCAGTCCCTCGAAGCCATACCGGTTGGCAGTGTTGTTCCCCGGTTCTTCCGGGCCCCAGTATCCCACGATGCCGAGCGAGGTCAATGCGTTGGGGTAGAGCCCGACGCGCCCCATGAGCGACTTGTGACTGTTGTTGTCCGAGACCTGGTCCCACCCATTGATCACGCGGACTTGCAGATCCACGTAGTTATTGAACTTGGTCTCAACACTGAGCCCCGTCGCGGTGAAGTTCTCCACGTAGATGAACTGGTTCCCCTCCGACCAGTTCGGGTTCGCGTAGGTCTCGATCACTTCCAGGCCCAGGAGGGTGGGAATGCGCCCCACCTTGAACTGGAGCCCGTTCCCGCTCGCCGTCGGCACGTTCAACGTGACGTACAGATGCGGTATGTCGCCTTGCGGTCCGAGGTTAAACGTGCCGCCGTCAGACTGGATAACGGTCGCGTCTTGTCCCACCAGCACTTCGGTGTGGAATCCGGCGGTGAACTTGGCGGGGTCGTATGGCTTGTCGAGCACGACCGCGAGTGCGTTGAGCATGAAGCGGTTCTGGAGGCGGTCGTACAGCCGCCCGACGATTGCGGTCCCGCCGGCGCTATGGCCCGAATACGTGTACGACCCCGCCGCGAAGCCGGTGAGCTTGAAGCCCGCGAGCGCCGTCTCGAGATGGTTCACCGGAGGCGGGGGCGGATCGGCCTTCTTGGCCGTGTCGGCCGGGGCGGGCGCCCCGCTCTGGGCGCGAAGCATCCCTGGGGCGATGAGCCAGACGGCCACGAGCGCGGCTTGCGCGAGACGGCTTGCTGGTACTCTCATACAGTGGCCTCCTTCAGGGCCTGACGCTGTACCGCATCGGCGGTCACGGCCGTGACCGCGGCGGTGTCCACTTCGCCCGTGCGGATCCGAACGATCCGCGCGAGCGGCTGGACGAAGATTTTCCCGTCACCCACCTGACCGGTGCGGGCGGACGTGATGATCGCCTTGATGGTCGGCTCCACGAACGGCTCCGAAACCGCCATCTCGAGCCGCACTTTCTCGCGGAATTCGAGCACGACGGTGCGGCCGCGGTAGTGCTCCTGCAACTCGAGCTCGCCGCCGTGGCCGGTCACGCGACCGACCGTGACGCCCGTGACGCCGGCGCGGAACAGCGCCGCCTTGACCTGCGGCAGCCGCTCGGGGCGGACGACCGCAGTGATGAGTTTCATCAGGCCGCCTCCGGCTCGGGCTCGAGGTGTCCGGCCCCGTGAGAGGCCGTCTCGCTGAGGATCACCGCCGAGCCGATTTCGAGCGTGTCGGGATAGGCCAGGGCGCCCATCTCCGGCAGGTCGAGCCCGGGCTCTTCGACCTCCGGCGCCACGCGGTGGCCGCCGACGACGAACGCCGTGACCTTATAGGCGACGAACGCCATGGCGCCCACCCCCACGACGTTGGCGACGCCGCCGATGGCTTGGGCGACGAACTGACTTGCGTCGCCGTAGAACAGCCCCCGCACCGCCCCGTTCACGCCGTTCCACCCGTCCCCGTACGTGCCGTCGGCGAGCAGCCCCAGCGCCAGGATGCCCCACAACCCGTTGACCCCGTGTACCGAGATCGCGCCGACGGGGTCATCGATGCGCAGCTTGCCGTCGATGAAGAACACCGCAACGCAGACCAATACGCCGGCTATTCCGCCAATCAGCACCGCCGACGGCGCGGTCACGAACGCGCACGGCGCCGTGATGGCCACCAACCCCGCGAGCGTGCCGTTGGCCATCATCGAGGGATCGGGCTTGCCGTACTTGAACCACATGTACAGCATCGACGTGATCCCACCCGCCGCCCCAGCCAGCATCGTATTCGTCGCGATGACCCCGATGCGCAGGTCTGACCCCGCCAGCGTCGAGCCGGCGTTGAAGCCGAACCATCCAAACGCGAGGATGAACGTTCCGATCAGCGCCATCGGGATGTTGTGGCCCGGGATGGCGTTGACGCTGCCGTCGGCGTTGTACTTGCCGCGACGCGGACCCAACAGCGCCGCCGTGACGAAGGCCATCACGCCGCCCGTCATGTGCACGACCGAGGATCCCGCGAAATCGACGTGCCCGTGCCCGAGCCCGAGGTTCTTGCCGAGCATCGCGAGCCACCCGCCGCCCCAGGTCCAGTTGGCGTAGATCGGATAAATGACCGCGCCCACGAAGACGCTGAACACCGCGAACGCCGAGAACTTCCACCGCTCCGCCAGCGCGCCGGTCGGGATCGTGGCCGCCGTGTCCATGAAGACCATCTGGAACAGGAAGTACGCGAACACCGGTGCCGTGTACGCCACGCCGGTGAGAAAGAATCCCGTCCCCCCGAACAGGCCCCACTCCTTGCCCGCGATTGTGATGGAGACTTCGTGCGCCAGCTTGTCGTATCCGCCGAGCGTACCGAGTGCTCCCACGCCACCCGCCTGCAGCGCGAAACCGATCGCCCAGTAGGCCAGCATTGCGATGCCATAGACCATGAAGTTCATGGTGATCGTGTGCGCGGCGTTCTTGGCACGCGTAAACCCGGTCTCGACCATTGCGAAACCCGCCTGCATGAACATCACGAGAAACCCCGCGACCAACGTCCACACGAAGTTGATCGCGACCGTGTTCGCGGCGGATGCGGCGCTCGCTGCCTTGGCGAGCGAGTCCACCGCTGCCACTCCCTGCCCGGCCAGAACCAGCGGCCACGCCAGAGTCATCAGCAAGCCAATTGCGACCGAGCGTCTCATACGATTAGGATCTCCCAGTGAGGGTTCACACGATGCACGACTGCTACATAATTCGTGCAAAAACTGCACATATTCTATCACACTGCGCTACTACCCAATCAGGTAGTGTCGATCTGTGTCGCAAGAATCGTGCACATAATGCATATTTTCATAGACACCGATACCACCCCGGTACGCCCGGTTCCACGCCGCCCCGCTGCGCTTGACACCGCCGCCGGCCAGCGGGCAGCTTTCCCGCTCGACCCTGGTCTGCGACATGAGACTCCGTTTCGGCGTTTCTCGCCCCCGCCCGCACGGCGGCCGGCCTCTGCCGGCCGACCGAAAGCGGGCGTGTACCTCGCCGCGATAGTCGTTCGCCGGACAGCTTCCCCACAATCGATTGCGTCACCGTAGAGCGCCGCGCGACGTTTGCCCGACGCGGAAGCAGGTTCTCCAGAGGTGGGTCTGTGAGTGAGTTGACGGTCCTCAAGTTCGGCGGCACATCGGTCGCGGACGCCGAGGCCTTGCAGCGGGTCGCGGCGCTGGTCGGCCGCGCGCATCGCACCACGCGGCCCGTCGTCGTCGTATCGGCGCTAGCCGGGGTGACCGATGCCTTACTCGCCGCCGCCGCCGCCGCGGCGAGCGGCAACGCCGAGCGGGTCGGGCCGCAGCTTGACGCCCTGCTCGAGCGACACGCCGAGATCGCCGGGCGGCTGGCCCGTCCGGAAGGCGCCGGAGGGATTCGGACCGTGCTCGGGCGCGCACGCGGGGAGATCGCGGATCTGCTGGAACGGCTCGCCCGTGAGCCCGACCGCCGGCCGGCGCTGCGTGATGAGATCGCCTCGTACGGCGAGCGCCTCTCGGCGGCGCTCCTGACCGCGGTGCTCCTGGCCGCCGACGTACCAGCGCGTTACGTGGATGCGCGCCACTGTCTCATCACCGACGAGACATATGGCCGGGCTACTCCCCTGCTCCCCGACACGGAGCAACGTACGCGGGCCGAGCTCGCCCCCCTGCTGGACCGCCGCCTGGTCCCTGTGCTGGGTGGTTACATCGGGGCGACCGTCGACGGCGTGACGACGACGCTGGGTCGGGGCGGCTCCGACTACAGCGCGGCCCTGGTGGGCGCGGCCCTCGCGGCAGCGGAAATCCAGATCTGGACCGACGTGACTGGCGTGTTGACCGCCGACCCGCGCGTCGTGCCGGGCGCGCGGACGATTCCCAGCCTCTCCTATGCCGAGGCGGCCGAGCTCGCCTATTTTGGCGCCAAGGTCCTGCACCCCAAGACGATCCAGCCGGCCATGGACCGCGACATTCCCGTGCGGATCTGCAACTCGCACGCAGCCGACGAGGCGGGGACCGTGGTGACCGCTCTCGGCGAGGTGCGCCCCGGGGGCGTGAAAGCCATCGCGCACAAGTCGGGCATCACAGTGGTACAAATCAACTCGACTCGCATGCTCGGCGCGTACGGCTTCCTGCGGGGTCTGTTCGAGGTGTTCGAGCGTCACCAGACAGTGGTGGACGTGGTGACGACGTCGGAGGTGAGCGTGTCGCTCACCGTGGAAGACGCGGGGTCGCTGCCCGACATCGTTGACGAGCTTCGACCGCTGGGCACGGTGTCGGTGGAGTCTGGCCGGGCGATCGTGTGCGTGGTGGGCGAAGGCTTGCGGACCACGCCGGGGATCGCGGCGCGCGTGTTCGCCACCATCTCGGACATCAACGTCTCGCTCATTTCACAGGGCGCCTCCCGCGTCAACCTCACCTTCGTCGTGGAGGAACCCCGGGTGCGCGAAGCGGTGCACCGGTTGCACGAGGCGCTCTTCGAGCGCGAGGGAGTGGACCTGGACGCGGCCGCCGCCACGGGGGCTCCGTGACCGACCTCGTCTCGCTGGCGTGTGACCTCGTGGACGTCGCATCGGTGTCGGGCGAAGAGGCTCAAGTCGCGCGGTTCGTGGCATCCTACCTCACGGACCTGGGCTACAGCGTCGAGCTGTTCGATGCCGCGCCGGGGCGACCCAACGTGCTTGCGACCACCGACCGGCCGCCGCGGATCGTGCTGTCCACCCACCTCGACACGGTGCCGCCGCACATCCCCGCCCGACTCGCGGACGGCGTCCTGTACGGGCGCGGTGCCTGCGACGCGAAGGGGATCATGGCGGCGCAGATCGCCGCCGCCGAGCGGCTCCGCGCCGAGGGCGTAGACGGGATTGGGCTGCTGTTCGTCGTGGACGAGGAGATGGGTAGCGTGGGCGCGCGGGCGGCGAACGCGCATCCCCTGGCGGGGGAATGCCGCTGGCTCATCGACGGCGAGCCGACCGATAATCGGCTCGCCACCGGCTGCAAGGGATCGCTGCGCCTCACGTTATGCACCGCCGGCGTCCCCGCCCACTCGGCCTACCCCGAGCAAGGGCGCTCGGCGATCGATGCGCTGCTCGACGTGCTGGGGGACGTGCGTCGCGCCACCTGGCCGACCGATCCGGTCTTCGGCGAGACGACGGTCAATATCGGCGTCATCGCGGGCGGGACGCGGCCGAATGTCGTCGCGGCGGACGCCCGGGCCGACCTGCAAATCCGGCTCGTCACCGAGGCCCCAGCGGTGCAGGCGCTGCTCGAGCGGGCCGTGCGGGACCGGGCCCGGATCGACTATCTGACGGCGGTGCCTCCGCAGCGGCTCGCGACGGTCCCCGGGTTCGAGACCTGCGTCGTGCGGTTCACCACCGACATCCCCCACCTCACGAACTGGGGGACGCCCCTGCTGCTCGGGCCCGGGTCGATTCTCGACGCGCACACCAGGCACGAGCGGATCTCCGAGGTCGAACTCGCCGCGGGCGCCGACGCCTACGTACGTCTGGTGCACGCGCTCGCGGTGCGGAAGGCGGAGGCGTGAAGATCGCCTTGTTAGGTCACGGCACGATGGGACGGATGCTCGAGGAGAGCGCCCGCGCCGCCGGCCACGAGATCGGCGCCATCTTCACGTCCGCCAACGTCCGCGACGCAGCGCGGCTCCTCCCCGGCCACACCGTAGCGATCGACTTTTCCGCGAGCGGCGCGGTGCCGGCCCATGTGGAAGCCGCCACCGCCGCCGGGGTGCCGTTGGTGGAGGGCACAACGGGCTGGCAGCGCGACGAGGCCGGAGTCCGGAGGGTCGTGGAGGCGCGCGGCGCCGCGCTGGTCTACGGCCCCAATTTCTCGGTCGGGGTGAACCTGTTCTATCGGATCGTTGCGGGCGCAGCGCAGCTGCTCCGCGGCGCCGGGTACGATCCGTTCATCGAAGAGGCCCACCACGCCCGCAAGCGCGACGCCCCCTCGGGCACGGCGCTCGCGCTCGAGGCCATCGTGTCCCGCGGACTCGGGCGGGAGGAGGGGAAGGGGAAGCCGAGCGTGCCGATCGCGAGCACCCGCGCGGGTCACATCCCGGGAACGCACCGCGTCGGGTTCGATTCCGCCGCCGACCAGGTCCTGTTGGTTCACACGGCCCGCTCCCGCGCGGCCTTCGCCGCGGGCGCGCTGCTCGCGGCGCGCTGGATCGTGGGGCGGCCGGGTATGTATGCCTTTGCCGACGTGCTGGACGACATCCTGGCGCTCGAGCCGGAGCAGGAAAGGAAAGTCCGATGACCCAACATCTGGAGTGGCTGCGCGGCTGCGGCACCGCCCTGGTCACCCCGTTCAACGCCGCCGGCGACGTGCATGAGGCACGGTTTCGGGCGCTGGTCGAACGGCAGATTTCGGGTGGCGTGCGAGTGCTCGTCCCGTGCGGAACCACGGGCGAAGCCGCGACCCTCACGCCCCTGGAGCACGAGCGCGTGATCGCGCTCGCGGTGGAGTCGGCCCGAGGGCGGGCGAAGGTGCTCGCGGGCGTGGGGAGCAACGCCACGGCCGCCACGATCGAGCGAGCCCGCGCGGCTCGAGCCGCCGGCGCCGACGCGGTCCTTGTCGTAGCCCCGTACTACAATAAGCCGACGCAGGCGGGGCTCCAGGCGCACTTCCGGGCCGTCGCCGAAGCGATGGGGGACGTCCCCGTGGTCCTGTACAACGTTCCGGGTCGCACGGCGTCGAACATCGCCGCCCCAACGGCCCTGGCCCTGGCGCGCGAGACCGACAACATCGTCGCCGTGAAAGAAGCCTCGGGTGATCTGGCCCAGATCATGGCCATCCTGCGCGATCGGCCGCCGGGGTTCCGCGTGCTCTCGGGCGACGATGCCGTGACCCTGCCCCTTATCGCCCTGGGCGCCGACGGGATCGTATCCGTGGCGTCGAACGAGGCGCCCGACCTGATGGTCAGGCTCACCGACAGCGCCCTCTCCGGCGAGTGGGACTCGGCCCGCGAGCTGCACTACCGTCTCCTGCCGCTGATGGAAGCGAACTTCATCGAGTCGAACCCGGGGCCGGTCAAGGCCGCGCTCGCGCTGATGGGCCTCCTGGAAGAGCGGCTGCGGCTGCCGCTCGTCCCGGTTCAGGAGCAGACCCGGGCCCGCATGCGCACCGTGCTGGGAGCGCTCGGCCTCTTGCCGGGCGCCGCGCATGTCGCTGCGTAGTCGCGTCGAGGCGCTCAGCGCGGCCGGGCGCGACCGCTACGACGAAGCGGACCGCGCCCTGTTCGGCGAATTCCGGGCCGCGCTCACGCGCGGCGACATCCGCGCGGCCGAGCGCCGTCTGGACGGTGCCTGGTGCGCCAACGCGTGGGTCAAGCAGGGTATCCTGCTCGGCTTCCGCATGGGCGCGCTGGTCGACATGTCCCCGCACCCGAGCTTTCCGTTCTTCGACAAGGACACCTACCCAGTTCGTCCCACGACGCTCCAGGAAGGTGTGCGCATCGTTCCCGGGGGATCGAGCATCCGCGACGGCGCGTACGTGGCCCCGGGTGTGGTCTGCATGCCGCCGATGTACGTCAATGTGGGCGCGTACGTGGACGCGGGCACCATGATCGACAGCCACGCGCTGGTCGGCTCGTGCGCACAGATCGGCAAGCGGGTGCACCTCTCCGCCGCGGCCCAGATCGGGGGCGTGCTCGAGCCCGTCGGGGCGCTGCCGGTGATCATCGAGGACGAGACGCTCGTGGGCGGCGGATGCGGCGTCTACGAGGGCACGATCGTGCGCGAGCGCGCAGTCCTCGCGCCCGGAACGATCCTCACGGGGTCGACGCCCGTGTACGACCTCGTGCGCGATCAGGTGTACCGCCGCGACGGCGACCGGCCGCTCGAGATCCCGGCCGGTGCGGTCGTCGTGCCGGGCGCGCGCGGCGCACCCGGGGCGTCGGCCGCGCGGTGGGGCATCTCTCTCTACGCGCCCGTGATCGTGAAGTATCGGGACGAGAAGACCGACGCCGCGACTCTGCTCGAGGACTACCTGCGATGAAGCAACAACGTGTGGCGGTACTGGGACTCGGAAAGATCGGGAACATCCTGTTGCAGGGATTGCTCAAGGCGGGTCTGCCGCCGGGGAACGCCGTCGCCACCGTGCGGCACCCGGAGCGGGCGCAGGCACTCGGAAAAGAGCGCGCCGTTCCCGTGGGGACGGACAATCGGGCGGCGGTGCGCGGAGCGGACGTGGTCATCATCGCCGTCAAGCCGCAGAACGTCCGCGAGCTGCTCGAGGAGATTCGCGCGGACGTGACCCCGGCGCAGCTCGTGATCTCGGTCGCCGCCTCCGTCCCGACGGGCTTCATCGAAAATCTGCTCGCGACGCCGACCCCGGTAGTCCGGGCCATGCCCAACACCCCGAGCCAGGTGGGCGCCGGCATGACCGGCATCTGCCGGGGGAAGCACGCGACGGACGCGCATCTCGAGACCGCCCGCCGGCTGTTCGACACGGTGGGCCGGACCGTGGTGGTGGATGAGAAGCACATGGATGCCGTGACCGGCCTCTCGGCGAGCGGTCCGGCGTTCGTCTACATCATCCTCGAGTCGCTAGCGGAAGCGGGCGTGAAGGTCGGGCTGCCGCGCGACATCGCCACCGTCCTCGCCGCGCAGACCTTGCTCGGCGCCGCCAAGGTACAGCTCGATACCGGCGATCACCCCGCCCTGCTCAAGGATACCGTGACGACGCCGGCGGGCTGCACCATCGACGGCATCCTCGAGCTGGAAGAGGGCAAGCTCCGGGTGACCCTCATCAAGGCCGTGGTGAAGGCCACCCGGCGCGCCAAGGAGCTGATGTTCGAGAAGTAGACGAGGGCGCTACTTGTAGTCCTGGAACGGCTCCGTGAGCAGCCGAACGCCGAGCGGCTTGTAAGTGAGCACGTGCGTGAGGCGAACATCTTCCCCCACCCGCTCCACGCGCGTCTCGAGCAGCTCGAAAACCTTCGCGTCCCCCAACCCCAGCTGATTCAGCCGCTCCGCTTCTCCCTTGCAGACGTCGCCGGGCGTGGGCTTCGGGTTCGGGTAGGCGTCCTCGTGATGGTGGCGCAGGGCGTCCCAATGCTCGTCGCCGGCGCGCTCCACCGCCTCGCGGATGTCGTCACGGCTGAGCGGCACCGGTCGCGCCTCCCTACTTGAGCATCAGGGCAGGGATGTCCTGCTCCCGCGCGGCCCGGTTGAACGCCGGGACGTCCGTCTCGATCACCGCCTTCAGGCGGTCGAGATAGCCCTGCAGCTCGCCCGCGAGCTGGTCAAACACCGGGTAGGACTGGTCGGTGGGCGCGGCGTCGGCGCTGCCCACCACCCCGCCGAGCGACGCCAGCTTGTTGTTCACCTTGATGGGGAAGTTGAGGGGATCCTCGGGGGCCTTGTTGCGGACCTGATAGATCGACTCCTGCACGGCGGCGAGCTTGCTCTTGAGCGAATCCGCCTGCCGCGCCAGGGCGGCGCCCTTCCCTTCCGGCAGCGCCCGAGCCCGTTTGGCGACCGCGTCGACCTGGTCCTTGAGCTCGGTGATCTCCTGCACCGCGTCGTTCGCCGCGCTCACGCGGTCGCGGATGCGCACCAGTAGCTCGAACTGCTTGCGCAGGTCCTCGGCCGTCGCCGTCACCCGGGGGTCCTTCACCAGTGTGAAGGGTTGCATCTCGGACCAGGCCCCGGTGGTCAGCCGCGCCCGGTAGGCGCCGGGTGGCGCCAGCGGGCCGCGGGTGCCGCCGGCCCAGAACACCAGTCCCTTGAACCGATGCGCGTCCGCGTAGCGCAGATCCCACACCAAACGGTTGAGTCCCGCCTCGACCTTGAGCGTGTCCTGTCCTTCTTTGGGCTTGCTGGAGATACGTCGCACCAGCGAGTCGCGCGCGTCGAGGATCTCGAGCGACACCTCGGCCTCTGGTTTGTCTTTGAGATAGGCGTAGATGATCGCGCCGTTCGGCGGGTTCGTGCCCACGTCGGTCAGGGCTCGCTCCGGCGTGAAGCCGGGTCCCCGGAACCGCACGGCGTCGCGCGGCGTGAACAGGTGGTTGCCGCCCCGCGCAATGCCGTCGGTCAGCTGCTCGAGCGGCGTGATGTCGTCGAGGATCCAGAACGCCCGCCCGTGGGTCGCCGCCACGAGGTCGTGGTCCTTGAGCGTCAGATCGTGGACTGGGACGACGGGAAAAGTGAGCTGGAGCGGCTGCCAGGCAGCGCCGTCGTCGAACGACACGTAGACGCCGAACTCGGTCCCAGCAAACAGCAGCCCGCGACGTGCCGGGTCTTCCCGCACGACGCGCACGAAATGATCGGCCGGGATCCCGGCGACGATCTTCCGCCAGGTCTTCCCGTAGTCGGCCGTCTTGTAGGCGTACGGCCGCTCATCGTCGAGCTTGTAACGCGTCGCGGCCACGTATGCCGTCGCCGCATCGTGCGGCGACGCTTCGACCGTGCTCACGAGCGCGCCTTCCGGGAGGTCTTTCGGGGTGACGTTCTGCCACGTCCTGCCGCCGTCCCGCGTCACTTGCACCAGGCCGTCATCGGTCCCCACCCAGATGAGCTGCGAATCCTTGGGACTCGGTGCGATGGTGAAAATCGTGTTGTAGTACTCGATACTCGTGTTGTCCTTGGTGATCGGACCGCCCGAGGAGCCCTGTTTCGCCGGCTCGTTGCGGGTGAGATCGGGGCTGATCACCTGCCAGTTGCGGCCGTCGTTGACCGACTTGAACAACACCTGCGCCCCGATGTACAGGTCGTTCGGGTTCGTGGGCGACAGCACGATCGGGAAGGTCCACTGGAAGCG
>Ga0137378_10005566_pt1 | contig 10923 bp, 8 predicted proteins | sample SagtaG_21_FD_104813 | JGI IMG/M metagenome (GOLD analysis project Ga0137378, IMG submission 104813) | Vadose zone soil microbial communities from Sagehorn Ranch, Mendocino, California, USA - Sage2_L_60_16 metaG | ecosystem: Environmental > Terrestrial > Soil > Vadose zone | place: USA... | reverse complement strand
TCACCAACGTCTGCCTGCCGTGGCTCTCCCACAACTACACGATCCTCCCATATTGGGACGACCAGCGAACGGACAACCTAGGCTGGGTTGGCTGCACGACTTATCCGGGTGGCACCTGCGGTGTTTACACCTCGATATCGGGCACTGCGCCCAATCGGATATTCAACCTTGAATGGCGCGCCGTGTATTTCGCCAACACCTCGCAGCAGTCCAACCACGAGCTGAGGTTGTACGAAGGGCAGTCACGCTTCGATGTGATCTACGGCACAGTGGCCACTGGCAACAGCAGCTCCACAGCTGGAGTGCAGAAGAACAACACCGCGTTTGACCAGTACTTCTGCAACGGCTCAGGCAGTCCGGCTACAGGCGGGCAAAGCTATACCCTAACGCCTTGCGGAACGCCGTCGCCAACGCCTACCATAAGCCCTACGCCCACTGCAACAGCTACGGCGACAGCGACAGCGACAGCGACAGCTACGGCAACTGCCACCGCGACAGCGACAGCTCCATCTAGTCCGACACCTACGGCGACAGCAACAGCAACAGCTACCGCAACGGCTACTCCGACGCCGACTGTTACGCCGAGGACGACGCCGACACCGCGGCCTCGGCCAACGCTGCCGCCAAGGCCATAGGCGAGCTGATAATTGCAACCAATAGGTTAATACTTGCAGCCGGGGTCGATCGACCCCGGCTGCTTCTTTTCGGGACCGAATGTGCTCTCGGGTGCTCGCGCTGCTGACTCGGTAAACCCTCGTCGTGCGGATCGTGCAACGGCGCCGCCGGCTTCGAGCGAGCGAACGCCGCCCACGGCTCCGGGATTATCGAATACCCGAATCGCACTCCCACTGGACCTTCGTCATTTTGCCCGGCACAACATCGGCTTCAAACGGTCCGAAGCGGCCAATGGTCGATTTCCTTCCCTTGAGGGAAACCTTGTAGTGCCCGGGTGCTAACGGAGTTCGAAAGCGTCCCTGGTCATCAGTGGTAAACGATGCCACCTCGCCCTTTTCGTTTTCCACCACGAACGCCGCATTCGCGAGCGGTTTCGAACTCGGCGCATCATCTCTGATCGGCCCGGGCTGAACCGGACTAATCGTGATTACGCCTTCAATGCCTGTTTCTGCCCCGGATGGAGATTGTTCAGCGTAAACGGAAGCAGCCATGAAAAGAAGCCCCATAATAATCGAGAATCGTTCCATTGGCCAAATTACTCTCGCTGTTCTGTTGGGGTCAACAATGACGAAATTCGAAGGACAAACCGAACCTCATGATCAATCCATTATGCAATTCGGCGTTACTTTGTGTTTCGACATTCGGATTCTCCATTAACGGCGCAGCAATTCTCAAACTTCCCTTTCCCCCGTGGTTCCGCTCTTTACCGCTCTTGTCGTGGTCCCACTTGACGATTCATCCGTTGCGTCGAAACTTTTCGCTCCCCCGCGAAGCTTATGAAACGCTATCTGCCTTTTGTAATCGTTGCCGGCATCGCGCTTGCCACGCTCGGAAGCGGAGCGTTGCTCTATCATGCAAAGCGACCCCACCTCCGTGCTACTCCCGAAACCAAGACTGTCCCGGGAAAAAGCGGCACCGAATCAATGCACGTGCGGGGCAACCCTGATGCGCCGGTGACGCTGGAAGAGTTTGCCGATTTTCAGTGTCCGCCCTGCGGCAATTTCTCTGGTTTTGCTGAGGAGCTCTTGAAAGAATACGATTCCCGCCTGCGCATCGTGTTTCGGAATTTTCCGCTGCCGATGCATGAGCACGCTCGTGAAGCCGCGCTGGCCGCAGAAGCGGCCGGGCTGCAAGGGCGTTTTTGGGAGATGCACGACGTGCTGTATCGGGAACAGGCAGCTTGGAGCAAGGCTCCCAACGCGCCCGAATTGTTCGAATCGTACGCGGGAACGATCGGCCTCAATCTTGATCAGTTCAAAAATGACGTGGACAGCGAAAAAGTCAGAGCACAAGTCGATGCAGATCACGCGCTAGGCGATTTCCTGGGAGTAAAGCTCACTCCGACTTTGTTTATTAATCATCAGCCGGTGGAACCAAAAGATAAAAACCCTGAGGGCGTTCGTGCCGCGATCAACGCTGCGCTGGCAGAAAAACCGAAAAGTGGCGCTTGATTTATCAGCGCCCGCGAATCACGCGAATCAAAGCCAAACGGACGGGTCCAAATGATCGAAAAGGAGAAGCCAGCGTTGCCAGCGACATTGATATTGATGCGTTATTCGTACTTCGGCTCGCATTCGCCATTTGTCATTTGTCATTCGTCATTGCAATCATGACCGTGTCGCGATTTCGCACGATTCTCTTTACGGTTACCGCGATCGTTTCGCTGGTTGGGTTGGCGGACGCAGCTTATCTGACCGTGCAGGCGTTTACCGGCGAGACGCTGAGTTGCGGAGGATCGCCAGATTGTTTCCGGGTATTGGGCAGTTCGTATGCGAGGGTCAGCGGAGTGCCTGTGGCCCTGCTCGGCGCGGTGGCATACTTTAGCGTATTTGCTTTCGCCACATTCGCAGCGTTTGGCTACGCTCGCGCGCGAACATTTCTCATTCTAACCATCTGCGCGATGTTTCTCGCTACGCTCTGGTTTCTGTATGTGCAGCACTTCGTCCTGCACGCTTACTGTCGCTATTGTTTATTCTCAGCGGCAATCACTTTTCTGCTTGCGGGCCTTGTGATTGCCCTGCCTTCTTCGCAGGAAAATACTGCAGCTAACTCATAAACGATTTATTTTCCGCAATGCGGATTCTCGTAGTCGAGGACGAAAACAAAACCGCGGCTTTCCTGGCCAAAGGACTGCGCGAAGCCGGTTTCACGGTCGACGTTGCGCCTGATGGCGAAGCCGGCTCGGAGCAGGCGCGCGCAAAAAAGTTCGATCTTCTGATCGTCGATATCATGCTGCCTCATAAGGACGGGTGGGAAATGGTCGCAGAGCTCCGGCGCGATCGGGTTCGCACGCCAATTCTCTTTCTCACCGCTCGTGACAGTGTGCGTGATCGCGTGAAAGGACTAGAGCTGGGCGCAGATGATTATCTGGTCAAACCATTCGCGTTTGCGGAATTGCTCGCCCGGGTGCGCTCGATACTGCGACGTGCTCCGCAGCGACCACCAGAACATATCCGCATAGCTGATTTAGAAATGGACATGCGACACCACAAGGCAACGCGCTCCGGAGTTGCGCTAAATCTCACGCCTAAGGAATTTCTCCTGCTGGCTCATCTGGTTCGCTCGGCCGGCGAAGTCGTGTCTCGTGCTGAGATTGCAGAACATGTATGGAACATCGGATTCAAAACCGATACGAACGTGGTTGATGTCGTTGTCCGCCGCGTGCGCGCGAAAGTGGACGATCCGTTTAAGACCAAGCTTATCCATACCATTCGCGGCGTTGGTTATGTTCTCAAAGCGCACTGAACGTAGCTCCATTGCCTGGCAGCTAATTTTGCTTTTCACGGTGGCGACAGCGCTCCTGCTCGCGTGCGGGCTTGGCGTGTTTTACGCGATCGTTGTCCGGCACGCATTTGCCGAAGACAACGCTGTGCTGGCCGACAAAGTCGCAGCTTTACGCGCGGACCTCCACGAGAGTGGCCCCAAAATCTTCGCCGAAGAATTACAACGCCGGCATGCAGGCGGACCCACCGCGTATTGGATCAGAATACTCGATTCGCAAGGCCGCACGTACGCGGAAACGTCCGGAATGGATGGATTGCTTCCGCCAGAGATTTTTCCGCCGGCGCAAAAATCGGAGTCAACTGTCGGTGGCCGGAAGGATTATCGCAGAGGCGCGAAACTCTTTTCGCTCGCCGCACTGAAGGAAGAGAATGGCGAGCAGACCTACACGCTTCAGATAGCACAAGATCGCTCAAGCGATGAGCGGGTCGAAAGAGAGTTCGCTGTGTTATTTATCACCGTTCTCGCTGGTAGCATCGTCGCCTCGGGTTTGATTGCCATCACTGTGACTAAACATGGTTTGCGACCCCTGCGAGAAATGACCAAATCGGTGGCGCGCGTCGGACCGGCGCATCTGAAGGAGCGACTCGCCCCGGCAGACTGGCCACGCGAGCTAAGACCGCTCGCAAGCGCTTTCGATGAGATGCTCAAGCGGCTCGACGATTCGTTCACGCGGCTCTCTCAATTTTCTGCTGATCTCGCGCATGAGCTGCGGACGCCCATTGCCAATATCATGGGCGAAGCACAGGTCGCTCTTACGCGCGATCGCACGGCTGGGGAATATCGCGAGATCATTGAGTCCACCATCGCTGAATGCGAACGGCTTTCGAGAATTGTCGATAATTTGCTTTTCGTCGCGCGCGTAGACGCGGAGCGCGAACCGATCGAGCAGAAGCGATTTGATGCGCGTGCGGCCGCTGAGAAAATTGCGACGTTTTATCAAACGATCGCAGACGACCACCATGTTACGATCAGTTGCAGTGGCGATGGCGAGATTTATGCGGACCCAGACCTGTTCGAACGCGCCGTGGCAAATCTGCTCGACAACGCCTTGCGCTTTACTCCGGAGAACGGTTCGATCCAGATTGCGCTTTCCGAATCTAATACTCGGTTCGAAGTCGCAGTCAGCGACAATGGTTGCGGAATAGCTCCCCAACATCTGCCGCGCGTATTTGATCGTTTTTATCGTGCCGAATCATCGCGCGGCTCGGATGGAGCAGGCCTCGGACTGGCTCTCGTTAAATCGATTGTCGATCTTCACGGAGGCGCGGCTACGATCGAAAGCGAGATTGGCCAGGGTACGACCGTCAAACTGACATTTCCGCTTGAGTAGGCGGCGTCCCACCTCGCGCTTGGAATGCGCACCTGGAGCCACGCGCGGAACGCTTATCTCGTGGCCAAAGGACAAAGCGACAAGCCGCTCGCGGCAGCCGAAGAGTGGCGGACGGATGCGGCGCGCGCGGGGCAACTGCACCAGAGCCAGCGGGCGGATCGCGAAACTTAGCTGCGTTATCGCACCTGAAACTACCATGACGGTGGCGGGTTCGCTCCACGCGCCGGCACGGATGCCGAGTCTTCCCCGAGTTCATTATCCGTCGGGTTCGCGCTCGCCGCTGCGGACCGTGAAGGAGTTTCTCTTCGGAAAAGTTTCGTTACCTTGTTGCAATGACGCCCGCAGAGTTCAAAAGGAAGTGGGCGCGATATTCCGGTAAAGAAACCGCCGCGTATCAAGAGCACTTCAACGATCTTTGCGCACTCCTCGGTCAACCGACACCAGCGACCGCTGATCCAACCGGCAGCGAATCATTTTGCTTCCAAAAACGTGTCGTCAAGGACGTTGAGCTCTTCGCGCTGCAAGAGCCCGGCCGTATAGCAGAAAAGCCCGAAGCTGAACGCGAACGCGGCTTCGCGGACGTCTGGAAGAAAAGCTGCTTCGCTTGGGAATATAAAGACAAAAAGAAAAATTTGGACGCAGCATATCAACAATTGCTTCGCTATCGCGAATCGCTGCTGAACCCACCGCTACTCGTCGTCTGCGATTTCGATCGCTACATCGTTCGCACGAATTTCAACGGCACCGTCCAGGAAACGCACGAATTCACCAACGCAAACACCGACGATCCGCAAGTTCTGCATCTCCTCCGTGCGGTTTTCACAGACCCAGAATTCCTCAAGCCACAACGCACGACCGATGAAGTCACCGAAAAACTCGCGCAGCAGATTGGTGAAGTTGCGCGCTCATTGCAGGAGCGCGAGTCGGTCGAGCTGATCGATGCGCGTTCGCGCCGCGAGCTTGCCGTCGCCCAGCGCAAGAATTTGCGCATCGCGCGTTTCCTCAACCGTATCGTCTTCTGCTTTTTCGCCGAAGACACAGGACTGCTACCGAAGAACGTCGTCACGGACATCTTCAAAACGGGCGTCGATGATCCGGCACATTTCGCCGAGGTGCTCGAAGATCTTTTCCAAAAAATGGCAAAGGGAGGCACGTTCGGCCCGCACAAGATTCGCCATTTCAATGGACATCTTTTCGAAGAGGCGACTGTATTTGAGTTGACCGAACAGGAAATAGGCAAGCTAGCTGTGGCGGGCGAAGCCGACTGGCAATTCATCCAGCCCAGCATCATGGGTAATCTTTTCGAGCGCGGCCTTGATCCCGATCACCGCGCCCAACTTGGCGCGCATTACACCAGCGAGGAGGACATCAAAACGCTGGTCGAGCCAGTGTTGATGGCGCCGCTGCGCTGCGAATGGAGTAAGATCAAAGGCGAACTCGCGCCCGCGTTCGTGCGCGGTGAAGGCACAGCGTCCGATCGTGCAAAACTTTCCGCGTTTCACGACAAACTCGCCGCTATCACGGTGCTCGATCCGGCGTGCGGCAGCGGCAACTTTCTTTACGTCTCGCTTCAATTGCTTCTCGACCTTGAAAAAGAACTTATCACCTTTGCCACACAGCTTGGCTTCAAATTCGAATCGCGCGTCAACGTGCAGCAACTGAAGGCGATCGAGCTAAATGCCTACGCCTTCGAACTCGCGCAGGTGTCGGTGCAGATCGGCTATTTGAAATGGCGGCGGGACAACGGTTTCCCTAACGAGCGCGAGCCGGTTCTGCAAAATCTGGAAAACTTCCAGAACGAAGACGCGCTGCTCGTCCCACATTTTCGCAGCAAACCCAAATCATTGAAGGATGCGCAGGCCGGTGAACATGCGACGGATGACGCTCTGAAGTTTTACACAGAACGCAAATGGCCAAGCTGCGATGTCATCGTGAGTAATCCACCGTTCCTCGGCGGAAAATTGCTGCGTCGCGAACTCGGCGACGAATATGTCGATGCAGTTTTTTCGAACTACAGCGATCGTGTCGAGCCGCAGGCCGATCTTTGCTGTTACTGGTTCGAAAAAGCGCGCGACCTTGTCGAGCACCACAACTGCAAACGCGCCGGTCTCCTTGCAACCCAAGGAATTCGTGGCGGGGCGAATCGCGAAACGCTGAAGGCAATCAAAGAAACTGGCGATATTTTCTTCGCGATCAGCGATCGGGAATGGATTCTTGACGGCGCGAATGTGCACGTCTCGATGATCGGATTCGATGATCGCTCTGAACAGTTACGTATCCTCGACGGCGAATCGGTCGCTGGAATTAACTCCAATCTAACCACGACCGGCGCTGACATTACGACCGCGCACCGTCTCACTGCTAACATCGACATCGCCTTCATGGGTGACACAAAAGGCGGCGCGTTCGACATCCCGGAAGAGCAAGCGCTGAAAATGTTGCAGGCGCCAAATCCGCACGGCAAACCGAACTCCGATGTGATCGTGCCGTGGGTGAACGGACTCGATGTCACGCGCCGGCCGCGCCACATGTTCATCATCGATTTCGGAACCGAGCGCGACGAAAGCGAGTGCGCGAAATACGAAGGCCCATTTCTCCATCTGCTTTTGCAGGTGAAAGATGAGCGCGTGAAAAACAAGCGCGTGCTTTATGCGAAGTATTGGTGGCGACACGTCGAGCCGCGACCGGGGATGCTATCCGCAGTTCGATCGCTGCCAAGGTTCGTCACAACGGTGCGTGTTTCGAAATATCGACTCTTTCGGTGGTTTGAATCGCCGACCCTTGCGGACTCTTCAATGTTCGCCTTCGCGCACGACGATGATTATTTCTTCGGCGTTTTGCATTCGCGCTTTCACGAAGTTTGGGCGCTTAAACTCGGCACACGATTGGAAACACGACCGCGCTACACGCCGACGACTTGTTTTGAGACGTTTCCGTTTCCGGAGGCGACGGCCGAGCAGAAGGTCGACATCTCCGCCGCTGCGAAAGAGTTGGATGAGTTGCGCGAGAACTGGCTTAACCCGCCGGAGTGGAGTACCACGCGCGTGCTCGAATTTCCCGGATCAATCGATGGCCCATGGTCGCGTTTCGTTGTCGACGGCAACGCGCTGGGCGTCGGCACCGTGCGTTATCCACGGATCGAACCACGCGATGACGACTGCGCGAAGAAACTGGCCAAACGCACGCTCACGAATCTCTACAACGAGCGCCCGGCGTGGCTCACGCATGCGCATAGAAAACTCGACGCTGCTGTCGCCGCCGCATACGGCTTCGATCTCGATCTAACGAACGAACAAATTCTGGAAAGACTTCTCGCCTTAAACATTGAACGTGCACACGACGAAAGGAAATCTGCCGCCAAGCAGAGGAACGGGAAGAAAATTTCCCGTGTAAAATCTGAACACGAGATGATCTAATCTTCCTATGGCGATTCCTAAATACGCGAAATGATGCTGCCGGTATTGCGCATTCTCGGCGATGGCGCCGAGCACTTGCAGCGAGAACTCGCAGAGAAGATCGCGGATCACTTTACGCTTACACCGCAAGAACGCGCGGAAAGGCTGCCAAAGGTTAAAGCGACCTATCTGCGGCATCGACTTGGTTGGGCCGGATTTAGTCTGCGACGCGCTGGTTTGGCAGACAGTCCACGAACCGGGACGCTCCAAATCACGGATGAGGGCCGAACATTGCTGGCAAGTAATCCCAGCCGGCTTCGCGCCTCAGATCTAAAGCGATTTCCAGCCTACGCCGCCTTTGTGGAGAGGATGAAGAGCGAACCCGAAATTCCTGAGGCGAAAATAGAAAGTGCGCATGAGACACCGGAAGAACGGATCGAGGCCGCATTCAGCGACCTGAATCAAACGTTAGTCGGCGAGCTTTTAACGCGCCTTTCAACGGTAGATCCATTTCGTTTCGAACGAATAGTTCTCGACCTGCTTGTGGCGATGGGCTACGGCGGATCATTCAAGGAAGCGGCTGCGGTGACTCAGAAGATCGGCGATGAAGGAATTGATGGAGTCATTAACGAAGACCGCCTCGGTTTGGATGTGATTTACATCCAAGCCAAGCGATGGAAGGGAAACGTCGGACGTCAAGAAATCCAAAACTTCGTGGGCGCATTGGCCGGCAGGAAGGCATCAAAAGGTGTCTTTATCACGACGAGTGCGTTCAACGATAATGCAGTCGCTTACGCAACAGGACTTCAACAAAAAGTCATCCTCATCGACGGCAGACGCTTGGCAGAACTAATGATTGAACACGGAATCGGCGTCGCTGAAGAGCACGCTTATAGTATTAAGAAGATTGACAGCGATTACTTTGATGAGAGCGAAAGTTAATTGAAATGCGCGAGGTCGGGGTGGCATCTAAAACCGATCGACCGGAAAGCTGCAGTGAGTTTGACCGTGATTCGTCTTTGAATTGGGATTTTGACAGCGTCCTGGAGGTAGCGAGCCACTAGCCAGGACGCCAGTATGTCGGTGAGCGACCCGCGACCTTGCGGGAATTAAATGAAGGCCGCTCTAGTCGCAATTGGCATTCCAGTGTTCGCGCTTCTTTGCGGTTCTGTTCTCTTATTCGCAAAGGGAAAAAACATATGGTCGTTCTTGCAGGTATTCGGCGCGGGATGTCTAGTGATTGTCGTCCTTACTCATATCTGCGAAGCACTTGGCATGTTTGCCTGGATGCACTGGGGGCTCAAATCCAGCGCTGGCCATTACCTCGATTTCTGGAGTTGTGTTTTTGGTCTCACATTGTTTCCCGTAGGGTATTTGTTTCACGCTTTGATGAAGCGATAGACGCAGGATCGCCCCAAAAAATTTGTCTTGCGTGCACATTACAATTTTGTAATTATAGCGCACATCTGCAGGCTGAGAGCCGCGGTAGTCTCCGCGGTTTGCTGAAGTGGAGATGCCGCAGTCCGTTGTGGAGCGGGCTGCGGCTACACTTCTGTCGAACTTGCGGAGACGCTGTGCCAAGCGCGAGTGCAGAGGCGCCATACGGACTCGCGGCCACAATCATTCTCCAAATGATGACGAGCGAGGCGATCAACCCGCCGCCTTGCTCGATTCCGTCGGAGTTATGGGTGTCAGCCGAAATTTTGTCTTGCCAATTATTACAACTTTGTAATGATGCGCGGCAACCTATGACGAAAACATTCTTTTTTTGCGGAGCTGGGCGGTCGTGGTTCCCGCTGATCACGTGCGCATGTTTGGTCTTTTCCGCCGTTGATCGTTCGGCTCTCGCGCAGGCAGAAACAGAGGAATCAATTGTCGTGACGGGAGAGGAAGTGCCGAGCGCTTACGGCGCGCCTCCGGGCCTCTCGCGCAGTCGGTTCTCCAACACAACGCAGGCGTACGTATTGCCGCCATGGTCATTTTTCTTCGGCGAACTTTTTGAGGGTCAGGGGTTCCGCCATGGACCACCGGATTATCTTTTCACTCAAGAAATCGAAATGGGTTTGCCGTATCGTTTTAACGTAGCGGCCGAAGCACAGTTCGAACGATTTAATGGTGGCGGTGGCGCGCAAACGGTAAGTCTGGAAGCACGCTGGGCTCTTGCTGATTGGAATAAGATTCCCCTTAACCCGACACTCTTCGCCGAATACAAATTCGGCGTGGGCACCATTCGACATGAAGAAGTGCCACCTCCTTCGGGCGCAGGAGGAGAAGAAGAGGAAGAGGGCGGTCCGCCCAAGGTTCCCGATGCCTACGAAGTTCGTTTGCTTCTTGCTCAGGAGTTCTTCGAGCGCGTGGAATGGGCTATGAACTGGTTTTTTGAAAAAGAGAACACCGGCGACCGTGGGCGCGAGTGGGGCTTTTCTCAGGCTGCGATGACGCCGGTTCTCTTGCCTAACGAACGCCTGAAAGTCGGCATAGAAATGCTATATAAGAATGTCACGACGAAAAATACGCGCGGCGATGCCGTGAACAGCTTCGTCATCGGCCCAAGCGTCGCGTGGAAACCGACCGCGCAAACTCGCCTGGACATCTCACCTTTGTTTGGTTGCACGCACGATTCGCCGGTGGCTGATGTCTTTGTTGCCTTTTCGTGGCTTTTCGGCGGCGAACGCGCCGAAGCTGAAGCACCCGTATCAAGTCGTTTCCGTTACCTTTCCGACCTCTCTTACAGCCGCT
>Ga0137378_10005562_pt1 | contig 10925 bp, 7 predicted proteins | sample SagtaG_21_FD_104813 | JGI IMG/M metagenome (GOLD analysis project Ga0137378, IMG submission 104813) | Vadose zone soil microbial communities from Sagehorn Ranch, Mendocino, California, USA - Sage2_L_60_16 metaG | ecosystem: Environmental > Terrestrial > Soil > Vadose zone | place: USA... | reverse complement strand
GAAGAGCATATTGGTATCCTACGCGAATTACTAGAGCAGCTGCTTCCTGCGGAGGCGATCGTGCCGGATGCTCCCACCTTTCAGCAGCGTTTTGGCTTGCGCGAGGATGAGCCACTTATACATGCTCGCTTTCTGGACGATCAATTGGAGAAGAGATATGGTATCCCTCTGAGCGAATTGTGTGCCCCCCGTTCACAGTTCGCTCGTCTGGACTTGCGGGCGCAGCATTGCATGATTACCGAGAACAAAATGACCTTCCTCTCCCTCCCAGCATTGCGCGACACCTTTGCTCTTCATGGAGGAGGATTTAAGGTCGGTGGTCTAGCCGCGATACCCTGGCTAAGAGAATGCCCTCTTATCTACTGGGGCGACCTAGATGCGCAGGGCTTCCAGATCCTTTCACAGTTGCGAGCTATTTTCCCACATGTTGTCTCGCTGATGATGAATGAGGCAACACTGCAGACGTTCTCTGGCTTTTGCGTGGCGGGAATGCCCTGTTCTGTCCGACAATTACCATATCTGACTCCTGAAGAGCATGCCCTTTTTTTGCACCTGGCTGAGGGAAACATGCGTCTAGAACAGGAGCATATCAGCCAAGGATACGCTCTCGAACATATATATCGGGCATTCAGAAATTAATCGGGACCCGGTCAGAGAATGCAGCTGTTCCGCCTCCTCCATCATGCGCTACCAGAAGCGCATCAGCGGTCCGCTGCTGGACCGCATCGACATCCACGTCGAAGTCCCCCGCGTCGACTACGAGAAGCTGGCCGATAAACGCAACGCCGAAAACTCGACCACCATCCGCACACGCGTGCAGGCTGCGCGTGAGCGCCAACTCCAGCGTTTCACTGGAACCAAGATGACCTGCAACGCCGAGATGGGCCCCTCCGAAGTGCGCGACTTCTGCAAAACCGACGCCTCCGGCGAGCGGCTCCTGAAGGCCGCCATGCAGCAACTGCACCTCTCTGCGCGAGCCTACCACCGCGTCCTGAAATTGGCCCGCACCATCGCCGACCTCGCCGAATGCGAAGATATCGCCGCCAACCATATCGCCGAAGCGGTACAGTATCGGCCGAGGGTGGGGATGTAATCATGGTATTTAAACTGTATTTTTCTGAATGCCGCAAGCTATTTTTGGGTGGAAGTTTGTTTATGGCTGGAATTTGCCTTCTTTTAGTCCGAATGCTTTGCCAGCCAGTCCACCACTTTAGGCCAGAGGTTTTTCACAGCCTTACGGCTCGTGACAAGACCAATGTGCCCCCCTGGCATAATGACAAACTCTTTCTCAGTGCTGCCAACTTTGTTGAGCGTGGGCTGGGTTTGCGAAAGCTGCACCAGGTGGTCCGCCTCGGCGGCAATGTTCAAGATAGGGAACTTGATGTTCGACAGGCGCACCTGCTGACCGGCAATCACGAGCTGATCGTTGATGAGCTTGTTACTGTGATAGAAATCCTTGATCCATTGACGAAAGGCCTCCCCAGGAAAGGGTACGCTTTCCTCAATCCAGCGGTTCATCGCTCCCCACGTCTCGACAAACTTCTCATCTTCGGCGTTTTCCCAAAGATTCTGATAGGTGCCGACGAAGCTGAGATAGGGTTTGAGAAGCTTGGTACCCACACCGACGAACTCGGCGGGCACGTTGCCCATGGTATCGACCAGTTTATCAATATCCTGGTAGCGTGGGTCGAGCCAGCTGCTAAAGAGATCTACATGGGAGAAGTCGATAGGCGCCGCTAACAGGATCACGCTGTTGAGCGGGGCATCGGGGTGCGTAGCTACGTAGAGTGTGGTGAGAACTCCTCCAAGACAATAGCCCAGGATATTGAGGTGCTTTGCTTTCGAAGTCTTGAGCACCTGCCGCACAGCACGTGGTAGATACTCCATCACCAGATCATCGAAGCGGAGCCGCTTATCTTCGGGACCAGGGGTGCCCCAATCAAGCAGATAGACATCCACGCCCTGCTTCACTAGGTACTCGATGAAGCTACGCCCAGGAAGCAAGTCGAGGACAAACGGCTTGTTGACCAGCGCATAGACAATCAGAAGCGGGGTCTTCAACTTGATGGGAGTATCGCTCGTATGCTCGTAGCGATACAGCTTCGCCTTGTTCTTCGTCCAGACCAGTGTCTTAGGGGTCTGACCTACCTGTGCATCGACTATCTTGGTGGTATGCTCGCTAAGGCTACGCAGACGCGCTACCATCTTTTCCATGTCTTGCCCTGTGCTCATTCTGCACTCTCCTTCTTGCGTTTCCGCCTTTTGAGCAACGTTAGTCACAGATGTCTAGTCAGCGGTCTTACTTGCCTTCTCGACCTCGTCGGCGAGTTGGTCGACCTTGTTTTCCAGGTTGATGATCATTTCGGCGAGGCGGGTGATGTCATCAGCTGATGCAATCTTCATTGTTTGAAGAGCCTGCACCATATATTCTTGTAGTGCCTTGCCAAATGCATCGTGCATTGTCACATAGTTTTGCATGGCTTTGCCCAGCAGTTGCGCAAACGTCTCAGTCTCTATCCAGCTTTGCAGCATTCGGTTCCACAAGTCCTGGTTGGCCTTGTTCCACTCGGGCCACAGAGAAAAGATGTCGCCCTGGCGAGTTGGATTGGTCCAGCTTTGCAGCATCCGGTTCCACAAATCCTGATTGGCCTTGTTCCACTCCAGCCACAGATTCTCTATATCTGTCGTACGATGTTGCTCAGTCATGGTACCATCTCCTCTGTATAGCTGCCAGTTCGCTCTACGCTTGCACCGTAGAAGGGTTCAACTCGATATAGTTAAAGTTGGGTCAAGACATATAATACCGATGGGCACAAGAAAAGGCGCCCATCGGTATTAGCCTAGTGCTGGGCCTTGTCGCGTAGTTCCCGGCGCAGAAATTTGCCCGTCTGCGTCTGGGGCAACTCCTCCATGATCTCAATTTTTCGGGGATATTTATAATTCGCCAGGCGCTGCTTGCAGAACTCGATCAACTCCTCAGGCGTCACCTTACCCTCATAGTCGCTTTTGAGGGCAACATAGGCGATGATTGTCTCACCGCGGTACGGATCTGGTACGCCGACCACAGCAGCCTGGTGCACAGCCGTATGTTGATAGAGGACATCCTCAACATCCCGCGGCCAGACCTTGTAGCCAGAGACGATAATCAGGTCCTTCTTGCGATCAACTATGTAAAACCAGCCATCTTCATCCATCCTGGTCACATCACCGGTGTACAAGTAACCATCACGGATGGCATTGGTAGTCTCTTCTGGCTTCTCCCAGTAGCCAGCGACGACCTCGGGCCCTTTGATAATCAGCTCTCCCACCTCGCCAACGGGAAGGTCCTGACCTGTAGTGATATCAACGACCCGGCAGATCGTGTTAGGGGCAGGCAAACCAACCGACAAGGCTCCTGAGTCGGGATCGACGGGTGCATGCGCTCCCAGCGGAACCAGCAAGCACCCGTTGGTTGATTCAGTCAGTCCATACACATTGTGGATATAGACTCCAGTGGCCTCCTGAAAGCTTTCAACCGTCGCCGACGATACAGGAGCTCCCCCACTGTAGATCTTTTTCATAGACGACAAGTCGCGCGTTTTGATGTCGGGATGGGCCAGTAGGGCAATAAAGACCGTGATCGAAGCCACCGTGAAGCTGCCATGCCACTTCTCGATGAGCCGCAGCATTTCTGCTGCCTCGAAGCGATAGAACATGATAATAGGCATGCCAACGAGCGCTGCCACTGCAACGTGCGCGATGAGACCAGTGACATGGAAGAAAGGGGCGACCCCGATGACGACGTCGTGGCTATCGAGCGGCACCCATTTCTGGTAGATTGTCGCACTAAACACAACGTTGGCATGTGTGCTCATCGCCCCTTTCGGCTGTCCCGTGGTCCCAGACGTATAGATCAGTACAGCAACATCTGTCGGGGCGAGGTTGGCAAACTCAACGGGTCCTCCCTCAAATTGGCGCAGCAGTTCAAGCATATCGAGTGTCCCCTCAAACCGCTGTTTCTTGGATGAGGCCAGCAGAGCCGGAGGTGGCCCTTCCCCAGCAAAGTCGAGTTCATTGGTGGTAATGACGAACTCAACCTTCGTGTTGCCAACGGTGTCTCGGGCAACCGTTTCATACAAAGACTCGAGACAAATGAGCCCTTTTGCACCAGAATCAGTGAGGTGATACTCAAGCTCGTGGTGCTTGAGCATCGGGTTGCAGAGCACTACAATGGCTCCTACTTTCCATGCTCCGTACAAGCCGATCAGAAATTGGGGGATGTTCTGGAGATACAGGGCTATGCGGTCACCATGGGTCACACCTCGCTCCTTTAGTGCAGCCGCTAAAGCACTGCTCTTTCGGTCAAGTTCACCATAGCTCATGGTTTTATCGAAGTAGTGTATAGCTGCCTGCTCAGGCAGATCCTGCACTGTCTTCAGAAACATGTCAAGCCCGTTGGTAAACTGCGGTGTGATCTCCGGTCCGACATGACTCGGGTAGTGCTTGAGCCAGGGACGAGCTTCGTAGGCTGCCTTGGCGTTCGTTACTCCCTGAGCAGAATCCTCTATCATGATGTCCTCCTATCTTCTTCCCTCTTTCCATGTACGTTAACTTTTGTGGTAGTAACGTCTCAGACAAGGGAGAAGTTTCAGCACTTTTTGAGGTAGGCGTCACGCCATCGAACCTACCCGATAAACGCAACTATTAACACCAAAAACTAGTATCTTTCCCCCCTAACCCACAAAACATTGTGCGCATGCAAAGATAAGAGTAAAATACCTCCAATGTAAATGACAACCATCTAGCTGTTGGGAAGGTTTGTATGTAATGGCAAAGAAAAAACATCAATCGCTCCAGGTCTCGCAGGAAGATAAAACGCAGGCGCAGCGCGTATTTGAACAATATCACCAGATCGCCGAAGGATTACGTTTGAGCACAACCCGCGAGCAGGTGGAAGCCGCTCTGGCTGAAATAAACTCGATGACCGAACCTGCCCAGGTGGCCTTGTCCAAAGCATTAGCGGAAGAACGTCATACAGATGCCGCCGATGTTTTACTCGCCATCAACGAGTTAAGCCCTGTAAAAGGTGCTCGTAAGGAAGCTCGGCGCTCACTGATCCAACTCCAGGGAGCAAAAATTAATCCACAGTGGCATCCGCCCGTTGATCAACCACTTGCTCTGGTACCACAGACTCCCACCCTTGACGAAGATAAGAATGAATATGTGGATGAAGAGAACGAGGATTATACAGCCTTGCGTGATTTGAGTCCCCAGGATGTTGTCACAACCTTTGTCGAGTCATGGGTCAATGATGACTACGACACGGCCTACGACCTGCTCTCGAACGAGAGCCCCTTGCGCGAAGGACTCTCACTCGACGAATGGGTCGAACGTCGCGAAGAATGGGCAAATGCAGCCAATCAGGGCGACCTGGTACCGGATTTTATCCATGAACGCGAGCCTCAAAAATCGGGGCTCTGGCTTCCACCTGGTGTGGACCGTTCGCCTGACATGAGAGAGTTTGAGGCTGGCTGGTCCATCGCAATGGATCCAACACCTCTTAGCGATACGCTTCCAGAACTTCCCCAAGCGATTGCGGTCTACGAAGAAACACAGCGACACTGGTTTTGGGCAACGTTTACGCTGATTCAGGAGCAAGATGCCTGGCGTATCCAGAGTATGGTCGATGAAGGGACAGCTGCCCAGCGTTTATCCGTAGAGGAGTTGCAGAAGAACATTGAGGAGCTTGACAGATACCTGCTGGAGTTCAGGCAAAAGTATAACCTTGAAGATGTACAACGATTCTCAGAGGCGGATACGGAGCACTTTGCAGATGAGATTTACTCGCGCTTGTTTCGTGCCGCTGGCTGCACCGATGCACTTATCAAAAAGATGCCACTTGAACGAGAATTGTACGAGGAAGCAAGCGGGCGGATGATCGTATTTAAACAGTTCGAGCGTTGTCTCGTCTACCTGGAACCGCTCGCATGGCGGTTCGAAGAGAATCGTGCACTGTACTTGACACGGATGGCTGAAGTGCAGCTGAGTCTGAGTGAGAAATACTTCGACGAAGGAGACGATGAACGTGCAATGCGCCTCCAGGGACGTGCAGAGGAGGCGCTGAAAGAATCGCTCCTCATTGAGGATAAACCCGAACCACATATCACTCTAGCTGAACTTTATATAGAGGATGATCGTCTTGATGAAGCAGAGGAACACCTTCTACAGGCTAAAGCCCTGACTACCGAGCCATCCCAGGTGGCTCATATTGAGCTGCACCTGGGCGAAGTTGCTATGGAGCGAGAGCAGTATGAGGAGGCGTTGCGCCACTATCAGCGTGTCGCGGAACTTGAACCTGGCCTTGCCGATTCCTGGGTTGATCTTGCTAAAGCCTATGAGGAGCTTGATGATCCTGAGGAGGCTGAGGCCAACTATAGACGCGCCATAGAATTGCAACCCGATAATGGAGACCTCTATTATGATCTCAGCAAAATGTTCACGAAGTTCAACCAGCCTGAGAAAGCCATTGAGGCCATCGAGGAGGGCTTGAGCGCCAATCCAGATTCTGCCGTTCTGTGTATTTACCTGGCCACAATGTACCTGGATAGTGGCGACTATCGACAGGCGGAAGTGTTCCTGAATAGGGCCGCCAGGCTCGATCCCGATGCCCCCTATGTCCAGATGTTCCGCTCAGTACTCAATACGGCGAAGTTTGTGCCAGCCTCTTCTTCTACTCCTACTCCTCGCAAACTCAGTAGATCTAAGAAGAAGAAAAGGAGATAGCTCCATACTTCATTTCCAACCAGGTTAACGTCTATTTCAGTCTCTTCCATACATTTACCAGCTATGCTGTTCTACGTATGACGGAAACCCATCGCATACAGCGAGGCATAGATGCCGTTCCTTTGCAGAAGCTCCGCATGCGTGCCCTGTTCTACGATCCGCCCTCCCTGCAGCACAACGATGCTATCAGCTCCCTTAATAGTTGAAAGGCGGTGAGCGATCACCAGCGCTGTACGCCCATGTAACAAGCGTTTTAAGGCCTGTTGTACCAGTAACTCTGTAAAGGTGTCGATATTGGCCGTGGCCTCATCCAGGATCAGTATGCGCGGATCGGCCAGCAGCGCGCGAGCGAATGAGATGAGCTGGCGTTGACCCACACTGAGATTGCGACCTCGTTCCCGGATGAGTGTATCATATCCCTCCGGGAGTTGTGTGATCAAATCGTGTACTCCCACCGCGCGAGCAGCTTCTGCTACCTCTTCATCGGCTGCTTCGAGGCGGCCATAGCGAATGTTGTCTCGGATTGTTCCCGTGAACAAAAACGGCTCTTGTAGCACGACCCCGATCTGGCTGCGCAAGGAGTGCTGCGTGACTTCACGCACATCGTGGCCATCTACCAGCACTGAACCCTGCTGTATATCGTAGAAACGCGCAAGCAGCCCGGCAATCGTGCTTTTCCCTGCCCCCGTCGGCCCCACGATAGCTACAGTCTGACCGGCCTTCATGTGCAGGTTGAAGTCCTGCAACACAGGCAAGTCACGATTGTAGCCGAATGTGACATTTCGGAACTCCACCTCGCCGTGTATCTGGGGCAGCTCCTCCGCGCCAGGCTTGTCCTTTATTTCGACAGGCGTCTCCAGAATTTGAAAAATGCGCTCGGCAGCTACACCTGCCCTTTGCAGTTGCGAGTACTGCTGGCTAATTTCGCGGATAGGGTCAAAGAAACGGTTGATGTAGAGGGTGAATGCAACAAGCACACCCACTTTCAGGCTCCCTTGTGATACCAGCACGCCTCCATACAGGACTGTAATCGCAATTGCCATAGCAGCCACAACCTCTACAAGTGGCAAGATGAGCGCTGCTATGCGGCTCGCCTCAAGATTGGTGTCGCGGTTATATGCGTTTAGCTCATCAAATTCGTCGCGGTTGCGTTCCTCTCGCGCAAGGCTTTGAATCACGCGCATACCGGTAATGTTCTCCTGTAGCGTTGCGTTGACCACCGAGATGGCGGCGCGTGTACGCCTGAAGGAACGCTGCGCGAAGCGCTGCCAGAAGGCAGCGATCACGAACATGATTGGCAAAACCGTGAATGAAAGCAAGGCCAGCGTTATATTCATCGCCAGCATCGCTATGATGATTCCCACCAGGGATACGAGTGAACCAAGCATTGAGAGCAGCCCCGAACTCAGCATGGACTCTAGCACATCGATATCGCTCTGCAAGCGCGACATCACACGACCTATCTGTGTCCGATCGTAGAAACTGAGTGAAAGTGACTGCAAGTGTGTGAACATGTCGGAACTGAGGTTGTAGAGTATTTGTTGCCCGGCCCATGACATCGACCAAACCTGCCAGTACTGCGCCTGCCACATCAAGACGTTCACTATGATCAGAACGATACCCGTAATTGCGAGCCCTCTTAAATCATTGTGGCCGATGAATTGGTCGATGGCCACGCCTATCAAGAAGGGATTCGCCAGGTTGAGCACCGTATAGAGTAGCATCAGAGCCACGCTCGCCAGCGTCCAGCCCTTGTAGCGGCCAACGTAAGGACCGAATTTTTTGATGACGTACCAGTCAAATTTCTTTGATACGTTCTCATCAGCGCCTTCCAGGCTATTTTCGCGCCACCGGTTGCGCCGCCCGTGGATGGTGTAAGAGCTCTGTTTCATCGTACTGCCTCCCGCTTCTCTTCATTCCATTGCTGTTCAGGCGAAGAGGCCAGCATGCGTGCCTCAAATTCCTCCTGCTCGCGCAACTGCAAATCGTAGAGCTGAGCATAAGGGCCGCCTTGCGGGAGCAGCGTTTCGTGCGTTCCACGCTCTACAATTCTGCCTTTCTCCAACACCATGATCTTATCGGCGTTTTTGATCGTGCGTAGGCGAGAAGCGACCACAAACGTGGTGCGGCCTCGCATTACCGCATCCAGCGCTTGCTGAATAAGATACTCTGTTTCCATGTCAACGCTCGAAGTCGAATCATCGAGTACCAGTATGCGGGGGTTGAGCAGCAGCGTACGCGCTATAGCCACTCGTTGTTTCTGACCGCCTGAAAGCGTCACGCCGCGTTCTCCAACCCAGGTATCATACCCATCTGGCAATCCGATGGCGAAATCATGGAGTCGTGCTACCTTCGCCGCCGCTATGATCTGCTCGTCGGTTGCGCTGGCAACGCCGTATGCAATGTTATCGCGCAGCGTTGCATTGAACAGGAAAACATCCTGTAATACCAGGCCCACGTTGCGCCGTAGGGAAGTTTGTGTCACCTTGCGTATATCCTGCCCATCGATCGTGACGCGACCGCTTGTGGCTTCATAGAAGCGAGGCAGCAGGTGCAAAATCGTGCTTTTCCCACTTCCCGTAGCGCCAAGTATGGCAATAATTTGCCCTGGTTGTGCATCTATAGTGATATCTTGTAGCACTTCTCGCCCGTTTCCATAGGCAAAGGAAACGTTTTCAAAGCGAACGTAGCCCTTCACATGTTTTAGCGCCTTTGCCCCGGGCGCATCGGTGATGGTCGGCTGGGTATCCAGCACGCCGAAGATGCGTATGCCACCGGAGAGGCCGCGCATAAACCAGGTGACCATGTAGCCGAAGGAACGCACAGGAGTTCCTAGCAGCAGTATATATTGCGTGACGGCTACGAGTACGCCGAGGCTGAGTTGATGCCCGATTACCGCGATGCCTCCTATCCATACGATCACTACTGTGACGACGTTGAGTACGAGTACCATCAGCGGCTGATTCCATGCTGAAAGTCGCATCGCGCCCATGTTGAGCTCTCTCACCTCGCGGTTCTTCGCTTCGTATTTAGCTATCTCGAATTCTTCGCGGGCAAAGGCCTTCACAACGCGCATACCGCTCAGACTCTCCTGCATCACTGTACCCAGCGCCCCCGTTTCGTTCTGCACCCCTGACCATATTGGGCGCAGTCGCCGCCCTACCTGCACAGAAAGCAGAACGAGGATTGGGAGGCAGATCAAGGTTACCAGGGCCAGGTGCCAGTCAAGTCGAAAGAGTATAACTGTGACCGCGCTAAAGGTTACCAGTGCTACCAGTCCGCGCAGCAGCCCCAGGGGAATGAAGTTGCGCACTGCCTCTATATCAACTGTCAAACGCGACATGAGCTGCCCCGTCTCTGCTTCGTCATGAAACGAGAAGCTGAGCGTTTGCAAGTGATCGTAGAGGCGGTTTCGCAGATCATACGCTACGAGGTTCGAAACTGCTTGCGAAAGATAGCCCTGTCCATAAGCGCAAAGGCCCCGCAGTGAACTGGTAACAAGGATTGCGCCTGTAGCAAGAAGTAGGCTACTGAATTGGCCATGCCGCAGCCCTGTATCGATTACCCATGCCAGTAACCATGGTACTATTAAGGCGAAGCCCGTGGAGAGCACCATACTAATCACTGCGCCCAGCGTCGGCACCCAGTGTGGACGCAGCAGGCCTATAATGCGTATAAAGATGAGCAAGTTAGCTTTCCATGAATCGAGAGCCATCAATACTTTAGACGTTTCCCTTTTTGGAGAAATCACCCATGTTTCCTTTCTAGATAGCACAATCAAAGCATGTGTGTCGCTTTTTGCATAAGTCTTTAGTAGATCGTAGTATTGGGGCACAGGCTGATATAGTGTTGATTGAATACATCTCACTAAACTTGTGCGCTGAAAATAGGATAATCAGGCCAAAAAAAGTGCGCGGAACTACGTCCGCTACCTCAAATGCAATAAGGGGAATAACCGCTCAGCAGAAAGATGGCCTTCTCACATTAACACTATATAGTATATCACGTGATACGCCAACAGGTACATCTCTGTTCTTTCATAAAGGCCAGAAGGTCATCGTTGGGGCGCTCCTTGTGGGCAATACATTTCAGATAAAGAGAAGGATAATACTGGAAAAGAGGCGAGAGGGGCGTAGGGGTGCAATTCATTGCGCCCGCCTGGG
>Ga0137378_10005554_pt1 | contig 10931 bp, 6 predicted proteins | sample SagtaG_21_FD_104813 | JGI IMG/M metagenome (GOLD analysis project Ga0137378, IMG submission 104813) | Vadose zone soil microbial communities from Sagehorn Ranch, Mendocino, California, USA - Sage2_L_60_16 metaG | ecosystem: Environmental > Terrestrial > Soil > Vadose zone | place: USA... | reverse complement strand
GGCAGGCCTAAGTGCGTATAGATATCCTCTTCCGTATCTATGGTGAGATATTGGCCACGCTCGCGTTGCATCACGCCATACGGGGTCAAGTCCAGCCCCTGGCGGTGAGCGAGACGGCGCAGGGCAGTGAAGTGGGCGGTCGAACCTGTGTAATAATGCAGGGCGCTGGCAAATTGCGGAGGGAGGACGGCGATGAGCGACACCCGCAACCCTTCGGAGGTGACGACGACCGTAGACGTTGGTCCTGTTTCGAGCACCTGGCAAATTTCTGGCTGCTGATTGCACAGGTGCATCAAGCGCGGTGGATCAGGTGAAGCTATGACTATGTTAATGTCGCCCACCATAGCAGCGCCGCGGCGCAGACTCCCTGCCAGACTCACCTGTTCGACCAGAGGCAGGCTGGCCAACCGCGCGAGCAGGATGTCGGCCCGCGGGAGAGCGACACCGAGAAGCATACGATGTTGTTCGCGTTCCCAGGCAGCAATTTCCTGGCCAAGCGTCCCTAATATTGCGGCCTCAAAAGGCAGGCGCTCGGCGTAGAAGGCTTGCGCCAGCTGTTTCATGGACGTAATGTCATGGGTCCGCCACAGAGTCCGCACCTGCTCGGTCGAGAGACTGTGAAGGCGTAAGAGCGCTAGGATACCTTCCGGTACAGTTGTGATGAGATGCTCATAGTAGCGCAGACGCCCCGTCTCCAGGAGTTCCTGGATTTCTCTGGACAGCGTCTTGCCAATGCCAGGTAACGTCTCAAGGGCACCGCGACGTGCGATGGTACGCAGCGGTTCGCTCAGCGACGTTAGAGTCTGTGCCGCACGCCGGTAGGCGCGGATGCGATACGGATCATCCCCTTGCAACTCGAGCAGGCCGGCGATATCCCGGAAGATGGCGCTAAATTGTTGATTATCCTGATTATCCATACTGATGAAACCGTTGCCAGTGTACCGGTACAGCGGTACGTACACCGGCTTGATCACGATAAAAGACTGTCCCAGTACCAGTTCCGTAGCGCACGAGTTCACGGAGGAGTTCGAGATCACGACGGCACTGCTGTACAATGCGCTCCCTCTCTCCTTCCTGATACCACTGCAGCGTGCGGAGACTATCATCGGGTCGCTCAATACCCAACGTTTCTTTGACGAGATGTCTGAGGCTGAGACGAAAACCAAGTGTGCGTTGCACCTCATCGAGCACGGCGAGAGTTGGCAGCGTTGCCAGAGGCACATCGGTGTAGGGTTGCAGCACCTGATAATCAAAATCGCGCGTGTTGAAGCCAATCACCAGGTCCGCCTCACGCAAACTGGCGAGCAAAGCGGCAACGGTCTCCGCCGTGTACACGTTATACCGTCCCTCTTGTGTATCATACGTCACTGCCACGCCGAGGCCAAGGAGGTGTTTGTGCTGCCATCCCCCGACGTCCTCAGCGCTTTTCTGCGTGCTCAGCACAAGATAGACATGGCGTGCCGTCTGGATGTGCTGAGGTGCGGCGTCTTCAGCCACGCTGGCAAAGGTGGGGACTGCCTCAGCCACCAGCCTTTGGAGAATGTGAATACCCGCCTGGCGCTGCAAGCTACCCTCACTCTCACAGGTATCACACTGCTGCATGGCCACGCACCGGCTGCAACCATGGGTACAGTCACAGTTGAGGAGGATTTGCAGGGCAACCCGGAGGAGGCGCTCATGGGCCTGGTAGAGCAATGCACAGGTGCCGTTGCCGCCAGCCTGAGCATCACTGAACACCGCTTCCACACCGGCGGCGCCCTCATAGACTCCCCCTCTCACGGTGTGAGTGTCGCTCAAGAGCAGCAGCGGCAGCCCAGCGAGCACTGCATGCACTAGAGTATGCCACGCCACGTGCACCGGGTATTGCTCAGGCTCAAGCGCTTTTGTCCCACTCAGCCACAGGCCCTGCGTCGCAAACTGACGCTGGCGTTGTGGCAGGATATGCACGCTACGGCATATCCCTGTACGTGGATCAAGACGCTCGTAGGCTGCCAACGTTGCGGTGTAGACACAGGGGCCATACGTGAGACGCCAGGCGTCGCGCGCCACAGAAGCGGCGATGCTCCGCTCTGTCACCGTGGTGCGGACCCTCCCGCGCGTCGCATAATCAGCCTGAGCCGGGTGCACGAGCACGCGGCGACGCTCCGCGATGACCCGCTCCACACGCCATGTGCCGTGCTCGTCAGTATAGACAGCTCCCTCAAAACCGTCACGGAAAGCCCGTTCTGGAGCCCATCGGCTCAGGAGACGCCCGCCGAGAGCATGCACCACCGTCACTGCAGGCTCATAAGTACGCAGAGACGCGCGGCGGTGTGGTCCACGCTCCTTGGCAACCCATGTCCCAGAGGTTGTATGGCGCGTAATCGCCTGCGTCTCGGCTAATTGGCGAATCAGCTCACCAACACCGTGGATGCCGCCATAGCGCTCCCCAGCGGCCAAGCCGAGTTCCGCAGCAGCACAGTGGAGATGATAGCGTGCCAGATGCGGATTGCTGGGATAGAGCGCCAGGCGCTGCAGCCAGGGAGCCTCATACACCGCAGGATAGCGCAAGACAAAACGCTCTAACGGTGTCTGGCCATCGAGTACGAGGAGGCTCAGGCTGGGCAGAGCACCACTCGCCAGCCAGGCAAGTGCATCGTGCAGCCAGGCGAGGGAAGCTGGGAGGCCGAGGCAGATGAGGCTTTGATACGTATTGGCACGCATGGCAGCGACCGGTATATGGTAGGGGAACACCTGGGTAATTCTCGCATCGCGCAGCTGCGGCACCAGACGGCCCGGCGCGAGGACGATGGGCTCTATACCAGCCTCCTGATGGCGTGCCATGAGCGTACGGCAGAGGCCCACGGGATCGTCCTGGCTCTCGAGTAACAGCCGACTCTGGGACTGCGTCCCACGTGTCTCGCCGGTGACGACCGTACACACCTGCGCTGTCAGGGTGTGGGCGACCTCCGCCATATTGGCGAGAGGAGCTGAGGTCAGCAGATACTGCGGTTGTGCACCGTAGTGCTGCGCCAGACGGTGGAGACGACGCAGGAGGTGTGCCAGGTGCGCTCCGAAGGCTCCTCCCGCCAGATGCACGTCAGCCAGCACCACGTAGCGCAGCTCCTGAAAAAAGGCGCGCCACCCCCCATGGTATGCCAGAATACCCGTGTGGAGCATCTCAGGCGTGGTCAACACGAGACGCGGCAACGCTTGCTTGATAGCACGGCGTTCTGTGCCAGGAGTATCGCCATCGTACATGGCGACACTCAGACGGTGTTCTGGCGCCAGCGCCGCGTTCCAGGTCGTAAAAGCACTGCTTTGGGCGAGTGCACGTGGCTTATAAGGAAAGACATACAGGGCGTGGCCGCGCTGCTCTACCGCTAACGCCTGATACATTGCTAGGAGGCGTACCACGCCACGGCCTGCCCCAGTGGGAACCATCAAACAAACGTGCCGTCCCTGGCGCAGGCAGTCGAGAGCCTGCCGCGGGGCCTCTGTCAGGTGTGCAATGCCCTGAGTAGAAGCCAGGGTGGTGAGCCAGGAAGGCAAGAAGGCCGGCAATGCCTGGTCAGGCAATGTTCCAGGCAATAGGGTGCTCTGCTGGCGGACGAGGCTCCCTAAGGAGGGATCAGTAGTGAGCCTGGCAAGAAAGGCATCGATGGATTGGCTTGTGACCGAGGCTACTGACACGACTTACACTTCCAGACAAGTGGCCCTCACGTTCGACGTGGACTGCAGGGCGTACGCGCTGCCAGTCCTGCGAGTAACATCCATAGCACAAGCTTAACATCTTACGCTGCATATTTCCAAGCCTTATTCCTTGTGCTATAAGAGGTTATGCTGTTCTGACTCGCAGGACTGCTGATAGTACCTCATGGTGTTAGACCGTTAGCTCCAGGATATAGACGCCACCGCTGATGCGGTCGATACCATAGATCAATCGATTTTCATCGACATACACATCATTCATCTGAACGGCGTCCAGCCGCGACCCGGGTGGGGTCGGTGGTATATAGTAGCCTAGCTCATCGGGATGAAAGGGGTTCTTCGAGACGTCATAGGCCCGCACACCCATGCTGAAGAAGGCGCCAAAGATGAGATCGTCGGAGCGGAACGAAGTTTCCGCTGGGTAATTTTCGTGGATATTGTGGGCACCAAAACGGGCCGTGCGCTGGGCAAATTTTTCAATAGGGGGCAGCGGCAGAGAGCCGATGATGACCGGATTAGTCTCTTCGCTGGCATCCACCACCCAGGTGAGCTTCGGCCAGTCTTCCCCTTTGGGACGCGTTGCCTCATCGGTGACGATCAACAAGTCGCGCGAGAACAGGGGCAGTACCGTATGGGTAAAGCCGGTCAGCGGGGGATGATAATCCAGCCGGCTGATCATCTTCGGATGCGCCTTGTCGGCAATGTCGAGGATGATGATGCCACCATCAATATACGCCGCATAGGCACGGTCGGGCCGCTCGGGGTAGACGTTGATGTTGTGCGTACGGAAGCCGGCATCGAGCTTCTTATGCCGCACCGGCGGGGCCACGTCGTCGCCTTGCCGGGTGCCAGGCAGCCACCAGCGTCCCACCTCCTCAGGCTTGCTGGGGTTACGTACGTCAACGATGGTATAGAACTGATGATCCTTGGGGTTGGTGGGGACAAAATCGGGCGCACCACTGCTGATGTGCAGGTATTCGCCATCCATGAACCCCACGTAGTGGGCGCCCTGGGAGTGTGGCCCGGAGCGGTCGAAGAAGGAGATCGAACGCGGATTGGCGGGATCCCTGACGTCGAATAGCTCTACGCCCGCCGGTTGCAGCCCAGGCTGTTGGGTCTGATATGCCACAGCCAGCGTGTCCCCCACGAGATCGAGGGAATTCGACCGCACCTGAGCGTGCGGCAGCTTGGTCTGGGTCACGAGGTGCGGCCGGCTCGGATCGGTGACATCCACGACCGAGAAGTTTATGGGAGCGCATTCGTGGGCAATGTACATGATGCGGCGTCCATCTTTGGTCTTTTGCAACCCCATGCCCTCACCGCCATTGCCGAAGCCACCCAGGTCACTGTGGCCGATTAACCGCATATTTTTGCTCTCTGCCCCGTCGATTGTTGCAGTAGTGGTCATAGACGTTTCCTCCGTGTCGTCTCTCATTACAGAAACGCTCCTGATGTATCTGACGCGGTTCAGTACAGGTCATCTCACCTTAGTACTTGCCTATCAAAGCAAAAACCCGGTGGAGAGTCAATACCCATAGCGACTTCCCGGGGCTCAGGCCCGATGTTTCTGGACAAAGCTCCAGTTAACCTCAACGCCAAAACCGGGCAAGTTGTTCAAATGGACCATACCATTGCGCACAGTTGGGCCCGCGGTATACAGACCGTGCTGGATCGGATGGCGCTCGGGATCCCCGTGCGATTCCACCGCAAAGGCACTGGCGCCGAACGCCGAGACGAGATGGCCATGAATGTGGGGGGCAGTATGGGGCGCGATGACCATACCGTGTTGTTCTGCCAGTGAGGCAATGCGCAGCGCTTCAGTGAAGCCGGCGTGCCGTGTGGCATCGAACTGCACAAAGCGAATGGCGCCCGAGGTAATGAAATCACGCACGGTGAAACGATGCCATTCCCGCTCTCCATGCGCCAACGGGATAGTGACGGCCGCCGCGAGGCGGACATAGTCGGCTGGCTGCAGGTACCAGTGCAGCGGCTCCTCAAGCCAGAAGATGTTATACGGTTCAACGGCCCTGGCGAAATGGATACACTCTTGCACGTTATAGGGCGCGTTCATGTCAAGCATCAACAGCGCATCGCCAATGGCCTCCCGCGTGGCCCTAATGCGCACGACTTCCTCCTCGAGCGACAGACCACAGGTCTTCAGTTTGACGGCCCGATAGCCGGCAGCGACAAAATGTCCCAGCTCCTCGGCGCAGGCCGTCAGAGGGGCATTTTCAATGTAATAGCCGCCCGTGGCGTACGTAAAGATCTCCTGGCGGGCGCCGCCGAGTAGCTGGTAAAGGGGCATATTGGTGGCCTTGCCCTTGATATCCCACAGGGCGATATCGATGCCGCCGAGCGCGGCCATGATTTGTGGCCGCTGGCCACGCGGCAACGGCGGCGGCAGATCGTCCTGTCCCCGCATCCACCCCGGTCGCGGCGAGGTGAGCGCGAAAAGTTTTTCCCACACTTCAAGGTGCGCCAGCGCATCCATGCCACGGATGATCCCCCCGAATTGCTCAACGAGACGACATACTAACGGCAGTGGTCCGCTCTGAATCTCACCGTACCCACGGAGACCAGCATCAGTCTGGACTTCGACCAGGATCAAGGTCGCTTCTGTGCTGATTTCGTGCGCCGTCCAGCTCGGCTGCGGTCGCGGGATCGACAGGGGATATGCTTGTACTGCGGTAATCTTCACGCACGCCTCCTTCGAGCTTGAGATGCACATCAGTCCATGCTGCTCGGCGATTGGGCCTCATGTGGGCGGGCCATGCTGTTGACCACTTAAGGCGCCAGCGCCGACTATAAGCTCTTACTGAACCCAAAACCAAAGTCAAAGTGGAACAGCGGGGAACCGCCGCCCTCGGGCCAGAGATACATTTCGTGTGGTGCCAGAAGGGGGTAGCGATACACGGTCTCGCCGACAGGCAGTTCCCGTTGCCCCCGTAGTTCCCCAGCCACCGTAAGGGCGCGTCCCGAGCGATAGATGGCTGTCTCCAGGTATTCTGGAGCGAGCACCAGGAAGCGTCCACCGGAGGACGCATCGGTCTGGGGACACCCGCGGCGATTGGTCGGATATTGCAACAGCACCAAACGCGTGCCCTCCGGCGTGTTCACCGCCTCAATGATAGTGCCGGCGATAATGACCACTTTCCCCACATACGCCTCAGGGTTTGACGCAAGCTGGGCATATGAGAGCTCAGGATCGGCCAGGCTCTGCACTTGCGGAGAAATCACTGAGCCACAAGCCACGCAGCCAAGTAGGCTTGCGAGCACTATCAGCCAGTGCCACCGCATAGTTTCCTCCTTCAGTGCGGATGAGCTGCCACAGAGTCTATCAGAAGCGACGGAAGGGATAGGGGCGCCATCAGTATGGCCGGTACCATGGCCACCAGTAGTCATAGGGATACAACGCACGAGTATCGGGCATGGGCGGCCAGAGATGGACCTCCACGCAGGCAAGTAGGGGATAGACGTACGTAATCTCCCCAACCGTGTCTGTCCGCGTGCCCAGGACACGCCCAGCCAGCGTCACCTGGCGTCCTTTGCTATAGACTGCCGAGTCGAGATACCCCTCGCAAAGTGCCATGAAGCGCCCTTCGGTCTGATCCGTAGCAAGCGGCCTGTCTGTGGCATCCCGCGGTTTTTGCAGCACTTCGAGAAGCGTAACCTCCGTGAGATTACGGGTGCTCACAATATCCCCACCCAGCATCACTATGTGGCCTTTGTAGGAGTCGGGGGCAGCGCGGAGTTGTGCAAGTGAGAGGCTGGTGTCGATCTGTTGACGCACCGCCGACGATAGGGCATGGCTACAGCCGGCGCTGAGGAGTGCTGCAAGACCACAGAAAAACCACTGCCACCAACGCATATCGCACGATTCCTGTGATGGAGCGTACAGACAAGCTGGGAGAAATATACCACATTCTCATTGGGAGAGCTTACGGGGGTGGAGCGGGACAGAGATATGTCAAAACGTTGACACCCCCTCGTCAGAATTGCTACATCTCGAGTGATCTGGATCACACATGTGTCATGAGCAGGAGGAAATATTCTGTGATCTAGCGCTGTTGCATGTGGCAGAAAGGTGAAGAAAACTGCCGCCCTCTTCAGGCATGAAATTTGCAAAGCAAGCCTGGCATTGGACATGGCGTATCATGACGGTGCGCAGGTAGACTCCAGACGTGGGAAGGGCGGGCATCATGACTGTGCGTAGACGAGAAGGATATAGGTGGACTATGCTTGCAGAGGACCATCGTTCCGTGGCGTTTGGGCACGAGGAGGATCGGTGGGCGGCGCCAGAGGAGGATACGGCGTTTGGACTCGACACCGACCTGGAGGAGTCTCCTCACGAGCTGGAAGAGAATTTTGATAACCTGGTAGCCCGCTATTTTGGTGATGTGCGCCAGTTTGCATTGCTCAATCGCGCCGAAGAGCAGGCCCTCTGGTGTCGCATTGAAAGCGCGCAAAAGCGCGAACGCCGGGCCCTGTATACTGCACCCATGGCCCTCTCTATCCTTATGCAATTACGGCATCAGGTAGAACGCGACGCAGTCTCCCTAGAGCACGTATTGCGCGACGCGGAGGCCTTGGCTGCACGGCAGGCAGACCTGCGGAGGCAGTTTGAGGACGCCGTACTTGAGCTGCAAGACATCGCCACGCGCCTGCAGGCCTTACGCTCCCATACACAGACGGCCTCCAAACGGCGTGCCGTACGTCGAGCGTACGCCGAACTGTGGCAGCAGTGGTGTAAGACCTGGGAAGCGCTCGCCTTACATCCGCAGGTGTATGACACTCTACGCGAGGCGCTGATGACAGAGCAGGCCGCACAGCCAGACAACCTGGCCCTGCACGCCGCACATCGTGCCTGGCAGCGCGCGCACGAGCGGCTCACCCAGGTCAAAGCCGGCATGATCCGTGCCAACCTGCGTCTCGTCATTCATGTGGCAAACCGTTATCGAGGCCGGGGGGTACCATTTCTTGACCTCATTCAAGAAGGCAATATTGGCCTGATGCGGGCCCTCGAAAAATTTGAGCCAAGCCGTGGGCTTAAGTTTGTAACCTACGCGCACTGGTGGGTGCGCCAAGCCATTAGTCGTGCCATTACTGAGCAATACCGCACAGTCCGGCTTCCCAATCATATCGGCGAGCGCAAAAACAAACTCCGGGGGGCGGTGGAGCGCCTCTGGGGCCAGCATGGGCGGCCGCCTACCAGCGAGGAATTGAGTGTCGCGTTGGGCTGGACACGCGAGGAAGTGGAGGAGCTGCAAGCGGCAGTGCAGCCAGTCATCCGCCTGCAACAGCCGTTGGCCGAAGATGGTGGGAGTCTGGCAGATATTCTTGAAGATGACCAGGCACCACGGCCTGACGAACTGCTAGCTGAGGACCAGTTGCAGCGCTGCCTGTCGGACTGTTTGGCGAGTCTCACCGAGCGTGAAGCATTTATATTACGCCTGCGTTATGGCCTGGAGTCCGAGCAGCCCCACACATTGCAAGAAATTGCAGATATGCTTAGATTAAGTCGTGAACGCGTACGCCAGCTCGAGCGGCAAGCCTTCGAGAAGCTGCGCCAACCGCATCGGAGTGCCATGCTGGCTGATTTCGCGATGCTATAGGAGAACGCTCCGGAGCGCTATCCCGTCGCCCGTGTGATGGGCGGCACCCGGTGCCAGAGCACACTCCCTCTGGGCTGGGAGGAGGTTTTTGGTTATGGCACCATTACACACTGTCTACCCTGTGCTGCCTCTGAAAAGTACGGTGCTGTTTCCACATATTCTTATGCCAGTGGCGGTTGGACGCCCCCAATCGGTGGCTGCGGCTGAAGCCGCCCTGGCATCGGAAGATAAAATGCTGGTGGCCGCGGTCCAGCGAGATCCGCAGACGCCAGCACCAGACTTGCCAGCTCTCTACCAGACGGCCACCCTGGCGGTCATCAAGCGGGTTATTCAACGCCAGGACAACGTGCTGCAATTGTTGTTACAAGGTGTCGAACGCGTGGCACTGCAGCAGGAGGTCGCGACCACACCCTATCTCCGCGTCGCGGTGGCGTCGCTGCCTGAGCCCCAGGAAGACTCTCCAACAGTCACCGCACTGCTGCGTAATATCCAGGAATTGATCCGCACCGCTGTTAAGCATCTGGAGACTATTCCTGAAGACATGGTGAATCTGCTCATTAATACTGCTGAGCCCGTGAAGCTTGCCTATCTCATCGCTACGGTGCTCAATATCGATACTGAACAGGAGATGCAGTTGTTGATGACGGACAATCTGCCTACTCTCCTGCAGCGGATCTACGAGCATCTGGCGCGAGAAGTACAGATCCTTGAATTGCGTCAGAAGATTGCCGGAGAGACGCAGATCGAACTGGACAAGGCCCAGCGTGACTACGTGTTACGGCAACAGCTCAGGCAGATCAAGAAAGAGCTGGGCGAGGATGACGAACAGGACGACACGGATCTCCTGCGTCAACGTCTGACAGAGACAGCCCTGCCGGATGAGGTCCGCAAGGAACTGGAGCGTGAGTTGTCGCGTCTGCAACGCTTGGCCCCCGCAGCGCCAGATCATCAGGTCCTGCGTAGTTATCTTGAGTTTGCCTTGGAACTGCCCTGGACCGCCACGACCACAGACCAACTGGACTTGGTACGGGCACAGCAGATCCTCAATGAGGATCACTTTGGCCTCGAGGACATCAAGGACCGCATCATTGAGCACCTGGCGGTGATGCAGCTCAAGCCCGAAGCCAAAAGTCCCATTTTGTGTTTCGTGGGACCGCCGGGCGTCGGCAAGACCAGCTTGGGGCATTCCATCGCCCGTGCCTTAGGGCGACGTTTCGAGCGTTTTTCTCTAGGCGGTGTACACGATGAAGCGGAATTGCGCGGCCACCGGCGTACGTATATTGGTGCACTGCCGGGGCGCATTTTGCAATCCATACGTCGGGTGGGGGTATGCAACCCGGTGCTGATGCTGGACGAGGTGGATAAGCTGGGACGTGATTTCCGGGGCGACCCAGCCGCAGCGCTGCTCGAAATTCTCGATCCGGCACAAAATCACACATTCCGGGATCACTATCTCGACCTCCTCTTCGATCTCTCGAAAGTCTTTTTTATCTGTACGGCCAATGCGTCTGAGACCATCCCTGGGCCATTGCTCGACCGCCTGGAAAGCATGACCCTGGCTGGTTACAGCGAAGAAGAGAAATTAGAAATTGCCAAACGCTATCTTCTGCCACGGCAGGTCGAGAGTAG
>Ga0137378_10005549_pt1 | contig 10932 bp, 11 predicted proteins | sample SagtaG_21_FD_104813 | JGI IMG/M metagenome (GOLD analysis project Ga0137378, IMG submission 104813) | Vadose zone soil microbial communities from Sagehorn Ranch, Mendocino, California, USA - Sage2_L_60_16 metaG | ecosystem: Environmental > Terrestrial > Soil > Vadose zone | place: USA... | reverse complement strand
TCGGGCCGCGCCGGACGGCTATTGAGGTGCGGTATTATCTGCCGGAGCAGTCTCAGGAAAGGCTCGAAGCCATCGGCGAAAGGTGCCGGCGCAGCTGCGAGCACCTGTGGGACCAGGACGAGGCGATGATGATGCGGCGGGAGGCCCTGTCGGCTCACGCAGCTGCCAAGCCGCGGCGAGCCGAAACCACGCTTCGGCTCGGCCTTCGATCGGAGCTGCGGCAGCGGCTGCCGCTCCTCGTCGAATTCGATGGGCAGCCGTTCCGCATCATCGAGATCGAGGGCGGCGCACTCGTCGCGCACGCCACGATTTGCCCGCATTGGCTTGGACCGCTCGAGGAAGCCGATCCCGAAGGCGGGCGCTTGCGCTGCCCTTGGCACGGCTACCTCTTCGATGTGCGAACCGGGCACAGCGCCGACGGGCGCGGTTATCGATTGGCGTCGGCGCCGCGCATTGTGGTCGATCCCGTCACCGGCGACGTGACCCTCACCCGCAACCAGGCAGCTGACGAGGGCTAATTCTCCGGGCTCGCCTAACCCGGCGATCGGCTTGCGCCCGCACGCAGGGTCGGCCGGCCCAGATTCGGCAAAAACACGGTCAGCAAGCCGATCAGCGGCAGGAATGCGCACACCTGGTAGACATAGTCGATACTCGTCGCGTCGGCCAACCGACCGAGTGCCGCCGCGCCCACCCCGGCCATACCAAAGGATAGACCGAAGAACAGCCCGGCGACCGTACCGATTCTTCCCGGCACCAGCTCCAGCGCATAGACGATGATCGCCGAGGAGGCCGAAGCCAGGATCAACCCGATCAGAACGGTCAGGATACCGGTCCAGAACAGACCGGCGTACGGCAGCACCAGCGTGAACGGCAGCACACCTACGATCGAGCCCCACAGCACGTATTTGCGGCCGATCCGGTCCCCTACCGGGCCGCCGATCAATGTTCCGACCGCAACTGCCGCCAAAAAGGCGAACAGGTAAAACTGGGCATTCTCGAGCGAAACGCCAAACTTGCTGATCAGGTAAAAGGTGTAATAGCTGTTGAGGCTCGACGTATAAAAGGATTTGGAAAAGACCAGCGCCATCAGGATCGCCACCGACCAGGCGATCTTCCGCCGCGACAAAAGCGGCCGCTCGACCGAATATTTCCTGCCCGATCGCACCGGCACCGCGCGCTCTTTTCGATACCAATTCCCGACATTGAACAGCACGATCATCGCCAACAGCGCCGCCGAGGAAAACCAGGCGATGCTCGATTGACCCTTTGGGATCACGATAAAGGCGGCCAAAATCGGCCCGAGCGCGGAACCGACATTACCTCCGACCTGGAACAGCGACTGCGCCAAGCCACGGCGCCCACCCGACGCCATCCGCGCCACGCGCGAGGCTTCCGGGTGAAAGACCGCGGAGCCCACCCCGACCAGCGCCGCCGCCACCACCAGCATCGTGTAACTCCCGGCGCTCGCGAGCAGTATGAGACCCACGAGCGTCGCACCCATCCCAATGGCGAGTGAATAGGGCTGCGGGCGATGATCGGCGAACAGCCCGACCGCCGGTTGCAGCAGCGACGAGGTCACCTGCGTGACCAGAGTGATCAGCCCGATCTGCGCAAAGCTGAGGCCATAGGCACCCTTCAGCATCGGGTAGAGCGCCGGCACCAGCGATTGCATCATGTCGTTCAAGAAATGCGAAAAGCTGAGCGCCATAATGATCGAGAAGGCCGCGCCTTCTGCGGTGTGGCGGCTTCGGACGCTGCGGGTTTCGCTGCGTTCGGCAGATACGCTCGTGCTCATCATCCCTTTCCGGCAGAACCGCCGACATCCGCAATCAGCCTAGAGCGAGCTTACCCGAACTATGGCGTGAGTTTGTGCAAATGCTGCCCGCGTTTGCGCCATGGCAGCCATTCAACCGGGCTTTTGGCATGCCAACGTCAGGACCGTCACAAAACCGCGGGCTGCTTGCGGAGTGGTCCCCGCCGGCCTAACCTGACGCTTCGACCAGTCGGAAATCGGGATAGCGGACATGATCAAGCTCAAAGGCATCGGCCACGTCAATCTGAGGGTCGCCGACCAGGAAGTGTCAAAGCGGTTCTACCGTGACGTGCTCGGCTTTCTCATCGCCGAGGAAGACCCCGACCACGGCGGCGTGTTCATGACGTTGGGCGAGAACTTCCACACGCTCGACATCGGTCAGCACCCCGCACCGGAAGAGGCGCAGCGTCCACAGCGAGGGCAGATCGGGCTCGGACACATCGCCTTCCAGGTCGGCAGCTACGCGGCACTGCGCGACGCCTACGCTCACCTCGTGAAGAACGGCGTCGAGATCCTCAGGGCCACCAATCACGTCAATCAACGCAGCTTTTACTTCGCCGATCCCGACGGCAACACGCTCGAGATCTATTACGAGCTGCCCCATGCGCTGCAGCTGTTCCCCGACGGCCGCACCGATCAAGACGAGGCGCTCTCGGTCGGCGGCTCCGATGATCCGCTGCCCCAATGGCTGCTCGAGGACTGGCCGGGACCCGAGATGTGGGAGAGGATCGAGCGCCTGCGCCATCAGAAGGAAGGCGCGCCGGCATAACGGCGGATAAGCTGATCGCGCAGCGAATTTTTCCTGCTCTCGGATTTCCCGGACACCTTTGAGCCGCTCGTAGGCCACGACCAGCGGGACCCCCGATCGGGTGCATCGCCCTCCGGCGCGTAGTGACTCCGCCGAAGCCCCTGAAGTTGGTTAACCGTAACCGGGTATTTTTGACCCCAATAAATCCATGTTAAGTTGCCTTTCGCCCGGAGATCGCCGGGCGCGGCAACAATCCTCCGCGGCTCGATGATGGGTGCGCGCCGCGGAACTCAGGAATCCGACCCATCGCAGCGAGGAGACAAATGAGGGTCCAACGCATGGGCGTTGCGGGCGCGGTCAGTCTTGCAATCTCGTTACTGGCCGTTCCGGCTTTTGCAGATTTCGCGGATTGTTCGGTCCTACCGAGCTATTCAGCCTTGAGAGCGGCGTTGGTAGCCGCGGTTGGTGCCAACAATGGCGGTCTCGGCTTCAATATGTGGGCGACGCTCGCTGCCAAAGACGGTACGGTGTGTGCCGTCGCGTTTTCGGGTAGTCAATTCACCGACGAATGGCTCGGCAGCCGGGCGATATCCGCGCAAAAGGCAAACACCGCGAACGACTTCAGCCTGAGCAAGAACGGGCCGCCAGGCGGCAGCGCGTTTCCCCACGGTTTGGCCTTGTCGACGGCCAATTTGTATTCGGCCGTGCAGCCCGGCGGGAGCCTATATGGGCTCCAGCACAGCAACCCGGTCGACACGACGGTCGCCTACCAGGGGAGCTCGAACCAGTTCGGCACAGCGAACGACCCGATGGTCGGCTTTCGTATCGGCGGGGTGAACGTCTTCGGCGGCGGGCTCGGTCTCTATAAGCCTGGTGGTGTGAAGATCGGCGGCGTGGGAGTGAGCGGCGATACCTCCTGCACCGATCACATGGTCGCCTGGCGCGTTCGCGCCACTCTGGGGCTCGATCTGTTGAACCCGGTCGGCGGGGTTTCCGGTGATTCGAAACGGCCCGACAATATTATTTTTGACATCACCCCAAACCCCGAGGGCGGCACGGGCAACAGCAAGGGCGGCTTTGGGCATCCGACCTGTCTGAATAACCCCGACCCCTCCACCCTGCCGCAGGTGCATTGAGCACCGGCACGGACCGCCCGGCTAATCCCGAAAGGAAGGCGGCGCCTTGTCGCTTACCCCCGGCTCATCCCCCCGGCTCATCCGAGGACGATGTCGAAGGTGCCGGCGAGGGCGTTCGGCTCGGCGTCGGGGGCGGGTCGGAGCGGGACGACCAGGCGGGCCCGGGCGGCGGCATCGCGCACGCCCATCAGGACGCCGTCACGCTCATTGAGGGGTTCGCCGGCGACATACATCTGTGTGGTGAATCGCGGTAGGTCAGCGGCGGAAACCGCGAAATGGATGTGCGGCGTCCGGCCGGGATAGGGCACGGGCCGGATCGTGCGGAAGCGGTAGCCGCCCGTCTCGTCGGTTATTGCCTGGCCATAGCCCTGGAAATCCTCGTCGAGCGGCCGATTGGCCCGATCATCGTGCACATAATGGTACCGGCCGTTTGCGTCGCACTGCCAGATCTCGACCCGCGCGCCGGAAACCGGCTGTCCGGTCGGATCGAGAACGCGTCCCGTGACGTATGTGACGGTGCCCTTTGCCGCACCAGTGCGTCCGGCGATTTGCACGAGGTCATTGTCGGCGTCCGCCGGGAAAGTCAAGGGATAGAAGGGCCCTGCGGTTTGCCGTGGCGTCGGGGCCAGCGCGGCCGCTCGCGCTCGACCCCATGGTGAGAACCCGGCGGCACCGGCCACTAAAACCCCGAGCATCCGGCGTCTCGGAATCATCTCTCGACCTCCACGCAGATCATGGGCCCAAATATGGTAGGCTTCGATCACGGACCGCATCCCAATCACGGCGGCCATTTTTGAATGGAGGGAGGAGCATGCCATCGATGTCCTATTGTCTGACCGCCATCGGCGTCGCCTGCGCGCTAGCGTCGCCGGCGAGCGCGCAATTGCTCAACCAGAAGAGCCTCTCCGCGGCGGTGGCGATAACGATCGCGCAAACCGCTCTCGAGACCTGCACGAAGCAGGGCTACAACGTCTCCGTGCACGTCCTCGGCCGCAACGGCGAGGTTCTGGTGGCGCTGCGCGGCGACGGCGCCCCGCCGCATACGATGGAGAACAGCCAGCGCAAGGCCTACACCTCACGGACCTTCCGCATCCCGTCCGGTGAATTCGTCCAGCGGGTCAAGGACAATCCGACAACCGGGGCCGTTCACCTTACAGGCATCATCGCGGCCCAAGGCGCTTTGCCGATCAAGGCTGGTGACGAGGTCATCGGCGCGGTCGGGGTCTCTGGTGCGCCAGGAGGCGAGAAGGACGAGGCGTGCTCGAAGGCCGGCATCGACAAGGTCGCCGACCAGCTCAAATAATCCTTCCGCAGGCTCCCGGGGCGGATCTCAGAAAAGCGAAGCTCCATGAACCGCTACCCCGATCCGCCGCCGCAACCCGGGGGTGTCGCATCTGAGCGCCTGCTTTATTCGCAGCGCATCGCGCGGGCCGTGCTCACCATTGCCCTTGTTCTGCTCGGGCTGTGGATCCTGCATCGCTTCCTTCCTGCGCTCGCCTGGGCCGGCGTATTGGCGATCGCCCTCTGGCCGCTGTACCGGCGGGTTGCTCGCGAGCTTCCGGGAGGCGAGGAAGGCATTCTTGCCCCGCTCCTCGTCACTCTGCTGATCGGGCTCATTTTCACGGCTCCGTTTGTTTATGTCGTTATCGAGGGCGCCCGCGAGACCCGGATCGTCGTTCACTTTCTCGGCGAGGCCCAGCGCAACGGGATCCCCTTGCCGGACTGGATCGCACAGCTTCCGCTCGTCGGTCACACGATGGCCGAGTGGTGGCTCGCCAATCTGAGCGACCCGAATGCTGCTCACGAGCTGCTGGGACACCTCGACTCGAGTTCTCTCGCCGCATCGGCCCGACAATACGGCGCGGAGATCGCTCACCGGCTGATCATCTTCGGCTTCACCCTTCTCACCCTGTTTTTCCTGTTTCGCGGCGGCACCCTTTTCAGTCGGCAGCTGATCCGGCTGAGCGACCGCCTGCTCGGCCCCGATGGGGAGCGGATCGGGCGGCACATGGTTCAGGCGGTGCTGGCGACGGTGAACGGCTTGGTGCTGGTGGGGCTGGGGGAAGGCGTGCTGTTGGGGGTCGCCTACATCGTGGCCGGTCTTCCTCATCCCGTTTCGATGGCGGCGCTGACCGGCGTCCTCGCTGTCATCCCGTTCGGTGCGCAGGTCGCTTTCGGCGCTGCCGCCTTATATCTCGTCGGGATGGGCAGCACCATTGCCGGGGTCGCCGTGTTCTGCTTCGGGGTCGTCATAGTCTTTGTCGCGGATCACGCCATCCGGCCCGTGATCATCGGCGGCGCCGCGCGCTTGCCGTTTCTGTGGGTGCTGCTGGGCATCCTCGGCGGGCTGGAGACCTTTGGCATCGTCGGGTTGTTTCTTGGGCCGGCCGTAATGGCCGCATTGATCTCGCTGTGGCGGGATTGGACCGACATAGCCGCGCCGGACGACCCGAGGGATGCGCTTCCGCCTGCTTGACATGACGCAGCAGCGGGGCAACGCGGCAGCAAATCCTGCTATGATTTTAGGCGAGGGTTGCGGGCCTGGCCTTGCCGACACGTCGTGCTCAGTCGATAATGCTGCACCTGCCGCGGATGGTACGCGATCCCAGCTCGTCGTAGGAATTGTGGGAGGGATGCATGAGATACGTTTGCGATGCCCCAGGCGGGAAAACCTGGTTTCGGATCGAGACCGAAGCCGAGGCGACAACCGAATCCGACGGCATGCGCCATGCTGGCGAGAAATTCTTTCGCAAGGAGCAAGAAAAGGCGACGCAGAGTTTCCAGCCGGCGTCCACTGTGTACTTTGAGCAGGAGATCGGCCTCAAAGCCCATATTCAGCGCGAGATGCCGCTGTTCCTGACCTTACGCGACGATGAAGGCAACCCGCTGGCGACAGCCATGCTGCCGCCAGGCGGACGCGACGACCGCAGCTTCCGGCCGATCATCGTCGGCATGGCGAATGCCGACCCTTATGTCGATCACGCCGACGCCATCCGGGCCCTTGGCCAACATTACGGCCTCGCCCTCGAGCGAGGCCGCTGCTATCCCTATCGCCGCGACTGAACGATCCAGGGCCCGCCAGGAATATTGCGGGCCCTGAGGGCGGCCTTGGTCAGGCGTTGTGAAACACCAGGGTCCTGAGCTCGATGCTCTCCCGCGGCAAGACATCGGAGGGGGCGGTCGGGTCCTCAAAGGCGGAGTGGGCGGTAAAGCGTGCCGTACCGTCTTCGGCCGAATCGTAGCATTTGATCAGGACCGCCTCGTCGGCCCGCATCTCCGGCACGTAGAACCAGCGGTGGGCGGGGTTGTATCGGACGCGGTAGGTCTCGCCTTTCCGATCGCGGTAGACCAGATCAGAGGGGACGAAATCCGCAAAGGCGACACTCGTCGCATCGCAAATGGCGAGCGGCGCGTCACGCAACGGCCCGCGAATCGGCCGCCACACATTGACGATCTCGAAGCGGTGGCGCAGCAGCTCCTCGGCTTCCTCGCCCATCAGGTCGCGCACCCGTTGCGGGCCGGACTTCACGGTATAGTCGTTGTGGACACTGGTGACCGGCTGGCGCGGTGTGCCGGGTGCGCGGTCGACACCGCCCGCGATGCGGCGGCGGATCGTGTGGTCGAATACCAGCACCCGCTCGGCGCCGGTGATTTCGGCGACGAGGCGTTCGGTCTCCGGATAGTAGACGCGGCGCAGCTCGTCCTCGTCATAGAAATCCTTGACCGCACTGCGGTGCTCGACGAGCGCCAAGCCTTCACCGTCAAGCGACAGGCGATCCATGACAGCCCGGGCGTCATGGATCGCCATGACATGCGGTTCGGCGACGCCGTTCGAACGCGGCACGCCCGGCGGCGGGTCATAGGCCAGGTTCATCGGCTTTTCCGCCATCGGGGCGAGGTAGTTGAGGACGCCCTCGACGCGCGGCAGGCGCTCGACGATGTCACTGGAGAGTGTCATGGTTTTTCCTCTTCAGGTTGCAGGACCGACGTAAACAGTTTCCCGAATACGACTTGATGGAATTCTTCAAAGGGCGTGCCGTTCTTTTCGACTTTGGCGCGGAGCACCGCGCCCTCCCAGGCGTTGATCAGAAAGGATGCGAGAACCGCCGCGTCACAATCCGCGCGGATCTCGCCTTCCCGCTGTCCTTCTCGAATGCAGGACTCGACGGCTTCGGTCCATCCGGCGAACACTGCAGCGAGGCCGCCGCGCACGAGCTCGCTCTGATCCGAGAGCTCCGTACCCAGATTGCCGATCAGGCAGCCGCCGGTATAGGCGCGCTTCGCCATGTTCGCGGCCATTGCAGCAAAATAGCGGCAGAGCCTTTCGCGCGGCCGAACATCCGCCTTCACGAGCAGGCGCAACAAGGTGCCCGCGCGCTGCTGCCAGTAGCGCTCCACGACCGCGGCGCCGAGCGCCTCCTTGCTCTCGAAGTGATTGTAGAAGGACCCCTTGGGCACGCCGGCCGTTTCGGTGATCTCCTGCACCCCGCAGCCATTGAAGCCGCGCCGGTGCAAAGTATCCAGGCCCGCGTCGAGTAGCCTCTCGCGAACGTTCGCTTTTGCCATCGCCCTAATATGACCAGTCGTCTTGCTCCCGCAAGGGGGCGTCGTGATATCTTCATCCGACCGCCGTTTGGTGTTAATCGACCGGCCCGCCACCCAAGCGGAAACAGACACGGCCAAGATGGTCGCCTATCTCATCAACGAGGTGCTGCACGCCGCCGGCATCCGCCGAATCTTCGTTTAAATGGAGTTCGATCTGGTTCTGCTGTCGCGCCTGCAGTTCGCCTTCGTCATCTTCCATATTATCTTCCCCGCCTTCACGATCGGCCTCGCCGCTTGGCTTGCGACGATCGAGGGGTGCGGCTGGCGACCGGCCACCCGATCATCGGCGCGTCCTCGACTTTTAGTTAAAAATCTTTGGCAGCTCCTTGGGCATGGTCAGCGGCATCGTCATGACGTTTCAGTTCGGCACCAATTGGAGCGTGCTGTCCGAGCGCACCGGGTCGATCCAGGGCCCGCTGCTCGGCGATGAGGGTTTCACCGCCTTTCTGCTGGAAGCGACCTTCTTCGGAGTGATGCTGGCGGTTTCCTGGGTCGGGGTCCGGCTGCGCTGGCGCGGTCGGCTGGAAAGCACGTACTGATTTCTTTGGGCGGTGTTCCTGCCGGCCTTCTATATTCCGGTGCTGCTGCTGTTATTCGGACTGATCTTCCGCGGCATTGCTTTCGAGTTCCCTCACGGTGCCGGCGCGAGTGGGTTGCTATCACCTCGGGGGGGACCCGCCGTTACCGGGAGCTTGGAGCAACTACGTCGTCGGACTTGCTCGTGCTTCCGAAAAAAAGTAAAAAAATTTGCCTCATTTTTGACTCAACAAAAGGAATGGTTGCCCTTGCTCCGGATTTTCTGCGGGTTGTTGTTCGCTGCCTTGGTGATCTTCACTATTAATGTGCCGGGGCTGCACGCGCAGACACTGCCGGCGGCCGATCTACAGACAATGCGCTCCGCGCTCGCTGCGGCGCAAAGCGGCGACTGGAGTCGATCTTACGCCGAAGCTGGCGCGATCACCGACCCACTGCCGCTAAAGATGCTGCGCTGGATGGATTGCGCCCGCCCCGGAGCCGTGGGCCGCTTTCCCGACATTGCCGAGTTCATCGAAAAAAACCCGGATTGGCCGGGCCAAAAAGCGCTGCGCAGGCACGCCGAGGAAGCGTTGGCGGGCGAATCGGACGCGACCGCCACCGATTGGCTCAAGCGGTATCCGCCGATCAGCGCTGCAGGCAGGGTCCGCGAGGCCGAAATCATGCTGAATTCCGGCGATCTCGCCGCGGGCACCGAGGCTTTGCGGGCCACCTGGGTAGGCGCCGATTTCGGGCCGCTCGACGAAAAGAATTTCATCGCCCGTTACTCGAGCGTCATCCGCCCCGAGGATCATGCGAAGCGGGTCGATCGGCTGCTGTGGGATGGACAGACGGAAGCGGCGCATCGCTTGTTGCCGCTGGTTCCCGCGGACTACCGCGCGCTCGCGGAGGCGCGCCTTGCCCTCGCGGCGCAATCCTCAAACGCCGATGCTTTGGTCGCCCGAGTTCCGGGGCTGCTGCGCTCCGATCCGGGGCTCATATTCGAGCAGCTGCGCTCTCGGCGTAAGAAGGATATGACCGATGCGGCGGTGCAAATCTTGCTCGCTCGGCCAGGCGACCTGGTTCGGCCGACAGTGTGGTGGGCCGAACGGCAGACTATCGCCCGGCGGGTTCTCGCCAGTGGCAACGCCGAACTTGCTTACCGAATCGTCGAACAGCATGGCTTGATAGAGGGCAGCGCGTTTTCCGAAGCTCAGTTCCTCTTGGGCTATATCGCGCTCCGTTACATGAAACAGCCGACGCTTGCGTTCGACCACTTCTCGCGGATCCTGACGCGCGTGACCACCCCGTACGCGAAGGCACGGGCCGGGTATTGGGGGGGCCGCGCTGCCGAGGCACAATCAAAGGCCGAGCTTGCTGCCAAATGGTATGCCGCCGGGTCTGATCACATGGCCACCTTCTACGGGCAACTCGCCGCGCACGAACTGGGCCACGACGCGCCGCCGCGTCCGGTCCCGGAGCCCGTGCCCGATGCAGCGGAGCTCACCCGGTTCAACAGCGGCGAGGTGGTTCGCGCCGCCCACATCTTTTTCGAGCTCGGTGACCGAGACCGTGGCAAGGCATTCCTCTTGCACATGGCCGACAACGCGAAGACTCCGACGGTATTCGCGATGCTCGCTACCCTCGCCGAGAAAAGCGGGCGCATCGATCTCGCGATCGCGATAGCCAGACGCGCGATCGAAGCCGGTACGCCGCTGATGATCCACGGCTACCCGGTCACCGAAATACCTCGCGGCGGCACCGCCGAACATTCCCTGCTCTTCGCGATCACGCGCCAGGAAAGCGCGTTCGAGCACGACGCGGTGAGCCGGGCAGGAGCGCGCGGGCTGATGCAGCTCATGCCGGCAACAGCGAGCTTTATCGCCAACAAGATGCAGCTGCCATTCTCGGCCGACCGGCTGACCGCGGACGGCATTTACAATGTGCTTCTTGGCCGCGCTTATCTCGAAATGTTGATCGAAGATTTCGGAGGCTCTTACCCACTCGCAATCGCCGCTTACAACGCCGGCCCCAGCCGGGTCCGACAGTGGCTGCGTGATTACGGCGACCCGCGCGGCGGCAATATCGACATGGTCGACTGGATCGAGATGATCCCG
>Ga0137378_10005548_pt1 | contig 10934 bp, 11 predicted proteins | sample SagtaG_21_FD_104813 | JGI IMG/M metagenome (GOLD analysis project Ga0137378, IMG submission 104813) | Vadose zone soil microbial communities from Sagehorn Ranch, Mendocino, California, USA - Sage2_L_60_16 metaG | ecosystem: Environmental > Terrestrial > Soil > Vadose zone | place: USA... | reverse complement strand
TGGCCGCGGCCGCCTACGTGCTGGCGGGTGTGAGCGGCATCGCCGCCATCGGGATGTTCCTGTCCACGCTCACGGTCGGCGGGCTCGGAGCGGCGGGGGCCACGCTCGCCGTCGCCATCGGGAGCGAGGTGCTCGACAACCTGTCGCGGCTGAGAGCCGTCCACCCGTTCCTTCCGACCCACGGGTGGCCGGCGTTCGCCGACCTCTTCCGCTCGCCGATCGGCTGGTCGGCGATCGCGCACGGGCTGGTGCTGGACGCCGCCTACGTGGCCGTGTTCCTGGGCGGGGCGCTGCTCGTGTTCTGGCGCAAGGACGTCACGGACTGATCGACGACCCGGGCCGCGGTGACGCCGGGGCTCTGGATGCTTGCCGCGCCCCATCCCAGGAACTACCGTGCGCCTGCAGCGGGGGGCGGGTCGGGCCTCCCGCGCGTCGAAGGGGGGATCCACCATGGGTATGGAGAGGAGCGGCCGCACGCGGCTGGCGCGAACCGCGGCGGCCGTGGTGCTGTTCGCGTCGGGGCTCGGGCTCGGGCTGTCGCGCGCGGCGCTCGGGAGCAGGACCGGCGTCGGGGCTACCGGAACGGTCACGACCACCACCGCCGGAGGCATCGCCAAACCCTGCAGGGAGATGCACCTCTACGCCGAGGTCATCAAGCAGGGCTCGATCCCGGAGACCCGGCTGGGATTCGGCCTCACGCCGGACACGGCGACGATCCCGGGGCCGCTGATCGTCCTGAACGAGGGCGAGTGCATGAGGATCCAGCTGACGAACGACATCCCCGGGCGCCTGCTGAAGAAGGAGCGGGCCTTCTACGGTCAGACGGACCTTCCGCTCGGCGTCTCGATCCACCCGCACGGCGTGAAGTACCAGCAGGACTCGGACGGCACGGCGATGACGAATTCGATCACGCCGCCGGGGACCTCGCGCGTGTACACGTGGTACGCGTCGGCGAACACCGCCGGGTACTGGTGGTACCACGACCACAACGTCGGGACCGACCACGGAACGGGCGGCCTGGCCGCCGGGATGTGGGGCGGACTGATCGTGCGGCGGGCCGGCGACCCGGTCCCGGACGTGCCCACGTTCGTCGTGGCGTTCGGCGACAACGCGACGATCGACCTGCAGCATTTCCCGGACACGCCGGTGTTCACCGCGGTCCAGGGACAGCGCGTTGAGTTCCTCGTGTTCGCCTGGGGGAACGACTTCCACACCTTCCATCTGCACGCCCACAGCTGGGCGGACAACCGGACGGGGATCTTCGATCCGAACGACCCGAACGTGCGAACCTTGGACGCGGTGCCGGTGACGCCGTCGTTCAGCTTCGGGTTCCAGGTGATCGCGGGCGACGTCTCCGGACCGGGCGACTGGATGTACCACTGCCACGTCCAGGCGCACTCGGACGCCGGGATGTGGAGCATCTTCCGCGTGCTCCCGCCGGGGAGCCCCGAGTCGGAAGTCGGGACGTCCACGGCGCGAGAGCTCGGGCTGATGGGAGTGACGCCCGCGTGAGCGCCCGAGGCGCGCTTGACCCGCCCGACCGCCCGCAGCCGCGCGCCGCGACCCGAGCGGCGGTAGGCTCGCGTCGCCATGGCCCAGGTTCGAGTCCCCGGGTTCCTCCCGAGCGTCGCGGGGTTCCGGTTCGTCAACGACTTCCCGAAGGTGCCGATGGTCGAACTCCCGATCCCCGGGACGCCCGTCGACCTCGGGGATGCCTCGAACGGTCTGTGCGGCGGGATGACGTTCGCCGCGGCAGACCTGTTCGTGGCCGGCCTCTCCCCGCCGCCGGACGACGCGCCGCCGGCCTCGGGGCCGCTGTTCCAGTTCCTGGTGAAGCGCGCGATCGACAGCTTCGACCTGCCGGACGGCCCGCTCAAGTACCTGCTGTGGATGGGGCTGCCGGACCAGGACGCTCTGTTCGGCATCCACGGGCTGGCTCGGCGGACCATGACGGAGGAGTGGCCGACGACGAAGGCCGATCTGGACGCAGGGAAGCCGTCGCCGCTCGGGCTGATCCGGACCAGGTCCTTCAACCCGAAGGACCTCGGGCTGAACCACCAGGTGCTGGCCTACGGGTACGACGACGGGCCGGAGCCGGCGGGGTCCGTGCGCGTGCTCGTGTACGACCCGAACTACCCGGGCGACGACTCCGTGGCCATCACGGTGGCGATGGGCGACCCGGTCGAGCGCTCGACGTTCGCGTACGTCGCCGGCGACTCCCCGGTGCGGGGGTTCTTCCGTTCGGGCTACCGCGCCGCCGACCCCACGTCGATCGCCGGGTGACCGGTCGGCTCGGTGCAGTAGGAGGCGCCGGGATCTCGGATGGGGGAGACCGTGACGCCGTCCGGGATCACCCGACGGGGGCGGTCTGGATCCCGAAGTTGGCCGCGACGGCGGGCTTGCGGAGCTTCCAGATGAAGCTGTCGTACCAGAAATGGAGCATCCCCGCCGTGTAGAGGGTGATGTAGTAGCTCCGGCCCGGGAGCCACTGGTTGAACTTGGTGTCCATCGCCCAGACGACCAGGCCGAACGCGGCGAAGAAGGCGACGCGGCCGGTGGTCGTGCGGGCGACCCGGCCGAGGAACGTCGAACGGTCGGGCGTCCGGCCGTACCGGCTCTCCATCGTCTTGTACACGACGATGAAGTACTCGATGGCGTGAGAAGCGATGTACGCGATGAACCCGGCGAGCGGGTCGAACGCGATGGCGGCGATCAGCACCAGCGACGAACCCTGATAGATCCATTTCGCCCGGTTCGCCTCTTCGACGTGCTCCGCCTCCTGCCGCACCAGGCCCGCCAACAGCACGACCGCGATCACCGCGGCCGGCACCAGGAGCCACACCGCGTACGGCCGGACGGACGCGAGATCCCTCACGGGGGCCGCGTTCGGACTGTCGAGCATCACGCGCGCGAGCTGGGCGAGCGTCGACGCCGTGCTCCCGGCCACCAGGATCGCGGCGACGAGCCACGCGTACAACGTCCACCGATCGAGGAAGATGGACCCGAAGCCGGCCTTACGGCTGTAGATCCGCGACAGTCCGTAACGCTGCTGGAGCGTGTGGATCGTGTTCCAGGTCGCGGCGATCGGGATGACGATCCACAGGTTGAGGTACAGGGCCGTGGAGATGAGCGCGATCACGCCGAGCGGGCCCCACGTGAACACCTTGCGCCGCAAGGCGAACTGGTTCTTGTCGCCGTAGACGAGCGCGAGCGTGAGCGGCTGATGAAGCAGGCTGAGCAGGAAGGCCGCGTTGAACAGGTTGCTCAGGATATGGTCGTTCTCGACGCCGTGCCGGACCGTGAGCACGTGGGCGGCGAGGAAGAACGGCACCCAGCACAGCGCGATCAGCAGATCCCATCCGGGGCCGTAGATCCAGCCGAAGCGGGCCCGGGGACGAACGGGCCCAACGACCCGCGGCGCGATCTTGCCGGCGTCGATCATCGCCCCCTGCCTCCAGAGCCCTCCCCGAGTGTCAAAGTGTACCCGGGAGCTCGTGCCCGAGGGAACGGGGTCTGTCACGATCCCCAGGTTCGCCACGCAGCCATCGGATCGTGCGTTGCCGTCGCCGCGTTCGCTCTGCTCGGTCGCCGGTCCCGCCCCGATGTACAGGGATCGGTGGTGCGTTGTCTTCCGGGTTCTAAACTGCTATCGGATCGGGGATCGGGGATGTAGCTCAGGGGTAGAGCACCTGCTTTGCAAGCAGGGGGTCGGGGGTTCGAATCCCCCCATCTCCACCGTCAGCGCGGCCCTGTTCGCCGCCGGGCGCAACGACCAACGGCCGAACGGCCCCTCCCAGGAGGTCTGCCGGACCGCCGGTGCTACGCTCCGCGCGGGATGGCCACGACCAGGGATCGCAAGGACGTCCTGCTCGAGGCGGGGCTCGCGCTCGCCTCGGAGCTCTCGCTGGAGGCGGTGCTCCGGCGGATCGTGGAGCTCGCCGTGGACGTCACCGGCGCGCGCTACGGGGCACTCGGCGTGCTCGGCCCCGACGGGCTGATCCAGGAGTTCATCACCGTCGGCGTCTCCGACGAGAGGCGCCGCGCGATCGGCCATCCACCTACCGGCCGGGGCATCCTCGGTGTCCTGATCGAGGAAGCCCGGCCGCTGCGCATCGCCGAGATCTCCCGGGACCCACGATCGTTCGGCTTCCCGCCGAACCATCCGCCGATGGGCTCCTTCCTGGGCGCGCCGGTGGAGGCGCACGGCCGCGTGTTCGGCAACATCTACCTCACCGAGAAGCAGGACGCCGAAGCGTTCACGCCCGACGACGAGGAGGACCTCGTCGTTCTGGCGATCCAGGCCGGCGTGGCGGTGGCCAACGCCGAGCTGTACGCGCGAACGCGCCAGCGGGAGCTGTGGCTCGACGCGGTCGCGGAGATCACCACTGGGATCCTGTCGGGCGGTGACCCCAACTCGGTGCTGAACGTGGTTGCCGCACGGGCCCGCGAACTCGTCGGAGCCGACCTGGCGACGATCGCCGTCCCCGATGAGGCGACCTCGGGCTCGCTGGTCCTCCAGGTCGCCGCCGGGGCGCACGCCGAAGAGCTTCAGGGTGAGACCTACCCCGCCGACGGGTCGCTGTCCGGCGATGTGATCCGGACGGGGAGGCCGCTGGTCGTCGACGACGCCGCTGCGGGCGGCAGGGGCCGGCAGCCGATCGTGCGGATCGCCGACGCTGGGCCGGCCATCTTCGTCCCCCTCACCCGGCGGGGCGGCGCGTTCGGCACGCTCGCCGTCGCCAACCTGCGGGGGGGGCCGACGTTCGGCGAGGTGGACATCCGCCTGGTCACCGCGTTCGCCGATCAGGCGTCCCTGGCGCTCGAGTACGCCCGAACCCAGCAGGAGCTGCACCGCCTGGCGGTCCTGGAGGACCGGGAACGGATCGCCCGCGAGCTCCACGACGGGGTGATCCAGTCCCTGTTCGCCGTCGGTATGGGCCTGCAGGGCGCCGCGATGCTGACTCAAGACGTCCAGTTGGAGCGGAGGGTCGAGAGCGCGGTCACGGAGCTGGACCGTGTGATCCGCGACCTTCGCAACTACATCTTCGGCCTCCGACCCGGCATCCTGGCCGACCGGCAGCTCGATCAGGCGCTGCGGGAGCTGGTCGAAGACTTCGGCGCCAAGACCGGGGTGACGACGATCCTCGACGTCGATCCGGAGGTCGCAGCCGAACTGGCGTCCAGGGCAGGCGACCTGATCCAGCTGACCCGCGAGGCACTGTCCAACGTCGGCCGCCACGCCGAAGCCACCACGTGCCGCGTGTCCCTCCACCGTCACGGGGACGTCGCCGTCCTGGAGATCGACGACGACGGTGGGGGGTTCGATCCGGCGCTCGCGAAGGGTTCGGGAAGTGGGATCCCGAACCTCGAGAGCCGGGCGGCCGAACTGGGCGGAGAGCTCGCCATCGAGAGCACTCGGGCCGACGGCACCACCGTCCGGTTCACCGTGCCCCTCTGACGGGGCCCCCGGCCACTGCCCGGGCCGTTGCCCGATCGAAGGGGGTCGTTCGTGACCTTGAGGGAATGCCCCGGCCGTGCGAGCATCCACGCATGAGCCAGGGCACCCCTCTTCGCGTGATGCTGGTCGACGACCACGAGGTCGTCCGCAACGGGATCCGAGCATTGCTTCAGGCCACCGAGGACATCGTGGTGACGGCCGAGGCCGGTTCGGTCCGCGAGGCGATCGACGAGGCCGAACGCTCCCGGCCGGACGTCGTGGTGATGGACGTCCGGCTGATCGACGGCAGCGGGATCGAGGCCACCCGGGAGATCCGGGCCCGCCGGCCCCAGACCCAGGTCCTGATGCTGACGTCGTTCGCCGACGACGAGGCGCTGTTCGCCTCGATCATGGCCGGCGCGGCCGGCTACGTGCTCAAGCAGATCAGGTCCGGCGAGCTGGTCCGGGCGATCCGAGCCCTGGGCCAGGGTCAGAGCCTGCTCGACCCCGCGGTGACGAAGAACGTCCTGGACCGCCTGCGCAAGGGCAAGCACCTCATGAAGGACGAGAAGCTCGCCCGGCTCTCCCCGCAGGAGGAACGGATCCTCACGGCCGTCGCGAACGGGAGGACGAACCGGGAGATCGGCGAGGAGGTCCATCTGGCGGAGAAGACGGTCAAGAACTACGTCTCGAGCATCCTGTCGAAGCTCGAGGTGGCCCGGCGAGCCGAGGCCGCAGCGTACCTGGCGCGCCACACCACGATGCCGGGCACGTAGCCGGCCCGGCTCTCGTGGTCTGCGCGCCCCATGCGCCCTCGTACCGGTTGGAACTCTCCGGTCAGCTCTGCGGGCCGTCCGATGCCGGCAGCACGACGATCTGTCCCCACATGAAGGGGTCGTGCTCGGCGACGTCGCAGGCGAACGGGAAGATGCCAACCTTGCTGGCCTTCAACGTGATCTGCGCCTTGGCCGTGCCGGCGATCCCCTGGTTGACCGGAAGGCCGGTCACCGTGAACGTGTGTGGGTCGCTGGACGGGTTGTAGAGGGTGATCTCGAGGGTGTCGCCCTGGTAGGCCGTGATCGTGTTGGGCGAGAATCCCCAGACCTCCTTGCCCGCCAGCAGGCCCTTCTTCGAGAACTCCGCGCCCAGGTAATCGAAGGTGCCGGTCTCCTCGTGCACCCATTGCGGCACGATCGTGACGGTCATGCTGACCTGCCGCGGCACGTAGTGGTTGGCAGCCGGGGCCGCTGCGGCGGGCGCCGTCGTGAGGGCACCCTTCGCGTAGAGCGCCACCGCGATCAGGATGACCACGCCGGCCGTGATCAGGAGTTGTGGCATCGCCCCTCCCGTCACACCCCGGTACCCTCGCTCGTCGCTCGTTCTCTGCGGATCGATCGTTCGGCTCATCCCGAGCTCCTTCCTCGTCGGTCACATCTGCCGTCCAGGTCAGTGTCGGCAGAACGGTCAGGCCTTCCAGGTGCCGACCGGCCTGGGGCCGGGGGGACGTTCGACCCGGACCTCGGGGATCCTGAGGATCGGGCGGCCTCGCGCGGCGCCGTCCTGATCTCGCGCTCCTCGCCCGCGTAGGAGCGACCGGATCGTCTCCACCACCTCGCGTCGATCCGGCGGAGATGGCAGCGTCACCAGATCCTCATCGCAGAACATGTCCACGAACCCTTCCGAATGCGTCAGCGCGATGACGGGCGATCCGGAGCCAAGGTAGTAACCGAGCAGATCGATGGCCGAGGTGCCCTCCAGGGCCGCGTCGCTCTCCAGCCAGAGGTCGAGCACGATGGCGTCGGCTCCCTGCACCAGGGGACAGCCCCCAGTGCGCCCGCCCACGCACCGGTAGTCAGGCGACGTCGGCCCGGGGCATGCCGTCACCGTGTATCCGGCCTCCTCGATCCAGCACGCCAGGCGGTCTCGGGCCTCATCGGATCGCTCCACGACCAGCACGGTCAAGGGTTCGGCAGCCACGGTCCTTCTCCGCACGTCCACGACGACACGATGGACGTGACCACGCCGACGTGGTACGGCCGATGGTCCCGACGGGAACGGTGCCTTCGGCCCTGGGTCCACCACCTTCAACCGCCGAGGATGCCGGCATGTTCATCCGGTACTTCGTGGAGATCCCGAGGCGTGCGGAAGAGGTTGAGCGCGATCTCTTGGAGGTTCCCTCGCGGTGGGCGGCCGGCGCCGCGGCCGGCGCCGAGTCCACCGGCGAGCGTCTCCTGGCCGAGGTCGGCTTCGGATCGAGCGGCCTTCGAATGACCAAACGCGTCGAGATGGAGTTCGGCGAAGCGGTCACGTTCCCTTCGAAGACCGTTCTCCCCATGACCTGGAAGGCGGCCCGTCTTGGGAAGCTGTTCCCCAGACTCGACGCGGACATCGAGGTGGCGCCGCTCGGCCCGTCCCGGACCCAGCTCTCGATCAGCGCGCGCTACGCCCCGCCCTTGGGATCCGTGGGCCGGGCCTTGGATCGGGGGCTCATGCACCGGATCGCCGAGGCAACGGTGAAGGACTTCCTGGATCGCGCCGCGCTCGGCCTCGCTGAGCCAGCCCCGGACGCGTACCTGGCGCACCACACGGCCCCGCCCGGCGCTTGATCGAGCTCGTGGGTCAGAGGTCCCTTCCCCATCTCCAGTCGTCCCGATCGGAGAGGGCCGTACGGCCCGGGTGGTTGGGTTCCCACGGTCGGAACCTGAGAGGAAGAAGGAGGGCAGAGAGATGAGAGACACGGTTTCCATCGAAGAGCCGAAGGTCGCGCGCTTCTTCTTCGCCTCGCCCGCGGCGGCGCCGATCTGGCTGGTGGCCCGCATCTGGCTGGGTTACCAGTGGCTGCACGCAGGGTGGGAGAAGATCACGGGCACGGACGGCGGCTGGCACTGGGCGTTCACGTCTCAGAGCTGGCTGAAGACCTCCGCAGGTCTCAAGGGGTTCGCCGGGTACGCGCTGACGAACGCGAAGGGTCCGCACGCCGCCGTGAACTACGGGTGGTACGCAGCCTTCCTGCGCTGGATCGGACGGTCGGGTGGGTTCCTGGCTCCGGCCATCGCGGTCGGCGAGTTCCTGATCGGCGCCGCCCTGATCGTCGGGCTGTTCACCGCGATCGCGGCGCTCTTCGGAGGCATGCTCACGATGAGCTTCGGCCTGGCTGGTGTTGCGGGCGTCAACCCGCTGTTCTTCCTGGTCGAGGCGCTGCTGATCCTGGCCTGGCGGAACGCGGGCTACTACGGACTCGACCGGTACGTTCTCCCGGCGCTGGGGACCCCCTGGAAGCCCGGGAGGCTCTTCCGGCGGGAACGGCACATGGCCATCGCAGCCTGACGCTACCCGCGATGAGACGACGGGGCCCGGGATCCGGGCCCCGTCGCTCGCGTCGGGGAGCGGGCCCCACAGGATGACCTGAGACGAAAGGCTCAAGCGGGTCTCCGCCGGGTCCGATGGCTCAACCGTCACGACGCGTAGCACCGACACGCGTCCCGCCGACCGACGAGGTGTCTCGATGGACCATGAGGACCGGGCGCGGAGCCTGCGAGTGGCCGTCGTCGCGTTGTCGTCGGTGGTGGTCCTGGCCGGGGCGGCCTGCTCCAAGCAGGCCGCCCCCGACCGAGGAAGCCTGCCTCGGCCGTCGGGAGTGGCGGGCGATGGATCCAGCACGTCTCCGGCGGCCGACCCTTCCACGGGAGACCCGGGGACGGGCGGCGGCTCGAACGGTTCGCCCTCCGGCTCGAACGGTTCCAGCGGTTCGAACGATTCCGGGGGTCAATTCTCGACCGAAGATCTGAAGACCTACGGCTACGCGTTCGACGACGAGGCCACGCTTGCCATCGACCTCGACCAGGTGGCGGCCTCGTCCGAGAAGCTCTACGCGGGCGCCCTGGCGAAGAACGTGAGCGCCGCCGAGGCGGACGCTTCTACGCTCCTCTCGGAGGCCAAGCGCACCGAGGGCGACGCCGGCAGCGCCACCGACCGGATGCAGCCGCGGAAGCCCTCGGACCCGGACCTCCAGAAGATCCGCACGGACGCGCTCTCGGCGTTCGGCCTGACCGAGCAGTACGCACAGACCGCGGTGGACCTGGCGGACGCTGCCCTCTCGCTGAACCTCCAGGAGCTGGCGTCCGTGGCTCAGCAGGCCGCGTCGCTCGCCGGTACCGGCGCCGAGCTGACCACGTCGTACACCGACCTGACGAACGAGCTCGCCGCGTGGGCGAGCGCGAACCCCGCCGCGGCGGCGAAGGCGCTCGCACAGTACGGGACCTGAGCCCTCCCACTCCCAGACGGGGTGCTGGACTCGGGTTCGTCCAGGCCGGAGAGTACCCGCATGCAGGCGAACGGCCCGGCACCGCTGCGCCTTCCCCCGGTCGGCTACTACGCGAAGGTCACGGCCGTGGTCGTGCTGGTCCTGGTGGGGTTCGCCGCGGCGTGGAGCGTCCGGAACATCCTGACGCTCGTGCTGGTCGCCGCGGTCCTCGCCGTGGGACTCGAACCGGCCGTTCGCCGGCTCGAACGGCTCCGGATCAAGCGGGGGTGGGCCGTCATCGTCATCTTCCTGGCGACCGTCGGGTTCTTCGTGATGTTCGGCCTGCTGGTGATCCCGCCCATGGTGCGCGAGGTCAGGCAGCTGGCGGGCGACGTCCCCGGCTACGTCCGCAGGCTCCAGGCCGGGAACGGCGGGCTGGCCGACGCACTCCGCAAGTACCACGTGGCCGACCGGCTGCAGACCCTGATCAAGGACCTTCCGAGCAAGGTGTCCTCCTCGCTCAGCACGATCCTCGGGTTCACGAAGAGCATCGCCAGCGTGATCTTCAACATGCTGACGATCGGCATCCTCACGATCTACTTCCTGCTGGCGGCGCCGAAGCTCCGCGGCATGGCGCTCGAAGCGATCCAGACCGACGAGGGCGACCGGGTGTTCGACGAGGCCCTCGAGAAGATCGGGGGCTACGTCTCCGGCAACATCACGATCTCGATCATCGCCGGGGCGGCCGCATGGATCGCGCTCCGGTTGATCTGCGTACCGTTCGCGGCGGCGCTCGGGATGTGGGTGGGCATCGCCGACCTGATCCCCACGGTGGGCGCGACGCTGGGAGCGGTGGCCGCCGTGATCGTGGCCGCCTTCTCCTCGACGGGCGACGCCATCGCCACCACGATCTACTTCGTGGTCTACCAGCAGGTGGAGAACTACTTGATCTCGCCGCGGGTGATGGCGAAGGCCGTCGACCTCTCGCCGGCCGCCGTGATCGTCAGCGTGCTGATCGGGGGAAGCCTGGCGGGGTTCGCCGGCGCCCTCCTTGCGCTGCCCGTGGCGGCGGCGGCGAAGGTGGCGATCCGGGACCTGTGGTGGGAGCGCCGTCGCCGCCACGCCGTCGTCTCCGCCCCGGGCCCGACGCCGTCGGCAGAGCCGCCTCCCACTTAGGCCGAGCCCTAGGTCGGATTCGTGGTCCGGGCGCGGAGGTCGCGACGGATTTCGCGCGCCAGCCGCCCCAGGGCGGGC
>Ga0137378_10005547_pt1 | contig 10935 bp, 5 predicted proteins | sample SagtaG_21_FD_104813 | JGI IMG/M metagenome (GOLD analysis project Ga0137378, IMG submission 104813) | Vadose zone soil microbial communities from Sagehorn Ranch, Mendocino, California, USA - Sage2_L_60_16 metaG | ecosystem: Environmental > Terrestrial > Soil > Vadose zone | place: USA... | reverse complement strand
CCAATCAGAATCGGACGCAATTCGAACGGACTCGAATGCTGTTCGACTTCGTGCGAGCAGCATTCGCTAGTCCCAGGATGGCCTCCACCATCCCTAAGCCGAAGGCTTAGGGATGGTGTCTCTCTGAAAACGAATTGGTTTCTTCTCGAATGGCCTCTGCTGCCAAATTTGCATCAGTCGCGGATAGCCTGCGGTTCCAAGGCTAGACGAAAACGCGTGAACTACCAAGCGGTTACAGAATTGACTTTGTGAAGCGCCTGCTTCAATTGCCACACGCGAGATCACGCGAATATTAGTACCTAAGAACAGCAACTTTCACGCAAACGAAATTTGAGTAAATTAAGACTTTGCAGTTTTGCAACCCTGGCAATTCATTGCTTCCCCAGTTCCTTGTGAACTTCGAATTCAACGTGGAACAGCTTTTGCGCCGTTCTATCCTGCCAATGCTCTTCAGCGATCACCCGCTCCGTTTGTACGAGGCGTTCGGATGTAGCCGGGTGCGAACGGAAATACCCCTCCAGGCTCTGAACGGCAAGTTCCGAAATCTCCTGTTCGGGACTCTTCGCGTGAATTACGTACTCTGCATGTAGCTCATTGAACTTCTGGAACAGGCTGACTGCACCGTAGGGCGAGTATCCACCGACCACCGCGAGGCGCAATCCTTCGCGGTCTGCCTCCAGTTCTTCGTCCTTGCTGTAGCCTGCCTCCCAAACTTCCAGCGGAATTTGCACCAGTTCCCCGATCATCCCGAGTTTCAGCTTCCTAAAGTGCGCTTCGATCTGAACACGTTCCACACAGTGATAGTGGTCGATGTGTTCTAGCTCATGTCCAAGGATGAATGCCAGTTGGTCTTCGCTGTCCATAAGATTGAGCAGGCCCTCGCCAACAAACACGTGGCCGCCGGGCAACGAGAATGCGTTGACCATTGAGCGATCTGGAATGATGTGAAATTGGTACGGCAGTCGTCGGTGAGCGTGGGACGAGACTGTCTGGCCGACCTCGGCCACATAATCTGCGAGTCCCTGCTCTTCGGGACTGAGTTTCTCCTGGTTAGGCGAATATCGCGCGGCAAGTTCGTTGCCGATTTTGATTTCCTCGTCATCCGAGATCCGTGTGAAGTGCATTGGAGCGCGCGTAACGTCGCGTTGGATATCAGCCGCGACCTCCAGCACGGCATTCGGCGAGACTGAGCTTTTCTCGCGCCGGCGCTCGCTGAAGTAGAGAGCCGCCAACGCCACTCCCAAAACAACGAAAAAGATAACGGCTCGCTTCATAGGAATTGACGGATGGTGTCGCGATACTTGCTGTACAGGAACGACACGGCGAGCAAAGCAGCGCCCAGAATGATAAAGGTGATGTAGCGGTCGCGCGCCGCCAATCCCCAAGCGTCCATCAATAGCACCTTGGCGACACACACAAGAAGTAGAACCAGTCCGGTAAGCCGGAAGCTCCTCTCGTTCACGGCCATGGCCAGCAGGAAGATCAGCATTCCTTCAAGTCCCCACGAGACCGTCACCATGCCAGCCCTCATTTTCAGCGCGAGCATGAGCGTCAGGAGCAGAATTGGCGCGAAGAACATGAACTGCTCAGGATGAGCAGGAATTGCGGCTAACCACTTTCTAGATGCCATTTGCGGCTGCCAACGCCCGCGCAATCGAAACGCGAACGGCAGACATGCCAAAAGAATTGCGACACCTGAACCGAGCACCACGAACCTGCCTGTCCAGGTTCCGCCGGTGAAGTAACTTGCTCCGAACAGGTTGTGCATGATTCCGCGAACGACGGCGCTCACGGTCAGTAGCAAAGCCTGATGCAGAAAGATGGCCCGCTCCAGCCAGAGCGCAATCGCAAACACGGCAAATATGACGAATGCCCATGCCGTCACCAGCCAATCATTCTGAAATTGGAAATACAAAAGTGCCACGACACTTCCGGTCCCCAGATAAGCGATCAGCGTGTCGAAGCGGAGCCGCGAATCTTCCCTAGAATTCTTCTCCCCGATCTGCGAATAGACGAAGAAGAGAATCAGTGTGATCGGCAGCACGGTGTACATGCGCGGGCCCCAAAGTTCTCCAGCAGTGCCGGCCGCTAAGTTCGAGAAGAAAATGCGCGCAAAAGCCGCAGTCAAGGCCACATACGACTGAAAGCGGAACTGCTTCACGCTCCGCATCAGTCCGTATTCGAATAACACCAAACCGAACACAGCCCATCCGACCGCGACGGTGAGTGGCTGCAGTTCGTACCACATCAACAACGAAACTAAAGCTGATGCGGCGCACGAATAAACGTAATGCAAATCCTGTTCGCGCCACTGTTCCGGCATACGAACCAGGCGCGAGAGCGCATAAAACACGACTGCTACAATTGTGAGCGTTAACAGTCGCACGCTAATGCCGTGCCATGTGTCCGTCAGATGCAGGTTCACAACAACGCTGCGGAGCAGCGTCAATCCCGCAAGCACATGGGCCTGCCAGCCGAGGTCTTCGAGTTCAAAGCGGCGATCAACCATCGCCAGCACCAGCGCGAACACAGCCCACACGGCTGCCAACCACCCACTCGGCGCCTCGTACCAGGCAAGCAGTGATAACAAGGCGGTCGCGGAAAATGTGTGCAGATAAGTGATGATCCGCGCTGAGTCGGCTTCGCGCGCCACCGCTTTGCGCGACAGGAAATACACCCCAGCCGCAACCAGCGACACAGTAACCATCCGCAGCGAAAATCCTCGCCAGAATTCTTCCCGAAGCTCGTAGTTGAACGTGTAGGTCCGCACGACCGCCGCTGCCGCGAGCGCATTGGCTTGCCACGCGAGATGGTTATAGCGGATGCGCCGCATTACGAGCGCGAGTGCAATTGCGAAAACAATCCAAGCGACTGCGATCCATGGCCCGGGTGTTGCTTCGAACAGAACCCATGCCATCAATCCGGCGGCGGCCCATGTGTACGCGGCGCGGCCAACGTTTACCTGTTCCGTGTCCGGAGCTTTTGTCCTCTTCGCGATCCAGTACAGACCCGCAACCACAGGCAGCGCTGTCAGAGAATGCAAAGGGATCGAATGCCAGACATGCGCGTTGTCAGGATCAGTCGTAACTGCCGCCGCGACCGCCAGTGCACTAATGATGTGGGCGTGCCAGATGAACGCGTAGTACGGCAGCTTCTGCGAGATTTCAAGCAGTATTACGGCGAATGCTATCGCGGCGAATGGCTGCCAAAATTCCGGTGCTTCAAAATAGATTAGGCCGGTTACCAGCGCCGTTGCCACAAAGGCAAACAGGTCTCTGAAGGTTCGCTGTTGATTGTCATCGCGGAGCGCTGACCACTTGGCCGTAAGGTAGAACATCGCAGCCACAATCGGCAGCGTGACGAGCCGAGATTGAACATGTGTGAAACGCGCCGCTTCGGTATGGAGATTGAAAACCGCAATCCGATACAGAGCCAGGCAGCCGATCACCCCATACTGCGTCTGCAGGTGCGATGCCCTGAGCGCAGACGATTTCAGCGTGCGGCCCATTCCGGCAAGTACCGCCATAGTTCCAGCGAAGGCCAGCGCGGTCCAATCGTTCGAGCACAACGCCCACGCAGCGGAAATTGCTGCGAACGCGCCGATGTAGGAGTGCAAGGCGAGCAGTTGCGGATCGGGCCATTTTGCAAATAAGCGCCAACGCTGCGCCACGAAAAGTGAATTGAGGTAGAAGACAACCGCGCACAGCGCGAATATTATTCCCGCTGCGAGCACCGTCGCCTCGCCACTCTGGCGCGCCGCCACGAGCTGACGGAAATCAATAACCGCCAAGTGCCCGCCAACCAGCAGTCCAGCCAGCAATCCCAGCCGCCGGAATACGACTTCATCAAAGATCGCCCCGGAAATCAGCAGCGCCTCTGCGCCGATGAGCCACAGAATTGAAACGTTATTGCCAGAGTAGCGGAACGGGATCGCCGTCACCATCAGCGCGGTGCCGACAATGGTCAAGAGCACAAATGCTTCCCTGCGCTTCTTCGTTATCGGCAGCTGCCCAATGCTGAACTCAATCGCGCCAATTGCCAGCAGGGCATAGAACGCCAGCTGTGGATGCACTGACTGGAACTTCATCGTGCCCAGCAGCAAGAGCGTATTCAGCAACGCCGCGATCGTGGACATGTTCTCGTCCGCAGAGGACTTGAGCTTGCGCACGACATACGAAAAACGGAACGTCGCCCAGTAGAAGAGGAGCAGCGCGGTGCTGGCGTGATAGTCAGCGAAGTCATGCCCTTGCGCGCCGCCAGCTCCAAGAATGCGATACAGCCAGTACAGATGGTTCAGAAAGCTTGACAGAATTCCGAAGACTTCGAGTTCGTACCAGCCCATTTTAAGAACGATCCCGACAAGCCCTATAGCAAGCACGACACCCGCGGACAAGCTGTAGACCGTATCGTGGCTCAGCGCCACCGTGCTGTACCCGAGCAGGAACGACAGCCCCGTCACCAGCTGCGATCGATAGCGCAACGTGTGCACCACCATTGCGGCCGCGACGATAAGCATGAGCACGAGGTCCGGCAGTTCCGAGCTGAGCACTCGCATCGCTGTGGCGTTGTACAGCGCGTAGGTTGTAAAGAAGAGAAGCGCCCACCCACCACCGATTAGCGTGTGCCCAAGGATTCGGTAGCGCTCACGCCGCTCGAAGAAAATACCACCAGCTAGAAGCCCGATTGCTGCTCCGTAAGAGGCAATGACCTTTCCCAACGGCCCAACCTGTCCGAGCTCATAGATTCCGAAGCTCGCGATTCCAATGACGAGCAGCGCGATCCCGAGCTTATTCAGCCAGTTCCGGCCAAGCGTTTCTTCCAATGCGAAAACTGACTTGATGCGCTTTTGTGAACTTTTCGCTGCCGGCGCACGCAGGGTCGCGAACTGCGGAGGAGCCGGGATCCGCACTGAAGTCTGCGGTACAGATGGAGGCCTGCTCGGTGGCGGCGTGACTTGCGGCACCTCAGGTTTTGCGGTGCTCGCAGTGGAGGGAGCGCTCGGCTGGCTTTCACGAGCAGGGGGAACAGACTCTTGCCTCCCGGTGACTCTTTCGTCAGCGTTCGGAGGTTTGGGCACCGTTGTTTCTGCGGAACGTCGTAATACGGCCGCACCAGTCGGACACATCTCAGTTCCACCGGCGTGTGCTGTTCCGCACCAAGTGCAGAACTTCGCGTCACTCTCGCGAGAAGCCGCGGGTGTCACCTCCGCCGCGGAACGGACTGATGCCGGAGTTGGTGTAACTGGAATTTCAATCTTTCTCGCCGCAGGCATGACCGGCTCGGGCACCACCGGTTTGTCAAGGATTACGGGTTTCTCGACTGGTTGGGGTGCCTCGATCGGCTTGTCAGTCGGGACGGTTCGCTCGATTGTTGGGGATTTCTCGGCTGCCCTCGGCTGCGGAGACTTCTCGTGCCGCTGTTCTGGAGGAACCACCTGTGCCGGAAGCACGTCTTGCCTCACCGGAGGGTGTTGCATACTCGCAAGCTGCCGCTTCAATTCCAGCAGCTCGCGGTGAAGTGCGTCGTTTTGCTTGCCGTGGTTTTCGAGAACTTCGTCGAGTCTTAGCCGAAGCTTTCGCTGTCTCCAGAAAAGAATGGCTATGGAAACCGGAAAGGCTAAGAGGAGGCCAACACCTAACAACGCGAACAGCACGGCTAAGTCATCCAATTGGGACTCCGTCGTATGTGCTCGATTTGCTTAAGCCTACATAGTAGAACGGACTGTCTGGCTGATCTTGCATTTTATTGTTATCTGCAAGCCCAGTAGTAACTTACGTTCTATCGCTAGGGACTGGAACCGCGACCCTCTCCATGGCACTATATCCGAAGCTTCATCACGTGTTTCCCGACCTATCTTGAAAATATGAGCCAAGCTGCTGCGGCTGTACCCGAACCTATACCTGTTGATAGTCCGAGAAGTCCAACATCAGGACCGCACCCGCGCAGCTCGCGGGGGTTCTGGTTCCTCATCGCCACGCAGTTTCAAGGTGCATTCAACGAGAATGGCCTCAAGAACCTGGTTGTCTTCATCATTCTCGGCACGGTTGCGCACCAGGCTAGCCGTGACCGGCTCGTGCTCATTGTTGGCACACTCTTTTCACTCCCATTCATTCTTTTCTCGATGACGGGAGGCTTTCTTGCAGATCGGTACAGTAAACGAACCGTCACGATCTGGACAAAAATAATCGAGCTGTCGGTCATGCTGCTGGCGATTATCGGACTCGGCCGCCAGGACCTTCACCTCGAAATGGCCGCAGTCTTTCTGGCCAGCACGCAGGCTGCGTTGTTTGGTCCCTCGAAGTACGGGCTCCTTCCCGAGCTGCTGCCGGAATCGAAGCTCTCCTGGGGAAATGGCGTAATCGAACTTGGGACATTCCTTGCCGTCATAGCCGGGGGAGTCTCGGGTGCATTTCTCGCCGACGTGTTCCACGGGCATCAGGCAAGGTCAGGAGCGATTTTTCTTGCTCTCTCGGTAGTCGGGCTACTCCTCAGCATGGGAATTTCGAAGGTCCCGGCTGCCGATCCAACCAAAACCTTCCACGCGAATCCGCTTGGCGAACTGTGGAAGCAGCTCCAGTTGATCCACAAGGACCGCGTGCTCTGGCTCGCGGTTTTAGGAAGCACTTACTTCTGGTTTCTGGGCGCGCTGCTTACCGCCAACATCGTCTTCTATGGCAGCGATGTACTGCACACAAGTTCGACGCGCACGGGGATTCTGCAGGCCGCGGTTGCGATCGGGATTGGCCTAGGCAGTCTCGCCGCTGGATATCTCTCAAGCGGCAAGGTCGAATACGGGCTTATTCCTCTTGGCTCGATCGGCATGACCGTGTTTGGGATCCTCCTTTCCGCGCACAATCTCTCCTTTAATCATGTTCTGGTCCTTCTCTCCGCTTTGGGATTCGCCGCTGGATTTTTCGCTGTTCCCGTCAATGCGCTGATCCAGCACCGTCCCGATGAGAAGGACAAAGGCAGCGTGATTGCCGCCGCCAATCTGCTCTCGTTTGTAGGAATCGGCGGAGCCGCAGGGGTTTACTACGTTCTTCAGCACCTCGCGCATCTGGGACCCTCGTCTATATTTCTTTCCGTGTCGATCGTAACCATCGCGGCTACTGCATACGTTCTTTACCTTTTGCCCGATGCACTGCTGCGACTGCTGCTCTGGATCGCAACTCATACGCTTTACCGCATTCACCTCGAAGGCCGCGAAAACGTCCCTGCCAGAGGCGGTGCATTGCTGGTGCCGAATCACGTTTCCATGGTCGATGCCGTGCTCCTGATCGCTTCCATCGATCGCCCCATCCGTTTTGTGATGTTCAAAGGCTCCTACGATCATCCGTTTGTAAAGCCGTTCGCGAAGATTATGGGAGTGATTCCAATATCCTCGCAGCTTCGTCCGCGGGAAATGATTCAGTCGCTGCGCACTGCTACTCAGGCGCTTAAAGATGGCGAAATCGTATGCATCTTTCCCGAAGGGCAGATGACGCGCATCGGCCAGATGCTTCCCTTTCGCCGGGGCATGGAACGCATCGTCAAAGGTGTCGAAGTGCCTGTCATTCCTGTAAATCTGGGCGGAGTTTGGGGATCAATCTTCAGCTTCGACAAGGGAAGATTTCTGTGGAAGCTTCCGCGCCGCATTCCATATCCGGTGACGGTCACTTTCGGAAAGCCGATGCCCTCCAGCACCGGCACCTTGGAAGTCAGGCAAGCGGTGCAGGAACTTGGCGCCGATGCGTACAAGCTTCGCAAGCGCTACATGCTCCCGCTCCACCGAGCGTTTATTCAAACTGCGCGGCGGCATCCATTCCGATTTGCAATGGCGGATGGTCGGACGCCAAAAGTGAGCTTTGGCAGCGCTCTTTCCCGCACAGTCTTCCTGGCGCGAAGGCTTCGTTCCATTTGGCGCGACCAGCAGATGGTCGGCATCCTGCTACCACCTTCGGTTACGGGAGCGCTGGTCAACATGGCCGCGCTGCTCATGGGCAAAGTGCCGGTGAACCTCAACTACACCGCTTCCACCGAAGTTCTAGCCTCGTGCGCGAAACAGTGCGAGCTTCAGACCGTGGTGACTTCGAAAGCTTTCCTCGAGCGGGTTCATGTGGAACCGCCGGCGAAAGCCATCATGCTCGAGGATCTCGCCGAACCACCGGGAATGGGGGAACGTATCGCCGCGATGCTGCTTTCGTGGCTTCTGCCGGCGCGCATGTTGGAAAAAGCAATCAGTGCCGATCGCAAAGTCACGCTCGACGACACTGCCACCATCATTTTCTCCAGCGGCAGTACCGGCGATCCCAAAGGCGTTGTGTTGTCGCACTACAATATCGCCTCCAACGTCGAACAAATGAACCAGGTGTTCATGCTGGGCCGGCGAGACAAGATTCTCGGCATTCTTCCCTTCTTCCATTCTTTCGGATTCACGGGAACGCTGTGCCTGCCAACCAGCATCGGCATGGGAGTCGTGTATCATCCCAGCCCGCTGGATGCACGCGCAATTGGCGCGCTCATTAGCCAATATCAGGTCACGTTTCTCCTCGCCACACCGACCTTCCTGCAGAGCTATATGCGGCGTTGCTCGCCGGAGGATTTTGGCAGCCTGCAATATGTAATGGCCGGCGCCGAAAAACTCCCCGAACGCATCTCCCTCGCCTTTGAAGACTATTTCGGCATTCGTCCACTCGAAGGCTATGGCTGCACGGAATGTGCTCCTGCCGTTACAGTCAACACGCGCGACTTCCGCGCCGCACAATTCCGCCAGGTTGGAGCCAAACGCGCCAGTATCGGCCACCCTTTGCCGGGAATCAGCGTGAGAATTGTTGACCCTGTCTCCATGGCTCCGCTTCCGCAAGGAGAAAACGGACTCCTGCTGGTTCGTGGGCCCAACGTCATGCAGGGCTATCTGGGTCGGCCCGACAAGACGGCTGAAGTCCTCCGCGATGGCTGGTACAACACCGGCGACATCGCGGCAATGGACGAAGACGGATTCATTCGCATTACCGACCGCCTGAGCCGGTTCAGCAAGATCGGCGGCGAGATGGTGCCCCATATAAAGTTGGAGGACAAACTTCACGAGATCGCGGGCGGCAGCGAACAACTATTTGCGGTCACCGCCATTCCCGACGACAAAAAAGGGGAGCGGCTGATCGTCGTGCATACATTGCCGCCAGATAAGCTTCAGGACTGCGTGGGGCAGTTGGCAAAGTCAGACTTGCCGGCGCTTTGGAAGCCGCGCGCTGATCAATTCATACACGTGGATTCCTTGCCGTATCTTGGCACGGGCAAGTTGGACCTTCGACGACTCCGAGAGATCGCGTTGGGAGCAACCGCATGAGCGCAACCGCTTCGCGTCCGGCACCGGAACAATCTCCCGGATCCGCGTGGAACTGGAGATCATTCGCGATTCGCTTTGGTTTAACCGCGCTCGCGCTGGTGATCTGGTTCTGGACACAATCGTTGATCGAATCGCGCGGCGGAGCGAGCGTGGCCATCTACGACGCCCTGCATCAGCTCACCGCACCGCTTAATGGCTATCTTCACGTGCATCCGTCCGCCGCGAATGCGCTGCTCATTGTTAGCTCCGCGATTATCGATCTGCTCGGAATTTTTCTGCTTGCGCGGTGGCTGTTCGGTGCTTCCCTGCGGCCATTCCTCGCCCTTGTGATCGTGCTGGGGCTTCGACAAATCATGCAGGCGCTGGTCGCCTTGCCCGCCCCGCCGAATGCCATCTGGCACTACCCCGGCTTCCCATCTTTACTCGTCACTTACGGTGTGTCGAATGATTATTTCTTCTCGGGACACACCGCAATCGCAGTCCTCGGTGCCGGAGAACTCGCTCGCTGTGCCCGCCGCTGGCTCACAGCTCTTGGGATATTCATCGTGTTTTTCGAAGTCGCGACCGTTTTGGTTCTGCGTGCACACTACACCATGGATGTGTTCACGGGAGCGGTGACAGGGTTGTGCTCTGTGTATTTGGCCGACTACCTATCCAGGGCTATTACTCAAAAACAACAAGCAGCGTAGTAGTGTTTTCGTTCGGCATCGTGAAGCTCCACTCCGACGCGATGCAGAAATCAAAAAGGGAAAAGTGTCCCTTTATCCTCCAGCTTGTCAGAGAGTGCAGCGGCAAAGCGATAGAGCCGTGCAGGTCTTTGGCCACCACGGCGGTATTCTGACGCGGCTTTCAAGATTTTCGGCAGCTCAACGTTCCGCCGGAAATGCATTCCCAGTTTCGCTCTCCGATGGAAGGAGGAGGTTCACCGCAAAGAGCTCTTTCGCTAAGAACTGCCCTGGCAGAGGCAAGAAGATCAATGCATTGGACGCTTGGTAGAGGTGACGGAGCTTGTCCTGGTTGACGCGGAAATGGGTGTCATTGCCGGCATAGAGTCCATAGAGCAGCTCGACTACCACCAAAGGGGAAATGCAATGTACAAACCCACCCTTAAGACAAGTGCAAAACTCAGCCCAGTCACTCGAAGAGATTTTGCCCGTTGCAGCATGGCTACAGACCTGGGTATCGAGTATTACGCGCTGGGCGGGGATCAGTTGTGTCATGCTGCAGGTTCCGCCCCTGGTAAGTATTTTGTGAGCTCTGGCAGGAAAAAAGAGCGGACTTCCCATGTATCGTACGCGCGTTTCTTGTTCCGCTTCACCTCAAGAGATTTGACTGTCAACGTATCACTTGGTGGGCGGACCGGGAGTCAAACCCGGATTTGCAGCTTCGGACGCTGCCGTGTTGTTCGGTTACACTACCCACCCATCTGGAACTCGCGCCGGGAATCCAACCCGGATCTCTTCGTTAGGACCGAAGCGTCATCATGCTTTAGACCACGCGAGCCTTAAATGTGGAGGGGATGCAGAGAATTGAACTCTGATCTCAAGGTTCGTAGCCTTGCGCCCTCATCCGTTGGACCACATCCCCACATTGGAAGCGGCAGAGAGATT
>Ga0137378_10005543_pt1 | contig 10939 bp, 7 predicted proteins | sample SagtaG_21_FD_104813 | JGI IMG/M metagenome (GOLD analysis project Ga0137378, IMG submission 104813) | Vadose zone soil microbial communities from Sagehorn Ranch, Mendocino, California, USA - Sage2_L_60_16 metaG | ecosystem: Environmental > Terrestrial > Soil > Vadose zone | place: USA... | reverse complement strand
TGCGCGTCGCGCAGGAAGTCAACGCCGCGACGGCGGAAGTCGCCTTCGATGCCCCCGTGATTTCGACGCGCACAATTGAAACCCAGTTGCTGGTGAGGGATGGACAAACCGCCGTGCTGGGGGGGCTGGCAGATCGGCAACGAGAGGAGACGCGCGCGGGCATTCCTCTGCTCTCTTCCTTGCCTCTGATCGGAGGTCTGTTCGGAAGAATGACACATCATACGACGGAAACGGAGCTCTTTGTCTTCTTGAGCCCACGGGTCATTCGGAACGATGAAGATCTGCAGAGTGCATCAGACTCTGTCGGTGACAAGACAAAGGCGCTGCGTCAGGAGGTCACGAAGCAGACCGCCGGGCAACGAAAAACCCCTTGATCAGCTCCGCGCACGCCTCCGCCTCAACGCCGCTTTGCACATCCACGCGGTGATTCAGCCGCGGATGCCGCACGATGTCCCCCACCGACCCGCACATCCCCGCCTTCTCATCATACGCGCCAAACACGAGCGTTTTCACTTTCGCCAGCACGATCGCCCCCGCGCACAGCGCGCACGGCTCGACCGTCACGTAGAGCGTGCAGTCGGTGAGCCGATCGGTATCTAACGCCGCGAGCGCCCGCTCGATGACGAGAAACTCGGCATGGTAGGTGGGATTTTGGCGCGCCACGGTTTCGTTATGTGCGGCGGCTATGACTTCGTCGCCGCACATGACGACGGCGCCGATCGGGACTTCGTCTTTGGACGCGGCAAGTCGCGCCTGCTCGAGCGCCGCGTCCATTCCGGTCTTACCGCGCACGGCGCACCGCGCACGGCGCACGCCCGTTAAGCACGCACGGTCTCGCGCACCTTGTCGAAGGTGAGGGAGTTGCCGTCCTTGGCACGATCGACACGGATCTGATTTCCCTCGACGAACTGCCCCTCGAGCACCGCTACCGCGAGCGGATTCTGCAGCAACCGCTGGATCGCGCGCTTCAACGGCCGCGCGCCGTACACGGGATCGTAACCCTCGGCCACGAGTAGCTGCTTCGCCGCCGGCGTGACCTCGATCGTCAGCTTGCGATCGGCGAGCAACTTCTCGACGCGCTTGATCTGAATATCGACGATCCGCGCGATGTCTTCGTGCGAGAGCGGCCGGAAGATGATGATGTCGTCCACGCGATTCAGGAACTCCGGCTTGAACGCCTGGCGCAGCAGCTCCATCACCTTCGTCTCGGCCTGCTCCCACGCCACCTGCCCCGAGCCTGCCTCGATCAAGTACTGCGACCCGATGTTCGACGTCATGATCAGCACGGTGTTGCGGAAGTCCACCGTTCGCCCCTGCGAATCCGTCAGACGGCCGTCGTCGAGAATTTGCAACAGGATGTTGAACACATCCGGATGCGCTTTCTCGATCTCGTCGAACAGAATTACTGAATACGGCCGGCGCCGGATCGCCTCGGTGAGCTGACCGCCCTCTTCGTAGCCGACGTATCCGGGCGGCGCGCCGATCAGCCGCGCGACGGCGTGCTTTTCCATGTACTCCGACATGTCGAGCCGCACGAGCGCCCGCTCGTCGTCGAACAGGAACTCGGCGAGCGCCTTCGCCGTCTCGGTCTTCCCGACACCGGTTGGGCCGAGGAAGATGAATGAGCCGGTGGGACGATGGGGATCCTGCAGTCCGGCGCGCGCGCGGCGTACGGCATTCGCCACGGCCGTGACGGCTTCGCGTTGTCCGATCACCCGCCTGCCCAGCTCGTCCTCAAGCTTCAGCAGCCGCTCCTTCTCCGACTCGAGCATCTTGGTGACGGGAATACCGGTCCACTTGGAGACGATCTCGGCGATGTCCTCCGCGTCCACCTCTTCCTTCAGGTACTTTCCTTTCTTCTGAATCTCGGCCAGCCGCTTCTCGAGCTGCTGGATTTCTTTGTCGATATTCGGAAGCCGCCCATAGCTGATCTCCGCTGCCTTCTGGAGGTCACCACGGCGCGTCGCGAGCTCCGCCTCGGTGCGCAGCTGCTCGAGCTCCGCCTTCTTGGCCTGGATCTTCTGAATCGCGTCCTTCTCCGCCGTCCACTGCGCCTTCATCGCGTTGGACTTCTCGCGCAGCCCGGCCAGCTCCTGCTCGATCTTGCTCCGGCGCTCCTTGGATGCCTTGTCCTTCTCCTTGGCCAGCGCCTGCCGCTCGATCTCGAGCTGCACGATCTTGCGCTCGACTTCGTCGATCTCCTGCGGCAGCGAATCGATGGCGATGCGCAGCCGCGCCGCGGCCTCGTCGATCAAGTCGATCGCCTTGTCGGGCAGGAAGCGGTCCGCGATATAGCGATGTGAGAGCGTCGCTGCGGCGACGAGCGCGTTATCGGTTATCCGGATTCCGTGATGAACTTCGTAACGCTCCTTGAGTCCCCGCAGGATCGCGATCGTGTCTTCCACCGACGGCTCGCCCACGAATACCGGCTGGAACCGCCGCTCGAGCGCCGGGTCCTTCTCGATGTGCTTGCGGTATTCGTCGAGGGTCGTCGCCCCGACGACGTGCAGCTCGCCGCGCGCCAGCGCCGGCTTCAGCATGTTCGAAGCGTCCATCGATCCTTCGGCCTTCCCCGCGCCGACGAGCGTGTGCAGCTCATCGATGAACACGATGTACTGCCCTTCGGCGGCGGTCAGCTCCTTGAGCACCGACTTGAGCCGTTCCTCGAATTCGCCACGGAACTTGGTGCCCGCGACGAGGGCGCCGATGTCGAGCGCGACGAGGTGCTTGTTCTTGAGCGAGTCGGGCACGTCGCCGTTCACGATGCGCTGCGCCAGACCATCGACGATCGCGGTCTTTCCAACGCCGGGCTCGCCGATGAGAACGGGATTGTTCTTCGTGCGGCGCGACAACACCTGCATCACGCGGCGGATTTCCTCGTCGCGGCCGATGACGGGATCGAGCTTGCCTTTGCGGGCGATCTCGGTGAGATCGCGCGTGAAGCGCTGCAGCGCCTGGTATTTGTTTTCCGGCTCCTGATCCGTGACCCGATGCGCCCCGCGCACCCCTTCGAGTGCCGCCAACAGGTCTTTCCGGTCCACGCCGCTCGCGGTGAGCAGCTCGCGTGCGGTGGTGCCCTTCTCTTCAGCGAGAGCCAGCAGGATGTGCTCGGTTGACACATAGGCGTCGCCGAGGGCTTGGGCGTCCTCGTCGGCGCGGTCGAGCACCCGCGTCAGCTCGCGGGAAAGCGTCGGATCGGCGCCACCCGATTGCTTCGGGAACCGCTCGATCTCGCGCTCGGTCTCGGCCTGGAGCTGCGTGACGTTGAGCCCCGTCTTCTGGAGCAGCGGGACGACGATGCCTTCGTCCTGCTGCAGCAGGGCGTAGAAGAGGTGGGCGTCGTTGACAACCGGATTGCCTTTGGAGCGCGCTAACGCTGCAGCCTGCTGGAGAGCTTCGGCGGCTTTGACTGTCAGTCTATCTGGTTGGATCATGCGTGGCCCCTAAGCAATCGGTGTGCCCAATAAAGATGCCATAATTGCAGGTGAAGCGGCGGCAGGTAAGACGGCGGCACAAACGACGGCGGCGAGGGCTTCCGCCGCCCTGCGCCGCCGCTGTACGTGCCGCCGCTTTATCTGCCGCCCTTATTTCATGACGATCATCTTCTTCGTAAATCGCCGCCCGTCCACGACCAACTGATAGATGTAGACGCCGGATGCCGCTTCACGGTCGGTCTTCAGCACCTTGCCATCCCAGTACGCCGTAAACGCGCACGATCCCGCGGTACTGCACGTCAGCTCGAGATTGTCGAGCTCCTCGCCTGTGCCTTGCAGAATCGGCGTGGCGACGAGCTGTGCCAGCACGTTGTAGATCTTGAGGGATACGCGGGGCCGATGACCGTTCGCAAACAGATCGCCGTTCAAGGTGAACGGGATCGTGGTCGCCGGATTGAACGGGTTCGGATAATTCTGCTTCAGCTCGACCAGCGGAGGAGGGGTCGTCTGTCCGAATACACCGTGTGCGCCTGAGAGAAGGCCTCCTCCGAGCCCCCCGACCAGCACTGCCCAGCTATACAGCTTCATCCCCGACTCCTCTGCGAACGGAAAAGATGCGTTAGACCGCTCTCCTTGTTGGTACAGGGCGCAAGAGTTGATACTGCCTAGCAAAAACTAGGAAACGCTATCGCACTGTCAAGCACGTAAAACCCTGGTATCGCCCTTCCGGCTCGTAATGCCGCGCCGGTCCGCCCACTCAAGCAGCGGTATCAAGTACTTGCGGGTCAGGCCCAGACGGTCCCGAAATTGCGCCGGCGTCGCGGCGCCGAGCTCGCGCAACGTTTCTTCGACGGCTCGACGGAACTCCTCCAGCGCCTGTTTCAGCGCATAGCGCTCCTGATCCACGCGCTCGACCGACCCTTCGCGCGCGAGGTGAGCCAGCAGCGCCGGGACGGACGGGTCCGAGAACTCACGTTGCAGCTCCGCAACAGTCGGAAGCTGCCACCGCGCCTCCGCCAAGCGCTGCGCCAGCCGTCCACCGGCGTCTCCGACTTGAGCTCTCCATCCGGGAGCACGAACGACTGCCCCCCCCTCGGCCAACTCCCACGCCTGCTTCTTCACCCCATGTTCGACTAGGAGGTCCAGCACCGCGGCCGGTGCGCTCACCCCGGCTCGGAGCGCCTGTAGGGAGAGCCCGGCATCGAGTGGATGCTCGTCGTGGTGGGCGGCGACCACTGCCGCCAAGCGGTCCACCTCCGTGGAGATCGCCCGACGGGCAACTAGGACATCGCCTACGGATAGGACGCCCTTCCCCGCGGCCGCGATCGTGGTGGCAACGTCAGCAGGAAGCACACCGGCACGCACCGCGATGTCGCCGACCCGGACCCCGGCGAGACCGGCTTCCTCGACAAAGCGCGCCAGCCGTTCCGCGGGTGGCTGACCGCCCGCGAGCCCGCGCTCCGATACGCGCGGCCGCCTGGGCGGATAGGGATCGAGCACGACGCCGCCGCCAATCGTCGTCACCGGCGAAAAGCTGCGGATGACAAAGCGATCGCCGCCGCGGGCAACAAGCGGGCGCTCGAGCAGCAGCCGCGCGACGCTCTGTTCGCCCGGCGCGATCGCGCGAACCTGCGCAACCCGGCCCAAAACTTCGGCCGTGCCGAGGTGGACGCGAATGCGGGTCCGGACCGCCAGGGGCTTTTTCACCGTGGGGAGCAGCTCCAGCGCGACGTCGAGCGTGCTGGTCGGTGCCCACCCCGTCCCCGTCACGGCGACCTGGCCGCGATCGATCTCGTCTTTATCGACGCCGACCAGCGCCAGGGCCGTGCGCCGGCCCGGGCCTGCCTGCTCGGCGTCCTGACTGTGCACCTGGATCGAGCGCACCCGCACGTCGCGATCGAGCGGCAACAGCCGCACGCTCGCGCCGGCGGCCACCGTGCCGCTCCAGGTTGATCCGGTGACGACCGTACCTGCGCCCGCCAACGCAAACACGCGGTCGATTGGTAAGCGAAAGAAATCATCTGCGGGCCGATCTGTGAGATCTGCGGCCACCTCCACCAACGCTCTTTTCAGATCCTCCAAACCCTCCGACTTGAGCGCACTCACGGCAATCGGAGCACGCCAAGGGATCCTACTGCGCTCAAGTCGCGCTGCCACCTCGGTGCGCACGAGCGCCAGCCATTCGTCATCCACGAGATCGCGTTTGGTGAGGACGGGGATGCCGCGCCGCACGCCGAGCAGTTCGACGATGGCGAGATGCTCTTCCGTCTGGGGCATGATGCCTTCGTCGGCGGCGATGATGAGGAGCGCGACATCGATGCCGGTCGCGCCGGCCAGCATGTTCTTGACGAATGCTTCGTGGCCGGGAACGTCTACGACGCTGGCGTGAATCCCACGCGAAAGCGGCAATGGTGCAAACCCGAGATCGATCGTAATGCCGCGGCGCTTCTCTTCTTCCCAGCGGTCGGTATCGACGCCGGTGAGCGCCTTCACCAGCGCGGTCTTGCCGTGGTCGATGTGTCCCGCGGTACCGACTACGAACCGAGTGGGACCCACGCGCGGCGCTCCCAAATGTCGATGGCGGTTGCCTTCGGCTCATTCCCGTTCCGGCCGGTCTCGCCCTGGTGATGGCGGATAAATCGCGCGACTAGGCGGCGGTGCGCGGCGGCGTGTGCTGCATCCAGCCCGGGGAGTGCCGCCTGTTCGTCGTTCAAGGCCAGGAGATCGCGGTAGGCTTGCGGCGGCAGCTTGGTGGGCGGTTGGACGCCAGCGCAGCCGGCGCACAGCACGCCGCCTTCCGCCGTGCTGAACGCGACAGTTCCGGAGACGGGATTGCCGTCGCGCACGCACGCGTCGAGCTGGGGCGCAAAGCCGAGGACCCCGACGAGCAGCCAGAGCCAGCGGACCGCCACGGCGTCAGCCTCTCCGGGCTCGGCTTTCACCAAGGCATCGAGACCCAGGATGAACGCTTCGTAGGCGGCCGGGAGCGGGGCCGGCGGCGCCATCTTCAGCATCACTTCGGAGAGGGCGGCGGCGCCGGCAAACCGCCCCAGGTCACCCGCGAGGTCGCGCCGCAGCTGGACCACATCGAATGCCGCGAGGGTCTGCAGCTCGCGGGTCTCTTTGTGATAGAGTTGCGCGACCCCCTCGCTCAGCGTCTCGAGTGCGGCGCCGAACGGGCTGCGCGGCCGGAGCACACCCTTGGCGATGGCACTCTGCACGCCGTAATCGCGCGTCGCGAGGCGCACGATCTTGGAGGTCTCGCTGTAGCGGTAGGTCCGCAGGACGATCGCGGGCGTCGAAACAAGACTCACCCAGAGAATATAGCCGACGCCAGCATTTCCAGACCGTCCACCACGCGGGGGCCCGAGCGGCTGAAGTACGCCGACGCGTCGAGCAGATGCACCTGCGGTGCGAGGCCACGCAGCAGGTCCGCGTAGCGCTCCGCTTCGCGCCGCGTCTCCGCGAGATTGAAACCGCACGGCATGATCAGCACGATTTCTGGTTCGAGCTCCCGCAGCTGTGACCATTCCATCCGGTACGACGGCCGCCCAGCGGTTCCCGCCAACAGATCGCCGCCGGCCGCGGCGATGAGCTCAGGCACCCAGTGACCGGGGACGTACGGCGGATCCAGCCACTCGAGTGCGAGGACGCGCGGCCGCGGTCGATTGTCAACACTCGCGCGCACCGCGCTGATGCGCCGCTCCATGTCGGCAACGCAATCCTCGGATTGCTCCACCGCTCCGGTTGCGCACCCGACGTCGCGAATGCTCGAGAGAATCGCGGCGAGGTCGTGGGCGTCGAGGGTGAGAACCTTGGTCCCTTCAAACGATGCGAGGACTTGCTTCTCCGGCACCGCGCACACTTCGCAGATTCCCTGCGTGAGTATGAGGTCCGGCGCGAGCGCTTTGAGTCGATCGATATCGATCTCATACACGCTGCCATAGTCGCGCAGCGCCGCGTGCACCGCCGTATCGATCTCCCCGCTCGACAGCCCTTCGAGGTTGGCTCTCGGCCGCGACAACCGCGGGCGGTTAGCGATGCTGGGCGGGTAATCGCAGCTGTGCGAAATGCCGACGAGCTGGTCTTCGAGCCCGAGCGCGCACACGATTTCCGTCGCGCTGGGCAGCAGCGAGACGATGCGCGAGCTCGAAACTAGCACTCGGTCATTGTGCAGGGTGGAGCACGATGAACTTTACGTCGTCCTTGGAAACAGCCCGGAGCCATGCGATCAGCTCGTCCACGCTCTCGGGCGGCGCGACACCCTTGTGGCCTGACATGGTGTGCGTGACATGCAGCTCGCGACCGTCCTGTGCGTACGCCGCCGTAAAACTCCCGAACTGACTCGTCTCAGTTACGTTGGGCGGCAGCTCCGCCTTCCAACCGGGCGGCAGGGTCATCCGTAGCTCCGACGAGAGCTCGATGGGACCGACGACGGCGGTGATGTTGATCGGGAAGCGGCGCGGCTTCCGTCGCTCGAGCTGCGACGCGAGACCGGTACCCACCGAGGAGGAGCTCGACACCACGGAGGGCAGCGTGAAGAATCGCGTACTGCCGCTACTCGAGAGCACCGGGGCGTCGTGCACGGCGACGGTGACGAGTGGCTTGGCCTGGAGATCGCGCCCATCGAACAGCGTCACACTGTCGCCGGTAGCGCCTGCGAACACCCCGTTCGCGAGCGCCTGAGCCAGACGACTCAACTCGTCCTTGTTCAACACGCGGGCGTAGGCACGGCGCAGCCCGTACTGCAACCGCCCGCTCTTCGTCTCGACGTAGCGACCCGTGAAATGACCGTCGGCGCTGAGTTCCCCGACGAGGCGAATCTCTGAGCGATTCGCCGATATCGGGCTTTCCGGGAGCGTCACTTCCTCAAATTTCCCGTCGTCATGCACGACCAGGGCAAACGAACCTTCCTCGGAGGGGGGCAGCTCGCCGTACGGCGTCAGGTCGGACGTGAGATCGAGGTAGATGCGGCCACCTCGCGGCTCCCCGCGATCCACCGCGGCGATCATGTGATTGAACTGCTGCGCTGTCGGCAGCGTCGAGTCCGCGCCGCCGGTCGAGCTCAGGAGCACAGGAAACGCGGTCACACCCATTCGGCGCGCCAAGGCGATGAAGAGCGTCGCCTTGTCCTTGCAGTCGCCATAGCGCGTCTCGACGACCTGTGCCGGCAATCGCGGCAGGTACCCGCCGATACCCAGCGAGAGCGAGACGTAGCGGAAATCCTGTGACACCCAGCGATGCACGGCGCGCAGCGAATCATCGAGCGTACGCGCATCCTTCACGTGCTCGGCCAGCTGCGTCTCGAGCTCAGGGTTGAGTGCGTAGCGGCCGGCGGAAAGCCCGGCGTACCAGCTGGCGAGATCGCCCCATGTGATCGGCGCCGCGACCTCGATCCTAACGGAGAGCGTATTGGGCACGGCCGCGAACGGCTCTCCCTCAATCTTCTTCACGTCGTTAGTGGCCCAGGTATAGACGTGCCGGCCGTGCGATACCGCCTCCAGGCGCTTGAAGTGGACGTTCTCTTCCTGGATGCGGGGCGTGAGCGATGCCGGCAGATCCATCACCAGGCGCGAGCGCCGGGTGAGCAGGCCCGTCGTCACGCGCCAGCCGCTGTAGAAATCGCGGGGCACGAGCGGTTTCACGCGCTCGACCGTGTAACTCCAGTCGACCAGCGTCCCCGGGGCGACGCCGCTCAACGTGACCCGACGGACTTTCTGATCGGAGTACACCGGCGCGTCGAATGCCACGGGCGCGAGCGACTCCTGCTCGTGCGCGGGCTTCTCGCTGATGACTTCGCCGTCCGGCTTCAGCACGCGGATCCAGTTTACCGTGAGCCGCTCGGAGCCGCCGGAGTAGGAGAAACTCTGCTCACCCCAGGCCTCCGCGCCGTCCTGATTCAGAATCTGAATGACTTGCCGGTAGGTGCGGCTGCTCCGGCCGTCGGCCTCGAAGCGCAACACGCCATCGTCGAGCAGGTAGACGTATTCGTCGTCGGCGTAGTCCGCGGGATTCACCGCCAGCTTGTAGATCGTGTCGTTCCGGACCGACGGGTCGCCCCCTGGGGTGATGCGGGGGGCCTGTGAAAGCACTGGACGCGCGAGCAGAGCAAGCAGCGCGGCAAGAGCGAAACGGCGCATCGGACGCCCTCCAACGATTGGGTCGAAACTCGGAAACTAATTCAGCGTCACTCTTACCCCAAAGAGCAGGGTGCGGCCCCGTGGACGAAAGCCCGGAATCTCCTGCGCCTGATCGTTGAAGAGGTTTTCAGCACTTCCCGACAGCACGACCCGATGGAGCGTGTACTCGGCAGCGAGATTAACGCGAGTGTAGGAATCTCGCGACACCCGCCGCTGCCCCACAGGACGCCGGAAATCGAGATCGTCGCGCTTCCCCACCCAACGGGCTCCCAGGGTCACGCGGGTCTGCGTACCCATCGTGGCGACGAGCTCCGGCGCGATCGTGTGCACGGGCCTGCGAATGAGCGACTTGCCTGGCACGAACAAACCGTCGGGATCGCTCGCCGAGCCCGACTGTTGGACGCGGGTATGGAGGTACGTGTATTTCACGGAGAGCGCCACGCGGGTCGTAACATTCTGGTCGAGGCTGAGCTCGACGCCGTCGGCGATCGCGGCGCCCACGTTGAAATAGTTGACCGAATCCGGTCCGACCGGCGTCGAGGAGTACTCGATCAAGTCGCGGAATCGCTGGTTGAAGTACGTCACCGCAACTGGACCGCGCTCGACACCGACCTCCCAGCTCAGCGAGCGTTCGGGCTTGAGGTCGGCGTTTCCCAAAACAAAGCCGCGCGCGAAGTTTTCGAAGAACGTGGGCTCCTTGTATCCCGTGCCGACCGACGCACGCAGGCGCGCCTGGTCCAGCCGGTAGACGACACCGCCGCGGTAGGTCGCATGGGTGCCGAACTGCGAGTTGGCGTCGAGCCGAGACCCCAGCGTCACCGCCGCGCGGCCCGCGGGGATGATCACCTGCGTGAAGTAGCCGGTGTTGTGGCGTTGCACGCGGATCGAGTCGGGAAAGGTCCCGAACGACGCGCTGAACTCGCTCGTGCCGCGCTGCCGCTGGTCCTCGTACTCGATGCCACTGATCACGCTGATCCCGCCACGCGGACGCCACGTCATCATTCCGCTGGTCGTCGATCTCCGCAGGTAGTCGCGGCTCCAGAAGGCTCCATCCTCGCCTGGCGAGTCTGGTTCGTCGTTGTAGAAGAGTCGTGATTCCTTGAGGCCGGTGCTGAATCGTGCTTCCAGCCCGTGCCCAAGCACGCGGCCCAGGTTTAGGCTGAGCACCGGCCCGCGCTCGGCGGCGCGCTGGTTGGAGTCCACCGGCGCGCCGGTGCCGTCGGTCGGGAAATGATAGAGGTCATCGCCGTAGCGGAACGTGAGGCTCGCGTCGGTGCGCGCGTCCGGCGCCACATGGAGTCCCGCACTCACCACGCTATTCCGGTAGCGGTTGTTGTAGGGATACAGCCCGTCCGAGCCGAATCG
>Ga0137378_10005539_pt1 | contig 10941 bp, 8 predicted proteins | sample SagtaG_21_FD_104813 | JGI IMG/M metagenome (GOLD analysis project Ga0137378, IMG submission 104813) | Vadose zone soil microbial communities from Sagehorn Ranch, Mendocino, California, USA - Sage2_L_60_16 metaG | ecosystem: Environmental > Terrestrial > Soil > Vadose zone | place: USA... | reverse complement strand
TGGCGTTCCTGCACGGCCCACGGGGATTCCGGCGATCCTGGGGCCCAGTTCGGGATGTCCCAGGGCGCCAGCGGACATCTCGGTCGTCACCCATCCTGGCGCTACGCAGTTTACCCGAATACCGCGGGGCGCTAATTCGCTCGACAGGCTCTTGGTCAGACTGATGAGGGCGCCTTTGGTAACCGCGTAGTCGGCGTGGAACGCCTCGCCGCGCTGGCCGGCGGTGGAACTGATGAGAACGATGTGGCCCGCAGCGTCGTCGCCCGACGAGAGCCGGGCCTGCCTGTCCATCTGGGCCACAGCCGCTTGCACAAGTCCAAAAACCGAATCGAGATTCACCCCAAGTGTCCCGCGCCACTGCTCCTCGCTCATCTCCGCGATCGGGGCCTCGTCGGACGGCCAGACTCCATGATTGACCACCAGAATGTCGAGCCGGCCGAAGGCCTGCACGGCAGCAGTCACCAGCGCCCGTCCGTCCGCCGGATTAGCCAAATCCTGCTCGATGGCGACGCAACGGCTCGGCCCGCCGCAGTCCAGCAGCAGAGTCTCGGCGCGATCGCGCGCCTGCCGGTAGCTGAACGCCACCCGCGCACCCGCAGCAGTGAAAAGCCGCACCGTCTCGGCGCCAATCCCGCGAGACCCTCCCGTTATGAGAGCAACCTTGTTGTCGAGGAGAAGGGGAACGCCTGTGGGAACAGCTGCCATAGGGCCACGCTATAGGCTCGGGCCTTGAGGCGTAAAGCGAGCCGCGCAATCGCCGCCGTTCAGATAGCTCGCAGCAGCCGCCCCGGCAGGAAGATGATGGCGCTCACCAGTTCAAGCACACCCCCCACTGCGATGCCGACGATCCTGAAAGGCAATAGCAGCAGCCACACGATCGGGTAGAGCACTAGCGCCAGCAGGGCCAGCGGCCAGCATAGTACGAAGAGAATGCACCATAGCAGGAACTTGATCATGACCTGACTCCCGGCCGGTGATTCCCGGCTCTCTGATAACTACGCAGGCGCCGGAGGCACGGTTCCCAGTTCCAATCCTCGCCCGAGCGACTCCACAAAAATGGTGCCTAATTCCCCATAACCGGCCAGTCATCGATCCACGCAAGGTTCTTGACCCAAGCGTACGGAGTGCCATTGTCGCCGAGGTTCTGGGCGTGGAAGATGAGCAGGCTGTCGCCGTTGCTCGCATCCAGATACGCAGTGCCACCCCCGGGGGCATTCCATTTTCCATCCCCCTCCAGCAGCACCGTCCCGCCACCGTTCATCATGGGCGTCCCCGACTGGTCGACGAAGGGCCCATGCGGGCTGGTCGATCGCCCCGCAGCCTGCTTGTAGTTGTCCTTGGCCGTAGTCGGTTCACAGCAATGGTCCACCGACACGAACAGATAATAGTAGCCGCCGTGGTGCACCAGCGATGCGCCCTCAATGGCGTCGTCCGGCACCCCCGGCCGCGTGGCCAGGTCATACCGCGTGGGATTCGAAGCCAGCAGCATCCCCGTCGCGGGGTCCACCTGCCGCTGCTTGATGCCGCTCCAGTAGCTCCCGTACGTCAGCCAGATGTTGCCGTCGGAGTCGATCAGAATGTTCGGATCCAACGCGTTAAAGTCATCGCCCTGCTTCGACTGCAATACCGCCCCGCGATCAACCCATTTGTAAGCGGGGTCAGTCGGATCGAGCGTGGTGTTGGTCACCAGTCCAATCACCGTCTCCTGCGTGTTGAGCCGCGAGCCGTTGTAGTAGAGGTGATACGCGCCGTTGAAATGGGAGATGTCCGGCGCCCACAGTCCAAGCACGCCTGGCACCTTCTGCACGATCCACGCCGGAGTGCTGTTCGGGAACACGCTTCCGCAGGCCGTCCAGTTCACCTTGTCCTGCGAGCAGTGAATGGGCAGCGATCCTGAGGCTTTGAAACCCACCACGTCCGTCGAAAAGGCGTAGTAGGTCGCCCCTTGGCGAATGATGCTGGGGTCCAGCACAGGCAGCGTATCGCCGGTCAGCGGATATTGCGCAAGGGGGTCAGTTGCCGCGGAGACGTAGGAGAGCCTTCCCAACGTCGACACTTGAGCGCAGGAGCATAGCCAGAAGAGACACACGGACGCCAGGCAGAGGCTGGCAGCCCGTTTGAAGCAATACATAAGGGAGAAGCAACCTTTCGGCGGGTCTATGCATAGACTACGCGAAATTCCGCTGCGGAAAGGTCAGGGAAGCAACAATATTTGAGATTTGAATCCGCGGCGGAGGCACGGCGTAGCCTCGAGGAAAAGGCCGCGTCTGAAGAGATCGGGGAGGGGAATCGGGAAGAGACGAACAATTGAAGCCGAGAATCCCGAGAGTATCTCCCGGGATTCTCGGCAGGCTTATTGCAGCAGCGTGCCCTGGTCGTCTTCCTTGCCGTTCAGTTCTTCGGGAGGAATGATCACCGCGGCGGCTACTTTGTCTTCGGGCTCAAGATTGAGGAGGCGCACGCCCTGTGTAGCACGGCCAGCTGCGCGAACGGTCTTGGTGTCGATGCGGATGATTTTGCCCCACTGGCTGATGACCATCAGCTCGCTCGTATCATCGACCAGCTGAATCGAACTCACCTTGCCGATGCGCTCCGTGACAGCCATGTTCTTCACGCCCTTGCCGCCGCGCGTCTGCAGGCGATACTCGTCCACATCCGTGCGTTTGCCGAACCCGTTCTCGGTAATGGCAAGGATGCGGTACGCGCCAGGCTCGTGCTCCTTGGGCGTGATCGCGGTTCCCACCACGTAGTCGTTCTTGCTGAGCTCGATTCCGCGCACGCCGTACGCCGGCCGCCCCATCGAGCGCACGTCGCACTCATCGAAGCGGATCGCCATACCCAGGTGCGTCGCCAGGAATACGATCTGCGAGCCGTCGGTAATGCGCGCCGCCACCAACTCGTCTTCCTTGTCGATGCCGATCGCGATAATGCCCCTCGCCATCACGTTGCTGAAGTCCTTGAGCGGCGTCTTCTTCACCGTCCCCTGGCGCGTGGCAAAGAAGATGAACTTGCCCTCTTCTTCCAAATCGCGCACCGGCAGAATCGCGCGGACGTTTTCGCCCGCCTGCAAGTTGAGCAGGCTCTGCATGCTCTTGCCCTTGCCCGCCGCACCCACGTCGGGAACTTCGTACACCTTCACCCAGTACACGCGGCCCGTGTTGGTGAAGCACAGCAGGTATGCGTGCGTGGAGTCCACAATGAGCTGCGCGACAAAGTCCTCTTCGCGCGTCTTCATTCCCATGCGACCCGTGCCGCCGCGCCGCTGCTGGCGATAGATGCTGATCGGAGTGCGCTTCAGGTAGCCCTGATGGCTTACTGTCACGGCTACCTGCTCGTCCGCGATCAGGTCTTCCAGCTGCAGCTCCGCGCTCTCGTCCACAATCTGCGTGCGCCGCTCGTCGCCGTACTTGGTGCGGACTTCTTCGAGTTCCTTCACGATCACTTTGCGCAGCTTCTTCTCGCTGGCCAGGATCGATTCGTACTCCGCGATCTTGTCGCGAATCTCCTTCAACTCACTCAGAATCTCATCCACAGACAGTTGCGTCAGGCGATACAGCTGCAACTCTAGGATGGCGTCTACCTGGCGCAGGCTCAATCCGCGCTCCTCAGTCGCCAGCCGTTCGCGATCGAGATTGATCACAACCTCGGTCCCCTTGCCCCACGCGTACAAATTCTCGCGAGCCTCGGCCCTCGATCCCGATCCGCGAATGATGCGGATGACCGTGTCGAGATTGTCGAGCGCAATCTTGTAGCCCTCGAGGATGTGTTCCCTCTCGCGCGCCTTGCGCAGCAGGAATACCGTCCGCCGCTGGACCACGTCGACGCGATGATCGATGAACGCGCGGATCGCCTGGTCGAGCCCAAGCTCGACCGGCCGGCCGTTGAGCACGGCCAGGAAGATCATCGAAAAGCTCTCCTGCAACTGCGTGTGCTTATACAGCTGGTTCAGAACAATCTCCGGCTGCGACCCACGCTTCATTTCGATCACGATGCGCATGCCGTCGCGATCGCTCTCATCGCGCACATCGGAGATCTCATCGATGATCTTCTCGTTCGCCAACTCGGCGATCCGCTCGATGAGCTTCGACTTGTTTACCTGGTAGGGAATCTCAGTGACGATAATCGCCTGCTTTTCCTTGGTCAGGTTCTCGGTCGCCACGCGCGCACGCATCATGAAGCGGCCGCGGCCCGTTTTGTAGGCCTGCGCAATGCCGCTCTTGCCGTACACAAATCCGCCCGTCGGGAAATCCGGCCCCTGGACGTGCTTCAGCACTTCAATCAAGCCAGCCTTCGGATCGTTCACGAGCTCGATCGTCGCATTGATGATCTCCGTCAGGTTATGGGGCGGAATGTTCGTCGCCATGCCAACCGCAATGCCGTTCGACCCATTTACGATGAGCGTCGGAATCCGCGTGGGCAGCACCGTGGGCTCATCGGTGGTTTCATCGAAGTTAGCCATCATATCGACGGTTTCCATCTCGATGTCCGCCATCATCTCTTCGGCGATGCGCTCCATGCGGCACTCGGTGTAACGATAGGCCGCCGGCGGATCGCCGTCGACTGAGCCGAAGTTTCCCTGACCGTCGACGAGTGGGTAGCGCAAAGACCACGGCTGCGCCATGCGGACCAGCGCGTCATAGACAGAAGAGTCGCCGTGGGGATGGTATTTCTTCAGGCATTCGCCAACCACGCCAGCGCACTTGGAATAGCGCTTGTTGTGCTGCAAACCCTCGCGGTCCATGGCGGTAAGGATACGGCGATGGACGGGTTTGAGGCCGTCGCGGGCGTCCGGCAGGGCGCGGCCGATTATCACCGACATGGAATAGGCGAGATACGAGCGGCGCATCTCCTCTTCAATGTTCATGTTGAGAAAGTTGGTGCCGCCGGGCGGGATGCCGCCATCAAGAGGGAGCTGAGGGTTCTTGTCGTCTGCCATAGGGGTTTTCTGGCCCGCCGAAGGGCGGCAGGAAGCTACCTGTGAAGATGGCCGGGGGCTCCGCGGGCTCTGACCTCTATTTTACTGCTTCAAAGTGCTTTTCAGCAAGGCGACAACGATGGAATAAGTCCTTATTTTGCTTTAATTTATGAAATTAGAAAGCGGTCACGAAAAGGTCTCCGGCAGATTATGCCGCGCGGCGCGGTTTCGCTTTGGATTTGGCGTTCGATTTGGCCCTCTTTTTCGTCTTTTTTGCACCGTCTTCGATACCCAGGCCAGCCAAAATGACCGGGGGCCGATCAGGCAGTTCCACCACCAGGGAAAGCTTGCCTCCAACGCCTTCGACGTAGCTCCGAAGCGTGGAAATATAGAGGTCCGTCCGTTTCTCAATGCGCGACACGCCTTCCTGGCCGATCTTGAGCTTGCGCGAGAGGCGGGCCTGCGTCAATTTGCGCAGGCGACGCAGTTCGCGGAGATTCAACTCTTCCGCGATCAACTCAGCCGCGCGCTGTTCAATTCGCCGGCGGCGATCTTCAGGCATCTCATTGAGAATTTCTTCGAGAGAGACTGTCACTTCTTTTTCCGATCTGAACCGATGCCCTTCAAATGCTGTCCGTGCCGCGTATCCGCCGTTCGTATCAGCACTGAATAGAATCGGTCCTTTGAAATTCCGGACTTGTCTCCACCGACTAGCAAGATGGCTTTCCTGGTCGGAGCGAATGCAAACGCAATGCGCCAAACGCCATCCTGAGCTTCCGAACGGAGTTCTTTCATATTGGGATACTCGGACCCCTTCAATGTATCCACGCTGGGTCCCCCGAGAGATGGCCCGAACACCCTCAATTTGCCAAGCATGTCGAGCAATGAGGGAAGTATGCTCTCTAATGCATAATGTCGTCAAATGCATTTAACTGTGCCGAGCATTTGCCGCTCTACAGTAGCCCCGGCAAACTCAACAAACAGAAAACCACCTGCAGCAGCACGATCGCGCCACCCGCCGCCAGTGCCAGCCGCCGCCGCGAACTCTCATACGCATCCGCGAATACGCCGCCAATAAACGTCAGCAGAAACGGCAGCGCCCACAGCCACGGCGATGAAGGAATTCCAGTGGTCACCAGCACCACGATCAGCAGGAAGCACAGCAGCGGCGCAGTATTCCCGAAATACCGCGATCGCCGCACGCCGAGATAAAGCACGCACGCAGCCCCCGCCGCAATCGTCACACCCGCACTGCTCAGGTTCAAAAGGAGTCTTCGCGCCGGATCCAGCGAGAACGACAGGAATCCCGCCGCCGACCGGAACAAATAGCTGAACGCATCCGGCGAAAACCCGTAGCTCGTGAACACCAGCACGAGCGCGCCGCCCGCGGCCATCATTACCACCGGCAGCACCTGGCTCCGCCGCCCCTCGGCCACCCACAACATCATCGCCAGCCCCAGCAGCGCCACTATAGGGAGCGCCGCAATGTGCGCAGCCGCGGCCACACCAAACAATACCGTCAGCAGCACGATCCGCGGCCGCCACTTCCGCCGCGGGCCCTGCATCGCGTGTGCCACGCCGACACATGTGTACACGCCGCCGTACACGCCCACCGCCGCCAGCATCTCCGGACCCGGCGTAACGCAAGCCTTCAGAATCGCAGGCGAAAAGCAATAAAGCGCCAGCGCCATATATCCGCCAAGATTGCCGTAGAGGCGCCGCGTCACCCACCACAGCGCCCCGCCCAGCACGCATCCCGCAAACAGAAATGGCAGCCGCAACAGCAGCAGCACATAAGGCAGTTGATGGCGCAGTTCCCACGTGCTCACGCCCTGCAAGGCGCCGGTCTGCACCACGCGGTCCTCAGGCTTGCGAAATGCATCTAGCCCGCGCTCACCCAAAACATTCAGCGTGAGCGGCAGTCCCGCCACGCGATACGCAAGTACCCCATCGTGAATATTCCCGCACGTGGTGTAGTAACCCGCCAGCGGCGACGGCTTCTCCCACATCTCCCGCCCGCACCGGGCGTACTGGTAGTCGCGATCGCTCAGCGTCTGGTGCGCCGTGAGCCACAATCCCTGCGCCAGAAACAGCGCGAGCATCCCCGCTGCAACGCGTTGCGGCAGATTGAATCGGAAGCGGCGAAGGCGAGCGAAGGGGTGCGTCATCACGGGCGAGGGGACCAATCATCAGTTTAACCGTCCAAATCCCGCGCCAATCCCACTTCCGCCTCGCGCGCTCCGATCCCCAACCGGCTCAATCGCTTTACCCATCGCTCCGCGCCCGCGTACACTGGGGCGGCCATGATCACCCGCCGCCGTTTTGCAGCAGACGCCGCAGCGTTTTCCGCCAGCCTTTCTCTCGCATCCACATTTCGGTCCGCAATCGCCCAGCCGGGCGCCGCCTACACCAACCCCATCATCCCCGGCGACCACCCCGACGCCAGCCCCATTCGCGTAGGCGACGACTTCTACCTGACTCACTCGAGCTTCGACTACGCCCCCGGCCTGCTCATCTGGCACTCGGTCGATCTCGTCAACTGGCGCCCCGTCGCTGCCGCCCTCACCGGCTATCACGGCAACGTCTACGCTCCCTATCTCTGCGAATATCAGAATCACTTCTACATCTACTTCCCCGCCGACGGCCGTCTCCGCGTCGTCCACGCCGACAAACCCACTGGCCCCTGGAGCGAGCCCATCGATCTCGGCATCAGCGCCATCGACCCCGGCCACATTGCGGAAAATGGCCGGCGCTTCCTCTACATGGCCGGCGGCCTCATGGCCGAGCTCAACCCCGATGGACTCTCCGTCAAAACGCCGCCGCGCAAAAACTTCGATCCCTGGCCCATCCCCTCCACCACGCGCATGGAGTGCACCTGCCTCGAAGCCCCCAAGCTCCTTGAGCACAATGGCTAATTCCACCTCATCGTTGCCGAAGGTGGAACCGCCGGCCCCGCCACCAGCCACTCCGTCGTCGCCGCGCGCAGCCGCCACGCCGAAGGCCCCTGGGAGTGGGCGCCGCACAATCCCATCGCCCACACCGCCTCGCGCGATGACCGCTGGCTCAGCGTCGGCCATGGCCGCCTCGTCGACACCCCCTCCGGCCGCTGGTACATGACCGTCCACGCCTACGAGAACGGCTATCGCACCCTCGGCCGCCAGACGCTGCTGCTCCCCATCGAGTGGACGCCCGACGGCTGGTTCCGCGTCCCACCCAGCACCCGCACCGCCGCACCGCTCCCCATGCCCGTCCCCAACGCCCACCAGCAGCCCGCACTTGATCCGTCTGACAGCTTTAAGTCGCCCGACCTCGGCCTGCAATGGGCTTTCTGGCATGAGTTCGATCCCGCCCGCATCACTACCGGCAAGGGCGCCCCCACCCTCCTGGCCAAGGGCGACTCCCTCGCCAACACCGCCGCCCTCACCACTCCCGTCGGCGGCCACGCCTACACCATTGAAGTTGATGTCGAAGTTACGCCCGGCTGCGCCTCCGGCCTTCTGCTCTTCTACAGTCCCGAGCACGCCACCGGCATCCTGCTCGACGACGAAGGCATCGGAGTCCGCCTCGCCAACGGCTACGTCCCCAGCCGCAAGAACAAAGGCGCCACCCGCGCCACCCTCCGCGTCGTCAACGACCGCCAGGAGAATGATTTCTACTACCGACTACCCGGCCAGCAGTGGCAGAAAGCCGAAGAGTCCTCCGAGATCGCCGGCATGAACCACAACGTCCTCGGTGGCTTCCTTGACGACCGCCCCGCCGTCATCGCCACCGGCCACGGCCAGGCCACGTTCCGCAGCTTCCGCTACTGGCCTGAAGTCAAAGCGCCCTCCTGAATTGCAAAAACGAAGGCCGCTCCGAAGAGCGGCGTTCGTCCATCCATGTCCAGCCTATCTAATTTAGCCCTAATTGAAGATCGCTCCCACCGTCACGTTCGTGTCAGTCAGGATCATCGTGCACTGGTTCGGCCCGGTCTGCGTCGGAGGATTCGGGACCGGTGTGCAGTTCTGTGACCATCCACCGAAGGACACTCCCGTCTGCGACGGCGCTGTCAACGTTAGCAGCGTCCCGATCGGATAAGTGGCCACGCACACCGTGCCGCCCGTATTCCCCGCGTTCGTCCACCCCGGTCCGCAATGAATAACGTCCAGCGTACCCGTCGCCGAAGGCGCCGTCACCAGCCAATTCGTGGTATTCAACCCTTCGTTATAGACCGTTACCGTCGCCAGCAGCGCCGCCGCCTGCGAACCCGGATAGCAAGATCCCGCGGTGGTCGGCGGATTGGGAAGAATCAACGGGCAGTTGAACGTCGCGGTCGCGGTCTGGATGGACCCAGTCGTCGGATCCGTCGCCTCCGCAATGATGACGGCGCTTCCATTGCCATACGCCGTCACAATCCCTCCGGGCGCGCCCGGGTTGGGCGGATTGGAATTAGTGTTGACCGGAAACACGTTGGGAAACGAGGAGAGCCACTTCACGGAGTTGGTCAGATCCCGCACCGTCGGTGCCGTCGAAAACGTTCCGATTGCCATGAAGTTTCCGGTACCCTGAAGGTTGCCCACCGTAATGCTGCTCGGAATAATCGTGAGCGACAGCAGAGGCTCCGGCGCGGTGGCGGCGGTCACCGTCACATTCGCCGTCGCTGACACCACGCTGCCATCCGTGTTCTTCCATAAGGCCGTGATCAACGAACTGCCCGGGCTCACCCCCGTCACCTGTCCCGTGCTGCCCACGCTGGCCACCGAGGCAATGCTCGAGCTCCACGTCAGCTGCGACGAGCGTGTGACCTCCTGTTGAAGCCCGGTACCGCCCGCTGTGCCAATGGCGATCAACTGTCCCTGCTGAGTCGCCGACAGCGATTCGGAGCCGGGATTGACCGTCAACGCCGTGATCTGTTCGGCAGTTCCCCCCGTCACCAGGAACGTCGCCGTCCCCGTTGCCACCGTCTTGTCGCTGTTCACGTAGATCGCCGAGATCGTTGTCGTTCCCTGGTTCACGCCTGTGGCTAGCCCGGTCGAAGCGCCAACTGTCGCAATCTGTACGCTGCTCGAGGTCCACGCCACCTGATTCGTCACGTTCACCGTGCCGCCCGAGGAGTTCGTTCCAATCGCTAGAAATTGAGTGGTCTGGTTCGGCGAAGATACCGACTGCGTCCCGGGAATCACCGCCACCGACACGATGTTTCCACCGGTGCTCCCCGTGGTCCCAGTCACTGTCACGGTGGCGGTGGTCGAGATCGTTCCGGTGAATCCCTTCATGCTCGCTGTAATCGTCGTCGTCCCCGGCGAAACCGCCGTTGCCATGCCCGACGCACTGATCGACGCCACCGCCGGCGCGCTCGACGTCCAGCTTACCATTCCCGTCACATCCGTGGTCGACGAAGGATGCTGGCCGTGCCCGATCGTTCCCGTCGCCGTGAACTGCGCCGTCTGGCCCACCGCCAGCGATTGTGCCGCGGGCGAAATCTGCAGCGTATCCACCTGCGAAGCCGAGCAGCCAACAAAAAGTCCGATAAGACCCAGCGCAATCGCGCTCCATACAATCGCGCGCAGGTCAATCGTGCGCAGGCCGGTACGGTTCAACATGGAAGACTCCTTGCATTCAGGGCGCAATGCGGCGCTCACGGCCCGCGTCACGCATAGTCCTGAGACCTTCCTATTTGCAAGTCGTCTGCCATTCAGGAACGCATCACTTCTTGGCGCAGGATCGTCACTTATCGGCTTTATCTAAAGGGTTTTGCGGGCGCATGTCCTCTGCTGTATACGCGCAATCTCCCCCGGTGGCAACTTCCGTATGCACGGGATGGAAGCTCAATTCAGGCCTTTATCCGCCACTGGCTGCGCCGCAGGTGCAGTTGCCCGTGCGGCCAGCACCCCGCTACACTTCCCCACAGTGGCCATCGCGCACGACAACTCACCGGAACGCCTCGTCAGCGCCTCGCGCGCCGAGGAAGAGCAGAACTTCGAGCTCAAGCTCCGCCCTCGCTGGCTGCGCGAATTCATCGGCCAGTCCAAAGCCAAGCAGCAGCT
>Ga0137378_10005538_pt1 | contig 10941 bp, 9 predicted proteins | sample SagtaG_21_FD_104813 | JGI IMG/M metagenome (GOLD analysis project Ga0137378, IMG submission 104813) | Vadose zone soil microbial communities from Sagehorn Ranch, Mendocino, California, USA - Sage2_L_60_16 metaG | ecosystem: Environmental > Terrestrial > Soil > Vadose zone | place: USA... | reverse complement strand
GCGACGCGCCGGTCCTTGGCATCGACGCACATGCCGAAACGCTGCCCTCGAACACGCTGGTGCCGTCGTCGGCGCGCACCGCGGACGCCGTAAAGTCGAAGGTGCGCGTCCGGATCTCGCCGACCCGCACGGTGACGTCGAAGACGTCATCCGGCCAGAGCGATCCATTGAAGACCATCTGGATGGCTTTGGCCGGGGTATCGACCTTGGCGTTGGATTTGACCTCCTGCCACGTGGCCTGCAGCACATGCCGGCGGAACAGATGCACCGCCGAAAGCATGTATTCGGCGAAATTTCCCGTGTAGACGACGCCGGCCGGGTCGCATTCCGCCCACCGCGCGACGCGCCGTACCGTGAAGGGGGCAGCCGAAATAACCTCTTCGCGGCTTTGGCGGGCAAACGTGGCGCATTCGTCTTTGCTCAAGGCCATGTGCCATCCCATCTCTGTGTCGGCCGCGGCGATCCCGGTAGGATTGAATCGACATCTATCCCGCTCGTCCCCGCGAAAGCGGGGACCCAGGGCAACATGCCTGGATCGGCGTATTCGGCCCTGGATTCCCGCTTGCGCGGGAATGAGCGGATCATGCTTTAGACGGCGGCCCGCGTCTGCGCGGCCTTGGTTTCCGAGTACAGCTTGAAGAAGCCGGGAGCATAGTCCGCCAGGCGATTGGCATCGATACGCCCGGTGCGGGTCAGAAAATCGTGGACGAAATCGATCGGCGCCTGATCCATGATCTCGGCGAGCCGCTCGTACCAGTTGAAGCTTCGCTCGGCGGCGATGCGGAAATTCTCCCGGACCGGCTGGCGCAGTTTGACGTAACGGCTCAGGCATTCGGCGACGCTGCCGCCCGCCCGGACGGCCTCGAATAGCGCCATGGCGTCATCCATCGACAGGCGCGTCCCGGAACCGATCGAGAAATGCGCGCTGAGCAGCGCGTCGCCGATCAGCACGGTATTTCCGACATACCAGTTGCGGTTGGTGACCACTGGAAAGTTGCGCCAGATCGAACGGTTGTCGATCAGCGGATCACCCACCAGCTCGGGCGCAAAGGCGCGCTCCATATAGCTTTTCCGCTCATCATCCGTCATCCGGTCGAGCCCGGCGCTCTTCCAGGTGGCGGCGTCGCACTCGGCCACGAAGGTGCTCATGGCCGGCGCATAGGGATAGTAATGTCCGACGAACCGCCCGGCGGGTGTTGTCCGGAAGATCAGGCTTCCCGGCCGCATCGCACGCGCGACGCCGTACCAGCTGAAGTGGTTGGTGAGATGATATATCGCCGTGCCGAAGGCATCGCCATGCAGGCGCCGCACGGCCGAATTCACGCCGTCGGCACCGACGACGAGATCATATCCGGCCAGAGCCTCAAGGTTTTCGATCCGGCTATTGTGCCGCATCTCCACGCCGACCTCGGCGCACGCTTGCTGCAGAATATGCAGCATCTCCAACCGGCCGATCGCGCCGCCCTGGCCGGAGTAATCGAGAACGATGTCCGCGCCGTCGAGATGGATGCGCTGCTGGCTGGTAAACACCATCGCGGCGGCAATCCTGTCGTGCACTTGGCGATCAGCGCGATGAATGAGATCGCGCGCCTTCCCGCCAAGGCCGATGCCGAACCCGAATGTCGCGTCGGGCGCGTTCTGCTCGAAGACCGCGACTGTGTGCCGCGGCGTGTGCAGGCGGACAAGCCGCGCGAAGTAAAGTCCGGCAGGTCCGCCGCCGATCACCGCGATGCGCATCGACCGTCTCCTCTAAAACATGTCCCGCTCATTCCCGCGCAAGCGGGAATCCAGGGCCCAACACGCCGGTTCAAGCATGTTGCCCTGGATCCTCGCTTGCGCGGGGACGAGCGGTATTGATGTCGATTCGCTTCCACCGGCTCATGCACTAGACCGCCTGCAAGCGCGCTTCCGGCTGGCCGGCCTGTTCGGCGGCCACCATCTGCGAAATCTTCTCGCGCAGCTTGGGCTTGGAAAGCTTCCCCGAGGATGTCAGCGGAAACTCGGAAACCAACTCAATGCGCTCGGGCCATTTGAATTTCGCCAAGCCCTTTTGCTCGAGGAACTTGCCGAGGTCCACTACCGTGATGGTATTGCCTGCCGTCGGAATCACGAACGCGCAGGCGCGCTCGCCGTAACTTCCATCCGGCATGGCGACAACGGCGATCGCGGCAATTGACGGGTGATTGATGGCGATCCGCTCGATCTCTTCGCAGTTGAATTTCTCGCCACCGCGCGAAACGACATCCTTGAGACGCCCCTCGAAGATGAGATAGCGCCGGCCGTCGATCACGCGGGTTCGCATGAGATCGCCGGAGCGGTAGAACCCATCCTTGGTGAAGGCGGCGCTGTTGCGTTCGGCCGCGTCAAAATAGCCCGCAATCGTACACGGGCCGCGAACCGCAAGCTCGCCGACCTCGTCCTCGCCAACCTCCTGCACGGAAACCGGATTGAGGATCTTGACCTCGTCGTAGGGCGAGACCGGCCGCCCGACGGTCCCGTGACGCGCCGCGAGCGGGTCGGAGGCATTGCAGAAGGCGAGCAACCCCTCGGTCATCCCGAACATCGCCCAGGCCGGCGCGCCGCCAACGAAGCTGCTGAGCCGTTCGACGCCGGAGGTCGTTGCGAGGCCCTTTGCGTTGGCGAATGAAATACGATCCATCCAGCCGGATTCCTGCAAACGAAGCAGGACCACCGGCGCCAGAATGAACCAGTTCGGCTGGCGCTCTTGCAGCAGCGGCCCCACGGCCGAAGGCTCCAGCCCGGCGCTGATGGCGACCTCGCCGCCAAAGAAGAGCGCCAGTCCCCAGCAGCAGGACATCGGCGCGTTATGCATCATCGGGTTTGGCGTGTAGGCGACGATCGTCTCGTCCAGACCATGGAAGCCCGCGACCGTGCGCAAAGTGTAGAGATATTCGTTGTGGAAACGCGGAATGATCTTCGGCACGTCCGTGGTCCCGCCCGATAGCTGAAACAGGGCGACCTGGAACGGATCGTGGCTGACGGCGGCGACGCGCCGTGCGGCTTCGTCGGCGTTTTCGGCTTCGATGATGTGAGTGAGCGAATGGGCTGATCCGTCGATCTGCGCGGACGCGGCTTTCGTCGCGATCGTCACGGCGAGACTTGGAATCCGTGCCCGCATCTCTTTCGCGAACTCCACATAGTCGAACTTGGGATCGCCTGCCTGCACGATGTGCGCGCGCGCTTTCGCATGCGCCCCGAGATAGCCGATTTCGATCTGCCGGTGCGCCGCGAGCGTGCAGATCGGGATCAAGCCCGCCTTCAGGCAGCCGAGAAACGCAATCACGAGTTCTTTGGAGTTCGGAAGCTGGAAGATCACCCGGTCGAGCGGGGCGAGCCCAAGCCGCATGAATGCCGACGCGGCCTTGTTGGTCATCACATCCAATTCGCCATAGCTGCAGGACCAGCCCACTTCAGACAGCGCGATCCGCTCGGGAAAGCGATGCACCGCATCGCGAAATGCCGAGACGAGTGTTTCGTCGGTCAGTACGCCGGCCGACACATAGGACTGCAAACGCTCGGGCGATTGATAGACCACGCCCGGAATCGAATTGCGCAGCGTCACGCGTTCCATTGCGTTTCCTCCCGATCTCACCATCAAGCGAAAAGGTCGAGCTTCGGTCTTGGGCCGAGTTGCACTCTCGATCTCAAATCATCGAAGGCGAGTCAAGAAAAATTCGACACTGGTGTCGAAAATTCGATTGACATAACGAAACAGCTTCTGCATATCGGCAGACGGGATAACAAAGACGCCCGGGAGGCGAAGCGTGATGGCAGTTCCATCCGTCACAGCGGCAAAGCCGCGCGTTGCCACGACGACGGCGGGCCTTCGCGCCACCCAATGGAACGCGGGCGATCTGCCCGCCGGAACCCAGCTCACTGTTCATGCCCTGAAGACCGCGGATGGCGCGAGCGTCACCGGATACCTGTTCCGGCGCGGCGGCGAGCGGGCCGTCGTGTGCAGCATGCATCCGCGCGAAATGGTCGTCGCAAGCTACATGGTGCCGGAGATTCTCACAGGCGGCGCCGCAGCGTGGATCCTGGGGCCGCGCACCGTCGGCAACGATCTGCGTCTCGAGCACGAAACCGCCCTGCTGGATCTCGCCGCTGGTCAGGCGTTCTTGCGCGACGAAGCGGGCTTTCGGCATCGCGTGCTGCAGGGGACCTCGGGCGGCGGACCGCTCGCGGCATTCTACTGCCAGCAAGCAGGGCTGCCGGCCGACAGGCGCATCAAGAAATCACCGGGCGGCAAGCCGACCGGTCTTGATCAGGCCGAATTGCCGCTCGCGGACGGCGTCATCTTCATCTCGGCGCATCTTGGCCAGGGACGCCTGATGATGAACGTGATCGACCCGTCGGTCACCGATGAAGCCGATCCGCTCCAGACGAATGAAAGCCTCTCGGCCTTCAACCCGGCGAACGGCTTCAAAAGCCCGCCTGAAAGCTCCAGCTATCCGGCGGACTTTCTGGTGAAATACCGCGCCGCTCAGCGCACGCGCGTGCAGCGCATCGATGTCATGGCAAAGTCGATGATCGCCAAAAAGGCGGCAGCGCGGGCACGGCTGAAGGCGGCGCGCAGCCGGTCCGATGCCATCCAGGCGGCCTATTCGCCCATCTTCCAGGTGTGGCGGACCGATGCTGATCCGCGCTGCTTCGACCTGTCGCTCGAGCCTTCGGATCGCGCCTACGGCTCGCTCTGGGGCGCGAACCCGATCGTATCCAATTACGGCAGCGTCGGCTTCGGCCGGGTGTGCACGCCCGAGAGCTGGCTCTCGAACTGGTCGGCATTGTCCTCCAATGCCAGCATGGAGCGGTGCGCCCCCGCGATCACGCAGCCTACGCTGATGATCGAGTACACCGGCGACAACAGTGTCTTCCCGCAGGATGCCGACGCGATCTTCAAAGCCGTCGGCAGCGGCGACAAAACACGGCATCGCGTGCACGGCAATCATCATGGCCGGCCGATCGCCGAAGATGCGCCCAACGGACAAACCGAGGCCGGCAAGCATGTGCGCGCGTGGCTTCAAGAGAAGCGTTTCGTTTAAGCGATCAATTAACCGGAGGCCCATGAGATGGCCAAGGCGCTGAAGCGGATCGGACAGATCGTTCCAAGCTCGAACACGACCATGGAGACCGAAATACCGGCCATCCTGCGGGCGCGGGAAGCGGCAGGCATCGGATCGGAGACCTTCACGTTTCATTCGAGCCGCATGCGCATGAAGAAGGTCACCAAAGACGAGCTTGAGGCGATGGACCGCGACAGCATCCGCTGTGCGGCCGAACTCGCCGATGCCCCGGTCGATGTGGTCGGCTACGCCTGCCTGGTGGCCATTATGTCGATGGGGCGCGGCTATCACCGCCAGTCCGAAGCGCAACTGGGAAAGGTGCTGGCCGACGAAGGACGCGCGGTCTCCGTCGTCACCTCGGCCGGTGCGCTGGTCGATGAGCTCAAGCGAAGCGGCGTTCGGACGATATCGCTGGTGACCCCTTACATGCGGCCGCTGACCGACCTGGTGGTCGACTATATCCGCCACGAAGGCATCGCCATCGTCGACTCGATCGCATTGTCGATCGCCTACAATGTCGCGGTCGGCGCCCGTGATCCGCTCCTCCTGCTTGAGGACGTCCAGCGCCTCGACGTCACGGGCGTCGATGCGGTTGTGTTGTCCGCCTGCGTCCAGATGCCTTCGCTCGCCGCGATCCAGACCGTCGAAGACCGGCTCGGACTTCCGGTCACGTCGGCCGCGATCTGCACGACACGAAAAATGCTGACCGCGCTCGGCCTCGAGCCAGTCGCGCCGGACGCCGGCTATTTCCTTTCGCCGAAAAACCTCACCGAAAAGACACTTGGGAGACAGCGGACCAATCCGTCGCAAGCAGCTTGATCAACAAAATAACCAAGGGGAGAGCGCAATGACCGGGAACGAGGGGATCGCCATCGACCGGCGCAAGGCTTGGGTCGTCGTCACGTTGTTGTTTTTCTACAGCGTCATCAATTTCTTCGACAAGCTGGTTCTCGGCCTCGCCGCCGTTCCCATCATGAAGGAACTGCAACTTGACCCAGCGCAGTACGGCCTCGTGGCCAGCAGCTTCTACTGGCTCTATGCGGTCTCGGGCGTGATCGTTGGGCTTTTCGTCATCAATCGCGTCCGATCGAAGTGGCTGCTGGTCGCACTTGTCGCGATCTGGTCGATTGCGCAAGCACCGATCGCGTTCACCTCCAGCCTGATGGTGCTGGTCGCCTGCCGCATCCTGCTCGGCATCGGCGAAGGGCCCGGGACGCCGAGCGCCTATGAGGCGGCGCACAGCTGGTTCGAAAGCAAGCAGCGCAACCTGCCGACCGCCGTCATCATTCAGGGCACCTCGGTCGGATTCCTCGTCGGCGCCCCGATCCTCACGCACGTGATCGTGAGCTACGGCTGGCGCTATGCCTTCCTGCTTTGCAGCGTGCTCGGCGTCATCTGGATCGTAGCCTGGCTCATCTTCGGCGCGGACGGGCCGATCTCGCTGCATACGCCCGGCGCTGCGGACGCGGCGCCGGCCCGGGTGCCGTGGTCGAGCCTCTGGTTCGACCGCACGATGATCGGAAGCTACATCATGGGCTTCGGCTCCTACTGGATGGTCGGTCTTTCCATCGCCTGGCTGGCACCGTTTCTGCAGATGGGCCTCGGTTACAATGCGCGCGATGTCGGCTGGATGGTTTCGGCGATGACCGCCGTGCAGCCGGTCATCGTCATCGGACTCTCCTTCCTGTCGGAACGGGCGCTGCACAAAGGCGCGGCGTCGCGGTCCGCGCGCGCGATGGTGAATGCCGGGTGCCTCATCCTGGCGGGATGTTGCTTTGCGCTCGCGATGTCGATCGAAGGCGCGGGTTTCCTCAAGATCGCGCTTCTGGCGCTCGGCTTTCACCTGCCCATGATCACATTCGTGCTCGGCCCGGCGATGGTGAGCGAAGTCACGCCGACGGCGCAGCGCGGAACGGCGCTGCTTGTGACTTATTCGGTCATCACGGTTGCCGGCTTCATCTCGCCGGCGGTCGTCGGTTACATGTTGAAGGCAGCAGGTCCACAGGCTGTGGCGCTCGGCTACACGCAGGCATTCCTGGTCAGCGCCGCCGTGCTCGTCGTCACCGGCCTCGCCGGCTTCCTGTTCCTGCATCCCGACGCGTCGCGGCGCAGGCTGGAGGCCGCGGCCGAGGGGCAAGATGCACCACCGGTGCTCGCCGCGCGCGCCGCGTAGCGGGACGATTTACGGAAAGGAGAAAGATCATGGCCGTGAAGGACACACTGCACGAAAAAGCCGTTTCCGACAGCGCGTATACCACCGAGCGCGACTATCGGACCAAGGACGTCGACGTCGCCAGGCTCAAGCGCGCGATCGAAGACAGCGTTCAGCTGCGCCTTGATGGCGTCGACCACACGGCGAGGCCGACCTGGAAGCTGCGGGAGACTGTCGAGTTCTACCGCGACATTCTTGGGCTGCCGCTGGTGCACACGATCAGCGCACGGGGATGGGGCGCGCCGGGCCATCCCGACTTCCTCCACTTCTTCTTCGATGCCGGCAAAGACGCGACCATCGCTTTCTTCTATTACATCGGCACCGACCGGCCCGAGCGCTATATGCCGGAGGACCACCACTTCTATGCGGCGACCCATACCGCATGGGGCGTCCCGACCGAGGAAGAGCTTCACAAATGGAAGACGACGCTTGAGTCCCGCGGGTTGATTGTCTCGCCCTACACGCGGCACGAGATTCTGGAATCGATCTACTTCCGCGACCCGAACGGATATCCGATCGAGATCACGCTCCGATTGCGCGACATCGAAGTGATCGACGAGGTCGACGCGAAGCTGACGCTCGAAGCTGCCATGCAGGCCGAGGACGAGTTGCGCGCCGGCGGCGACCGTCTCAAGGACATCGATACCGTCTGGCGCCGCAAGGCGAAGCTGGTTGAAGAGCTGATCTCGGAGCGATGAGATGGTCATCCTTTACGTCCTCGACGTGGCGGAATTCCTGCCGATCGTCGAATCGGCGCGCCGGATTCCCGATTGCGAAATCACCAAGTCCGATAAGGGCTACTGGAAGATCGTGGCTCCAAGCGAGATCGTGTTGAACCGCAGGGCGATGCAGATGAAGCCCGCGGTTTGGTACGGCCTATTCACCGGCGGCATGAACGGCGAGATCGCCGAGTTCGGTCGCGACGAAGTTCGTGTCGTCGGCACCAACAAACCGCTCTGACGCCCGCATTGCTAGGAGCCAGGGCCTCCGACGGCGCGGCGCTCCTCCCCGACCAGCCATGCGAGCGTTTGATCGGGACCTGATCCGCGAAGGGCACTATGGCCAGCGGTCATGCGACCCGCATCCAAAGGCGGCCCCGACGCATCATGCTGCCATGGCGGCGAAAACCTCTCCCGTGCAAAAGGCGATTGCGGCAGCGACAACGCAATTGCCGGTTATCTCGCCCAGTTGCTGTCGCCAATGTGCCTCTTGACCAGATTTGCCTGCATGCAGGCGAAGTTCGCGCAGCTCCGGAAGTCTCGCCGTCAGCAGACCAGTGGCGCCAACCGGCAAGACAAGCCACCAAGGGCCGCTGAACACACCACCCAGAAACGTCGCGCCTATTATCCCCAATTGAAATGGATATGGCGCCTTCCAGAACGTCAGGTTCCTGTCGCTCATCTCGTGCTCCGGATTCAGCCCGGGCAAGCGCGCACCAACTCAACGCCGACGCGCCAACATCGGTGGAGGCTCGCTGCGAACCAATCTTAGAAAACGGGCGTTCTCTGTCTTGAAGGATCGTGCGCGGAGGCCGGCGGCAAGGAACGAGTTGGCAGGCCTCGCAAAAATTGACGGTGGAAGGTACCCAATTCGGACCCGCTGTCGTGTCGCACAATCATTCAAGACGCCTTGGGTCCATGTCCGTAGCTTCATTGCCGATCCGTACGGCTGATCCCCCGGCCACCGGTCTGTGCCTTTGGGACGGCGCGTGCAGCTCACACATTTGCAGTTGCACGGCGTCAGAATGCCAAGGCCTCAGCGGCTGTCGCGCATACGGAGGGCTCGATGACTACGACTGGTGAAGTCACGAAATTCGTCAGGGTCGAGCACGCCGATGGGATCTCGTACGGTGTCTGGAGCGGTGATGTCGTAAGAGAGCTCGAGGGCAGCATCTATGATGGTGCAACCCTGACCGGGCGGGAATTCGCGACGGCGCATACCAAGTTTCTCGTTCCGTGCGAGCCATCGAAGGTGATCGCTGTCGGCCTTAACTACGCAAGCCATCGCGTGCACGTCGAAAGCCAGGAAGGCGTTATCGTGAATGCAGCGGGACGTCCTGTCCCCTCGGATTATCCTGGCGTGTTCGCAAAGTTTCCGACCAGCCTTATTCCCGATCGTCAGGACATTGAGTTTCCCGTCGACGCGACCAACGTGCATTTCGAAGGCGAGCTGGCGCTGATCATCGGCAAGAAGGCGAAGAACGTCTTGCCGCAAGACGCGTCGAAATACGTGTTCGGCGTGACCATCTGCAATGATCTTGTCGACCGCGAATGGCTGCTCGAGGATCTCCAATGGTTTCGGGCCAAGGGCGCCGACAATTTCGGACCGATCGGGCCGGCCATCGTCACCAATCTGGACTATGGAAACTTGAAACTCGAAACTCGGGTAAACGGCGAGGTACGCCAGTCATCAAGCACGAGCGAGCTCGTCTTCTCCCCTGACAAGATACTCAGCTATTGCAGCAGGTACGTTACGCTGTTGCCGGGTGATGTCATCTTCACCGGCACGCCGGGCAAAACCCAGCGGATTGTAAAGGGCGACACCGTGGAGGTGGAGATTGAAGGAATCGGGGTCCTGCGAAACACGGTTGCGGCATGACAAGTGAGCAGCCTGTTTGGCGATCAACGGGCGCGATCGCGGAATGAGGCGCTGGAGCCGGCAATCAAGGAAAGGGAGAGAATGAGTCTTGAATCAGTCCGGGCGTTTCTTGCGCAGAGGGCGCCCGATATTGAAATCGTCGATCTTGATCGCAGCAGTGAAACGCACACGCTCGCTGCCGCGTGGAACATCAAGCCTGCGCAGATCGCAAAGACGCTGACCCTCAAGGTCGGAGACCGTAACCTGATCCTGGTCGCATGCGGGGATTCGAGGCTCGACAACAAGAAGATCAAGGCCGTACTCGGCGGCAAGGCCAAGATGCTGTCACCCGAGGAGTCCTCGGCGCTAACCGGGCACCCCGTGGGCGGGGTGTGTCCCTTCGGCTTGGCGACGCCGCTGCCTGTCTACTGCGATGTCTTGCTTAAGCAGTACGACGTCGTCGTGCCCGGCGCCGGCTCAACGCATGCCGCAATGCGTATCGCTCCAGTCAAGATGGCTGAACTTGCAGACGCCGAATGGGTGGATGTGTGCGAGTCGCCACGCTGATTTTGCGGACGCTGCGATTCCCTGTCGTCAGACATCCAGCCAAGGTCTATTGGCCCATCGGCTCGCCGCACATCACGCCACTTGCGGCCGCCACGCGATCACGCCTTCGGTCCGCGCGCGCACCGCGGGGGAAGCCAGACACGTCGCGACGGCCTCGTAGCCGGGCGCGCCGCGATAGGCCGCGACGCGGGTCGGCGGGCTGTGATTGGCCGGGCACAGGATGATCGCCTCGTCCGGCCCCACGGCGTCGAGGTCGAGGATCGCGCTGGAGCGCGTAAGAATAAAGAGTGGCCGCGCGGCGGGCCCACGCGAACGCAGATACGCAATGAGGGCTTCCTGCGTCGCCTGGTCCAGCCCCTGCTCCAGCATGTCGATCACCAAGATCGCCGGGCCTTCGGCTTCAAGGCCGGCGAGCAAGGCGACCAAAGCTTCCGACTGCGACGCGCCCTCCCCGGCGAGCCATCCGAGCGTTTGGTCGACGCGTTCCCGCAGCGCCGGCGG
>Ga0137378_10005533_pt1 | contig 10947 bp, 16 predicted proteins | sample SagtaG_21_FD_104813 | JGI IMG/M metagenome (GOLD analysis project Ga0137378, IMG submission 104813) | Vadose zone soil microbial communities from Sagehorn Ranch, Mendocino, California, USA - Sage2_L_60_16 metaG | ecosystem: Environmental > Terrestrial > Soil > Vadose zone | place: USA... | reverse complement strand
CTCGTGACACCAGATCTCGTCTACGTTTGCGTTGCAGTTGCGCCGCCACGGAGTGAGTGCCGCGATCGTTTCTTTGTGCTCCTGGCGCGTGACCTTCAGTCGCTTTGCATTGCAGGGTACTCTGCGTGGATGGAAACCAAGCAATGGAAGCGGCCCCGAAATCCGCTTTCATTCGATTGTCGGTACGATATAGCCCAGCTGCTGCCGTTCGAGAATCACTGGCGGCTGATCCAGGAACGATTGGCTAATGCTGTGCCAGATCCGTCGCTCGCTGCCTTGGACGCGACGGCCGTTGCGCCGACCACCTAACCCCTATGGACGGTGTCAAAGGGTCATGTGCGGGTTCGACTTTGTTTAGTTCATTTGTTTAAGGTCGTCGATGGATTAATTGGTTTGTCTGGGAACACTTCCTCTTCCGCTGGCCGGCGCATGATCAAAGCTGAAGGATGAATTATGAGGGATGAAAGGAACAAGCTCGCTTTTGGCAGCGGTAGCTGATCTCCCCCTCCTTGGCGCTCGCTCGCGCAAGATCGAGAATTGTTTGCGCAAAAATTTGGGAACGGTAGCGGCACCCCTACAATGGCCGCCCTTTGCTCAGCAATTTTATAACCGTCACTACCATGTAGATCACTGGCCAGGCCGAAGTCGCAACGATAAGTATGAAAACCACCATCTCCTTCGCGCGTTCACGTGCCGCCTCGATCCGAAATTCACGGCCCAAGTTGTAAAAATTGCGGAATTCCGATCTGTTCTCGTCATCGTCCGACGGCGAATAGCCTCGCCAACCCGCAAAACCTGAATGAAAGAAGTAATCGGTTTGTGGAAACCGGTTCCTGCCGCTAATGGAATGGCACGCGGGTTTCATCGCCTCTGATCCACAGTCTGGATTATTCCCGAAACAGATTATGCCAGCGATTTATCTGTTCGGCCAGTCCAAAATCGCGTGATCTGGCGATCCGCGATGATGTTGAATCTACGAAGCGGAACACGATCGGGAAATGTAACAGTTTCGTGCAATCGAGAAAAGTGCACCGACAACGGCCCTACGATGCATCAGGCCCCCTGCGGCCGTGAATCGCAGCGAATGCGATCTTTGCTCCCCGACTAATTCTATTTTTACCGCCAGTGGCCCGGGATCCACACCCAGCCGCCCGACCTGTGCACCCACTGACCCCGAACCCACACTGCAGTCGGTTGCGGTGGCATAACCCAACTGCCAGATACCCACACGTAGTCGGTTCCGGTCCAGCGCCAGTAGCCGGGCGTCCAGACATAACCCGAGCCTGGGATCAAGGTCTGCGATTCAACCCGGACCGCTGGCGGAGCCTGGGTCACGACAACCTCTCGTGCGGCCGGGCCCGTCGTCGTAACCTCCCGCGTGGTCGTCGTGGTCACAGTAGTTGGTTCCTCAGCGCAGCCGACGAAAAAAACTGGGGCCAGCGCCAATACATAAATACTTATTCTCATATGTACGCCTCCGTCTGTAGATTCGTTTTGCACCAGCGGATCGGCTTTGTTCGAACTGGCGATAACGATTTTTCTCTATGCGCAATCAATAGCGGAAAACGGATTCTGATCCGATGATCAAGGATGCTTTACGTTGTCGCGACCCCAATCGGCAATCTTTCGGACATCACACTTCGCGCGCTCGAGGTGTTGAAATCCGTCGATGTCATCGCGGCGGAAGACACACGACATTCCGGCATCTTGTTGAAACATTTCGAAATCAAAAAATCGCTGATCAGTTATCACGAGCACAATGAAGCGATGCGCACTGCTCAACTGGTCGAGCGACTCGCGGTGGGCGAGGACATCGCGCTCATCACCGACGCCGGAATGCCAGGGCTTTCAGATCCGGGAGCGCGATTGATTCGCGAATGCATCAGACGTGACCTGCCCTTCACGATCATTCCCGGAGCGTCGTCGATCCTGACTGCACTCGCTGGTTCGGGATTCTCGACGGAGACCTTTTGCTTTCGCGGATTTCTTCCAGTCAAAAGTGGCCAGCGTGAACGCGAGTTGCAGGCGGCAGCCGAAGGCGACGAAACAACAATCTTTTTTGAATCGCCATATCGTCTCATGAAAACGCTCAAAGCGTGCATGGACATCATGCCGGACCGCCACCTTTGCGTCGCGCGCGAGCTCACCAAAAAGTTTGAGGAATTTCGGCGCGGGACGGCCCGCGAGCTTTTTGCGCACTACGAAGTGCATCCACCAAAAGGCGAGATTGTGCTCCTTTTTGGAACCGCAAAAGATTCCTCCACTCCGCTTGGAGTAATAAAAGGTTAACCGCCGGCTATTTTCGCTTGTCAAAGCCACTTACCTGTGGAAATTTGCGCGGCTTTTTCTCCCTAGAAGCGCTTATGGCTTATGCAATTATCAAAACCGGTGGACGACAGTATCGCGTGGCGGAGGGCGACACGATCGATGTCGATCTTTTGGACACGAAAGTGGGAAAAACCGCCACGTTTGGCGATGTGCTATTGCATGCCGATGGCGACAAGCTCACGCACGGTGATCCGCTAATCTCTGGCGCGAAGGTGACGGCCGAAGTAGTTGAGCAACGGAAAGACAAAAAAGTCGTCGCGTTCAAATTCAAACGGCGTAAGGGCTATCATCGCACGGTCGGACACCGGCGAAAACTGACGCGAGTGAAGATCAAAAGCATCAGCGTCGACGCGAAGAAAAGTGGGACTACAACGAAACCCGCTGAGTAATCGCATCTATCGACTCTAAACCCTCAACTATCGACTTCCAAAATGGCTCATAAAAAAGGACAAGGCAGCGTCAAAAACGGGCGTGACAGCGTCAGCAAACGCCTGGGCGTGAAAAAATTTGGGAGTGAGATGGTCGTCGCTGGCAACATCATTATCCGCCAGCGCGGGACGAAATTTCTGGCTGGAAGAAATGTGGGGCTCGGCCGCGATTACACGATCTTTGCGCTGGTGGATGGAAATGTGCGCTTCGATCGGGCTGGGCGACGGGTCAATGTCGATCCGGTCGCGGCTGGAAAATAGCCGGTCGATTGTGCTTTCCGGCTCTGGCCAACTCGCGGTATAACGAATTTCGCTGATGAGATACAACACGTTCATTCTGTTCGGCGCCCCTGGCAGCGGCAAGGGGACACAAGGGAAAACGCTCGGCACGATTCCCCGTTTTTATCATTGCGCCTGCGGCGATGTTTTCCGCTCGATCGATACGCGCACAAAAGTCGGCAAAGCTTTCCTCGAATACTCGAGCAAAGGTGAGCTCGTGCCGGATGAAATTACAGTCGAGCTCTGGCGGGAGGCTATCGAGGCGGCAGTCGACGCGCATAAGTTTAAACCGGACATTGACACGCTCGTCCTCGACGGCATTCCCCGGAACATCGGCCAGGCGAAAATCATGGAGGAAATGATCGACGTGAAAAAAGTATTTCACCTCTCGTGCCCGAGCCGCGAGACCCTTTTTACGCGCCTGAAGAAGCGCGCGTTAAAAGACAACCGCCTCGACGACGCGAACGAACAAGTCATCCAGCGTCGCCTCGATACCTACGAGACGGAATCGAAGCCCGTGCTTTCATATTATCCGGAAAAGATAATTGCGGCAGTTGACGCCACTCAACCGCCTTCCAGAGTGTTGTTTGACATCCTCGCCAGTATGAACGGCGTGGATGCTCATCATGAGCCAGCGACAGTTTGAAAATTTCACTGCCTCCAGCCTCTATTGCGAGAAGTGCAAAACCGCGATGCCGGTGCGTGAGCGCCTGCTATTAGTCCTGCCTGACCGCGAGATTTTCGATTATCTTTGCACGGGTTGCGGATCGTCGGTAGGCCAGCGTGAAGTCACTGCCGGCGATAAATTGCTGTCGCAAGCAATGACGAGGCGGCGTCCGCGGCGCGCGCCCGCGCAAACGCTGCTTCATTAAGGCGCGATGCGCGTCGTATTCATCGGCACGGGTGGAATCGGCGTGCCGGCGCTGCAAGCTTTACTGCGATCAGGCGAACACCAACTCACTGGAGTCGTCACCCAGCCGGATAGACCGGCTGGGCGGGAGCAGCGAATTGAGCCTTCCCCGATCAAAAAAGCGCTTATTGGAACCAAGATGCCGATCTTGCAACCGGCGCGGATTAAAGATCGGCAATCGATCAAGGAAATCCGCGCGCTGTTGCCGGACGTAATCGTGGTCATGGCTTACGGACAAATTTTACCGCGCACGATCCTTAAGACTCCCTCTCTCGCTTGTTTGAACTTGCATGCGTCATTACTTCCGCGACATCGCGGCGCGGCACCCATTCAAGCCGCAATTGCATCGGGCGACTCCGAAACAGGAATCACGGTTATGTACATGGAGGAGGGTGTCGATACGGGCGATATTTTATTGCAACACAAGATCGACATCTTGCCGACAGACACGGGCGGCTCGCTGCACGATCGGCTGGCGCAAATCGCGCCGGAGGTGTTGCTTGAGGCTTTGAAGTTGCTTGCGCAAGGAAATGCGCCGCGCGTGCCGCAGGATAATGCGCTCGCTACTTATGCGCCAAAGTTGAGTCGCGAAAATGGACGAATTGATTGGGCGGAACCAGCTAGAGTGATCGAGCGAAAAATTCGCGCTTACAACCCGTGGCCAGGGGCGTTTGCAATTTTGACAGACAGGCCGGGGCACGAGCTCAAACTGAAGATTCTTAGCGCGCAGATTGTCGATGGAAAAGGAAGACCGGGCGAAGCTCTGTGCGCAGATAATCGCGGGTTGATCGTTGCAACCGGCGAAAAAGCACTTTCGCTCCAAAAAGTTCAGCTCGAAGGGAAATCGCGAATGGGCGCCCACGACTTCGTTCGTGGCCATACTCGATTGCTAGAACGAAAGCTCAAGTAATTCGCTGGATCCCTCCACTTCGCTCGGGATGACTGGCGTTGCGAGTCATTTTTGCTTTTCAAAGACCAGAGCGTCTTGTTTCATCAGATCCGCCATGAAAACAGAGGTGCCCGCTTACAAGCGCATTGTGCTCAAATTGAGCGGCGAAGCGATGCAAGAACGCGGCGGGCGCGACAATATTTCGCCGGCGGTTGTGCGTGCGATCGCCGAGCGGATCAAGGAAGTGCGGGACCTGGGCGTGCAGATTGCGGTCGTAATCGGCGGGGGGAACATCTGGCGCGGCCTCTCCGCGTCGCATCGCGGAATGGACCGCACAACCGGCGATTACATGGGCATGCTGGCAACGGTAATCAACGCCTTGGCTTTGCGGAGCACGCTCACCGAGATGGGTGTCGAGACCCGCGTGCAAACCGCCATTGAAATGAAAAACGTGGCCGAGCCATTCATTCTTGGCCGCGCTATCCGGCATCTCGAACTTGGCCGCATAGTTATCTTCGCGGCAGGCACCGGCAACCCGTACTTTTCCACCGACACCACTGCGGCGCTCCGCGCGAGCGAAATTCGCGCGGATATCATTTTGAAAGCAACCAAGGTGGACGGCGTTTACGATCGCGACCCGAACACCGACGCAAATGCGAGGCTCTATGAACGCATTACTTTCACCGAAGCGCTCACGAAACGATTGCAGATCATGGATTCGACCGCATTTAGCCTTTGTATGGATAACAAAATCCCCATCGTGGTCTTCGATATGAACAAACCGAGCAACATCCGCGATGCCGTGTTCGGGCGAAAAGTCGGGACGCTCGTTTGCGATGAACTCGAACCGACGTAAAAATTTAGCCGCATGAGCAGCGACGACATTCTTCTCGAAGCCGAAATGTCGATGGAAAAAAGCGTCGACTACATGGTACACGAATTTGCTGCCGTGCGCACCGGCAAAGCCTCACCCGGACTTGTCGAGAATGTCGATGTCGCAGCGTATGGATCGACTATGAAGTTGAAGCAGCTTGCATTGATCACCACGCCCGAGCCGCGTTTGCTCGTCGTTCAGCCGTTTGATGCCAGCACAGTGCAGGACGTTGAGCGGGCGCTCAAGGAATCAAAAATCGGCATCACGCCGAACGTCGATGGAAAGATTATTCGGCTCCCGATTCCAGAGTTGTCGGAAGAGCGGCGCAAAGATCTTGTCCGCTCGCTCAGCAAAATGGCAGAGGAAGCGCGCGTGCGTGTTCGGGCGAACCGACGCGCGGCGCTCGATGAGGCGAAGAAACTCAAATCCACCAGCGAATTAAGCGAAGATGGATTGCGCGATTTGGAGGCCGATGTGCAAAAGCTAACCGATCGTTTCGTCAAGTCGGTGGACGATCATCTCAAGCATAAAGAAGCTGAGATCATGAAGGTCTGATCGCGCCCAAGATCGACCTCTCCTACGATCGACAATTGAATTTGAAGGAGTCTGTCCCAGCCACCAATTTCTACAGCCGCACCAGATCGACCAGGAACTGGCACCAAAGATAAACCATCCCGCGCCAGGAATATTTTACATCACCTGCGGCAGTCTGTTTGAGCACGCCTTTGGCAATATTATGTGCGATTTGATCGCGCAGATCGTTTTCGATTTCCGTTTCGATACGCTCTTCATCCAACATATCGATCGTGTCTGCATTCACACCGTTCCGGCGGAGAAACTCGCGATGACTTTGATAAAGCTGCCCAAACGATTGATCAGGGCGCTGTCGATTGATGCGAAACTGAGGAGTCACCTTCAGGCCGTAGGAGAGCGGATAATTCCAGGTCGTCCAAATCGTCCCCCCCTTCGCACGCGATGAAATGCGCAAATAATAAAACGAGAGATCATGCTGCTCGTTCAGGCAGATCGCAGCCTGGGCGCGATCTTCCTCCTTGTAAAACAAACGGAAAAACTGGCGGTAGTCCTCCCAATCCCAGCCGGTATCGCCCACGTGGACGAAACCTTCGCTCTCGATCCCGCGCGTGATTTCAGTTAGCGCAGGAAAACTATCCGATGACGGCGGACTTTTCGGGCGGAGCTGTTTTTCTTTGGGCAACCGAAGGGCCCGGATGCGAGTGAGAATTTCCAGCCACGGCAGGAAAAGCCAGCTCACGGCGGCAACCAATCCAAGTACCCAGCTGCCAGTTATAAAGAAGATCGCCAGGAATGAGGCGATAAGAATACCGAGCGCACCGGCCTTTTGTGAATACGAGTTTTGAAAGGTGCGCAGGCCGACGCTGAGCATCGCCACCCCGAGTGTTAAAAAAACACCAAACAGCATTAGGGATTAGGGATTAATCTGGTGCTCGTTCAGAAATTTCTCGAGTTGATCGGTATCGAAATTCGCAAGGACCCTGTCGCCGGCCACGATTGTCGGCACATAAGTTTGCTCGGAAAGCTGCTTCATCTCTTCGTATGCTCGTCGGTCTTTGCTGACGTCAATGAGATTGAAACGATAGCCTTTCTCCGTGAGATAATCCTTTGCGTCAATGCACCAGGAGCACCATTCGCGACTGTAAAGCCTTAGTTCCATCGAGACGCGCTAATAAACTGTCCCTTTCGATTGCGTCAACCGACAGGTGATGCCGTTTCAGTACGCCTTGGCCCAGACCACACGCCGTGAGCTTGGTTTACCTGTGAAAATGCATTCTCCGTGCTCTGCAGAATCGTCGAGTGGGATAACTCGAATGGTAACTTTGAGATCATTTTTGATTTGTTCTTCGATCTCGCGAGAGCCGTTCCAGTGCGCCAGGGCAAAGCCACCGTGAATTTCGGGTTTGTCAGAATTCGTCGGAGTAAAGAAATCGTAAAATTCCTTTTTGCAATCGATTACCCGTGTGTGTTCGTCGCGGAATTTTGTCGCGCGTTCGTAAAGGTTGTTTTGAATCGACATGAGAATCTCGGGCGCCCGCCGAACCAATTCCTCCATCGGTACTGATTCTCTTGCTTTTATACCTTGATCGCGCCGGCTCACTTCGACGGAATTTTTCTCCAGATCGCGCGGGCCAATCTCGACACGGAGCGGCACACCCTTTTTGATCCACTCCCAATTCTTCACGCCACCGCCGAGCTGGCGGCGATCGATCTCCACCTCGATCGACCGATCAACATATCGCATCTCGCGTATTTGCTTGGCAAGCTTGTCGCAAGCTTCGAGCACTTTCGCGCGCGCCTCTTCCTTCGGCGTGATCGGCAAAATTACGATCTGCGTTGGCGCAATGCGTGGCGGCAGTACGACTCCGTCATCATCGCCGTGCGCCATCACGACCGTGCCGACCATGCGGGTGGTCATGCCCCAACTTGTCGTCCAGCCAAATTCCTGTTTGCCTTCGCGGTTCTGAAATTGAATTCCGCTCGTGCGCGCAAAGTTTTGCCCCAGAAAATGTGATGTGCCGGCCTGAATTGCCTTCTGGTCCTGCGCCATTGCTTCGATAGTCAGGGTCTGCACCGCGCCCGGAAATTTTTCGCTCTCAGATTTCTCGCCCTGAAACACCGGGATTGCGCAATGATCGCGCACGAACGTTTCGTAAACGTCAAGCATCTGCTTCGTTTCGGCGCGCGCCTCCGCTTCGGTTTCGTGGACGGTGTGGCCCTCCTGCCAGAGAAACTCGGTCGTGCGCAAAAATAATCGCGGCCGCATTTCCCACCTGACGACGTTGGCCCATTGATTGATAAGAATGGGAAGATCGCGGTAAGATTGCACCCATCTTGCATAGCTGGCGCCGATGATCGTTTCGGAAGTGGGCCTAACGACCAGCGGTTCGGTCAGCGCGCTCGCTGGCCGCAATTTTCCGTCCGCATCGGCTTCCAGGCGGCTGTGGGTGACGACTGCACATTCCTTGGCAAAGCCTTCGACGTGCTCGGCTTCCTTCGCGAAATAACTCAGCGGAATGAAAAGTGGGAAGTATGCGTTGCGGTGTCCGGTGGCACGAAACATGGCATCGAGCTGGCGCTGCATGTTTTCCCAAATGCCGTAGCCCCACGGGCGAATGACCATGCAGCCGCGCACGTCTGAAGGTTCAGCCAGCTCGGCTGCACGAATCACTTGCTGATACCATTCAGGGAAATCTTCCTCGCGCCGCGGGGTAATCGCGGTTTTTCTAGATGAATCCACGGATTCTGCCATGCAAGAAGCGGAACAATTAAACTCGCACGATGCAAATGACCAGTAGCCATTTGGCGACACTCCGGAAATGCGAGTAGCTAAAGATTTCGTCCGATGAGCGCTTTGGCGGGACGCGCCGTGTAGCCGCCGGCGAAATTGATCGTGCAAACGCTGCCATAAAGTGCGTGCGGCCCGTATGCTACGCCGGCGTAATTGAAATTGGGATCGAAAATGTTTTTGCGATGTGTTCGCGCCGGGCGGCCATCGTCAATAATGAGAGCAAGAATGATTTCTCGCGCGCTCGTTTTTCCGTAGGCAATGTTTTCACCCCACAGTCCCCTCCAGATTCCATAGCGGCTGAGGCGATCGCCTGGGCTGCTCTGGTCGCTGCCGCGATGTCCCGTGCGCCCCGCAGCCTGATCGGCGCAATGATCGGCCGCCGCACGACACATTCCCGGCGACAGGGTGAGCGGTTGTTCCGGACGAGCATTACGAAGGAAGCGCACGGCCTCTTCAATCGCGCCCAATCCTTCTTTCATCCGCCATTTTGCGCTCCCTGGAAAAATGATAAACCTGCCATCGAAACGCGAACGCAACGCTTCAACATACGTCGCGTAAAGAGCGGGATGTTGCCGGGCAAGGTTCATCTCGCGAAGGACGGTGCTGGCCGAAACACCTTCGCCGTTTGGCACAGCAGGATACTCGCTGGCCAAAAGAAGCGAACACCCGACCACGCAAAACAAAGCGGAAAGAGCGAGGCGGATCTGGAGCGAGTATTTGACACTCCGTGGCACGTCTCGTAGTTTTCGTGCCTTTTCCGCCGTTATGAAAACGTTTTCCGCCAAAGCCAGCGAAGTCCCGCGCAAATGGTGGGTAATCGACGCGAAGAACCAGATACTGGGCCAGGTTGCGGTAAGGGCCGCCAACTTGTTGCGAGGCAAAGAGAAGACGATTTTCACTCCGCACGTCGATACCGGCGATTTCGTTGTCGTCATCAACGCTGACAAAGTGCGGCTGACTGGAAAAAAAGAGGATCAAAAAAGTTACATGAGCTTTTCAGGATACGTGGGTGGCCACAAATCAGAGAATGCCCGGGCGCGGCGTGTTCGCCATCCGGAATTGCTGATTGAGCGGGCGGTGCGCGGAATGATTCCCCATAATCGACTCGGTCGCGCAGTCTATCGGAAATTAAAGGTTTACCGCGGCGATTCTCATCCGCATGCCGCGCAGCAGCCGAAAGCAGTCAAATTTGCCTGACGAGTAGTTTTATGTCGCAAACTCAGGAATTCATCGCCTCTGGTCGCCGTAAGACTTCGGTTGCACGCATCCGCATGATGCAAGGCACAGGCAAGATCGACGTCAACGGTCGCAGCTTTGAAGATTATTTTCCCACCGCGCCATTGCAGAACGTTGTGCTGCAACCGCTTCAAACCGCAAAGCTCGTGAATTCCTACGACCTCTCGATCAACGCGAGCGGCGGTGGCGCAAGCGGACAGGCCGGTGCGGTCCGTCTCGCGATTTCCCGCGCTCTTCTTCAAGTGGACGCTAATTTACGGGGCAGACTCAAGACTGAGGGCCTGCTTCGACGTGACCCGCGCATGAAAGAGCGAAAAAAATCGGGTCAACCCGGTGCCCGCAAACGTTTCCAGTTCTCGAAACGATAATTTTTCGTGTTGGAGGGACACACGCTGTCGTGTCCCAAATATTAGAGTGTCGGCGGCGCGGACGCCCTTGCGTTATTTTGGCTTCGCCGGCGTCGCGCTTGGTGCCGCCAAAAATGGCGGGATAGTCGATGTTGGTGCCGGCTCCGAGGAGACGCTTGGTTTCAACAAACGCAATTCCTGGGCGGCCTCGCCCGCCCAAAAGCTCTCCCGGTAGCGCGTCAGGATCGTCTCGCAGACGCGCCGCGCTTCCTCGGTTTGGATCTTCGATTTCAAAAGGTACACTTGCGAAAGCAGCGCGAGCGGCGCGTTG
>Ga0137378_10005508_pt1 | contig 10970 bp, 9 predicted proteins | sample SagtaG_21_FD_104813 | JGI IMG/M metagenome (GOLD analysis project Ga0137378, IMG submission 104813) | Vadose zone soil microbial communities from Sagehorn Ranch, Mendocino, California, USA - Sage2_L_60_16 metaG | ecosystem: Environmental > Terrestrial > Soil > Vadose zone | place: USA... | reverse complement strand
CGCCACCGCCACAAACGCCACCTCCGCCACAGCCACGGCCGACTGCCGCGCCGTCGCCGCAGCCGCGAGCCGCCCCCGTCTACGCGCCAGCGCCGACACCAACTCCAGCAGCCACTCCAGCGCGCGCCACAACCGTCTACGTAACCGCCGGTCCGTCCGCGCTGGCGGCCAGTGAGCAGACGGATCGCGTGTACGTCGCCGATCGATCGGGCCTGGTGTGGACGCTCGAGCACGGTCAACCAGCCTTGACGCGACCATTCAGCGTCTCAGCCGAACCAGCAGGCATGGCTCTGGATGCGGCGGGCTCGCGCCTGTATCTCGCGGTGCGTGCGCAACCTGGTCTACTGGTGCTCGACGCGCTGACCGGGCAGCAGCTTGCATCGGCTGTGCTGGCGGGCTCGCCAGGCGAGGTCCAGCTGGACTCCGCGCTGGGATGGCTGTACGTGGTGCTGCCGGACGATGATGCGATAGCGACGATTGATATCCGCAATCAACAAGTGGTGAGGGAGACCCCCGGGCTGCGCCATGTGAGCGGTATTGCCCTGGATCGCACCAGCCACCTGCTCTACGTGACGCAGCTCGAGGGCTACCTGTCGATCCTGGATGGCCAGGACGGCATCATCCGCGACACGGTGCAATTGAGCGACGTCGGCCTTGCCGGTGTCGCGGTGGCAGACGGGCGCGTCTACGCGATCAATACGCCTGGACGAGAGCTGATCGCCTTTGATCCGGTCACATTGACCGCCCATGAAACCCTGCTGTCAATCGAGCCAGCCGCGATTGCCGCCAGCCCACTCAGCGGCACGCTGCTCGTCCTTGCCGCTGACAACACAACGCTCGCGCGACTCAGTCCAGAGGACGGGTCAGATCTGGGCGACGTTCCGCTCAGCCCCACAGCTGAAGATCAGCCGGTGACGCCACTCGAGGTGGATTCTCTCTGGCGCCGACCGCGCCTGGCCGTGGGGCGCACCGACGAGTCGGTCTACCTCATTGAGCCCGACGCCGGCACGCTGGCGCTCGTGAAATTCTTGTCATCCTGAGCCTGCGACTGAGCTGACATTAAATCCCGGGCGCGCCGGTGGCGGCCATCGTCGGCCAGACCGGTCCCATGATTACCACGCACAGCGCCGGGAAAATGAAGATGGCCAGCGGAAAAATCATCTTCAACTGTAGCTGGGCGGCTTTCTCCTCCGCTCGCTGTCGCCGCAGCACGCGCATCTGCTCGGCCTGAACGGTGAGCACTTTCGTGACGCTGACGCCCAGCTGATCGGCCTGCAAAATGGCTGAGACGAAACTGTTCAGGTCCGGCACGCGCGTGCGCTGCGCCAGGTCGCGCAGTGCATCCCGCCGCGACCGACCGACCCGCATCTCGGCCAGCACCCGCGCGAACTCCAGCGCCAACGCGTCCGAGCGTTTGTCCACCAGGCGCTGAATGGCCGCGTCGAAGCCGAGGCCCGCTTCGACGCTGATCACCAGCAGATCGAGCGCATCCGGAAGCGCCCGCTGAATCTGTTTCTGACGCGTATCAGTCTTGCTGCGTAACATCAGGTCCGGTCCAAACCAGCCGAACGCGGCGCCGATACCGCCGAACGCGAACGCATACCCGGAATGGCCGCTGATGCTGAGCAGAAAGAACAGCACTCCGCCCAGCGTGAGCGCCGCGAAGACCTTGGTGCCGAGGTAGTCCGCGGGCGTCCATTTATACGGGTTGCCGGCGAGCGCCAGCTTGCGACGGATGACGTCGACTCCCTGTTCTCTGGCCGGCGTGGTCTCGCGAGTCCGACTCTGCTGGAATCGTCCTAGCGTTGCGGCAAGCCAGCGAATCAGTGGGCGCAGCACGCGCTCGGAGAACGGCTGATGTAAATCCAGCTCCTCGAGCATGCGCGGCTCTTTGGCAAGCAACGCGAGGCGCTGCGCCACCGGGTCCGATCCGCCGCGGCCCACGATCTGCCCAACAAAGATCAGGGCCACGCCCAGGCAGGCGACAAGAGCGATGGCGAATGGGCTCACGCCTTGGCCTACACCTCGATCGCGACGAGCTTGCGCATCACGAGCGTGCCAATGCTGATACCGACGGCCGCGAGTATCGGCAGCACCAGCCATGGTCCGGGGGTGAACAGCTTGCCCATATAAGACGGTGCAACCAGCATCAGAATGCCGCCGATGGCTAGCGGCATGCCCGACAGGATGTATCCCGACATGCGGCCCTGTGCCGAGAGCGTCCGGACCTCGCCTTGCAGCTTGACGCGCTCGCGAATAGTGCTGGCGATTGAATCCAATATGCGCGAGAGATTGCCGCCGATCTCGAACTGGACGAGGATCGCCGTCACCAGTAAATCCAGGTCTTCGCTGTCGACGCGCCGCACAAGGCGCAGCAAGGCGTCCTGAGGTCCGACGCCAAGCGCGACCTCGCGCACGATGCGATGGAATTCCTCTGACACGGGAGGCTCGGACTCGCGTGAGATCATCTCCATGGACTGAAACAGGCTGAGTCCCGAGCGCAACGAGTTGCTCATCAAGCCAATCGTGTCGGCAAGCTGATCGTTGAATGCCTTGAGGCGCGCCGCCTGACGGCGCCCGAGCCACACCCCTGGAAGAAACCAACCGAGGACTGCAAATACACCGGCAACCACCATCGCACGTGAGATGACAAATGCCACTGATCCGCAAATCGCGCCGGCCGACGCCTGCACGATCAGAAACTCGCCCACCGTAACGCTGAGATTTGCGCGCAGCAGGTCCGTACGAAGCTGCGCGGCGAACGTTCGGCCCGAGACAGACTCCTCCACGCGTTTGGCGATCATCTGCGTCATCGCGACGGACGCGGCTTGTTTCCGCTCCTCGTCAGTCAGCTCGAACGGCCGCGCGCCGTACTGGCGTAAACGCGCATCCAGCCAGCGCGTATCCGCGCTGACGAGCCGCGGAACACCCAGGACCAGGCAGGCCGCGGCAATTGCCGCGAGGATCGCCAGCAGCGCCTCGATGGACACGCCTAGCGACCCGCCACCAGGTTGGGCACCCCAGGCGGTGGCGCGAGGTTGTACTTCTGCTGCATGTAGTTGAGGTTGACCACCAGGCTGTTGTCTGCTTGCTGGTCGTCAGCCGGGGAGCGCAGCACCATTTCGACGTTGCTGTCGCGATAGAAGACAGCGGCGTCTTTGAGCCACTTCAGAACGAGCGCTTCCTCCGGTGTGACCACAAAGATGATGCTCGCGTTGGAAATTGACGCCCCGCCGCTTTTGACCGTCGTGTCGCCCCCGGCTGGAATGAGCGAGCCGTCTGTCGCGTAGCTGCCGATCTCCTGGATGCGGAGGTTTTGAAGCATGATGCGCGTCTGCAGGTATGGGATCGGGTCGGCTCTCACCTGGTCACGCTGCTCGGTGGTGAGCCCGGCGGGCGCGTCGATAGTCGTGTACAGCAGATCGACCCTGTCGCCGGCGCGCAGCGCGTTGATGCGGGTGATTGAGAACTCGTTGCCGGTGAACGAGACGGGCATCACGTACATAACTTTGCCCTTCTCGATGGCATACGAAGGTGTGTTCTTCGTTGCTGCCGGACCAAGTCTGCGGGCATTGATCACTTCGCCTTTGACGAATCCGCCAGGCGTGAACTTGCCAGCCACATCCTCCACCCGCGTGGCGGCGTCCACCTGGATGAGCGGATCTGGAATCGTGGCGACCGCCAGCATCGAGGCGGCAATCTCGGTGCGCGCCGGAATATCCGCCGCCGCGACGATCACACGCGTGCTAGGCAAGGAGGCTCGTACCTGCTGCGCGTCCGAGACCTGGGAGTACACCAGCACTCCTACCAGCAACGATAGGATCAGCCCGACCGCGGTAAGGATGAAGCCAAGTCGTGCAGGTCTCACTTCACCTTCGGACTTTCGTGGTGCGCACGCCGCATACCGGCGTGCGGGTAGCTCGCACGATCCACCGGGGGGTCCGCACTCGCCGAACGGGTGACGACAAATGCCCGATCGACTGAGGACCCACCCACCGCCCGTGGCGGTCCACGTGCCCCTTGCATGCGGTCGAACGTGCGAATTACTGATCTGCTGCGCAGCGTCGACCTGTTCCAGGACCTGTCCTCCGACGAACTGGACGAGCTGTCGTATCGTATGCGCGAGCGGTCGGTGCGGCCCGGCGAGGTTGTCGGTCACGCAGACCAACCGAATGACCACCTGTTGGTTGTCATTGACGGAGTCATCGAAGAGATAACCGACGCGGGGTCCAGCACGCGCCCGCCAAAGGTGCGGCGAATTGGTTCCGGCGAGTGTGTCGGTGAAACGGCCCTGATCTCCGGGGCCGTGTCCTCCGCGACAGCCACGGCGATGGTCGAAACGCGTGCGCTCGAGCTTCACAAGGACGACTTCGACGCCCTTGTGGCCGCCCGGCCGTCGGTTATGCGGAGCATCCTCGCGGCGATCTCGCGCCGCGCCGTCAAGACCAATCAGCGACTGCTCACCGAGGACCCCAAGGCGTCCGACAGTTCGTCGACGGGTACCGTATGCGCGGTATTCTCTCCCCGCGGCGGATCCGGGAAGACGCTGCTGGCAACCCGCTTGGCCCTCCGCCTGGCAGAGCGCATGCCTCGGAGGGTGGCCCTGCTGGACCTCGATCTTCTGTTCGACGATGCCGCCTTCCAATTGGGCGTCGAACCGATACTTACTCTCGCTGGCGTCGCAAAGCGAGACTCGCCACACCTTGACCCGAGAGTGATGTCGGACCTGGTGACCGAACACCCCAGCGGGCTGCGTGTTGTGGTGGGCGCCTCCACTCCAGAAGAGGGCGAGCTTGTGGGTGCCGCCCACGTGCGCGAGGCTCTGGCCGCGCTAAGACGACAGTTCCTGGTGACGCTCGTGGACTGCGGCAGCAGCTTCTCGGAACCGACACTTGGCGCGCTGGAAGCGGCGGAGCGCGTCCTCGTGGTATGCACACCGGAGCTGACAACACTGCGCGATTTACGCGAATGTCAGCGCATTTTCGGACAAGCCCTGCACCTGGACCCTGGTCGCATCGTGCACGTTCTGAATCACCCCCATCCCGTGGTTGGACTGACGCGCCGCCAGTTCGAGGACACCCTGGAGCAGACGGTTCTGCTGGAGATTTCCCACGCCGGCGAGGCAGCTGCCAGATCCAGCTTTACGCGAGAAGTGGATCGGCTCGCGTCCGAGCTCTGGCCGCTCCAGGAAGCTCGGGTGGAGCGGCCCCGTCTGGCGTTCCTCGCGCGTGGTAGCCATGCACGCTAAGAGCGTCGAGGCCCTCAAGCGCACAGAGCTGTTCGCCCAACTCGGCGACGCAGAACTGCGAAGGATTGCCAGACTGCTCCGCGAGCGGCGGTTGAGTGCCAACCAGGCGCTGTTTCGACAGGGCGACGCCGCTGACTCACTGTACATCGTGGTCTCTGGCAGACTGCGCGTCTCGGCTATGGATCGCGCGGGCCGCGAAAAAGTGCTCGCCTTCATCGGTCGCGGTGAGCTGGTTGGCGAAATGGGTGTCCTGAGTGGCGAGCCGCGATCGGCCACGGCCGTTGCGAGCACTGCCGTAGAGCTATTGCAGCTGAGAAAAGGTGACTTCGACGCACTGGTGACCACCAATGTGGACCTGATGCGAGATCTCGCGCGATCCGTTGTGCAGAGACGAGAGGCCACGCAACAGCGCGCTGTCGAGGAAGCCTCGGCCGGCGGCGGCCACAACCAGGGCCTGGTTACCACGGTCTTTTCACCTCGCGGTGGGGCCGGAACAACCACCATTGCCACCAATGTGGCGATCGCCCTGGCCCAGCGAGCGCCCGACCGGGTGATCCTGTTGGACCTGAACGTGCCGTTCGGCCACGTGCCGGTGATGCTCAACCTGAGGCCGCGGACGTCGCTTGCGGCCATTTCGGCAGTCTCACTCCGCCAGATGGATCGTGAGAATCTCGAGTTCTACCTCACGACCCACCGGGAATCATCGATACGTGTCCTGAGCGCTACGCTGCGTCCAGAAGAGGGCGAGATGGTGACCGCCGACCACGTGACGGCGGCGATCGACGTACTCCAGCGCCACTTTGTGCACATCATCGTTGACCTTAGCCGAAGTTTTTCCGACGTGAACCTGGCCGCCATCGAAGGCAGTCACAATCTGATGATTGTCTGCACGCCAGAGCGTGTGGCAGCCCGCGGCGTTGCCGAGACGCAGCGAATCATTCGCCAGCTTGTGCGGCCGCCAGGCGATCCCATGCAGTACGTCGTGAACCAGCCGTCGCCGTACGCGCCGCTGTCCGCCAATGAGCTCGAAGACGCCCTCCACATTCGACTCCTCGAATCGATTCCATTTGGCGGCGATGCTCCCGTCCGTGCGGCTCTCGAGGGCCAACCATTGGTCACTCGTTGGCCGAATTCTGCAACCACCCGGGCGATACTGCAATTGGCCGATCGACTGGAGCAACAGCTCGCCGAAGCGCGACTCCTCGCCCCGACCGCATTTCTCACTGTTTCTTAACGGATCCGTTCCGGCACTGTGTGCGTAGTTCGCCCAAAGCCCAGTTGCGCAACCCTAGACTCTGACATGGCGCGTGGGGGCATCAGCGTTCTGGTAGCGGACGACGACTGGTTGGTACGTCTCGGGCTGACCAACCTGTTCAACGCCGCACCACAATTCGGTCAGGTGGATGAGGCAAGCACGGCCGCCGCGGCCGTCGCCAGCGCTCGCAAGAATCAGCCCGATGTCGTGATCATGGACGTTCGCTTGCCAGACGCAAGCGGCGTGGACACCTGCCGCCAGATCCGCTCTGAATCGCACGACAGTCGGATCATGATCCTCACCTCACTCTGCAGCGAGGAGGCGGTGATCGACGCGCTACTGGCCGGAGCGAACGGCTACCTGCTCAAGCAGACGGAGCCCGAGCGCCTGATCGGCGCGGTCGAAACTATCGCCGCGGGCGGAGCTGTGCTGGACGCGGCGGTGAGTGAAGCCTTTTTGCGATGGATGCGCGGCGTGGCCGCGTCCCCAGGGCACTCACGGGACAGCCTCTCAGCGCACGAGCGCAAGATCTTGCCGCTCATCGCGCAAGGCAAGACGAATCGGCAAATAGCGGCAGAGTTGTATCTCAGCGAACACACCATCAAGACCTACGTGAGCGGTCTGCTGCGAAAGCTTCAGCTCGGCCGTCGCGCGGAAGCCGCGGCGTATATCGCCCGCCAGGAGCAAGCGCTGGTGAGGTAGCCGCGCGATGGACGACCCGCTCCTGCAGTTTCTGACTCGCGGCGTTTACGTTCTTGTCTTTTGTCTGACGCTGTTCGACTTTCTACGCTGGCGCGATATTCCACGCCTCGAGGTCGCCGCCCTCTTCGCCAGCCTGGCGCTGATCATTGCCCTCCAGACGGTCGCCGACACGCTGGCGATGACATTGCCCGATTGGGCGAGCACCGTAGCGGTGCTGGCTCTCCTGGCACAGCCCTACCTCCTGGTGCGCGTGCTCGGCCAATTCCGCACGGTGCCGGTCCGCCAGCAAGCGGCGGCGCTCGTCGGACTGGGCGTGTCCGGGGGGTTGTTCCTCGTTTTCGGCTCCACACCGCCTATCTGGGCCACCGTCTCGATTGTCATTGCCTTCACCTATGTCGAAGGCTACGCCACGGTGGCATTCATCCGGAGCGCGTTCAGCCATCGCGGCCTGACACAGCGACGGCTCATCGCCGTAGCACTCGGATCCGGATGCCTGGCTGGCGTGATCGTCGCATCCGGTCTGGCGACGACGCTGCCGGCCGCTCGGCAGGTGCTCACTCCGCTGATGGACGTGTTAGCGCTCGCTTCCGCGGTGGCGTACTACGTCGGTATCGCGCCGCCAGGCTGGCTGCGCCGCATCTGGCAGGGCGCAGAGGTGCGCCGCTTCTTGCTCGGACTCTCGGGGCTGTCCGGAAGCCAACGCGTCGCGTCTACCCTCGACTACCTCGGACCAGCAGCCGCCCGAGCAACTGGCGGAAGGGCGGCGTTGGTGGCATTGGCAAGGGATGACGCGAGTGGCGTGCTCGACGTGCACGCCGACCTGACAGCTCGATCTGCGCTCGAGGTCAGCCACGTCTCCACGCTAGCACTCGATCGCTCGCCGTCGCTGCATTCAGCGTGGCAGCAACGACGGTGTGTCGCACTCGGCACGTCCGACGACTGGGGGTGGGAGCTGCGCGACCTGGGGCTCGCACTGGACGCGCGTGGTGCGCTGATCGCTCCACTCGTGGCCGGCGATCGGACCTACGGCGTGTTCATTGTCTTCGTGAATCGGGCATCACTCTTCGTCGATGACGACCTGGCGGTGCTGGCGGTGCTTGCCGACCAGGCGGCGCTGGCGATCGAGGGCAGCACGCGGCTCGAGGAAAGCATTCGCGAACGTTCGACGCTCACGGCGGTCATGTCAAGCATGCACGAGGGGCTGCTGGTCATGGATACGGACGGCGTGGTCCGCTACTGCAACGACCGTACAGCCGAGCTCCTTGGAGTCGAACGGAGCAGTCTGATCGAGACTCCGGCGAAAGCGGTGTTCGAGCAAGTGGGGTCCAGACTGCCAGCCGCCGCGTCCGTCATGTCGCAATGGAAACGTGCACTACGGACTCCAGAAAAGCGCCCGCTCATCGAGATCGAGCTCACCGGGCCCTCACGCAGTTTGCTGACGGAGGTATTCGCGGTCCTCGATCCAGCCGGAGCGCAGCGTGGAGTGGGTGTCGTCATCCACGACGTGACCGCCGAACGCGACCTGGTGCGGACCAAGGACGAGCTGGTGTCTGTGGTCAGCCACGAGCTGCGAACTCCGCTCGCCTCAGTGGTGGGCTTTGCGGAGCTTCTGCGCACACGCGAGCTGAGCGAGCCCCAGCGACAACAGTTCTTGACTGTGATCCTCGAAGAAGGCCGCCGGCTGACGGCACTCATCAATGACTTTCTGGACCTCCAGCGAATGGAGAGCGGACGTCAGGAGATTGCGCCCCGACCGATCGCCCTGCCGATGCTGCTCACGCAGTGCGCCGAAGCAGCTGGCGAGGACGCGGCACGACCGATCGAGCTACAGTTGCCCGCGGACATGCCAGAGGTTCGGGCAGACTCCGACCGGGTCCGCCAGGTCATGGCCAACCTGCTGTCGAACGCGCGCAAGTACTCGCCCGCCGGAGGCACGGTACGCGTGTCGGCCGATGAGGCGGATGGCCAGGTCATCGTGAGAGTGGAGGACGAAGGGCTGGGACTGCCACCGGACGCGGTGTCGCACCTGTTCGAGAAATTCTTCCGTGTCGATAACAGCGACCGCCGGTCGATCACCGGGACGGGCCTTGGGCTGGCGATCAGCCGCAAGATCATCGAAGCGCACGGCGGTCGTATCTGGGCCGAGTCGGAGGGTCTGGGTCGCGGCAGCCGATTTTCATTCAGCCTGCCGGTCGCCGATATACGCAACACGTCGGGCGACGTCCTGATTGTCGAGGACGACGCAGGGTTTGCGCGTCTGCTCGAAGCGGAGCTGGCCAACCGCGACATCACCGCCGTCTGCGTCGGCAGCGCGGAGGAAGCGCTGGAGCAATTGCAACATGAGACACCGAAAGCGCTGGTCCTCGACTTGCTGCTTCCAGGCATCCAGGGCGAGGCCTTCCTCCACAGCCTGTGTCAAACGCACGCCTGGACCCAGCCGGTCATCGTGGTCACCGTGAAAGACTTGAGTCAGACCGAGCGCGCCGCGCTGAAGCAATTGAATGTCGCGGCGATCCTCCGCAAGGAGCCAACCGTCGGGGCCGCGGCAGCCGACCTTGTGGAGTCCATCGTACGCAAGCGCGGCAACAGCCGTTTCGGACAGGGAGTTGCGGCGTGACTACTGTACTGATCGCAGATGACGAACCGAGTTTGAGACTACTCGTGAGCGCGACCATTTCCTCGGATGAATATGAGGTAGTGGAAGCGATGGACGGCGACGAGGCGTGGGGGTTGATCCGCATGCACCGGCCGAGTGTGGTGCTGCTGGATGTGCAGATGCCTGGCCGGACAGGGCTCGAATTGACGCGCGCCATTCGGGATGACCCGCAATTGTCGGGCACTTGCGTCATCCTGCTTACGTCCAAGGCTCAGCAGGCCGACGTCCAGGCCGGCCTCGACGCTGGCGCCGACCGGTACCTGACCAAGCCATTTTCCCCGTTGGAGTTGTTGCGCGTGGTGGAGCAGGCAGTCGCCCCGACATGAGCCAGGACGCGAACCGGACTCCAGACGCCCAGACGCTGCTGTTTGCCCGCGACCTGGCGAAGCTCAACTCGCTCCGCCGCGCGTATGAGCGGCTTGTGCCCGCGCCATTGGATGCGGGGCCAGCGGTAGCCACCGTCCGCGAGGCGACGGCGTTGTTCACGGACCTCCGCCACTTCACGCACCTGGCGGAAATGTTTGCAAACGAGCCCGACGCTTTGCTGGCGGTGGTCAACGAGCATCTGTCGGTCGCGGTGAGAGCGGTCGCCCGCTGCGCTGGAGTGATCGAGAAATTCGTCGGCGATGGACTGCTGGCGACGTTCGGAGCACGCTCGGATCAACCCGATCACCGTGAACGCGCCCTCGCAGCCGCCTTGGCCGTCGTTGGAGCAAACGAGGCGCTCAATCGGCGGCGGAGCAAAGACTGGGGTTTCCGACTGGATGTCGGCGTCGGCGCCGCCGCCGGTCCGATCGTCGTCGGCCGGATCGGCAGCACCGAGCGAGCGGAGCTGGGCGTGCTTGGCGACCCCATCAACATCGCCGCCCGGCTGGTCGCCCGTGCCGCCGCGGGCGAAGTGCTGCTCGCCGAAAGTGTGTACTCGGGTCTGGCAGGTGCCGTGCGCGCGGACCTGCTCGGACCCTCCGCGGTGCGTGGTCGAGATGGCGAATTGAATATTTACCGGGTTGGCGTCCTGGAAGTCCGCAGCTGAGAGAGGCATCAGTCCGTGAACAGAAGAAGGTTCGTTCCAATCGTACTTGTGGCGATGCTCGCGCTGGTCGGGCTGG
>Ga0137378_10005505_pt1 | contig 10974 bp, 10 predicted proteins | sample SagtaG_21_FD_104813 | JGI IMG/M metagenome (GOLD analysis project Ga0137378, IMG submission 104813) | Vadose zone soil microbial communities from Sagehorn Ranch, Mendocino, California, USA - Sage2_L_60_16 metaG | ecosystem: Environmental > Terrestrial > Soil > Vadose zone | place: USA... | reverse complement strand
TGACTTTCGTCCCTTTGACTAGCTTCTCGCCGTACTTCAGCATGGCGATATTAGTGCGGGCGTTGTTGACGGACCGCGAGTACTTAAGCGGATCCCCGGGCTCGTTCTCATGCCAGAACGTCAGCTCGGCATGCGCGGGCGCCGAGGCGAGCAGCGCCCTCAGCCGGGCGTTGAGCTTCCCGGACAGCAGGTCGGCCGGGTTCGGGCGCAAAGACAACGTCACCCAGGCTCCTTTGGCCTGGGTGGGCCAGGTCGCGGGGAAGACGTTCTCGGCGTCGTAGTAGACGCGGACGTCCCGGGCGCGCGGAATCGCGGCCTTGAACCGGGTCCAGTCGTTCCGGTTCACGCCGATGGTGACCCGGGCTCCTGTGCTGGCAGCGATGGCCACGCCCGGGACGGCAACCGCGGCGACCGCGGCCAATGCCGCCAGCCACCGCGCCGTCTGTCGCGTTTGCTTCACCAGGCTCGTTCCCTTTCTGGTCAGCGACGGCCGAGGTAGGACCAACCGCAAGGATACCGATGAACTCGGCCGTGAGGGACGCAAATCGCCACGTAAGCTGGCGCCTCCGCAGACAAGGTGCCGACCTGGGCCGCGCCGTCAGGGCCCTCCCCGGGCCGGGCAGCCGGGCCAGCTCGCTCCGACCGGCCCGGCGCGTTCTCAGATCCGAGCGTTGTGGCGATTTCGCACGCGCCCCGAATACCTGCGGATCGCCTTGTCACGCGGCCTCGGCGCGGTACGCGACGCACAAGGACCGGCCGCAGCCGCCGGCCCCTGCGACCGTCTGCCGATCTCACGGATATTCCCACCGGTTGCCGGTGAGGCGGCGGTTGCGGCGCGGCGTGATCCTGGGCGAATGAGACGGCCTCGTGCTACGGGAGGCTCGAGAGCGAAGGAGGCGACATTGACCGCGAACCGTCCAAACAAGCTCGGCGGATCCGGACCTGCGGCCCGTGCGGCACGGACCGAGACAACTGTGAGCCGGGGTACGGGAACCGGGCGCTGTGAGGAATGACGCGTTCCATCCGACGGTCGCCAGGTAGAGCACATCGCGCTGGCGACGAACGATGTCGAGCGGATGTGCGACTTCCACCGGCAGCTCGGGGCGGCGGCTTTGCCGGCTTCCGCAGACCCCGGCACAGGTCTTCGCACATGCGTGCTGGATTTCTTCGGCGTCCGCTTGGAGTTGGTCGAGCGGCCGGGCCGCCGCGGGGGTGTGGCCGGCGATGCGCTGGCGCCGGGGCTTGTGCACCTCGGCTTCGCGCTCGGGTCCGCCGATGCCGTCGACGAGTTCAGCCGTGTCATCGCCACGGCTGGCCACCGGGTGCTCGAGCAGCCGCACCGCGCCGGCGAGCGGGGCCGCTACGAGAGCGTTGTCCTCGACCCCGACGGTAACCTGGTCAAACTCACCGTCTGAGCGGCCCGGCGGTGCCTGGAGCGCGCCGCGCGCCATTTAGAATCGCCTGGTGGGACCGCAGTCGGCTCCGCTCGTGGAGCGCGAGCTCGAGCTCGAAACGGTGGAGCGGTTGCTCGCCGGGGCCGGCGCGGGCTCAGGCGGGGCTGTGGTCTTCGAAGGGCCGGCCGGGATCGGCAAGTCGAGTCTGCTCGCGGCCGCTCGGACCGCGGCGGCCAGGGCGCGGGTTCTGTCGGCGCGGGGCGGTGAGCTAGAGCGGGAGTTGCCGTTCGGGATCGTCCGACAGCTTCTGGAATCAGCGGTGGTGGCCTGTGACCCGGAGCGGCGTGCATCCTTGCTGGCCGGGGCGGCGGCGCTGGCGAAGCCTGTCCTTTTTGCGGCCGATCCGGAGGCCGGCGCCGAGCCGTCCTTTTCCGCTTTGCACGGGCTGTACTGGCTGACGGTCAATCTGGCTGACGCACAGCCGTTGCTGGTGGCGGTGGACGACGCGCACTGGGCGGATGTCGCTTCCTTGCGCTGGCTGATCTATCTCGCGCGCCGGCTGGCGGGCGTGCCGCTGGCGCTCGTGCTCGCGGCCAGGCCGGCTGAGCCCGGCCCAGTGCAGGAGTTGCTCGATGAGCTGCTGGTCATCCCCGAGGTCGCGGTCCTTCAGCCGGGCGGGCTGAGCGAGCAGGCAATCGGCACGCTCGCGGCACAGTTGCTGGCCGCTGAGCCCGATCCGGGCTTCGTCACTGCTTGCCGGCGGGCCACCGGCGGTAACCCGTTCTTGCTCCGGGAGCTCTTCGGCGAGATCCACCGGCGGGGGATCGCGCCGGATCGCGAGAACGCCGGCCTGGCCAGCCAGCTTAGCTCGCAGGGCGTCGGCCGGGCGGTGCGCGCTCGTCTGAGGCGCCTGCCACCCGGCTGCACCGCCCTCGCTCGCGCCGTGGCCGTGCTCGGCGACCTGGCCGAGCCGGGCCTGGCAGCGCAGCTCGCGGGCCTCGACGACGACGCGGCCGCGCGCGCCGCCGACGCTCTGGCCGAGGCGGTGATCTTCGAGCCTGGCCGGCGGCTTGCGTTCGTCCACCCGCTGGTGCGGTCAAGCGTCTACTCCGAGCTGAGCTCTCATGAGCGCGCCCGGCACCACGGCCGCGCCGCCCGCCTGCTCACAGGTGCGGGCGAGGCAACGGATCGCATTGCCGTGCACCTGTTGGTGACCCATCCTGGCGGGGATGCGGAGACGGTGAGCACGCTGCGGCAGGCGGCTAAGGGCGCAAGCAACCGCGGCGTCCCCGAGGTTGCCGTCACATACCTCCGGAGAGCCCTTGCGGAGCCACCGCCGCCGGAGCTTGAACCTGTACTCGTCCACGAGCTGGGCAGGGCCGCGCTCAGTGCCGGCGAGCTCAGGATGGCGATCGAGCAGCTCCGGCGGGCAACTCGGGACCTTGCCGATGGGCGGCGGCGCGCGGAAGCGGCGAACGCGCTGGGTTCGGCTCTCTTCCTCGCGCGTCGGCCCGGGGAGGCGATGACGGATCTCACGGCGGTCATCGACGAGCTGCCCGAAAGCGAGCGCGAGCAGGGACTGCGGCTGCAGGCGACGCGCTGGGTGGCCGTGCGGGGCAGCGTGACGGTCTGGCGTCGTCTCCAGGCAGCCGGGGAACGGTTCGTTGTCACATCCAGCACCCCCCGGACGGTCGGGGAGCGCCTTCAGGTCGCTGTCGCGGCGTACGACGCCGCCCGAACCGGGACGGCCTGGCAGGCACGTGAGTTGGCCATGCAGGCGTTCGCCGGCGGGCGGCTGCTCGAAGACCCAGGTCCGGAGTCGGGTGGGTTCTGGATCGTGCCGACGGTGCTCCTGCTCGCCCACGCCGATGACGACGGGGCGCGAGTCAGCACCGCGGTGATCGAGTGGGCGAAGCAGCACGGGTCGCTGCCGACGTTTTCGATGGCGGCTCAGATGCGCGCGTACGTCTGCCTGCGTCGCGGCGCACTGGCCGAAGCGGAGGCGGATGCGACCAGCGCGCTCGAGCATACTGGCCTAAGCGGCATTCCCCCCTACGGCCGCATGGCGCTGGCCGACGTTCTGCTCGCGCGTGGCGAGCCGACCCAAGCCGCCGAAGTCCTTGCCCAGGATGGATCCGGGCCCGCGGCAGCAGGCCACATCCGCTACCTGCAGACACGCGCTCGGCTATGGGTGGCCTCAGGGCGCCCCGGCGAAGCGCTGGAGGATCTGATCGCCTGCGGCCGCCTGGAGCGGGAGTGGGACATCCATACCCCTGCGTTCAGCACATGGCGCGCCGACGCCGCGCCGCTGCTGGCATCGCTTGGCCGTCACGACGAGGCTCGTGCTCTGGCCCGTGAGGAGCTCGAGCGCTGCACCGCCTTCGGCGCACCAGGCCCGCTCGGGGCTTCGTTGCGCACGCTTGGCCTTATCGAGCAAGGATCCTCAGGGATCAGGCTGCTCGAGCAGGCGGTCGCCCACCTCCGACGGTCACCGGCGCGGATCGAGTACGCGCTCGCGCTGCTCGAGCTGGGCGCGGCGACCCGCCGCGCCGGCCAGCGCGCCGACGCGCGCGAGCCACTCCGCGAGGCACTCGAGCTGGCCCGCGCCTGCGGCGCCGGCGCGATCGCTGTGCGCGCCCACGACGAGCTGATCGCGGCCGGTGCCCGCCCGCGCCGGGACCCCACCGAGAGCCGCAGCAACCTCACCGCCTCCGAGCTGCGCGTCGCTCGGATGGGCGCCGAGGGGATGACCAACCGCGAGATCGCACAGGCGCTCTTCCTGACCGAGAACACCATCGAGACTCACCTCCGCAGCGTCTTCCGAAAGCTCGACATCCGCTCGCGATCGCAGCTCGCCCGCGCCCTCTAGCAGCGCCGGGCGGCCGGCTTCTCACGGAGTTCCTCACCGGCGCTCCGTGAGGCCACGGCCCGCACGCGCCCCGATCCTGGTTGTGACAACCCAGCAGCGCTGCGCCCGGGGCGATGAATACGCTCCTCGCCGCCGAGCCCTGGCAGAAGAGCGTCAACCCACTCGGAAAGGACAACCATGTCCTCCAGCACGACCAGCAGGCGACGGCGGGCGCTCCTCGCCCTCGCCCTCGCCTCCACCGCCATGACCACCCTCGCGCTCACGGCCCCGGCGCTGGCAGCCAGCGGCGGCCAGACCGGTTTCGGCTTCAACGCGGGTGAGATCAGCGGCTTTCCCGCCGGTGCCGTGTCCCTGACCGGCGGCGGCGCATTCAACCTCGACACCGGGTTCGTTCACTCTGGAGGCGGCTTCCGCTGCACTGAGGATGTCGCGGGAATGGTGCCGCTGAATGGCTGCCTCGCCGGGCAAGGTGTCCGCTGGGATACCGAAGAGGTCCTGGCGAGCACCGGCTTCAAGTGCACCGGCGCCGCGAGCGAAGCCAGAAAGACGGCGACCACAGGCGACAGCACAGTCGTCCTTCAGTCCGACTTCTACCGAGCAGGCGATGGGATTGACGAATCCTTCCACGCCCAGCTGATCGTCTCCCAGAACGACATCGCCCCTGACATTCCAGGCATCCAGAACGTCTGGGTCCAGGGGATCGGCTGCGGCTCGGCCGTTGTTAACTTCAGCTCGCCGAGCTGAAACGAGAGGCGCGCAGCCGCCTTGGTGTGCGCGCCGGGCCTCACGCCGGGTCGACGGGGCCTATCAGCGTCACCCCGTGCAGGGCACGGGTCGGCGTCCAGATAGCTAAGGAGAAAGTAATGATCACATCGCTGGCCCAGATGAAGGCACATGTAGGCCGACCCCGGATGCCGAGGGCGGTGCCGGGGCTAGCGGCGGCGCTGGCATTGGCCGCCTCCGCGGTTTTCGTGTCGGCGGGCGCGGCTGGGGCCAGCGTCGGCTCGCAGGCGGGGTCCGGGACTGTACCGGTACTGCGGCTCAACCGTCCGGCTCCGGCCGACGTGATACCCGGGACGGCGCGGGTGGTGCCGCCGCGGGTCCCCGATGCGAGTGTTTATGCCGCGCAGAAGGCCGCGGCTAACGCGGCCGCCGCCCGGCGGGCCGGGCCGCCGGCGGGTTCGGCCCCGGCCGTGCTGGCACCGGCGCTGGTGCGGAACTGGGCGGGACAGCGGGACACGACCGTGGCACCGTCGGACTCCACCGGCGCGATCGGCACCACCCGGTACGTCGAGCTGGTGAATGCCAAGGCCGCCGTCTACAGCCGGACCAGCAACACCCCGACCGCCGCGGCGTCGCTGCTCCAGCTCACCGGGTGCGCGACCACGGCCTGCACCGACAACGTGTTCGATCCGCAGGTGATCTGGGACCCGGGGACGAATCGCTTCTTTTACGCAGCCGACGACATCGTGTCCAGCACCCAGAACCTGCTCGACATCGGGTTCAGCACCACCGCCACCCCGACCCTGTCGGCGTCGAGCTGGTGCCGGTACAGCCTGAACTTCGGCTCCAACTTCCCCGATTACCCCAAGCTCGGCGACACCAAGGACTTCCAGCTCATCGGGGTCAACGAGTTCAGCGGGTCCAGCTTCGCCGGGTCTCATATCGCCTGGCTGAGCAAGCCGCCGTCCGGGACGGCCTGCCCGGCCCCCAGCACGTTCAAGGCCGGGGTCTCCGGCACGCTGAAGAACGCCAACGGCACGGCCGCGTTCACCCCGGTGCCGGCCAGCCAGACCGACACCAGCTCGACCGGGTGGGCGGTCGCCCGGCCGGCCAGCATCCCGTCCGGTGGAGCCACCTTCCTGACCGTGTTCAAGGTGACCAGGTCAGCGACCGGCACGGCGACGATCCCGGCAACCGGAACCTCGGTCCCGGTCAGCGCCTTCCAGGTTCCCGCCTCGGCTCCCCAGCCGGGGACCACGGACAAGCTCGACACCCTGGACGCCCGCAACACCCAGGCCGTCTCCGCGGTCGACCCCGGGCACGGCGGGGTGACCGCGCTATGGACCCAGCACGCGGTCTTCGGCGGTGCCGGCTCCCAGGTCCGCTGGTATGAGATCAACCCTGCGACCCACTCGCTGATCCAGCACGGCACCCTGACCAGAGCGTCGAGCTTCATCTTCGACGGGGCCGTGTCGCCGGACCGCCGGGTCAGCGGCGCCACCAGCATGTTCGGTGGCGACATGGTGATCGACGTCGTCCAGTCGTCACTGACCACCCTGCCCGCCATCAAGGCGGCATCCAAGATCGGGCCGAACCCGGTCTCCTCCCTCAGCCAGATCGCCGCCTCGGGAGCAGCCGACACCGGCTTCGACTGCATCATGTCCGGCGGCCTGTGCCGCTGGGGTGACTATGCGGCGGCAACCCCCGATCCCGCCGCCCCCGCCACCGCGGCGACCGGTCAAGTCTGGGGCAGCTCGATGCTCGCCGCGTCGGGCGGCAGCATCTCGAGCTCGGGCTGGACGACCCGCAACTTCGCGATCAAGCCGTAGCCGGGGTCCGGGTGGGTGCCGGTGTGGGCGCGCAGGCGGGTGACGCAGCCACGGCTCTGCGTATCCCAGTCCTCGAAGAGGTCGTGAGCCGCGTGGCGGAGGAAGATGTGGCGTACGTGGTTGTGCTGCTTCGTCGGCCAGCTCTCGGCCAGGCGGCGACCCCGGCGGCCCGGACACCCCGTGTCGGCAATGACAATGACAGTTCCCCCCAATCGCCCGTCTCACCTGGATGCCGCGAGCGGCGTCGGCTCACCGCTGCGGCGCCCCGGCGGCGCGGTGCGACGGTCCCGCCCCCTAATGCCCGCCGCGGCTGCCAGCCGGTGGAGTGATGGCCAGACGGCAGCCCAGTTGCGGTCAGGACCTGAGCCAACCCTCACCCAACGGAGGGACGGCCATGCTCGCCGCGGCTGAGGATGCGCCGAGAGGCCACACCACACTGGGCAACCAGCCCCTAGCAGAGCCGAACAGCGCATTCCGCAACATGTATGCCGAGCACAGGCCAGCCCTGCTGCGGCTGGCCACTAAGCTGACTGCCGAGGATCGCGGCCGCGCCGAAGATCTCGTCCAGGAAACCATGCTGCGAGCCTGGACCCACCGCAATGACCTGGACATCCACCGCTCCCCCCAGGCGTGGCTGGCAACCACCACCCGCCACCTGGCCATCGACGCCCACCGGGCCCGGCGGGCCCGCGTGCACGAGGTCGAGCTGGACCACCGCCTGCCACTGATTAGCAGCCAGCGTGCTGACGCCAGCATCGACGAGACCGGTGTCCGCGCTGCCATCGCCGCCTTGCCGTGGCACCAGCGGAGAGTACTGACCGAGGTGTACTACCGCGACCGGTCGGTGGCGGAAACGGCGCGAATACTGCAGATCCCAGCCGGTACGGTGAAATCGCGCATCTTCTACGGGTTGCGGGCCCTGCGCCGCACCCTGGCCGCCCAGGATGCTGTGGCCTCGGCCAAGGGCATCGTGACGGGGTAATACCTGATCTACGGCTGCTAGTCCGCCGCACATCCGTGCAAGTCGAACGGCCACCACGCCACGGTCGGTGACCGTCCGCCGTAGCCGCCCGGAATCCTGCGCGACCAGCAGAGTGGCCTGCGTCGCCGCCACGGACATGAAGCCGTGCCGCCGCGTGCGATGACGGCCTGAACGCTGCCGCGCCGCTGTGAATAGCGGCGGCATGGCTCACGCTGCCGGGAAGCCTGTAGTTCCGGGCTCAAGCGGCAGCCGCAGTGCCCGGGCGGCGAACGAGATCGCGTGGTACCAGCCGCACAGCAGCATCACCTCCAGCGCTCGGTCCTCGCCGGTGGCTGCGGTCAGGTCGTCCCATTGCTCGTCGGCCAGGTCGGACTGTGCATGCAGCGCGTCGACGGCTTGCAGGACGGCGCGGTCTGCGGCCGTATCCCAGCACGGGTCGCCGCCGTTTCCGTGTACCAGCGAGCGGACCTGTGCATCAGTCAGGTTTGCTTTTGCGGCATAGACGCTGATGTGGATCGCCCACTCGTACTCGGCACCGCACAGGGCCGTGGTTCGGTCGATGACCAACTCGCGGTGACGCAGCGACAACGCCGACCGCCGGGACAGGTAGTAGCTGCCCCAACCGTGGACCGCCTGGGCGCGCTCTGGTCTTCGCGCGAACAGGCGGAACAGCATGATCGGCGGACCGAGCGCCTGCAGTGCCGCCGTGGTGGCCTCATCGTACGGGGGCGCCACGGGGGCGATCCGCGGCTCATGCTTCGATTTTCGAGGCATGCGCGCTACGCTAGCATGGGTGCTTCGATAAGCAAAGCGTTCCTGGTGAAGGAGAGGCTCGTGCCACCACGCAAGCCCACGCCATTGCCCGGTCGCCCCGTTCGCGGCTCGCGGACCGGCCGGCCGATCATGGCACTGCTCGACCTGCTCGGACGGCGATGGGCGCTGCGGGTGCTGTGGGAGCTGCGCGACGAGCCGCCTCCGACATTCCGCGAACTGCAGGAACGCTGCGGTGCAGTCTCGTCGAGCGTATTGGCCGATCGGCTTGGCGAGCTCGACGAGGCTGCGATCGTCACTCGCGACGACCGCGGTTACATCCTCACCGCAGCGGGCGCCGACTTGCTCGGACGCCTTCTCCCGCTTGACGACTGGGCCTCCCGCTGGGCGCCCTCGCAGACTGCGCCTGCTCGTCCAGTCCGGTGATTATCTGGCCTCGGGGCATCCCGGCCCGAACACAAGGTGACTGAGCCAGCAGATGACGGATGTATTGGCGTTTCTCTATGAGTCGTTCCCTGCGGCGAGCTTCGGCGGAAAACATCGCCGGCGTCGTCCTGCTTGCGCACCCGGCTTCCCGGTCATGGATGCAGGGCGTGACCGCCGACCTGGGCGCACCGACCACCGGGTTCGTGGATCTTCCCTCGTCCCGGCAGGGCTGCGCGGAAGTCTGGTTCTTCACCCCGCAACAAGAGATCGACGCCTGCGGGCACGTCACGGTCGCCATTGCCACCGCACTTGCAGAGACAGGCACGTGGGAACCAGGCAAAGCCGCCGTGCAGGCGGCCGGCGGCTTGCACGAGCTGCGGCTGCGCCAGGACGACCACGGAGTCATCGTCGAGATGCGCCAGCAACTGCAACACTTCGAACCTCTCGATCCCGCCCCGAACCTCGTCCCGATCCTCGGGCCTACCACAAGACCGAGCGGACGCCGGCCGGTCGCTCTGGCCGGCACGGGGCTCCGGCACATGCTCGTGCCAGTCCACGAGGTGGCGGCACTCGCCCAGCTTCCGATGATCGCTTCGGACATCGCCACAGCCAGCCACCGGTTCAAAGTCGACACGATCGGTGTCTGGGCGTTCGATCCTGGTGATCAGCCCGAGGTACGTGTCCGCATGCGGGACCTGTGCGCGGCCATCGGCGCTGTCGAGGAGCCGGCCAGCGGCACGACCTCCGGCGCCCTCGCCCTCGCCAACGTGCTCACTCCACAACGTCCGCGACTCGTGGTGACCATGGGCGTCGAAATGGGCCGTCCAAGCCTGCTATCCGTCCAGGTCGACTTCGACGGATCGCGGCCCACCGCCGTTTGCGTGCTAGGACGCTCCCGTCTCGTCCTGGCCGGACGCGTCGTCATTCCGGTGACCTTTTCTTGGGTGACGAATCCCTGGTCGTGACCGGAAGCGTCGATGTAGTACCCGCCGGCGGTGCAGGTGCCAGCCGGGGCGCAGGACACCGAGAAGTAGTCAGAGATGTCGACGCCGTCGGTGCACTTGTTCAGGGCTCTGAAGCCGGGCACCGAGATCGCCGTGCCCCAGCGGCCGTTCCGCTCGCTGGCCACGAATGCCCCCTGGTTGCCGCCATGGAAGGTGTAGTACCCGCCGGTGGCGCAGTTGCCCGCCGAGCCGCACGACACCGAGCCGACCTCGGCCTCCCGGCCCGTGTTCAGGGCCTCCAGGCCGGGCACCTCGATCGCCTTGCCCCACGAGCCGATCGCCCCGCCCTGCGAGTCGGCCGGCCGCACTGCCGCCGGATGCCCGCAGCCCGCGACGGCGCCGGTCAGAGCCAGGCCAGCACATCAGTTCATGATCTTGCTCATGCGCTACGTCCATCCCAGCCCACGCCCGCCGCCATCAGCCCGGCGCCGCCGCAAAAACGGCCGTCCACGCCGCCGGGACCAGGGCGTCAGTCCTGCGCCCGCCATGGCAGCGCAGCAGCGCAGCAGCACCATTCCGCAAAGCGGACCGCGGCCACGCGGCAAGCGCATCGCCGAGCGGGCGTCACGCGCCCGCTCCAGCCTCAGAGCCGGCACGCGCCGCGCGCTGCGGCCCCTGGGCTATTGGCCTACCCGCCGTTGGCTTGCGCTGCCCGGCTGTCCCGTCAAGTCTCAGGGCGCGCTGCGCATCGGCCGCGCGCAGGAGAAAGCCGTTACCGTCCAGTGGCCAAATCAATCGTTTTATATAGATAGATGGCGGGTAGATGCGCTGCGTGCCTGCCCGCGCGCTATTTCATACCGCGCCGCGCTGTGTGGAGATCAGGGAACTGCCCACACCGCGGCCTGCGGTCGGCGAGGTCCTCGTCCGCACCTTGTGCTCTGGCATCAGCAGTGGCACCGAACGGCTGGTGTACCGCGGCGAGATCCCTGCCGAGCTGGCGCTGGACGACACGATCGACGCGCTTGGCGGTACCTTC
>Ga0137378_10005500_pt1 | contig 10977 bp, 10 predicted proteins | sample SagtaG_21_FD_104813 | JGI IMG/M metagenome (GOLD analysis project Ga0137378, IMG submission 104813) | Vadose zone soil microbial communities from Sagehorn Ranch, Mendocino, California, USA - Sage2_L_60_16 metaG | ecosystem: Environmental > Terrestrial > Soil > Vadose zone | place: USA... | reverse complement strand
TATCAATCGGATCAGGCATGGTGCGGGACCTTTCACAGCGACGAAGGCTACGAGCAAATGAATGTCAGCTACGATCAGGCACGCAGCGGGCGGCTACCGAACAAAACACCATGCGAAGTTTATTGCCATACATTGACCGACGACAGCATTCTTGCGCCCGAGCTGCGTGAAAAAGGTTTCCATACGATGACGTTGTTCGGGTTGGATGCGCCATGGAACTTGTTCGTGCGCGATAACAGGACCATGCGAAAGCATGCGGAGAAAAAATTCGTCGAGAGCATTAATCAGTGGCTGGACGAGCCTCTGGAGGATTGCCTGGCTGTGGCGCGTGACGGCAGCCTCTGCATCGAAAGCAAAAGCCCCGTTGATATCGAAGACGCGCTCGGGATGTTCCAGGGTAACATTTTTCAGAACGCGCCGACGTTTCCTTTTGCTCAACGCAAAGAACAGGTCGGGACCTGGGGCGTCGAAACCGATTACGAGAATGTGTACTTTTGCGGGTCTAGCGCGCTTCGTGGCGGGGCTGTGAGCGGGATTCCAGGCCACAATGCCGCGATGAAGGTGCTGGACACAGCGAAGAAAACGTAGACCGTTCAACTCCGAAAGGATTCGCGAGCAGCAGCCCAGTGTTTTTAGATATGCCTGACGCCAATCCCAATGATGTCGCCTCCATCGACGCCATTATCGCCGCCACTTACGACGGGATTTCGGGCGCGGCCGGCGAGCAGCGTGATTGGGATCGAGAACGATCGTTGTTTTACCCGGGTGCGCGCCTGATTCCGACTGCTAAGCCTGGCGCGAACGACGGTCTCTCGCCGCAAATGTTAGACGTAGATGGTTTCATCGCCCGCGTGGAACCGTATTTTGCCGAGAACGGATTTTTCGAAAAAGAAATTGCCCGGCGCACCGAACAATTCGGACACATCGCTCACGTGTGGAGCACATATGAATCGCGTCATAACGCGGACGACCCCGAACCATTCATGCGTGGAATCAACACCATACAGTTGTTTTACGATGGCAATCGCTGGTGGATCGTAAATATCTATTGGCAGCAGGAGAGCGCAGAGGATCCAATTCCTGTAAAGTATTTGTAGCGAGTCCGCGCCGGCCCTAGCGCCGTACGGCAAACGCACCCACTTCTCTCGCGAACTTGTCGAGAGCTACGCCTGCAGGCTCAGGCGCATACCGTAGCGCTATGTACGTATTCGAGATTTCTCGAATGCGCTCCGATTCGCTAGGCAGCAAAAGCGCGGCGCGGCTTGAGAAATCTGATGGACCTTCCCATGGATCGCGCCGAACACCCAGACGGGCCGCTTTTCGGCAAAAACGCTCATACAACGCTTTGACCCGGTCCGCGCGTGAACGCGTGCGCAATTGCATCCAGGCGAAATAGATTACGAGCAGTGCGATTGCGACAATCAGGATTTCGATGATGAGCACGAACGGGCCGCGGTTCGCGAGTCCGATGGAATTCAGCATTACATCCTGTACATCAGCGTCGTAGGCGAGAATCCGGGTGTCCCACTCGTAACTGAGTGTTTCCCAGGCAAGACGAATGTCAGTGAACAGCGCTGACCGGGCTAATCGGATCACGAATCCGCTTCGGCGAACTTCTATTTGGCCCGAGGCCATGCCTCTTTCCAAAAATGAGTTCAGATCGAGACTCGCTCGTCCGGGTGCAACTGCGCTAGTTGGATCCACTCGCGTCCACCCGGTCTCTGGAAGCCACACTTCGCACCACGCATGCGCGTCTGCTTGTCGCACGAGAAAGAAATGGCCCAGATCGTTATACTCGCCGCCCAAATATCCGACAACCACCCGGGCAGGAATTCCTGCAAGGCGCATCAAAGTAGCAAAGCTGGCGGCGTAGTGTTCGCAAAAGCCAACCCGTCGATGAAAGAGAAATTGTTCCAGACCGTTCCTTCCGTACTCGCCAGGCGACAACGAATAGCTAAAACCTTGCGTCCCGAAAAACTGCAGCGCTGTATTCACTACCCCGCGTGGATTGGAGTTCTGCGTTATCCAGGATTGTGCCAACTCACGTACAGCCGGACCAATCGATGGCGGGACATCGAGTGCTTCCCGCCGTTCGGCGGGCGTCAATTCTTTTCCAGCCATCCCGACAGACGAAACGACTTCATATCGGCGCGCCTTTCGAATTGTCTGAATGCTCCAGAGGTAATGGCCACGCGCAAGGATCGCGCCGGGCGGAACTTCAAAGGGCCGATCGAGCGCAAACATCCAGCGTGCGCCGTGCGGGGCCAGCGTAATTCGCTGGCGAATTGTATTTCCCCTGGGAATTTGCCTGACTGAAGGAGAAATTAAGACCGGGACGTACGGCGCGCGCCATTCCATGCCGTCGCAATGCCACATGACTGCGCCACGCCAATACATCGAACCAGGCGGCGCTGCGGTGCTGCCTGGAAATTCCGCGCGAAAGGCAATATCCGAAGAAGTTGCAAGCGCTGCGATGCTGCCCGGAGAAAGATGGTCGGAGAAGCCGGTGCTTAACGAACCGACGGCACGAAAATCAAACCGCAGACCAGTATTTATCCGGGGAAACAAGATGAAAAAGAGGACGATTAGCGGGACCGCTTGAAGAAGAAGTTTGACCGTCGTGCCCACAGGTGGCCAGAAAGCGCCGGGTGAAGATCCGCGATAAAATTGGATCAACGCCACAAGCAACAACGCGAATGCGGTCAGGATGGAAAGCGCAATCACTAGGTCCTGCGAAAGAAAAAAACCACAAAGACAAAGCACCCATCCCATTAAAACCATCACTTGGAACTCGCGGGCCGTGTGCGCTTCCAGGATCTTGAGCGACATGAGCACGACGAGAAGCGATATGGGCGGTTCAACGCCTTTCATGGATCCATAACTGACGAAGATCGCGAGGAGCGCCGCGGCCGCGAGCAGCAGCTTCAAGGTTGCTAAGCGAAGGCGGTAACCCCTTGGCTCCATCCAGAATTTCATTGCGAGCGCGAGCAGGAAAACACACGGAACCCAGCTCACCAGAGAACCGAGCATGGGAGGCAGCGTGAAGAGCAATGCGGCAGCCAGCCAGAGCAACGGTCGCCGTGGAATGCTCCTATCCCTTTTATTCTCACTCATGCTCATGCTCCTGAGTCCAGGTCCCCGTTAGAGTCGGCCCTCCGCGCTCACTGGGCTCGAACAAACTGAGTGCCCGCAGGCACTGATGAAAATGCGCTTGTCCAACGGCCGGCAGAATTTCGGTGCCCGGAAGACGGAGAGCATAAGGACGCCGCGCGCGTTCTGCTTCAATCACCCAAAGGGCAAGTTGCGAGAGCTTTTCCTCCACATCAGCGGAGCGAAGAGCAGAAAAATCGAGATAGACGACGCCTTCCGCCTCAGCCGTGAATTGTTTCGTCACCAGCGGCTGCCCGCGAGCGACCGCTCTCCAATCGATATGACGCTGAGATTCGCCGTGAACGTACGCGCGTGTACCCGCGAAATCATCGCCTTCACCTAACTCCGTTAGCGGTCGTCCGGCGTGCGACCGTACGAAGCTTGATGGAAGCCGTACCTCGCCCGCCGGCTTGGGATAGACAATGTAGGTTTGAGAAAAGGAGAAATTTTGCAAGAAACGAATGAAACCGAGCGGGTAAGCACTCGTTAGGCGTAATGTTCCTACCTTATGTTGGCCACGCTGCCACGCAGGAAAACGCAACGTTATACGGGCCGCCTTGTGGGCTGGAATATGATCGATGCGTCGGCGCTCTCTGTCCGAGTCCGGCAGGGCCAACTCAATTCCATGGCGGGTTGCGCGGGAGTCGTTCATGATCTCGAGCGGCAGAGAAACCTCTTGCCCGACGAACGCGGGCTGCACGGATTCGAGTGTTACCGTTACACCTGCGAGATTGATCAGAGTGTGCGGAATCGAAACCAGAAAAACCGCCGTTAAGGCGAAAAAGAGCAGGTAAACCGCGGTGTTATTCTGGCTCGACGCCGCATACCACATCGCACCCAGCACGAAAAGCAGTCCGGCAAAAGCTGCAGTCGGATAAATAAGCGGAAGCTTTTTTGCTTTCACGGGACCGGCACGCTGTGAAGCAGATTATCAGCAAGCGTGCGCCCGCTCTGGCCGGGTTGTTCGATATCGTGTCCCAGGCGATGTCCCATGACCGCGATCCCCACAGCTTGAATGTCCTCGGGAAGAACCATGTCGCGTCCGTGCATCAGTGCCCACGCCTGGGAAGCGTGCATTAGCGCCAGGCCTGCGCGCGGTGACAATCCGGTGCTGTGACGTTGCCGCGATGCGTCGAGCAGATCCTGCAGGTAATCGAGCAGGGCAGGGGACGCGTGCACCTTTCGCACATTATCCTGAATCTCGACCAACGTTCGCGGGTTCATTACCGGCTTCAATTCCTTGAGCATGTCGCGGCGATCCATGCCCAGAAGCATTGCGCGTTCGCTGGCCCGATCCGGCACGCCCAGTTCGATCCGCATCAAGAACCGATCGAGCTGCGATTCGGGCAACGGAAAGGTGCCGACCGCATGTTGCGGATTCTGCGTCGCGATCACAAAGAACGGCTCGGGCAACTCGTAGGTCACGCCGTCGATGGAAATGCGGTGTTCTTCCATTGCTTCCAGCAGCGCGCTTTGTGTTTTTGCCGTGGCGCGATTAACCTCGTCGATCAGCACCATCTGCGAGAAAAGCGGACCGCGATGAAACACGAAGCGTTGCTCGCTCCGATCGAAGATTGAATTGCCGAGAATATCCGCCGGCAACAGGTCACTGGTAAATTGGATGCGCTGAAATGCGAGAGCCAGCGAGCGGGCCAACGCCTGGGAGAGTGTTGTCTTGCCAACACCCGGGATGTCTTCGATCAAAAGGTGACCGCGCCCGAGCAAACAAGCGACAGCGAGTTTAACCGCCTGGTTCTTGCCTACAATAACTTCACAAATCTGCTTTGTGAACGCCTCAACGTGGTCGGTCACCCTGGAATCATCTGCGGGAACGCCGCGATTCGCAAACAAGATATGCAAGCTATAACCGGGGTGACCCCGGCGGCTGCCTCAGGGTCGTGCCCCGCTGGATGTTGCTTTCGCCGCTGAAGGAGGGGAGGGATGGGCGTCGCGATAACACTTTGTAACAAAACCGAGCACTAACGCCGCGAGAACAAACGCGACCACTCGTTTTTCCCTAGAAGTGAGACGGAATCTCTGTCTTGCTTGATCAAGTTTGGAGCGCCAGCGTTTCTTCAACCTTGTTCTTTCTGTTGCGACCGCACTATTTCATTGGCGTACAAGCGATGCACTCAACAGCAGTGGCATTGTCCGGACACTGATGATTTGAAAAGTGGTGAGTTCATTTCGTTTTTTGTAATGAGTGGCAAAACGCGGCTTGCCACTGTGCAGCGTTTTAACGCATTATTCTCTCTATGGAGCAAGAAATCGATTGCAAGATGCTATCTGATTCTCGTTAGGTCTTACAAATCTCTCTTAGATATTTTGAGATACGCCAGCTACAGTGATCATCGGCAAAATTACGTTTGAATTTCCCATTCGCGCCCGCGCGAGCTTGCTGGTCGGTGTTGCTCTCCTAATCGCAGCGTGCTCGCGGCCTGGTTCCACGGCCGGCTCGTCGGCACTTAAGCCCATCGACAAGGCTGCGCTAGAGACCATGGTAGACACGACCGCGAAGGAGCTCCTGATCCCCGGCGCCGTGGTTCTCTTGCGCACACCCCAGGGCGACTTCACGATTACCTACGGCACCACGTTACTAGGCGCGGCAAGCCCACCCCGCGCCGACACCTACTTCAGGATCGCCTCCAATACCAAGACGATGACGGCCGCGGTGATCATGCAACTGGCCCAGGAGAGCAAACTCAGTCTCGACGATCCAGTCTCGAAGTACGTCACCGGAGTGCCCAACGGCGACAACATCACCATCGCCGAGCTTCTGGAAATGCGTAGCGGCCTCTACAATTATACCAATGACCCCGTAATCTCGGCGACCATAGACACAGACCCAGCCAAGGTTTGGACTCCCGCCGAGTTACTGGCAATTGCATTCGCGCACCACCCAATTTCCCGCCGGGTGCAAAGTACGAGTACGTCAACACCAACTATGCGCTTCTCGGTGTCGTCGCTGAAAAAGTCGACGGCAAGCCGCTGGCGCAGACGATGCAGGATCGATTGTTCGGCCCGCTGGGATTGCAACACACCCTGCTTCCCGCCAGCACCGTGAACACCATCCCCGAACTCTACTCGCACGGCTATCTGTATGGCAGTTCCTCGGTCGCATTGGTGGGCGAACCGCCTTACACCCCCGAGGTTCAGGCTGCAGCACGAGCTGGCACCCTCCTGCCCAAGGACTATACCGAAGTGAACCATTCCTTCGCCGCGGCCGCCGGCGGTGTCATTTCCACTGCCGACGATGTCGCCACCTGGGTCAAGGCACTAGTTGCGGGCCGCGTGCTCGACCCCGCCTACCAGCGCCGCTGGCTCGACAGCTTGCAACCCGAGGACCCGAGCAAGCCCGAAGGCCAAAAGTACGGGTACGGCATCGCCCAAGTTAGCTGGGGACCGAACACGATTTATTTTCACGGCGGCGAGACCGCTGGTTATAACTCGAAAATCAGCTACGACCCGGCCAACGACATGACGCTCATCGTGTGGACCAATCTGCCTGTATCACTCGACGACCAGCAGACCGCCAATACTCTTTGGGTGAAGGTGCTCGATCACATCTACAAAGTGTCACCGCTGGCGCCCTCTTCATCGCCGAAAAATTGAGTAAAGCCAGTTGGAATTGGGCTGCGTTGCAACGAGCGCGCACAGATATAAAGAATCCGATCGAAAAGATAGAGGCTAAGGCTGGGCCAAGCCGATTTGACTCCTGCGACCCTACGGTATCTTCTCCGCTTAAATCAGCACATCCTAAATATCCCGCATATTATGAACCAATCCTTACGTCTTCCTTCGCTTCTCCTGTTGTTCCCACTTCCCTTCGTGGCGCAACCGCTCCTACCCGCCAATCTGCGGGCGGCGGAGGAGAAAAAAATAGAGTTCCCCGCTGTCAGCCAGCACTCGGTGGTAAAACAGCGTGTCGGGCTGACCGATGTCGAGGTGGATTATTCGCGCCCAAACAAGAACGACCGCGAGATTTTCGGTGGCCTGGTGCCTTACGGTAAGCTCTGGCGCACGGGCGCCAACGCGGTCACAAAAATTAAGTTTAGCAACGCGGTAACGCTGGGCGGCAAGGAGATCCCGGCCGGTGAGTACGCACTCTTCACGATTCCGACAGCGAACGAGTGGACCATCATCGTTTCGAAGGATGCGAAGGCGCAGAGCACGGCCGATTATAAGCAGGAGAGCGATGCCGCCCGTCTCACGGCAAAGCCGGAACCCCTTCCGGTCACAATCGAGACGTTCACCATAGGGCTAGCTGATGTAAAAGGCGCTTCCGCAACGCTTAATTTCCTTTGGGATAAAACGCGCGTGCCGGTGAAGTTGACCACAGATGATGTCGAGCAGGTAAGCAAGCAACTCGATGCAGTTGCTAGCGCAGCAACTCCGCTCGACCCGCGCACCGCCTATCAGGCCGCCGCCTTTTACTACGACAACGACAAGGACATGAACCAGGCGGCGAAATGGATCGACCAGGCGCTGGAGAAGAACCCGGATGCCTACTTCATGCACTACAAGAAGGCGCAGATTCAGGCGAAGCTTGGCAACAAGAAAGAAGCCACTGCCTCGGCGCAAAAGACCATCGATATCCTGAGGAAAAACAAATCGCCGGACGAGTCCGCTATTAAGAACGCGCAGCAGATCATCGACGGCTCGAAGTGAGGATCATCTGCCACCTAAGCGACCGAAAAACCGTGATGCGACTGGCACCTAACCAGGCGACTCAGCTATGCATATCGAGCGAAGACATAACGTCGGCAAACAAGAAGCAATCCACAAGATCGACTCCTTTCTTGACGATTTAATGCGCCGCCAGTTTCCGGGCGATGTTGCGATTAAAGAAGCCTCCAAGAGTTGGTCTGATGACGTCATGCGCTTCTCTTTCAAAGCCAAGAAGAGTTTCTTCGGAGCCACAATTTCCGGCGTCATCCGCGTAAATGACAACTCCGTTGTTATGGACTCCGACTTGCCGGGGTTGGTTACTACGTTTGTTTCCGAAGACCAAATCCGGAACGTGATCAACGAACAGCTGGACGGCTTATTTTCGGCTTAAGCCCCTTGAGACTGTATGTTTTGCGCGACGTTGCCGAGCGCTACGCACTCGTGCGCAGAGTGATCTAACCGCCGCCTAACCAATTTGATGAAGCCAACAGCCCCATCTCAAGACCACGAATTGTCTTCTTTTCTGAATCCAATGACAACTGAATCGCATCATAAATGCTAAATGTCTGCACGAAGCCTTCCTGCAGTAGAACCAGCAAAGGGTTGGCAACCTTGGGGCGCTCTGGTACCTTTTCTCGGGATCGCCTTTGTGGCGTCGACTGTAATTAGCCTAACGACGGTTCTCCAGTATCCGGGCCTGGTCGATGACAAGGAGAATCCCATTGGGTTGATCGGATTCATCTGCTTTCTGCTATTTCCCTTTGTAGCGCTCGGCATTGTGGTTCTGGGCTGGGTTTGCCTCGTGGAACGGCGCCCGCTGGCGGCGATCGGATTGGGAGGTACACATCGCATCCGAACATTTCTGTCCGGCCACCTCGCAGGCGTGGCGATGGTGATGGCGATCGTCGCAGGAATCTGGATTGCAGGCGGTTTTCACGTGGTCGCTTTCGGGCGTGCTTTTCACTCATTCGTCTCGCTAGGAAGTATCGCCATCCTTCTGATTTGTTTCGCGCTGCAGTCCAGCGTGGAGGACCTTCTCTTCCGTGGTTGGATGCTTTCCGCCATCACCGCCAAGTTCGGTTTCGTCTTAGCAGTCGTGCTCTCGTAGTTGGTCTTCGAACTTCTACACTTCGATTCCCGTGCGAATTGGATCTTTGTGACGAACGTGTTTCTCTTTGCAGTGTTCGCCTGTTGCTGGGTCATCCGCACCGGCAATGTCTGGGGTGTCATGGGTTGGCACAGCGGATGGAATTGGCTGCTGGCTGTTAGGTTCGAACTGCGCGTGACAGCACTAGACACCCACCTGCCGGCTCTCTTTGTGAAACTTACCCCTGTTGGGCTCGATTATCTGACCGGTGGAATCCAAGGTCCCGAAGGCAGCATCGTCTGCACCTTGGCCCTTACTTGTGGAATCGCCTATCACCTTTTGCGTGCAAGACGAAAGCGCCGTCATTTCCCAAGCGGCGTCGAGACTTCAGTGCCGGGCGGAGGTGTAAATTCGCTTCGCTGTAGCCGTGGACCTGGTTCGACAACGCCGTGCACTTCTCTTTCAAGCCTAACAAGGGTTTCGTTGACACGACGATTTCCGGCGTGATCAACGAACAGTTGGACAGCTTATTCCTGCCTACGTAAACCTATAGCCCTCGTCTGCCTTGAATCAGGTTAATGATCAGGATGACGACGGCAATTACGAGGAGAAGATGGATCAAACCGCCGCCAATGTGACCGATGAAGCCAAGAAGCCAGAGGATGACCAGGATGACAATTATAGTCCAGAGCATGGGTATTCCTTTTGATCGAGTTAAACTTTCGTCCGCCTATTTATCCAAAGATTTATCCAGTCGCCAAGCTTTTTCAGAACATTAGAGCTCTCCTCGCCCCGATAAAAAAAGCATAAAAAAGCGACCAAAGGCCTCGACATTTTCGTCTTGATTATTTGGGGGCAGTTCCAAACTCCCGTCACTAAAATTCAACTCTTCATTGGAAAATATATGAAAACTTCTTTCTGGTTCAGTCGAAATGCCGTCCTCTCACATCTGCGTATTGCAGTTACAGTCGTACTAATCTTCGCCGCGGCGACAATGGCTCTCTTCGCGGCGTTCGCGCCGACGGCCAGCCGTGCAGACGCGCAGGCATTACCCAAACCGATGCCCCACCCGCCGATCCCGCCGAAAAAGGGCGCCGGCGCCGCACCTGTTGCCCTCGCCGCAACTCCCGCTCTCGCTCCCAACTCGCCATGGCAATTACTGACAAACCAACCTCCGGTTCTTGACTATACTGATTGCGGCCCTGGCAACCCGATTTTACTCACCGACGGCACTGTTATGCTGCAAGATGACGGCTGCCAGGATTGGTGGAAACTGACCCCCGATGCGTTCGGCAGCTACGTGAATGGGACGTGGACCCAGTTGGCCTCAACACCAGCGGGATACAGCCCGCTTTATCACTCGTCAGCCGTACTCCCTGACGGCCGGGTCATCATCGAGGGTGGGGAATACAACTTCCTGCAACCTGTCTGGAGCAATTTGGGCGCGATCTATGACCCCCTAGCTGATACTTGGACGATGGTAAATCCTCCAGCGGGTTGGTCCACGATTGGTGATGCCCAAGCCGTCGTTCGCGCCGACGGTACGTTCATGCAGGCCAATTGCTGCACGACTGAAGCAGCCCTGCTGAACCCGACGACCTTGACGTGGACACCGACGGGCGCAGGGAAGTTCACTGTTAATGATGAGGAAGGGTGGACACTGTTGCCCAACAGACAGGTGCTGACGGTGGATTGCTACGTCTTTTCGTACGACGCTAGAGGCATGAACTCCGAAATCTACGACCCCGCGACGGGCGCGTGGTCTAGCGCTGGCAGTACGATTGTGCAGCTCTGGGACTCTGCCGCAATGTGTGGCGGCAGGAACCACGCTTCGTACGAAATCGGACCCGCAGTCCTGCGGCCCGATGGGACCGTGTTCTACACTGGAGCGAACCGTTGCGGTGCGGGTCACAACGCAATCTACAACTCGAATACCGGTGTCTGGACACCGGGTCCGGATTTCCCGGACTCACTGGACATCGCCGATGGTCCCGCCGCGCTGGAGCCTAACGGAAAGGTTCTGATGATGGCTAGCCCAGGAATCTTTAGGACCGGATCGAGGTTCTTCGAGT
>Ga0137378_10005499_pt1 | contig 10981 bp, 7 predicted proteins | sample SagtaG_21_FD_104813 | JGI IMG/M metagenome (GOLD analysis project Ga0137378, IMG submission 104813) | Vadose zone soil microbial communities from Sagehorn Ranch, Mendocino, California, USA - Sage2_L_60_16 metaG | ecosystem: Environmental > Terrestrial > Soil > Vadose zone | place: USA... | reverse complement strand
GCGCATACTGCACGAAGATCGACATGACGTGCTTGCCGGGAGGTGCCATGCCGGGATCGATCATCGAGGGAAACACGATGTCCATGTACGGCCGGCGCGAGAACTCGCCGTATTTGGCATCGTCGTACGCGCGCTCGACGTAGTCGAGGCTGGGGCTGATCGAGAATGCGCCGCGATGCTGCCGCCCGATGCCCGGCATGCAGCTGAAGCTCGGCAGCGAATCGAGCGCCAGGTTCACCTTGCCCGACGAGCCGCGGAACTTGAAGCGCTTGATGTCCTGGACGAACTCCGCGGGCAGCTGATCGGACTCGAGTAACTGGAGGAACGTCCGGCGCGGATCGAGACTCGACACGACGATTCCGGCAGGCAACTCGTCACCGTTTTCCAGCACGACGCCAGTGGCCCGGCCGTTACGCACGAGGACCCTCGAAACACCGGCATCGCACCTGATCTCAGCCCCGAACGAGCGGGCGGCGGACGCGATGGCTTCGCTCACCGCGCCCGTGCCCCCTTTCGCGAATCCCCAGGCCCGAAACACGCCGTCCAGCTCTCCCATGTAATGATGCAGGAGCACGTACGCCGTCCCCGGCGACCGCGGCCCCAGGAATGTGCCGATGATCCCGCTTGCGGACTTCGTCGCCTTGAGCACGTCCGTCTCGAACCACTCATCCAGGAAGTCCGCCGAGCTCATCGTCATCAGCTTGACGAGCGCGTGCAGCCGCTCGCCGCCGAGGCCCCGGAAATGCTTGCCGAGCTTGAGCAGGCCGGCCAGATCACCGGGCGCAAACGAGGTCGGATCGGGCGGCACCATGCCGAGGATCGGCTTGACCGCCTGCGCCATAAAGTGCATCAACCGGCCGTACTCGTCGTACGCTTCCGCGTCGCGGGGCGAGTGGCGATACAGCTCGCGCCGGGTCTCGTCGTGATCGCCCCAGGCGGCGAGGTAGTCGCCGTTCTCCATCGGCGTGACGGTGCTCTCGAGCGGCAGGATGTGCAGCCCGTGCTTCGGGAGATCGAGATCGCGAATGATCTCGGGCCGGAGCAGGGAGACGACGTAGGAGAACGTCGTGAACTTGAAACCGGGGAAGATTTCCTCGGTGACCGCGGCGCCGCCGACGCGCGGCCGGCGCTCGAGGACGAGCACCGACTTCTTGGCGCGCGCGAGATATGCCGCGGTCACGAGACCGTTGTGGCCGCCGCCGATGACGATCGCGTCGTAGCGTTTCATGCCCGCTTCCGCTCGGGGTTGAAGAACGGCAGCGGCGTGACGAGGGCCTTCGCCTGCTTACGGTGATGCTCCACGGTGATCTCCATGCGGACTTCCATTCCGGGAGCATGTTCGGAGCCGAGATGCGCCAACGCCATGTAGCGCTTGAGCAGCGGCGACCAGCCGCCGCTCGTCGCATAGCCCAGCTGCGTGTGGCCGCCGCGTTCGTAGATCGGCACGCTGGTGCGCCACGCCTGGCTCGGCAGCCGCGGCGGCAACCCCACGTCGGCGTACAGCTGCTCGAGAGAATCCCAGTCGACCGTGAGGCCCGTGAACTGCCAGGACGGACCGCGCTTTCGCTCGGCGTCGAGCGCGGCCTGGCCGTTGTAGCGCTCCTTGTCGGTCGCGACGGTCCAGCCGAGCCCGAGCTCGAGCGGCGACGATTTCTGCGATTCGATCAACGCGTGCCGCGAGGAGAAGTAGTCCACTTCGATGAGCAGCAGGCCCGCCTCGATGCGCGCGACGTCGAGGGCCAGCATTCCGGCCGGTGTAAGGCCATACGGCGTGCCGGTTTCGATCAGGGCATCCCAGAGCGGGACGGCCTGCGACGCATCAACCCAGACCTCGAACCCCAAATCCCCCGTATAGCCGGTACGCGAGATGGTGACGGGGATGTTGCGGATCTTTGCGCTGGTCAGCCGGAAGTATTTGAGCGCGGACAGGTCGCGCTCCGCGGCGATCTGGAGGATCGCGCGCGAGCTGGGACCCTGGAGCGACAGCGCCGCCGTCGTTTCGGAGACGTCGGCGATTGAGACGTCGAGACCGGACGCGTTGAGATGCAGCCAGCGCAGCGTTGGGTCGGCGGACGTCATACGGAACGTCTGTTCGCCGAGGACCGAGATCGTGCCGTCGTCGATCTGCTTGCCTTCGTGGTCGCACCACGGCGTGTACAGCACCTGTCCGACCTTCGCCTTGCCGACGTTGCGCGTGACGACGTGGTCGAGCAGCCGCGCCGCATCCTTGCCGGTGACCATGTACTTGTAGAGCGGCGACACGTCGAACAGCGCCGCGGAATTCCGGATCGCGTGGTACTCGCGGTCGTGCGACAGCTCGTACGCGCTGGCAACTACGTAGCCGGCCCAGCGCCGCCAGGCCTGACCTTCCGACAATGGACCCGTGCGGGGATGAAACGGCGTGGTCCGCAGGCTCACGTCGCGGCCGGCGTTTCTGCGGGGGCGAAAACGACGAACAGTCGGGGGAGCTCAAAATTGTCCATTATCGGGCGCGAAATCTAACTTTGCTGAGATGCGAGTGCACCTCGTCGAGATCCACGACTTGCCGTCCTGCCCGCGGTCGTTGCGCGACGCGCTGACCGATTTCCTGGCGTTTACCGAGAATCTCGCCGGCGCCTATGATCCGGTGGCTCCGTTGCTGCGCCGCGCGCTCGAGCAGACGCAGGCGCGCCGGATCGTCGACCTCTGCTCCGGCGCCGGAGGGCCGTGGCGGCGGCTCGCCTCGCGGGTAGGTGTGCCAGTGCTTCTCACCGACCTGTATCCGCACCATGAGAGCGTAATTCGTGTAGATGCGCGGGCGGTGCCCGCGGGGCTCGACGGCTTCCGCACGATCTTCACGGCCTTCCACCATTTTCGACCGGCCGAGGCCCGGGCCATCCTCTCGGACGCCGTAGGGCGAGGGCAGGGCATCGGCGTGTTCGAAATCGCCCGGCGGGCGCCGCTCGAGATCGCCGTCGTCGCCCTCACGTGGTTGGGGACGATCGTGTCCGCCCCGTTCGTGCGCCCGTGGCGGTGGTCCCGATTGGCGTGGACCTATCTGCCGCCCGTGCTCCCGATCGTCGGGACGTTCGACGGGATCGTCTCCTGCCTGCGGACCTATTCGACACCGGAGCTCGAGGAGCTTGTCCGGGGACTCGACAGCTATGACTGGGAGATCGGGGACTTTCGAGGCGGCTGGTCGCCGCTGCGGGGGAGTTACCTGATCGGTGTTCCGAGGCTTTCTTAGAGTTATCCTTCAATCCGCCGTCCGCGGAGGCCCTATGCGTTCCGTGATTGTGGCCGCGCTCCTCGTTGTTCCGTCCGTTGCCGCGACTCAAGAAACCGCATCCGACACGCTCCTCACCGTCAACCACTATCTCGACTGGGAACAGGTCGCCGATCCGCAGGTTTCGCCCGACGGCTCCCAGATCCTGTACACGCGCCGCTGGGTGAACAAGATCGAAGACCGCTGGGATGCCGGGCTGTGGATCATGAACGCCGACGGCTCGCGCAACCGCTTCCTGGTGAAGGGCTCAAACGCGCGCTGGTCGCCTGACGGCACGCGCATCGCCTACTTCGCCGACGGCGAGCCGAAGGGCACGCAGGTGTTCGTGCGCTGGATGGACGCCGAAGGTGCCACGTCGCAGATCACGCACGTCAGCGAAACGCCCGCGAACCTGAGCTGGTCTCCCGATGGACGCTCGCTGGCGTTCACGATGCTGCTGAAGAGCGAGACGCCGTGGAAGATCAGCATGCCGGCCGCGCCCGAGGGCGCGAAGTGGACGCCCGCGCCGCGCATCGTGGACCGGCTCCACTATCGCCGCGATCGCACCGGCTACGTCGAGCAGGGCACGATCCAGATTTTCCTCGTGCCGGCAGAGGGTGGCACACCCCGGCAGCTCACCAAGGGCGACTTCGGCGCCAGCGAGTTGGGCGGCCTCGGCACGCCGAGTTACGACTGGACGCCCGATGGTCGCACGATCGTCTTCGATGGGCTCCGCGAAGCCGATGCCGACTATCGCTATCGCGAATCGTACCTCTACACAGTCGATGTGCAGAGCGGTGCGGTGCGACAGCTCGTCTCGAAGAAGGGTGGTTGGACCGGACCCGTGGTGTCGCCCGATGGACGCACCGTGGCGTTCACCGGTCACGAATACGGCACGTTCTCCTACCGTGCCGACGAAGTGTGGACGGTCGGGATCGACGGCAGCGGGCTGCGCGCGCTGACGACGTACGATCGTGATCCCGGCGCCGTCCGCTGGAGCCCCGACGGCAGCGGCGTGTTCTTCGCGCTGGCCGAGCAAGGGACCAGCAACGTCTACTTCGCAGGACTGCGGGGTGGTACTCGCAAGGTGACCGAGGGCAATCAGATGTTGTCGCTCACGTCCGTGTCGCGGGATTTCAATGCGGTCGGCATCCGTTCCGACCCCGATGATCCGGCCGACGTCGTGCGATTCAGCCTGCGGCGCGCTCAGCCAGTCGCCCGTCTCACGAACGTGAACGCCGATGTGCTGCAGGGCATCAAGCTCGGCGCCGAGGAGGAAGTGTGGTACACCTCGACCGGCGGCGCACGCGTCGAGGGCTGGATCATCAAGCCGCCCGGATTCGATCGCGGCAAGAAGTATCCGCTGATCATGGAGATCCACGGCGGGCCGCACGGGATGTACAACGGCGCGTTCAGCTATCAGCTGCAGAACTTCGCCGCCAACGGCTTCGTCGTCCTCATCACCAATCCGCGCGGCAGCACGGGCTACGGCAGCGCATTCGGTAACGCGATCGAGCGCGCCTATCCGAGCGTCGACTACGACGACTTGATGGCCGGCGTCGATACCGTCGTGGCCCGCGGCTACATCGATCCGCAGCGCATGTATGTGGGCGGGTGCTCCGGCGGCGGCGTGCTGTCGAGCTGGGTGATTGGCCACACGACGCGGTTCGCGGCGGCGGCCGTGCGCTGTCCCGTCATCGACTGGATGAGCATGGCGGGCCAGACCGACGTCCCGCTGTTCACCTACGGCTTCTTCGACGCGCCGTTCTGGGAAAAGCCGGAGCAGTGGATCAAGCAGTCGTCACTTGCGTATGTCGGCAACGTGAAGACGCCGACACTCCTGATGACCGGCGAGCTCGATCTGCGGACGCCCATCCCGCAGACCGAGGAGTACTACTCCGCGCTGAAGATGCTGAAGGTGCCGGTGGTGATGCTGCGCTTCAACGGCGAGTACCACGGCACCAGCTCCAAGCCGTCGAATTTCCTCCGGACCCAGCTCTACATGATGAGCTGGTATCAACAGCACCGGCTCGGGAGTGAGGCGGCCGCGAGCGGGTCAGGCGACGCGCATCAGCGCTAAGGCCGCCGCAGCGTCTGGTCGAAAATCTTTTGCGCACGAGGGTCGTCGCTCTCCGCCAGGCGGCGGAGGGCGGCGGCCCGAACGTCCCGGTTCGGATGTGAGCGAGCCGCGTCGATGAGCGCCGGGATCCCCGCGCCGTCGTCCATCTCCTCGAGCGCCTCGAGCACGGCGTTGTAGACGTCCTCGGGGGCATCGCTGGCCAGGATGCTCTTGAGCAGTGCCACTGACGAATCGCTCGGCGCCGATTCGCCGTAGGTCTCGATCGCTTTCCGCCGGACGTCGACGTTCGGGTGCGTGCGCGCGATGCGCGCCACCAGCGCCAACGCCCGCGCGTCGTGCAGCTCTCCCAGCGTTTCCACCGCTTTCCGCGCGACATCCTCGTCGTCCGAGCGGCGCGCGAGATCGTCGAGGATGACCATTACACTGTCGGCACGCCCCTTCTCGCCCAGCGTCTCGATTGCTTTGCGCCGAACGTCGCTGACCGGGTGGCTGCGCGCGAACTCGACGAGGAGGTTGTAGGCACGGTCGTCGTGCAGCTCGCCGAGCCGCTCGACCGCTTCGCGCTGTACATCCGGATCCCGATCGCGCCGCGCGAATTGCGCCAACAAATCGAGGGACTGGGCGGCGGGTGCCTTCTCCCCGATCGTCTCGATGGCAGAGCGGCGGACGTCGGTGGAGGGATGCGTGCGAGCAATCTCGATGACGGCCGGGAGTCCGAGATCGCCGATTTCGCCAAGCGTCTCGACCGCTTCCCGCTGCACGTCTTCATTCCGGTCGTTGGCCGCGATGTCCGCGAGCACCCGGACGGTCTCGGCGGTCGGCGCCCGTTCACCGAGCGTCTGGACCGCTTCGCGACGGACATCGGAGCTGGGATCGCTGGTCGCGATGCTCTTCAAGAGGGTAATCGCCTCGGCGGGCGGCAGTTGCTCGCCCAGCGTCTCGACCGCCTTGCGCCGCACATCGGACTGCGGATGGTTGCGCGCGATGTCTCGGACCGCGGTGAGCCCGCGTCCGTTCGGCATTTGTCCCAGCGTCTCCACGGCTTCGCGCTGCACATCCTCGTCGCGATCGGACTGGGCGATCGCCACGAGCGTGGTGAGCGCCCGGTCCGAGTCTTTCTTGCCGAGCCCCTCCACCGCTTCACGCCGGGCGTCCGGATCGCTCGCGGTCCTGGCAACCGCGATCGTGGACTCGGTGGCGGCCGGCAACGGGTTGTCGCCGAGTGCCTCCGCCGCTTGCCGGCGCACATCGCCGGCTTGATCGTTGCGCGCCGCCGCGCTGAGACCGACGACGGCGGCTGGCGTGGGATGGAATCCCAGCCACTCCGCCGCCTGGGCGCGCACATCGGCCGGCTCGCGGCTCGTGAGCAAGCGCTGCAGGATGGGAACGACGAGGTTGCTCGACCCGTGGACTCCAATCGCCGCGACGACGTCCTCGCGCAGCTCCGGCTGTGACGTGGCGGTGAACAGCGCTTCGACGACCGGCAGACTCTGCGCGTCGGCGGCGTCGCCGAGCCAGAACAGGGTGCGGCCGCGGAAGTCCATCGGCAGGTAGAAGCTCGCCACGTGGACGTGCGACAGCGCGACCTTGCCGCTCGGATCGGTCGTGAATCCCAACAGGATCACGATGTCCTCGGAATCGTTACTGCCCGTCAAGCGCGCGAGGCGCACGCCGTGGAACAGGAAACCTTGGAAGTCCCCGAACAGGCGGCCGCTGATCGTGATGTCCTGACCTTTGACCTCCATACCACGATCGACGTACACCGAGTGCTCGAGCCACTCGGGCCGCTTGATCTGGTAACCGACCCAGTACATGCGGCGGTTGAGCTGCCGGGCCTGGGCGCGCGCCCAGTCCCAGCGCTGCGCGAGTGGCTGCGAGGGGTCGGGGTGGCGGAGGACCGTGTCCGGCGCCGCGCGGGTCGTATCGGCGGCGACATCCGTGGCGGGCTCGCCCGCCAAGCGCTGGCTGCCCGCTGTCAGGAGGCCGATAGTCACGGCGAGCATCCCGGCGATACCGGCGGCCCAGCGCGGGAAATATTCCCTGCGCGCCGTTGCCGGAAGGATCAACCGTCTGACACGCGTGAGCAATGAGCCGCCGACGCCGGTAGCCGCGAGCGCCAGGCGCGGTGTCGTCGAGCGGATACGTTCCATACCGACGAGCGCCGTCGCGTAGAGGTGCGGATCGCCGCACACGGCGACCGCGAGATCGTCGCAGCAGTGCTCGCGCTCTTCCCTGACGCGGCGCGAGACCCACCACACTGCCGGATGATAGAAGAGCAACGTCTCGATGACGCACTGGATGATGTTGACGAGGTAGTCGTAGCGACGCACATGCGCCAGCTCGTGCGCGAGCAAGACTTCGAGTTGTTGCGGCGTCAGGCCGGTGAGCGCGCTGGCCGGTACGAGAACGACCGGACGCAGCCACCCGACGACGGCGGGAACTTCGATGAGCAACGATTCCAGCAGCCGCACCGGCCGGTTCAGGCGCAACCGCGCGGCGAGCCGAGCCAGCACCTGCTGCAGTGCTTCGGGCACGGCGCGCGTGCCGTGCGTCCGCAGGCGGTGTGCCCCCATCCACCCGTAGGCCAGGCGCACTGAAAGGATCAAGACTCCCACCACCCACACCACGACGAGCCAGGGCAAGACGGGTTCGAGGCGATCACGGAGCAGCGTGAATCGTGCCGACCCGCTGTTCGGCTGCGTCGCGGACGCGATGAGCGGTAGCGACTTGACGGTCGCACCGCGTGGTGTTGGGGAGGGGGAGGCCGTCAGGTCCGACGATGGCTCCGGCGCAACGAATGTCTTGGTCGCAGTCGAAACTACGGGATCGTACAGTCGCAGCGTCGTCGCGATGGGAAGAATGAACATCGCAGCCAGCGTGACCATCGAAAGCGTGTAGCGCGTCCGTGCCGCCGTGGGCCGGATGAGCGCGAGGGCGACGCCCAGGAGAATCGCGAGTGCCGCGCCCTGCCACAGGAAATGCACGAGCGCCCATCCCAGCGCATGCGTTGCGTTCATCGCGAATCTCCCTTCCTCTCATCGAGGAGGCGTCGGATTTGTTCGAGCTCGGCGGGGGTCGCGCGGGTAGTGGACAGCGCCTGCAACACGAGCGCCAGCGACGACCCTCCGAACGCCCGATCTACCAGATCAGACAGCAAGTGCCCGCGCGTGGTTGCCTCGGAGACCGCGGCCGCATAGACGTGTGTCCGCGCTCGCGTGTCCCGCTTGACGAGCTTCTTCTCGGTCATGATCTGGAGGAGCTTGAGGACCGTCGTGTATCCGACGCCGCCGCCGCGCGCCGCGCGCAGCGCCTCGTGCACGTCGCGCACGGTACTGGGTCCGCGCTGCCACAGCACGGCCAGAATGGCCAGCTCTGCATTGGTGGGACGAATCATAGGTGCAAAATACGAAAGACTTCGTACTTGTCAATACGATGCGTTTCGTACTTCACGGAGCGGCGGCGCGCTCCACGTCGGCCCACGGCAGCACCACGCCATGCCCCCCCGCGACGCGGTCGACCGTGATCCCCCGCGCCTTGACGAACCTCACCAGCTCGGCGCTCCCCGCAGCGGGCGGGGTCGGCATGGCGTTGACCACGTCGCTCTGGAACAGAATCCTGGCGGAGGGGACGTAGACGGCGAGCATCCCTTCGGCGTGTGTGGTGGGCAGGCGGTACGCAATGACCTGCCCGTCACCCCTGCCCACGACCAGGCTGTCCTCCACGGCGCTTATCGCTGGGAACGGCGGGCGGGCGGGGCCGAGGCGGCGTGACAGCACGTCGGGACGAATGGTCTTCCGTGCCGTAGCGATTGACCGAACGAAGCTCACGTTACGCGCCTGGGTCACCACAGGGACGCCCGCGGCAAGGACGGCCCGCAACCCCCCGGAATGATCCCAGTGATGATGCGTATTGATGACCAGCCCCACGGGCTTGCCGGGGAATCTGGAGCGGAGCGTGTCGAGCATTGCCTCCATGCGCATCGCGTTGAGCGGCGCCTCTACCACAACGAGCCGGGCGCCCTGATCCACGATCAGCGAATGATGCGTCCCGCCTTCGGCGCGCCACACATTCGGAGCGAGCTCGACGAGCGTCACGACCACGGGTGGCGGCGTGGCATCGCTCCGCTGCGCGCGAGCGGCGACGGAGTCGGGAATCGCAAACATGCTATCGGACAGCGCGGGATTCGTGCTGATGGCCGTGGCGACGCTATGATTTTGCAACCGGTTATTCACTTCGACGTCGAGCTGCCGCCAAAGCAGCACCCCGCCGGCGTCCTGCCAGCGGGTGAACGCGGTGCGCGTGACACGATCGCCGAGGATCGGATCGTCGGTCAGCGTCTCGGTGAGGACGAGCAGTCCGGTGCGGCGATCGAAGTAGAGATCGAGCGTGTCCGCGCGCGCGGCGTAGCGGACACCGTCGAGTGTTTCATCGCGCCAGCGGCGCGCGGGGACGGGTCGCAAGGCCGCGGGATTATCCAGTGCTGTGAGGAGCAATCGCTCGGGTGTACGCCGCATGAACCGTTCGAGGGTGGCTACCTGCCCGGGGTTGTCCGGCGCCGGCACGCCGTTGGTCTCAGTCATCCCGATGCTGCCGGCGATCACGCGGCGAACGTTGTTGACGGCACCGGTTGGGTTGCGGCCCTCGGTTGTGATCAGCATGCGGTTGCCCGCATAGTCCGTCACTTGCCGGCCGACCGTCAAATTAGCTCGCGCCGGGGAGGCCGGCGTCTCTTCCTGCCCCAAGGCAAACATCGCCTGGTAGAAGTCGATCGCGGAACCACGCAGCCCGCGCACTGCCGTCTCCCCGCCCATCGCGGTGACGGCGCGTGCGACGAGGTCGCGGGGAGCAGGGGTTTGTGCGAGTGTTGAGAGCACGAGCAGCGGGACGGCCAACACGGTCATAGAGCCTCCGGGATGTCACGAAACCTGACCCCGGTGTCCCTGACCCGGCAAGGAGGGCACGTCATGAATGCTGACACCCAGTCGATGCTCGCTCAGATCGATGCAATCAAAACGGAAGGGCGGGCGGTGACCGCCGGCCTCACCGATGATCAATTGAACTGGCATCCCACTGAAGGCAGCTGGTCGATCCTCGATTGTCTCGAGCACCTGAACGTCGGTGTGACGAAGACGTTACCGGCATTCGATCGCTCCATCGCTGAAGGACGCGCGAAGGGACAGACGTCGAATGGGCCGTTCCGCTATGGCTGGTTCGCACGGATGGTCGCGGGATCCATGGAGCCGCCTCCCAAGTGGCGTATGCGTTCTCCCAAGCTGATTCGCGTCGCGCCGGCCACGAACCGCCGCAGCGCTGAAGTGTTGCCGGAGTTCGTTCGGGTGCGGGACCAACTGGGGGCGCGGGTGCGCGAGGCGGACGGTCTGGATCTGGCGCACGTGCGGGTAATCTCGCCGGTGAACCGCCTGCTGCGCATGCCGTTGGGCTCCTACTTCAACTTCATTCTTGCCCACGACCGCCGACATCTCTGGCAAGCCCGGAACGTCCGCAACCGCCTCGCTTGACAAGAATCCCCCCAATGCTACTTTCTTAGCAGTAAGTGCTAATTTTTTAGCATCCAACCGTTGGGGGAGCGGCAATGTCCAAAGAAACGAATACGCAGCTGAGCCGCCGGGAACGGGAGATCATGGATGTGATCTATC
>Ga0137378_10005497_pt1 | contig 10983 bp, 9 predicted proteins | sample SagtaG_21_FD_104813 | JGI IMG/M metagenome (GOLD analysis project Ga0137378, IMG submission 104813) | Vadose zone soil microbial communities from Sagehorn Ranch, Mendocino, California, USA - Sage2_L_60_16 metaG | ecosystem: Environmental > Terrestrial > Soil > Vadose zone | place: USA... | reverse complement strand
TTGGGCAGATGCGCCAGGATGGGAAAAGCATCTCTGGCAATTTTCAGGGATTGGGCATGGTTGGCTCTTTGACGGGAATCTTAAATTCTTCTGGAAGAGTGCATTTTGTCGTGAAGCATGGCGCTGGGTCATTGATTTTAGACGGAGAGATCAGAATCGGTGGAGACATAGAAGGAACTTTCTATGCAGTGGACAAGCAGGGGCAAAACATAGCTGAGTATGGCCTATGGTCTGCCCGCAGTGCCTCTTCGTAGTAGCATTTGCTGTACCCCATCTCCCAGTCTTTTTAAATCAGGATAGCCGCCCTATAGAAAAGCCTCACCTGCCAGGGTATCAAGCACCGCAGCCACCTGATCTACATGTTCGGCTGTTCTTAAGGTGTCTCTCACTTCATTTGAAAGAGGAAGAGGGACCTGATAGCCAACAGTATACCCCCTCCACCTGGGAGCACCCACCAGGCCAGGCACCGCTGTGAGAGGATTGGGGTCATTGGACACCACCCAGAGCGAATCCCTATCAACCAGCACTGGCATCGTGCCCTTCCTCGCCAGGCCGGCCAGGTGAGCAAACAGGGTGGCCCGACTACGGCCGGTAACCTGTGCCCACCAATCAGGCCGGGACCAGCCCCCGGTCGTCTTCTCCTGTGCGAGGATAGTCACACCAATTTGAGCAAGCAGTTTGATGGTGTGAGAGGCATTGGTTCGCGCCTGCGCATGCCGGTAGCTCTGGGGGTGCGTATGCAAGCGCTCACCAGCCTGCCACAAAGTCGTTGCCCACTGCTTGAGCAGTTGCTGAGACTGGGGCCAGTAGTAGCCTTCCCTCACATGAACATGGTAGCCGATATCCCTGCAGCACTTGACCTGTGGAGTACTCATCCACTCTGCATCCAGGCAGCTCGGAAGCCGTTTACCATCGAAGAGGGACCCCGCTCGATCAGCGCTGACGCGCCAGATACCTGGGCGGACATCATCGCAGGCTCGTCCATTCGAGGAATACTGCGGCGATCCTGCTCCCAGTTGGACTGCCATACATGCTTCCAGGTATCGTGAGAGGTGGGTGTATTTGTGCAGGTACCTTTGGTGCTGTTCCACCCGCGTCAAGGGACGCACCCACATCAGATCTCGTGCGATCTCCATGAGCGGAATGGTGGTTCCATCGCCACCAGACAAGGTGTGCAGGTCCAGCGGGGAGGGTTGGTCGTGGGTGAGGTCTGTGAGCATCCGGTGTGCAACAAGATCGGGCGAGTCGATCACGGGCCTGGCCAGAGTTTGATCCAGATAGGTCACGGTTGCGAGCAGACTCCTCGCATCAGGGAGCACCCAGTTCCACCCTGCCTTCTCAGGGAAGACGAAGGTAAGGCGACGTTCCTCCCGTTGGCGGCTCCCCTTTGGCCAGAGGAGGACAGAGGTGGGTCTGGTTGGCTCACACGGATCGGGGTGGACGACTACGACCCAGTGGCTGTTGGCCTGTTCAAACCAGGCAGATGTGACGGTGCGTGATAGCGTCGTTGCAGGCATCACCCAGACCTCGGCCAGCCCGCTCTGCCACACGTGTTCGAGTAGTCCAATCGGTTCGCTTACTCCTGGTGGCAGCAGGATCGAGCGTAGCACTCGTTTTCCCTGGACAATATCAACCAGGAGCACTTCAGTGTCTGTGAGGACTCCTATGGTTGGATGCAGGTTCATGGTATCGTTTGTGTTTTCTCTGTTGATCATGCGCACTATTACGAATAGGAATGTTATACTTCAGCATGCACTCTCTGTAGAGAAGCTCGCGTCTAAGGTGACTTGCGTCTCTCGTACGAGATTATTGCTTTCACCAGTGTGCATGCAAGATAATTTATCACTTTATACTGGGGACTATTCTAACCGAAGCGGGCAAAAACGGCAAGTGTGATCAGGGACCCAGAGGTACAACGTGTTTTACGGCCCTTGAGAGGTGACCTGTTGCTTGACATGATTGTTCTCCCTGGTATACTTGTTCTAGATATCCGTCAGCCTGATTTGACAAAGGCATATCAGACGCATACATTTTCTCTTTGGTGATGGTTATCGTTATGGGAAAGGGACGACGCTTCCTTCCCATCGCTAGAAGGCAAGGGGTCTCAACACCGCGTTATGGTGAGTAGAAGAGAGTCGCTTGATGCTGCCATGCCTATGCAGGCATCCGTCTTCTTTCAAGGGGGCACACTGGTACTCCAGCATAGCGACGACATTGATAATGTTCCGGTTCCATTTCGGTTCGTCAAGAGTCGCTGGCGCTGCGAAGCCTATCACTATCATGAAGTACTCCCCTGGATGCAGGAGCAAGGTATTCGCAACGCAATCCCGCGCTGGCAGCGTCTAGGGCTGACGCTGCATGATACAAGGGAACTGCATGATTATCAGATCCAGGCTCTTGACGCGTGGAAACAGGCCAGTGGACGAGGAAGCGTCGTGTTACCAACGGGCGCAGGAAAAAGCCTCCTGGCAACGTATGCGATCCTCCACGTGAATTCCTCAGCAGTGATCATTGTCCCAACGATGAGTCTGGTCTACCAATGGTATGCCCTCTTAACCAATGCCTTCCAAACAGAGATTGGCGTGTACTATAGTGGCGAGAAACGCGTCCTCCCTCTGACCGTGACGACGTATCACTCGGCAGGGGATCTGATTGCAGAGTATGGCAATACCTTCAAACTGCTCATCTGTGACGAAGAGCATCATTTACCTGCAAAAACGTGGGGAGAAGCAGCGCTCATGGCACCCGCACCTTTCCGTCTTGGCTTGACAGCCACGTATCCCGAAGAGCACGAGCAGATCGGTGAGCGCTGGCGGCTCGATGAGCTGATCGGGCCGATTGTCTACACTCAACGGCTCGAGACGCTCGTTGGAAAGCAGCTTGCCGCCTATCGAACCCAGCGTGTGCGCGTCGACCTGACACATGAAGAGCGGGCCTCCTATGATGCTGCGTATGCGATTTACACGGGCTTTGTCCGCGAGCGCGGATTGCGACAGAAGCATGGAGCCGGATGGTTGCGCGCATTGATGCGCCTCTCGACAAGTGATCCTCAAGCTCGCCGTGCATGGCTCGCCCGGCGGCAACTCCTGAACCTCCTTGAGAGCTGTCAAGGAAAACTGGCAGCCCTCGAGACGTTACTGCATGAGCACGCAGGAGAACGCATCCTTGTATTCACCGAGTCCAACGCGGTCGCTTATACAATTGCGCGTAAGTACCTTGTGCCTGTGATTTCGCATGAAACAGGGGTTGCCGAGCGCAAGCAGATTCTCGACGCGTTTCAAGCGGGACATTACCAGGTGATTGTCACGTCAAAAGTGCTCAATGAGGGAGTCGACGTGCCGGAAGCGAAGGTGGCGATCGTGCTTGGGGGAGGGGCGAGTAAGCGCGAATACCTGCAACGTCTCGGGCGCATCCTGCGAAAAAAAGAGCCGCTCCAGGCAGTGCTCATCGAGGTGCTTGTACGCAATACAATAGAAGAGGGGAAAGTACAACGCCGTAACGTGCCCCGGGAGAACTGTTGATGTTGACCAGTGATTTGATCAAGCCCAGATTGCGTATGCAGGGCTCAACCCTAAGTGTAGAGATGGTGAATGAGCAGGACCCATCCTTGCAACAAATCGCACAGGATGTCATCGGCTTATTTCATCGTTATAGAGACCAATCGCAGGCAGCATGGGAGGAGGCAATGCGCGCGTACGAAGGAGCAAGCGTTGATTACGTCCTGATGCGCGGACTGGCAAAAGTGCTGGCGGATGCTGCCACGTTCACGCCCCTGACGACACCTCTGCCTCCAGCAACGCTTCGTGAGCAGGTCTTCGCGCGTGGCCCCGTCTTTGGAAATCCTGATCTGTTTCATACCGTGACACGTCAGGAGGTGCTCCAGGAGGTTGCAGATGCGTATGGACTTTCCACAGGAGGGCTTGACGAGATGCTGTTCGCCGATCGGCGCGCCTCGTATCGTCTCACGGACGCGGGTCCTGCGTGGTCGCCTTCAGCATTGCTTGCCCGGTACAACCTGGAATTAGCGCGAGGGGCCCTCTACTGGGCGTCGCATATCACGATTGAGGTAGCGAGTAACTACAAAGATCTTTGGAAGTACATCAAGTTATTTAAGTTGATGTTCTGGGCCGAGCCGAAGCAAGGAGGGGGATACCGCATTGATCTGGATGGGCCTATCTCTCCCTTTGTCTCGTCCACGCTCAGGTACGGCAGGCAATTTGCAGCGTTTCTCCCCGCACTATTCCTGTGCGAGCGATGGCAGATGCGCGCCTACGTCCATCCGCCTCAAGGACGAGGGGCGATGCTCTATCAACTTGACCACACCAGCTCGCTTCACTCACACTTTAAGCGCTCAGGCGAGTTTGACAGCCGTCTCGAAGCAGATTTTGCCAGCGAGTTTGAGCAAAAGATAGGAAGCAAACGAGGGCACTGGCATCTGACGCGTGAGAGCGAAGTGCTCCTGCTCGGGAATACCGTCATGGTGCCAGATTTCGTGCTGATCGATACCGAAGATGAGAGCCGACGTATCATGATCGAGCTTGTTGGTTTCTGGCATCCCCAGTACCTGCGAAGGAAGGTAGAAAAGGTACGTGCTGCGAACTGTGCGCATCTCCTCTTGCTGGTCTACGAGGGGCTGAACATCACCGAAGAAGCATTTCAGGATACCGCAGGCGAGGTCATCTTCTTTAAGCAAAAACCTGTGCTCAAAGAGGTGATGAGGACTGTTGAAGAAATGGCAGAGCGTGTCTACGGCCCGCGCCGAAAACCCGAACAAAGTAGTAAAAAGCGGCGTACATCAAAAAGATCTCGGGTCAGAACTTATTTGCTAGGACCGGAATGACACTTATGGCATAGATAGAGCGGATAGCCCTATCATTTAGAAGCGCTCATATCTCTATCAATGCGTAGAAGATTGCTGGCTAACGTGCAAGTTACGTGCATACTACGTCACGAGGTGCCTGCAAGGACAGGGTCCTTTCTCAACCCTCCATCATTCCCTGTCCCTGCAGAGCGAAGATGAGCCATTCGACGGGCTACGCTTTTGATGTCAACGCTGTAACTCTTGTACTTTCTTTTCAACATCCATGCCCATCAAGCGAGCGAGATTACCTCCCAGGATTTTCTTTTTGGCCTGTGTGGTCAATTGGGGATAGCCGTAACCTGTCACCAGGTCTTCGGGCAGTTCAAATTTCCAGAAGGCGTCGAGCGCCCAGCGCGGATGCCAGATGGGTGTCTCACCGCCGTAGAGGATCTTGTCTTCACCGCCCCAGAACATCAGCTTTCCCATGTTTTCTGCGAAGGAACGCGGCGCACGCACGATAAAGTTGAGCGTGGCGGCAATCGATGCATAGAGGTTGGGATAGCGCACAAGTTGCCAACAAATCTCATCGATGAAGGGGAGCCCGACATGGAAGATAACGAAGTTGATATCTGGGAAGTTAGCGGCGGCTCCGTCCATGTCCCAGGCCTGCGTATGCTCTATGGGCTGCGGCCCAAGCGGCACACCCTTGTGCACGCCTATGGTCGTAATACCCAGCTCAAGCGCCTTTTCGAAGACGGGATAGGCCACGCGTGGATCGTCCATGCGCCAGGGGAATGGCTCACCATAATCGTAGCGGACATTGTACAGCTTGAAGGCTTTCGCGCCATATTCTTTCACCTGGCGTTCCATCAAATCCAACGCCTTCCTGCCCTCTAACGGGTTGACGGACCCCCAAAAAATAGCGCGGTCAGGATATTTCTGCGCCATTGCGGCACACTTTTCCCACTGCGACAGTCCATCATAGAAGAGGTCTGTAAGCGGTAGAGGCTGCGCCACAATCATATCCGTGCCGGATTCCTCGAATACCATCCGTGCGATTTCATCGATGCTCCACTCTCGCAAAAACTCTTCGGGACCGAGCACGCGCTCGCCCGGCGGAGTCAACACCTGGTGGAAGGCGTAGAGATGATTGATGAACATCTGGCCCGGCTTACCATACGCGTTGCACATGTCAAAATTGAAAACATGGCATACACAGTCAAAGACGAAGGCGTCATTGTCCAGCATGATGTACTCCTCTCGTGCTTTTCAAGAAACAGGCGAGTGCGAAGCTTGCGCTTCTCTCGCTTCACGTTCAAGACGTTGTTGTCGCAATGGCAGCAACTGTGCCATTGGCAGGGTCAGTTTCTGGCGCGCGCTGGCACTCATGCGTTCTGGTGTCCAGACAGAGTTCCAGACAATCTCGGTGTCTACTTCACCGACCCCCTCCAAGATGCGCAGATTTTGATCGATCATCTGCAAGAGATGGGTTGAGAAAGGACACCAGCCAGAGGTCAACAATAGTTCGACGCGCACATCATGCCCGTTTTCAGCTACGTGTACACCTTGAATGAGTCCTAACTCAACGACGCTGACGGCGCGTTCCTTGCAGCAAGGATCATAGCAGGTTTGCAGCACTTCCAGCACCTGCTCCGAGGTAACGCGCGGTTTTTCACATTCAGGCAAAGGATACTCCTTTCTTTGCGTTTGGGACTACGGAGAACGATGTACAAAATGACAATCAAAATGAAATACTGAGACAGAGGATGCGTCGCCCCCCTTACCTACCCGTCCAGTTGGGTTTGCGCTTTTCGGCGAACGCCTTTGGACCCTCGACAAAGTCCTGCGAGGCGAACAGGCGCTGAAGGCGCGGCCGGTCCATATGCATCGCCTCTTCGACTGAGGAGTTCAGCCCAGCAAGTGCAGCCTCCTTGGTGAGCCGCACGCTCAGGGGGGAGCACTCCAGGATCTCGTTGGCCCAACGCTCGGTCGCTGCCATAAGATCCGTGCCTGGCACCACCTCGTTGACCAGGCCAAGGCGGTAGGCTTCTTGCGCCGGAATCTGCCGACCGGTCAGCAGCATCCCCATAGCCTGTTTGAGAGGGATCTGTTGCGGCAAACGATGCACGCCGCCAGCCGCGGCAATCAGGCCTACGCGTGGTTCGGGTAGGCCGAAGCGCGCATGCTCGGCAGCGATGATGAGGTCAGCGGCCAGCGCTATCTCGAAGCCTCCACCGAGGGCGACGCCATTGACTGCCGCGATGATCGGCTTGTCGCACACGAAGTCACCAGTGATGCCGCCGAAGCGCACATGTTCACTGAAATCCGGCCGCTTCTCTCCTTTGGCGGTTGCCGCGGCCGTTGCTTTGAGGTCGTTGCCTGCGGAGAACGCCCGGTTACCCGCCGCAGTTATGATGGCCACCCAGGACTCATCATCCTGCTTGAAGTCGTCGAAGGCCTCGCTCAACTCAACGTTCGTATCGTAATGGAGCGCATTCATCACCTCGGGCCGATTGATCGTCACGTAGGCGATGTGTCCCTTTTTCTCGTAGATCACGTACTGATAGCTCATGGATGTTCCCTTTCTTTCTGCCCTCGGAGCTGTGACTCCTGACATCAGGCTAATCTAAAACAGTTGTCAAGAGATTAGCTGGATAGATCGCCTGACCGGGAGGAGTATGCTATGCCAGTCTGCGACCCTTCCGCCGCACTTTCCGCCTTTTGCTGTTTCTTCCCCTCCACCAACAACCAGGCGCTGAGTGCACTTACCAGGGCCAGGGCTGCGCAAATAAGCGAGACCAGGCGAAAACTGTTCACGAATGACTCATCGATCGCTCTTTTGAGCGCCACCTGCGCCTCACTGCCAACATTCGTGGGGATGGTGATACCGGCCAGCTTGATGCGCTGCACATCTATCAGGTGCCGCACGTCGGGCGATAGATGCAGTGTTGCCAGGTAGCTATCAAGGCTGCTATTGAAGACAGATAAAACAACAATGCCGAAGACAGCAATAGCAAGTAGCCCGGCTGTACGGGATACGGCATTATTGATCCCAGAAGCAATACCGGCATGGCGTCGCTCCACCGCTCCCATGACCGTTGTTGTGAGCGGAGCGACGGTGATGACCATGCCAAAACCCATAACGACCACTGCTGGGAAAAAGGTGTACCAGTAACTGCTTGGACCATTTTCGATACCCGGCAGAGCAAAGAGGGCAAAGCCGACGGCAGTAATGATGGGTCCGACTACCAGCGGGAGCTTCGCGCCATAGCGGTTCACCAGGCCGCCAGCCCAGCGCGAAAGCAGAAACATGATGAGAATGAAAGGGACGAATGCAGCGCCAGCAGCCGAAGGAGGATAGCCCTGTACTTGAATGAGATTGAACGGTAAGAAGAAGGTTAAGCCACCCAGGGCTCCGTACAGCAAGAGTGTGAGGAGATTTGCTCCGCTAAAGGTGCGCGAACGGAACAAGGTCAGCGGGACCATCGGCGCCGGGGTACGAGCTTCTACCAGGAGAAATGCGAGCAGTGCAGCTATGCCAACAGCCAGAGCGCTGAGCACCAGGGTATTGCCGAAACCAATGGATCCCGCCTCAATCAGCCCATACACCAGCGCGCCTAAACCGACGGTCACAAGCAGCGTACCCCACCAATCCAGTCTTCGTGATGCGTCTGCGTCACGGCTCTCCGGCACTCGCCAGAACAGCACGCCAAGCACTACCAATGCCAGCGGGACATTGATGAAGAAGACCCAGCGCCAGGAGGCGAATTGTACTAACACACCCCCGAGCACCGGACCCGCCACTGAGGTTATGGCTGTAAAACCAGACCAGGTGCCAATCGCGCGCCCACGCTGCTCATCGCTAAACGAAGCGCTGATAATCGCCAGACTGCCAGGCACCAGCAAGGCGCCCCCTATCCCCTGAACGGCTCGCGCGAGAATCAGTTGGAGCACGTTTGGCGATAATCCACACCAGATAGAGGAAAGGGTGAAGATCGCGATGCCAATAGCAAAGATGCGCCGTCGTCCAAAGTGATCACCTAATGATCCTCCCACGAGAATGAGCGCGGCGAGAAAGAGCGAATAGGCCTCCACGATCCACTGCAAATCGGAGGTCGTTGCGTTGAGGTCTCTTTGGATGACAGGCAGCGCGACATTGACGACGGAGCCATCAATGAAGGCCATGCTTGATCCAAGGATGGTTGCGACAAGGACCCACGTCCCAACATGTGGGGAGCATGGTGCAGCCTGAGGGGCAGAGCGAATCACGCCCTCGTCACATGGCGATTTCACGAAGTTAGCCATTTTTTACTCTCCTTCCCATTACCACGTTGGGTACGTGGGTCTCCTTGATTTTCCCAAAAAGGATGCATGTTTATTAACTGCTCTGCCATTGTATCATCTCTTTGGAAGACTTGATTGGGTAGGCAGCAGCAGGATATGACGGGAAAGATGTCTCAGTGTCTATTGTTTATCAGGTAATAAGCTCCCCTCACTCCCCCGTTCTAGACGCAAGTCAGCTTTCAGGTCATGACATCTCTTGCTCTCCCGTTTTATACTATTTGCTAGAAAGAAATGGAACTGAATACGACGATAGGATGGCATATTATGACGGAAACAGCAGCAGTACAACACATGCGTGAAAACGAAGCAATTCCTGACATTGATATCTACTGTGGCACGGCCACGCCCGAAATGGCACGACTCGTTGCAGAGCGGCTCGGGCGCCCATTGGGAAGACGCGAAGTGGATCATTTTGCCGATGGAGAATGCCACGTCCAAATCCAGGAAAGCGTGCGAGGTCGAGATATCTATATCGTGCAATCGACCTGCCCCCCGGTGAACGAACATCTTATGGAACTGTTGGTGATGATTGATGCGTTTCGTCGCGCCTCGGCCAATCGCATCACTGTCATTATGCCCTACTATGGCTATTCCCGTCAGGAGAAGAAGTCGACGGGCCGCGAGCCGATCACCGCGAAATTGGTGGCAAACCTGCTTACCATAGCAGGAGCGAATCGTGTGGTAGCAATCGACCTGCATTCACCTGCCATTCAAGGTTTCTTTGACATCGAGATGATCCACCTGACGGCCATTTCGTTGCTCGCCAATCACCTGCGCACCCATATCGATGTACACGATGCGGTGCTCGTGACTCCTGATACTGGACGGGTCAAAGTCGCGGAAATGTACGCAAACCTGCTCAATGTGCCGCTGGTCGTGATGCATAAACGCCGCAGTGGTGAGCGTGGGGAGGGAGTTGAGGTGGGCGTGGTTGTCGGCTCAGTTGAGGGAAAGCACCCCATCATCGTGGATGATATCGTTTCGACGGGTAATACCATCATTACCTGCGCCAAAGCTTTGCTGGATGCAGGAGCCTTGCCGAACATGACGGTCGTCTTTACGCATGGGGTACTCAGCCCTGCCGCCGAAGAGCGATTAGCCATGCCTGAGATTACACAGATCGTCCTGACCGACACGATTCCTTTCCATACACCATCTCTTCAGCAGAAGACGACGGTGCTTACTGTAGCTCCTCTGCTTGCAGAGGCGATATTACGCTTGCATCAAGGTCGTTCAATTAGCGAGCTCTTCCGCAATATGCCTGAGGAGTTTCCAGTATGATTTTGGCAAGTCCCTGATTTAGGCCGAGGGCATCCGCTTCGTCGTTCTCAACGTCTCCACAAATCGCTGAAACCCCATGCGGTCCGCCATAACACGCGCACGCCGGAAACCTTCGCCATATACAGGATCAGGGTTTTTCTCAATACCCTCAGCATGGTGACGGCTCTCGTCTGTATTCAGTTCACCATAAAAGCGGTAAGAGAGCAGTTCACAAAAGCCTTCCTCTGCCCAGGAAGGTAGACCCCGTATACCTTGTAGAGTAAGCCAGGCGTGACCCAGCTCATGAACGCAAACACCCCGGAATAGGGTTGAAGGGAGACCGCGCAGTACTGCAATACCGTTCACTTCTGTACGAACAACCTGCCCATTCAGCATATGCGTTGAATGTGTGGTGACGCCGAGTGCATCCACTCCACTCCGACTATTCAAGAGTTGAGCCAGCCTGGCCCGGTCAACAAGCTCAATCTGAAGCGGTATGTTATTGAACTGTAAGCCCTGAGCATTGAGCTGCTTCATCAAGCCCTGGAACAAGGCGCGAGCCTGGGGAAGCGACTCAA
>Ga0137378_10005495_pt1 | contig 10984 bp, 9 predicted proteins | sample SagtaG_21_FD_104813 | JGI IMG/M metagenome (GOLD analysis project Ga0137378, IMG submission 104813) | Vadose zone soil microbial communities from Sagehorn Ranch, Mendocino, California, USA - Sage2_L_60_16 metaG | ecosystem: Environmental > Terrestrial > Soil > Vadose zone | place: USA... | reverse complement strand
TCAATTGGTTGTCGTAGAAGAAGTGATTCGAAAACTTGATTAGCCGTTCGTCCCGGCTTCGATAGTGCCAGCGTAACTGAGTCCTCTCGAAGGTGGGAACCACCGCCACGCAATCGTCGAGCAGTGACTCAAGAGGCTCTAGGTCCTCCGACGTGTCCCCGACTACGTCACTGTCATCGAACATCACTGAGGCATCGAAAAACGAGGTCGGAGGTAATTGGTTTGCGTCACCGGCGACCACCACCTGGCGGGCCCGCAGAATCGCCGGAATCGCCTGCGGCGTTGGGAGCTGCGAGGCTTCATCAAAGATGACAAGGTCGAAGGTCAATGCGTCTGGGGCAAGGAAGGTCGACACCGAGAGCGGGCTCATGAGCATGCACGGCTTGAGGGCCTGAAGGGCATGTGGTATCTCTGAGAACAGCTTGCGGAGGGGCTTGATACGCCGCCGCTTCTCGAGCTCTCTCCGAAGGATCGCCACCTCGCTCACATGTCCCACTCCACCTTGTGCAGAGGCAATGCGACGAGCGGCTTCGGACCCAACCAGTTTGATGCGGTTGAGTGCGGAGCGGCGAAGTCCTTCGTCGAGCTGCTGGAACCGCTCAATTTGTTGTTCCCGGCGGACCCCTGCGAATACGGCCAGGCTTGGGGAGCCATCCAGCACCGCTGTGGCCCACGCCGTATAAAACTCCCGTTCCATCAAGCGCGCCGCAAGGGACGCCGAGATGCCTCGAAGGTTTTCGAGGAAGGGGCCGAGGCCCAGGTCGGCGCAGCGCCGCAGAGTGTGCTGTAAGACCATCCACTCGTGAAACTCCGGTAGAGCACCGAGCAGCTCCTCACATCTAGACATCAATTGCGGAATGGATGCCGCCTCAGGGTACACACCTTCACAGAATCCGCTCGGCCAGTAATTGGCTAGCCGCACGAGAGCCGCCACGAAGTCTTTGCCCGCGACAACGGACGCCAATGAACTGGCCGCTCGACGAGTGTCCGGCGTCAAAGGAGGGACGGGGTTTGGTGTCGTCATGCCCGTACGTTCCAGAACGCCCCGAAGGTGGAGAGCCGTTGTCAAAGCAGTGGCAGCCCTCTGGCACAGATTCGCATCGGGAACCGCAGCGGGACCGATCTCCTCCCTCAATACCTCCGCTTCCTGCTCAAACCAACGTTCCAGGCTGAGAAGTCTCTTACTCAAGAGCAAGTGAGAGTGCAGAGACGAGAAACTCTGGCTCGCCCCAGGTCTTAGCTGGCGACGTACAGCACCTCGCCAACGCCAGTAACGAATACGGAAGTATCTACTCCGGGAAGAGAAGTCACGTTCAGCAGGAGATAGGAGTTCGACGCTCTTTTCGAAAGGCAAACGCACGATCTTCTCATAGTGGACCTTCTCGGAGCGAAACTCCGTGGCGTTCTGACTAGCTTTCGTAAGGACTTGGGAACTTCTCGTCAAGTCTTCCAGCGATCGAGTCGTCCAGCGATCCGGGAGGCGGTCAAGGCTAGCCAAGTCCGACAATACCGGCGCAAGCTGCAGGAAGGTCCCTGCGGACAACTCACTCAGCGAAGATCCAAGAAGAGTTGCCAGTATCTGGACCTCATGGGAGGCTTGTTCGGCTGACATCTTCACATGGCGAAGAAGTCCTTCTAGCTCATCCCGCCGTAACCCATCTCCTGAGACGACAGACATACCACGCCATGGGTGAGAATCCCGAGCATCGAAAACGCGGGCCTGCGCTCCGAGGTCACGCAGCGTCTCAATCACGGAAGCGAGGTCGCTCCGCGTTACAGCGAGCGGATCGCGCCACGGAATGGGCACGTGAACCGCGGGAGCACCACGAAGCTTCTCAACCTTGCCGATGATCTGATAGAGACTTCGATCAAGAGGCGCCCGACGCTCATGTAAAGCGTTGACGTATACGTTCAGCTTTCTCCGAAGTTCCACGAGCTCGTCAAGTTCCTCAGCGAATCGACCATCATCGACTGGAGATGCGCTTTCGAGCGTACTCTTCAACTCTTGTATGATCTTGGCCTTACCGGCCTTGGTGCTGTGGGCCTCCAGACAGAATCGCCCCATTCCTAGCTTTTCGAGACGCGTGTAGACCACGCTCAACGCCGCCATCTTCGCGCTAACGAACAGCACGGTCTTTTGTCGACCTATCGCTTCCGCGATTAGATTGCTGATGGTCTGGCTTTTGCCTGTCCCTGGAGGTCCATGTATGACAAGGTGTCGGCCGTTTGTTGCAAGAACCAAAGCCTTTAACTGACTCGAATCTGTGGGCAACACGGGGACGGGGATCGCGCTGGGGGCCGGCAGTTCGTCGAGGGACTCTTCACCGAGGTTCTCTGATCCCTCCGGGGGCGCGGAGGCCCGTGCTAGCGCTACAACTATTGCGTGTCTCAGAGCAGTTCCTACTAGGGCCTTCAGATCCTGGTAAATCACAAGGGACTCAAAGGTGAAGGTTGAAAACCATACATCGGGACCCACCGCCCAGGAATGAGCGCTAACTGCAGTTCGCACTTCGTCGAGATACTGTCCAAGATCCAACTCGTTCGGTTCCTCTGGCAACGGCGGTAGCTCAATGCGATGCCGCTCTCGAAGGTATAGTTCGAGCGCGGGGTTTACATGCATATCCTCGTCCGCACGGGATAGTCGTAGCGGCGCACTCGGACCAAAGCTTTCCAGTTGACAGGGCATCATCCACAGCGGGGAAACGGATGAACCAAGGTTTGGATCATCCCACTCTAGAATCCCGAATGTCAGGTAGAGGGTCGTCACACCCCTCTCCTCTATTGTCGTCCGGGCATTGTCAAAGATGCGACGTAAACGGCTGAGAAGTTGGAGTGCGGTGGCTTCAAACTCGAGGTCCCCAGGTTCGACTGTATAGGAGGCCTCTTCGACAGGATCCTCAGCTCCAGGCTCGGACGTGGGGGCCCGACGCTCTCTTCGGACAAGGGGAAGCCTAAGTTCGCTCTCGCCACTGACGAAGCGACGAAAAAGAACCTCGGGAGTCGGTTCGGAGACCCGTAGCTTGCTAACCGACTCCGATTTATCCCGAGAAGAGGATTCGCCTTGGTGAGATCGAGGAGACGTTCCTGCCAGCGGCGCAACTGTGCCCGTATCTTTACCTCGTCGATCGGGGAGACTGTGGGGCCTTCTGGCTCAGGCGCCAACTCGCAGCTCCCTCCATTGGCGTGGGAATTGGTAGCCTAAGATGACAGCGATGGCTGACCATATTCGCAGCGGGGCGCAGAAAGGCGTGTGGCCAGCATGCCCTGCCATACTTCGAACCGAAATCAGCTTAGGACGCAGGAAAGTGACGTGAGGCCAGCGAAAGGTGTGGCCAAACGGCGCGAGGCCTCCACCGCGCCGAAAGCTGCACTGCTCCCAGATGCAGGTACTCTCCAAGAACAACGACCCAGATGTAAGGCAATGACGAGCTTCATGTCAAGGTGCCAAAGATCGACAAGCTGCCCCTCAAGCAGCTGGCTCACTAGAGCGAGAGCCTTCTATAGGAAGGAGCTAAGCTCTTCAAGGTTACGATCGATGAGTGACGAGAAACACTTGGGCGGCCACATATTTGGTCTGTTCGGGACGACGCGTCTAACCTGCTGGTTTGGCGAGGTGCAGGTCCTGGATATCGGAAATGCGACAAGCATGAGAAGAGGTCCGGCAGCGCTGATGCTAAATTCCCACGCGCACCCTCTCAACGGAGACCATCGGCCGGTGTCGGCCATCACGGTCCTCGTCTACCCCCTTGGGCATGTCAAACCAGACACATTGGGGGGCGTGTCCTCCTTCTCAAACCAGACACATTCCTAGGGATCCACACCCCTCGATGCTTCAGGTCTTCAGTTTGCGCTGGACGCGGACCAGTGCCCCGACCGCATAATGGCGGTGCGCCTACTAGCCGGTCCGCTCGCAGCGCAGGAAGCCACTCCCCGTCCACCGGGATTGGTTGGCACTGCGTGGAAGGCGCAAGCACTTAGCCGCGCCTCCGCGTCGCTCACGCCTCGCCCGCCTTGTGCCGGATGACGGCCCTGATCGAACCGTCGCCGGCGGCCTTGCAGCTCGCGCAGACACCATCCGTGATGACGAACTCCGGGAACCGCGTGCTGGCCCAAATCGTCCGTAGCAGCGAGCAGAGCCCATGCTCGCGCTCAGCGCCAGCTTCTCAATTTCGGCCGCCGTCATCGCCAGGTCCCGCCTTCTTCTGTCGGCCTCGAGCCGACTCATGCAGCGAGCGTACGAGGGGGGCGCCTGGTGTGGCAAGCCGCGCCTTCGCCTCCGGTTTCCCTCCGATTTCCCCTCCGAAAACTGCCTGCCACGCGGTGCAACGCGTCGGGGTCGGTTGGGGGTAGAATCGCGTGGGATCGCACGGTTACATACATGCCATGACACGCCCTGCTAAGCTGTCGCCGCCCTTCTAAGCCGAGGGTCGGGAGTTCGAATCCCTCCGGGCGCCAACAGAACTTTCGCGCGACTGTTGCCCCTTCATGGTTTCGATCGTGACTGGATGGCCTCCCGGGCATCACAGGCATGGATTGATATCGTGTTTCGAGTTCTGGGCCTGATTCAAATCGCGATGCTCGTCATGCATTTCCCGCCCGGATCAAACGCCACTAGGTCGGCGCACCGTGGCGCTGCGCACGCTGGGCACTCCACAAGGGGACTGCGCGGGGCGGCCGGGCCCGCTGGGAGGGGGTCCCGCCGGAGGTGAGGTCAGAGGCGATTCGGCGCGTCAGGAAGGGTCTCAAGGCAAAGCAGCGGTAGACGTCGTCCTACTCTCCGCTTCCTCTCCGCGTTCTCGCTACAACCTGCTACAATCCGGCGTCTAGCTACCTCAGGTCTGACAGGGCGAAATGCAACTCGATCGCGGGGTTGGCTTGCAGGGGGTTGCAGCGAGGATCGTGTGTCAGCTGACTCTTAATCAGCGGGTCCAAGGTTCGAGTCCTTGACGGCCCACCATTCACGACGGGCGCTTCCAGAACACCGGGAGCGCCCGCTGATTTTCGATCAGCTTGGTTGGCGTCAGCGACCCGAAAGGTTCAGCTCCGATGTCGCGGATCTCGCGGCGAGGCTGGTTGAGCCCTTGGCTCCTGGGGTCAGTAGATATCCAGATCGAGGCCCGACACGAACTGCCCCTTGTATGCGTCGCGCATCTCTTGGATCAAATCATCCCTCGTTGACGTGTTGAAGAGGTAGATCTGGTGAGAGAGTATGAGCAACTTCGGTCGGGCTTTCGACGCAAGCTCGGCCAGCTGTTTCGACGAGGTGTGGTACTTCAGCTGGTACGCCTGCCATGTGGGCGCGGCCGCAGCGTGGCCCTTCATCGTGTAGACCTCATGGACGAGGACGTCGCACCCCTTACAGGCGTCGATCACGTTCTGGCTCGGGCTCGTGTCGCCTGAGATGACGATGGTCCGATCCGGAGTCTCGAACCGGTAGCCGAACGCTCGCGGCACCTCGCCGTGACTGACGGGGAACGCCTTCACCGTGACGTTGCTGTCCTGATACACGAGACCTGGGCTGATCTCATGGACGTCGACCTTGTAGCCGCTGTCGTTGTGCTCGGGGAAATTCCTCTCCATACCTTCGGTGCGGATTCGGATGTCCTCTTTCCACGCTTCGAGGATGTGGTCCGTCATGGCCTTGATGCCGCCCGGCCCGTAGACCTGAACAGGACCGGTCCTGCCGACGACCCAAGGCGTGAAGATGAAATCGGGGTAGCCGACGGTGTGATCCGAATGCAGATGCGTGACAAAGGCCGTTTTGAGCTTTGAGAAGTGAAGTCCCTTCACTCCCTTCCGGTAGGCGGCCGAGGTTCGCCGAACAACGCCCGGGCCAAGGTCAACCAGGTAGGGCGTGTCGTTCACGACAATGGCGACACACGGTCCGGAGCGATCGGGATCGGGGCCTGGAGTTCCCGTTCCTAAGAGCACGACCCTGGTGATCGACGATGGTTTATATTCCGATTGCGAGAACGCGGTTTCCGTCGCCATCAAGAGCAGGGACGCAGCGAGTACGGACCCGAGGAGTCGCCCCACCAGCCTCTTCCTAGCCATGCTATACCCCTCCCCTGAAATTGCCCCGAGAGCTTGTTTCACGTGATCGGCATCGCCCGTCTTCAGCGATGTTGACGCAGTCGGTGTGGTCAGGGGCTCTTGAGTCGCATGTCCTCCCAGGATGGGAACAGCACCATCGGCACCGAGTTGATCGCGTGATCGGCCACGCGCGGTCCAACGCCCATCAATGCGCGCAGATCCATGATCGGCGCGAACATCATCCGGTCGATCGTGAGCTGCTGGATGCGGTGCAGGAGCGCCTCGCGCTTGCGAGGATCGCGCTCCCGAGCTTGCTGATGGAACAGCTCGTCGATGTCGGGATAGCCCCCGTAGGCATAGCTCCCCCTAGAGTAGATGAACTCGGCAACGCGGCTTGCTGCGTTGCCCGAGTTGCCGGATACGGCCATGAACAGTCCTCGCAGCTTCTTCTCGCGCCAGGCGGTGTTGAAGGCCGCACGCTCGATCGACCGCATTCGCAGTCGGATCCCGACGGCGTTCAGGGAGTTCACCGCGCTCTCCGACAACTGCACGAACGGGGGAATAGGCACGAAATCTCCGGCGTCGAGGCCATTCGCATAGCCGGCCTCGGCGAGTAACCGTTTGGCCATGTGCGGATCGTAGGGGAGGGGCTCTGCGGCCAACGCGAAGTCCATGACGCGAGGTACGATCACCCCCGTCGGCGGGCAGTAACCGAGGCAGGCGCTCTCGTTGATCGCCTTGCGATCCAGCGCGTAGTTGACGGCGAGCCGCAGGCGCCGGTCGTGCCACGGCGACTTGGGGTCCCACTGGTCGGCGAACTCGATCCAGGCGATCGACGCATGCCGCGTGGCCACGAGCTGCAGGCGCGGATCCTTTCGCGCGCTCTCCGCATCCTCGGCTTCCAGGGCAACGGCGATGTCGATCTCGCCGTTCTTGAGCATCGCCACGCGGGTGGTACCTTCGGGCACGCTCTTCATCGTGAGCCGCTTGACATAGGGCGCATGCCGCCAGTACGCCGGGTTGGCCTCGAGCACGACCTCGACCCCGGGTGTGTGGCTGACGAACTTGTAGGGGCCGGCACCGATCGGATGCTTTTTGAAACCGTCGTCCCCGACCTGCATGAGGTATTTCTTGGGTACGACGATTCCCGCGGCGGTGGCCGAAGTGCCGTAGAAGGTGAGGAAGTCGGGCCAGGGCTCTGTGAGCTGGAAACGCACCGTCAGGAAATCGACGACCTCCAGCTTCTGGACGCGCTCCTGGAAGGCCCTGGCGCCCGCCCCCCGGTAGCGGTCGAAGCTGAACTTCACGTCTTCGGCGGTGACTGGATCACCGTTGTGGAACTTGAGCCCGCGGCGCAACCGGAACTCGTAGACGCGCCCGTCCGGGCTCTCGGTCCACGCCTCGGCGAGGCTGTTGCCAATCTTCTGCCCGGGGAGCGGACGGAGGAACGCATCGTGAATCGCGTAGAGCATCCCGAAGGCCGTGATCTGGGGCGGGGCTGTGGAGGGGTCGAACCAGCTCGGGGCGAGTGTGACGTGCCAGGCGACGACCGCCTCTCCCTGGCCCGGCTGGCTCGACGCGATCAAAGGGAGTCCGAGGGTGGCCAGGACGACTACGAACAGCCCGACGATCCGACGCGACAGCGTGCTCATGGTTTCCCTCTGCTGCCAAGGCGGTGCGAGGTATCAGCTCTCAGGTTGGTGTTGTGGGCGGTGACAATGAGCCACGCGCCCTGGGCACACGCCATCACCCACGTGAAGGTGCCAGATCGCTGCCCGCGCGGCGTTCCATCAGAGTCGAGCTCGCCCATAATCGTCCATTCCAGGTGCGCGAGCGCGAGATCATCGCGAAGCCGGCGTATCGCGTACGCCAGAGTCGTCCACGTGGTCTCGTGCATGTGCAGTCTGTGAATCTCGTCATGATGGCGCAGGAACTCGTCGCGCCCTCGGAGCCAGCGACCCGCCACGGTGACGAAGTCCACATCAGGTTCCACCAGAGCGGCCGCGGCGTGCATGTCGTGTGCGTTCCAGGCGCACGTCCACGCCTCGATGAGCGCGTCGATGCCTGGCGCAAGTCGGCCGTCGGATCGGAGGATCGCACTGGCTTGATTGGGACGTTCCATAGTGGGAGAGTATCGCCCTGATGTGGAGCGGATAAAGAGGCGCGCTGGAACTTCACCCGTGCCGATTCGTAACGAATCTGGCCCGTCGATACGGGAGGAACCATGGACAAGCTGCGCGCGCTCACGTTCTTCTCGCGCACGGTGGAGGCCGGGAGCTTTGCCGCCGCCGCGCAGGCACTAGACGTGGTGCCGTCGGCAGTCAGCAAGACCATCGGGACGCTCGAGCGCGAGTTGGGGTTTACCTTGTTCAATCGATCGACGCGCAAGCTTTCTCTTACCGTGGAAGGTGAGGCGTACTACACCCGTTGCCGACAGCTATTCGCAGAGTTGGAGGAGGCCGAGGCGACAGCGCGCGGCGGCAGCGTGCAACCACAGGGAACGCTCCGCGTCGGCATGCATCCGGCCCTTCGATCGATGGTGTTTCCCGAGATCAGCCACCTGCTGGAGTCGAACCCGCGCATGAAGATCGAGACCTTCATCACGAACTCTCCGACGGCGCTGCTGGACCGCGGGTTGGACGTTGTGCTGTGCATCGGCCATCTGGCCGACTCGACGCTCGTGGCGCGACGCATAGGCTGGGCGCAGTTCGTCGTATGCGCCTCGCCCGACTATTTACGCCGCTGGGGAGAGCCGAAACGGCCCCAGGACCTCGCGGAGCACCGTACAATCATCTACGCAAGGCCGGACGAGGAGCCAAACACCCGGTGGGAATTCACCCGGGGGAGGGAGCGACAGGTCGTCACAGTCCCCGTCCGGATGGTGGTCCGCGACGGCGTAGGGCTGGTCGATGCAGGGGTCGGCGGCGGCGGGGTGTTTCGCCCATATGAGTTCGCGGCGCGACGCTATGTCGCGGCGGGCACCCTGAAGGTCCTCATGCCGGACTGGTCAGGCGCGAAGCATCCTGTGTGCGCCGTGTCTTCAAGCAGCCGCCATGTTCCCGCCAAGGTGCGAGCGTTTCTCGAGTTCGCCCACGCGCTGATATCGGACCAACCGGTGAGGTGAAGTGGCCCTTGGGCACGGAGCCGGGAAGAGCGGGAGCTTCCGGCAGCCACTCCATTCCATGACCCCGATCCGCCCGCAGGAGGAGCTGGCCACCCAGCCTCTGGTGACCCCCCACCACTCACGACGGGCACTTCCAAAATATTGGAGGTGCCCGTTGTCGTTCCGGTGCCGAATTCTAGTTCGGCGCGCGAGCGGCCAACTCGCTGTAGCCGGGAAGGACTGACCGCGTGCCGACCCATCAATCGCTCGGCGGTGCCTCGGACGAGCAACTCCTGCTACGCATGGTCACCACGCACTCGGAGCGCTACGGCCAGGACTACTGGGCCGCCTTCGACGCCGGCGTGGCCCCCCATCTGCCCGCGAGTCCCGTCGTGATCGACCTTGGCTGCGGCCCGGGCCTCTTCCTGCGCGACCTCGCCCGGCGCGACCCGTCGATGAGTCTCTACGGCTACGACGTCACGCCGGCGATGATCGTGTATGCCCAGGGCCTGACGTGGCCCGGAGTCACGCCCACGCTGGTGGTCCACGACGTGACCGCCGCCCCGCTCCCCCACGCCGCCGGCGCCGTGGACCTGGTGAGCATGACGTCGGTCCTGCACGTCCTCGACGAGCCGCTGCCGGTGCTCGCCGAGATCCGGCGGGTGCTCTCCCCGCGGGGCCTCTTCCTGCTCCACGACTGGATTCGCCAGCCATTCCAGAGCTATCTCGCCTGGCGTCGGGACGGGCTCGGCGAGACGGGACCCGAGCACCTGGGGCGGGCCTTCCGTCTCTTCCCCGTGCACAACAAGTACACGAGCGAGGACTGGCAGTGGCTACTGGCCGAGGCCGGCTTCGCCATCCGCCACCAGGCGGCGCTCCGCCAATCGCACCGGATGTTCGTCGCCACCACCGCCGCCGCGGCAGGGTGACGCGATGAGGGAGGTCCCGATGGCCCACTGCATCGTCTCCGCCAGGATCGCCTCCGAGAACGCGGGCACATTGGTCGGCCTGACATGAGCGCGCCGCCACCGAGGAACCGGCGCCAGGAGATCCAGCTCACCCCCGAGGAGCAGGCCGCCTTCCTCCGCCAGCACCACAAGGCGGCGTTCGCGACCATCGACAAGGATGGATTCCCCCATGTCGTCGGGATGAACTACGTCGTCAAGGACGGCGCCTTCTACATGACCTCCTACGGCAAGGCCCAGAAGGTGCTCAACGTCCGGCGCAACCCCAAGGTGGGGCTGATGGTCGAGACCGGAGACTCCTACGCCGAGCTGCGGGGTGTGATGGTGCGCGGGCACTGCGAGATCATCGAGGACCCCGAGGCGGTGAAGGCGACGTTCGCGTTCCGGGCGGAGGGACGGGACACCAGGGCCGCCACGCCAGGCGCGCTCGCGAGCGCGCCGAAGCGGGTGGTGCTCAAGGTCCTCCCGCGCCGGGTGACGAGCTGGGACCACCGCAAGCTGCGCGGAGGCTACTGAAGACGGAGGCAGACGGCAGCTGTCTCATGGCTCGAAAATGCTAAGCGGAGCCGGCAAGAGAAATCGGTGCCCAATTGGTGCCAAACTGGGCTCAACATCTGTCAACGCGGTCCTATCTCGGTTCCGGCCAAAGATCGAGTTGTTGCTCATTTAGTACATCCGTATGATCCAGCGTGATCTGCAGGCTTGGTCTCTTAATCAGCGGGTCCAAGGGTTCGAGTCCTTGACGGCGCCGGGGCGAGTGATTCGCCCCGGCGCCGGGAGAAAAGGGACCTAGGCCCGGCTCAGCTCTCGCTGCGGCGGAGCCTCGTCACCGCGAACAGGGCCAGCAGACCGACGCCGGTCAAGGTGAGCGCGCCGGGTTCCG
>Ga0137378_10005494_pt1 | contig 10985 bp, 13 predicted proteins | sample SagtaG_21_FD_104813 | JGI IMG/M metagenome (GOLD analysis project Ga0137378, IMG submission 104813) | Vadose zone soil microbial communities from Sagehorn Ranch, Mendocino, California, USA - Sage2_L_60_16 metaG | ecosystem: Environmental > Terrestrial > Soil > Vadose zone | place: USA... | reverse complement strand
CGGGCATGAGGGAGATGAGCGTGACTGAGCAGAGGTACAAGGCGGTCCTGGCGGTAATCGGCGACGGTCGGACGGTGGGCGAGGTGGCCAGGGATTGGGGCATCTCTCGGCGGACGATGCACCGTTGGCTGGCACGCTACGAAGGCGACGGACTGGAAGGCCTGAATAATCGGTCACACCGGCCGGCTCAATGTCCTCATCAAACCCCGCCTGCTGTCGAGGCCATGGTGCTCGAGATGCGCCGGGCACACTCCTACTGGGGAGCCCGCCGAATCGCCTTCGAGCTGGCCCGCAAGCGGGTCGAGCCGACGCCCTCGGAGTCGGCGGTCTATCGCTGCCTGGTCCGGGCCGCAGTTATCGACCCCATGACGCGACGCCGGCGCCGGGAGACCTGGAAGCGATGGGAGCGGGCAGCGCCGATGGAGCTGTGGCAGCTGGACGTGGTGCACGGTTTCTTGCTCGCTGACGGCAGCAGCGCCAAAGCCCTGACCGGAATCGACGACCACTCGAGGTACTGCGTGTCGGCTCGCCTCATGGCCAGCGAGCGAACTCAATCGGTCTGCGACGGCTTCAACTCGGCCATGCAGGCTTACGGCGTGCCGCTCCAGGTTCTGACCGATAACGGCAAGGTCTTCACCGGGCGCTTCGCCCAGCCCCCGGTCGAGGTGCTGTTCGACCGCATCTGCCGCGAGAACGGAGTCGACCATATCCTCACCCAACCACGCTCGCCGACCACGACGGGCAAGATCGAGCGCTTCCACCGCACTCTCCGCGTCGAGTTCAACACCAGGCAGGTGTTCAAGACCGTGAAGACAGCTCAGGAGGCGCTAGATGAGTGGGTGACCTACTACAACACGCAGCGGCCGCACCAGTCGCTAGGCGACCTCACGCCGGAGAGCCGCTTCCGCTCTGGCGGAGCAGAAGTCCGGCATCAGCTGAGACATCCTGAACGCAACGGAGAGCAGTGGGTCTGCAGGAGGGTGGCCAGCAATGGTCTCGTGAGCGTCGGTTACCAGCAGGTGAGCGTGGGCAAGAACTACGGCGGCAGCGCTTGCGACGTCCTGGTGACCGACGGCCTGCTTCAGTTCTGGGTGGGTGACCAGCTTCTCAAGACCGCGGCTCGCACAAGCCAAGGCCTGGTTCGCAAACTGCATGCTGACGGCACAGCGCCGCGGCGGAGATAAATTTCAGTGGGAGTCAGACACATCAACCGAATTAGATTCACGACACATCAACCGAAGGCTTATACCCGGCATCAAAATCGAATTCAGACGTGTCTAGTAAAGGTCGACAAGTCGGGTAGCGCACGGCACCGTATTGCCAATGAGTTGCCTGTAGACCATGAATTGCACGAACTCAGGGGCAAGCGCTATGAGGCGAAACACACCCTGGTGCCCGTTGCTTCGAACTCGATGAGCAGCGGTTCATTTGACCGCTGCTCTAGTTTCTCTACCGCGACCCGCGATTACCGTGTATGCGGTGCAGGCGCGCCATCGAAGTAGCTCTGCGCCTTGTCCCAGGCGATCTGCGCGACCATACGCCCAGCACGCCTACCATCCAGGTCTCCCTGTTCGAAGTGGATTCCGCCATATCGTCGTGAAATGCCGGCCTGGTCCGCTGCATGGCTGAAGGTCGCCCAGCTCAGCGTCAGGTCGAGTGCAGGAACTGCTCCTGGTTCAGTCCGCGAGCTTCTCGCTGGCAAGGTAACCGAGGCACCGAAGCGATCGCTTTTCGTAAACAGTCTCAGGATCTCGGCGCCCGCGGCGCTGAACGTGCTGTGTCCCGAGCTGTATTCAGGGAACGGCGGCGTCGGAAAGGTCGTGGGTTGGTAAGGGAACCACTCATCGCCCGAGATCAGCTGAGTCCCGCGATAGGGGCCGGCCCAGGCGAGCACCTTCTGTCCCTGGAAGAGGTAGCGCAGCGCGGTGATTGGGCGGACGGACGCAAACGCTCGCTTGCCATCCCAGCAGCAAATGCTCGCGTCGAAGATTGCGTTGGTGAGGGCGAAGAAGAGTTTGACGTCGGCATCGACGCCACGCTCGGCGGCCCCGTGATGGTCGCGACGCGCGATGAACTGCGCAAACAGATCCCAGTGACCGGGGGGCAATTCGGAGTTAGGTCCGTCTGCCCAGTATTCAGCGATCATCTTGTGCTCGTCCGTCAGACCGGCACTGAGCGCGAGCAATGCCTGGGCCTGCGCCACGTATTCGGTCGAGCCAAATTTGGCCGGTCCACTGACTGATCGCAACTGCGACGCCGACGAAAGCGCGAAGGGCACAACGTTTTGCCATTGAGCGCCGACGAAGTTCGGCGTCACCAAGTTTCCATATTTGTCGACGTAACGAAGCTGCTGCCATGCATCGGGGTCGTGCACGCTCCGAGGGTCGAACGGGAGCCTTATGTCCATCGGGTCGTTAGGGGACTCATAGCCCGTGTAATCGGTGTAGCCGCCGAGCTGGTTCGCACCATCACCATGCCGGAACCGAAGAACTGCCGCAGCGGCCACGTTTCCAACCCCAGCCGGTGTGTCGAGACCGGTGCTCTTGTTTTGTGGATCAAGGCCCAGGCTCTGCATGAGCGGGTCGAAGACCGTGGACATGCTGCCCGGGAAGAGATCTACCGCGGCGCGGTAGGCGGCATAGCTGATGGCGATCTTCTTATTGGCAAGGCTCCGCTCATGAGACGGGCGCCGAAGCGATGCCCCGAGTCGAGTCCCAACCGCGCGCTCCTCGTATGCCGCCCATGCGTCGAAGGCGGCGGTATGGACGATGGCCAGCGCGCGCGCGATCATCGGTGGCCCGAGCCTCGAGTCGCGCACGCCCTGCAGCGCAGCCTGGTTCCAGAGCACCACAACGCTTTCGCCTGCTTTCGGTTTGGCCCGTAAGTCAGCAAGCAGGTCAACAGCCGACACGGATGACAGCCCTGGGAAGAGCAGAAGCGCTCCGCCGGCGCCCGCACGAGCCAGGAACTCGCGGCGCGAGAGCGCGGTCGCCGGGACTTCCCGCTTCATGACCTTTTCCTCATTTGCGCGTACTTGCTTAAGGCGGATATTGAAACGGACGGAGGGTGTCTAATTCGGCACCCTCCGTCCCCGTTGTCAGGCGATACTCGTCAAGTTCCGATGCTGATCTGGCCGTGGACGACCTCACCTGGAAAGTCCATGCCCATGATCTTGAGATCCTCCTGCCCAGATCCAGGTCCGCCCGCAACCGCCGAAGCCGTGAAGTGCACTCCAACGGCCATCGGCCCGGCCGGCAACCCAAACGGATTGGCCTTGGCAAGCGTTACCGTGGCCACTCCTTCAAAGCTGGCCGTGCCACCGCCTATGGCGGTGACCGTGGTCACTGTCGCCTCTACTGTCATGAGTCCCGGCATGAGGCACTCGAAATGGCCGCTACCGTCATGAACGGCAAAAGCGAATCGAGTCATGGTGTCCGTCACGCCGCCTCCGGTTATGCTCGCCCCGCCCGACGCCGCTACCGGCGCGGCGGACAAGGCGAATAGGCTGAGCACGGCGCCGAGGCTGAGCGCCGACTGGAGGGCTACCCGCTGCTTGCGCCTAAACGCACCGGCTACTCCCACGGCGTTATCTCCTTTTGCAATCGGTAAAAACCCCATCGCTCCCCGCTTGAGCGACGAGCCGCATCGCACTGTTCTCGACCGGCTAAGCGTCGGGAGGCTTCCGAGCAAACTGGTGGTGTTAACGCTGTCCGCTGTCTGAAGGCCTGCGGCTTGCTGCTCTAGGACGGTGCGCCGAAGGTGAACAGCGAAGCTCCGACCCCTGCTTGAGTGAAGGTCTTGCCTTCGACGGTGAGGATGAAGCCCTCATCCCCGCCAGCGGGCCGGCCCGGCAGATCGCAGTAGATTGTCAGACTGGCTGCGACCCGCTGATTGTTCGCTGGAATGAGGTCGATGTCCATTACTGCTTTGCCGGACGTGGCCAGTCCAAATGGAGCATTGCCCACAGTGCTGAAGCTGATCAGCCTCTTCGCCTTCCAGACTCCGGTGGCCTTGACGATCGGAACGCCTGTGCCTACGTCGAAGTGGACGAACGTGCCGCCCCCTGTCGCCTCGGAGTCGGTCATCAGCCCGTCCCCGGCCAGGATCACTCGCTCCGTCCCATTCAAGCTGGCAGCTACCAGATTGAAACCAACCTGGCCGCTCGCCAGGGCGGGAGTGGCGAGTAGGTCGCCAAGGACAGGCAGGGCGGCAAGGGCGGCGGAGCCCATCCCAGCCTTCTTGAGAAATTCCCTCCTGCTGGTCCCTGATATGAGTCTCTGTTTCTCCATTGTTGTCCTCCCCGCGACTTGCGCGCGGATTGTCGCCAGCGGCTTGTGCGCGTTCTACTGCAGACTGAAGGCGCAGTCAATGGGTCATTCGTCGCCGGTACGACCTGTGGGCCGCCAGCGCGACCGGTTCGCGTCCCCTCAGGGTGGGCCGTAGTTTCCATCACGCGAACCAGGTGCAAGTTCAGGGTACCGTCATCAGACTAGCCTGAGCATGTCCCTGGATCGCTGGGCGGGGGCCGACTTTGCCGCTTTCGTCCTGCTCGCGTGCCTGCTGCTGGGTTGCAGCACGCCGAACGTTTCGCCCTCGAGCACGCCATCTCCGGCTGCCTTTCGCAGCCCTGTAAACCTTGGCGCTCCCGTCAACAGCCAAGACTTCGACGGCGGCCCCTCAATCTCTGCTGATGGCCTTAGCCTTTACTTCATCACCGACCGCGACGTCGTCGGCGGTGGCGACATCTGGGTGGCCATCCGGTCCTCAACCTCGCAACCGTTCGGTCCGCCGGAGAGTCTTGGTGCACCCGTGAACTCGAGCGAGGATGAAGGTTCGCCCAGCATTTCCGCGGACGGCCTCGAGCTGTTCTTCGACCGCGCACCCGATGGGCACATCTACGTCGCCACGCGATCAAGCGTCGTGGCCGCATTCGGCAGGCTGCAGGTCGTGGACCTCGGCCGCACCGGCTGCTGCGACGGCTTCCCGGACGTCTCGGCCGATGGCCGTGACCTCTACTTCTGCTCCAACCGCCCGGGTGGGTTGGGCGGCGACGACGTGTGGGTCGCGAGCCGACGTGCGGCCGGGTTGCCGTTTGGCGCGCCGGTCAACCTGGGGCCCACCGTCAACAGCGCATCGAACGATTGCGAGCCCGGCATCTCAAGCGACGGCAAGACGCTTTTCTTCGCCTCTGACCGCAAGGGAGGCAGAGGTGGATACGACATTTGGCTCAGCATTCGTGGTTCCGGGTCACAGCCTTTCGGTCAGCCGGTGAACGCCGGACCGCAGATCAACAGCGGATTCTCGGACGAGAAGCCCGACATTGCATCCGATGGCGCGACCCTGTATTTCATGAGTGACCGGCGCGACGGGCTGGGCTCGTTTGACCTGTGGCGGGCAAGGCGCAGCTCAACGGCGTGATCACTTGCTGTCGCACCGCTGCAGGTCGAAGATGGCGGGCGGCGGTGGACTCGAACCATGTCGGGCAGCTCCCGTTCAAGTCGTCCGGACAGTGATTGCCTCGAGGAAGCGGTCTAGCATGGCGTCGACCTGATCCGGGACCGCAAGGCCCATCCAGTGTCCTGTTCCGACGACGCAGCCGACCCATGCATCCGGCTGTAACCGAGCCAGACGCTCCATGTCGATCGGCGTCTCCCTGCGGCGTATCACCAGCAGCGGACACTTCACCCGGCCCAAGGACTCGGCCCCGTCGGTCGACATGCCATCTCGCATGACCTGCGCAGCCAGTTGCCGAGGAACCTGGACCAGTTCGCCCAGGATCCTGGCCTTCAAATCCGGTGGATCGTACGTGCTCAGCAGACGCGAGAAGTACGCCTCGAGCGCGTTCAACCATGCCTCCGACTCAAAGGCAGGCACCAACCGAATTGCCTGCTCGCGGACCGGATCCGGGAACAGGATCACGGGGTCGAGCAATGCAGCGCCGGCGATTCGCTCGGGTACGCGGCAGCAACCTCGACCGCCAGCCGACCCCCGAAGCTGTGGCCACAGACAACCGCCCGGTCAATCCCTGCCTCATCAAGCGTGGCGACTACCGCCGCGGCGCAATCGCGAAAGCCGAAATCGGGCGGTGCCGGCTCGCTCGTGCCATGTCCAGGAAGGTCGGGCGCCAACACGCGGTAATGCGACTTCAGGTGCTCAAACTGAGGCGACATGTGCGATCGGTTGCCGAAAGCCCAGCCGTGGAGGAGCACGACCGCGGGTGCGCCGGTGCCAGCCTCCTCGTAGGCCAACCGGACCCCCGAGCGCTGCGTCAGTCGATCCCCCTGTCCGAGGCCGCTCCCGGTTTCAAGCCCTGATTGCGTGCCATAGCCTTGACGAGTACTGCGTTCACCTGCTCAATGCCCTTGGTGGGGCTGAGCGTGATGAGCTCCGTCCCCGGCTCGGCAAGAGGCAGGTGACCCGGCGGCGTGTAGAAAACATCGCCCGTTTCGAAGGTCTCTTCGTGGTCGCCGTAGCGCGCAGTCCATCGCCCTTTGACCACGATGCCCCAGTGCGGGCACGGGCAGCGACCGTCCGGGAAGTCCTTGAAATTGGCAGCAGGATCCTTGCCGGTCCGAAGCGTCTCGAACGCGACCGTGAAATCGCCCAGCTTCGCGACCCTGCCGAGATAGTCAGGGCTTTCAGTGCTGACCGGCGTCGTGTCCTTTCGAACTGCTGGCATGTGACACCTCCTCGAGTGACATGGCTCGCAATGTGGTGATCGTGAAGAGAGATTGGGCGTCGACGGAGCGCGGCGCATCGGGGAACTCCCCCATTCGCACCCGAATTGTTGACGCCGGGGATGCAGACTTAGCGGGTCGCGGATACCGCTTGCTGGGTGATCTGAAAACTGGCGGCAAACGCGGCCGCCTCGGTGCGGTTGCGGACGCCCAACTTGCCCAGGATGCTGCTCACATGATGCTCCGCCGTCTTCGCAGTGATAAACAAGCGCTTGGCGATTTCGGGATTAGACATGCCCTGAGCAAGCAGCGCGAGCACTTCACGTTCCCGCCGGCTCAGTACATCAAACGGGCTGGGCGGCGGCGGAGCGCTCTTGACCGGCCTCCCGTGAACCCGGAGCAACTCGGCAGCCGCAGCTGCTTCTGGCGCGCCCAGCCGTTGGTAGATGCTCAGCGCGGCTTCGGCGTTGATGATTGTCTCGGCCGGAGCCTGGCTCGCATGAGCGAGTTCGAGGTGCAGAGCCGCACGCTGGAGCGGCCAGCTGTCGCCCAGCGCTGCGAGGCCAGCCTCGAAATATCCCACGGCCTGATCCAGACTCCCGCGTGCCACAGCCGTCTTGCCAAGGGCCAGGGCCGCCTGAGCCCTGACCGCAGGGGCCTCCGCACCATCCGACATGCTCTTCAACTGGAGCGCAGCTTCTCCCGCGGCAGGAACGTTCCCGCAGCCAAGCTCCGCCTGCACTAGGAGCAGGAGCAGTGGAGCGGCGCGGAGTTGGTCGCCCCGGAGCTGCCGGAGCGCCTGTCTCGCCACAGCGGCAGCAGTGTCGTAGCGCCCTTGGGCCAGGTGCAGCCGCGCGCGCGGGCCCATGACCTCGACCCGGTCAGCGTGCTCGTCGATCAACCGGGCCGCTTCCTCCAGGCGACCCTGGCGGATCCACAGATCGGCAAGCGCGGCCCGTGTCCCGAGTTGCACGGAATGATATGAGGCGTCGCCTCTCGTCAAACCCATACGCAGGGCTGTCTCAGCTTCCTGCCAGCGTCCTGCATGGCAGAGCAGTGATCCCAGTGCGCACCAGCAGCGGGCGAAGGTGTGGATGGCAGGGCCATCTCCTTCGATAGGAGTGTTCCTCTCGATGAAACGCAGCCATGCCTCGGCACGTGTGACATCGCCGCAGCGGTCGCAGGCGCTGATCATGCCGCAGACGACCTGACTGATCACAGACGGATCCCTGCACTCGCCGCCGACGATCATCGTGAACGCTTCGTCGAGGCGGGCCATGCCGTCTCGAACCCTCCCCATCGACACCAGGGCGAGCCCGGAGTCGCCAAGCGCCTTGCACTCGAGATTTCGGTCGTGAAAGGTGTGAGCGAGATCGAGTGCGACGCCTGCGCTGGTTTCCAGTTCCTCGGCGTCTTCGACCGAGATGCCAAACAGTCCCACCAGGACATACCCTTTCTCCACGCATGGCTCCTCGTTCTCGAGCAGGCGAAGGGCCCGCGCAAGCCAGGCGCGCCCCACAACCTTGTCGTCAAGAATGTCGAAGTGGACGCGGCCGAGCCAGGTGGCTGCAATGGCCGCGCGCCGTGGTAGGTCCCGCGCCTGGAAATCACGGTAGGCGCGCTTGAGCTGCGCCTGCGCCTCCCGCGAATCAGTGGCGAGGTAAGCCATCCTGCCCAGAAGGAAACGATCTTCGGGATCGTCGGAAGCGTCGACGAGGGGCCGCAGTATGGCAATCGCGCCGGAGACGTCACCGCTCCCCGCACGGCGTAGCGCAGCCGCCCGTTCGGAAGCCCGATCCGCGGCCATGGAGCGATTCTTCCACCTCTACCCAAGCCATGGGCGCCAGTCGAGAGGACCCACCATCTGGCCTGCCACGCTGTGCTCGCTTGAATACTCGGTGGAGCGATCAAAATGAGCTTGCGACAGCTGGTGGGCCGCGGTGGACTCGAACCTCCTACTCCTCGTAAGGCGGTCGCCCGACGGAGCGAGGTAGGAGGGGCCCCTCCGTTTCGCGTTCGCGCGCAGGGCGATCGCTCACGCCTTTGGATGTATAGCCAATTTGTATTGCCAAGCCGAGGAGGCTCGAGGAGCCAGGGGGAGGCGAGATGCGGAGCAACGAGTTCACCAGGAGTCTTGGCGTCCTGCGGTGTTCGGCACGAGCTTTTAAACCGAGGGTCCGGGGTTCGAGTCCCCGCGCCGGCACCATTCAGTGTGTGCAAGTTCGGCTGACGTGCATCCAAAGGCCGTCGGCTGATGTGCTCCAGACCTTCGGCTGATGCGCTACAGCTACTTCGGTTGATGCGTGACACTCCCGCGCACGAGGGAGATGAGCGTGTATGAGCAAAGGTACAAAGTGCTGGAGCACCACAAAAGCGTTCCCGAAAGGCTTGACATATGTCGATAACGGAATATATTGGGAGCGTGGCCCGCTCTTCCACGACGTCTGATGTCTTCAATGCAATTGCCGAGGCGCGCCGTCGCGAAGTCCTGGACGCGCTGATCAAAGGCGAGAAGGCGGTCGGGGCGATCGTGAACGACCTCTCGATGTCTCAGCCTCAGGTTTCAAAACACTTACGGGTGCTCAAGCAGGTGGGACTCGTCAGGTGCCGGGCGGAGGGGCGTCGCCGGCTGTACCGCCTGGAACCAGCGCGCCTTCGGCCGCTGCACGGGTGGTTGGCCAAGTACGAGCAGGCGTGGAACGACCGAATGGATCGGTTGGATGACTACCTCACGGAGCTCCAACGACAAGGAGAGCAGCAGTGAAACCTGATCGGCATGGGTCTGCAGTCATCGAATTCCCGAACGAACTCGAGGTTGTCACCACTCGAGAGTTCGAGGCTCCGATCGCACTCGTCTTCGATGTATTGACGAAGCCGGAGCATGTGAGCAAATGGTTCGCTCCATTTGAGTGCAAGGTCACGGAGTGCTCGATCGACCTGCGCGTCGGGGGGAACTACTACATCGTCTTCGTGACCGGCGACGGAACGGAGTGCTCGTTTCGTGGAACCTACTTGGAGATCGAGCCGCCGACCCGAACCGTCGAGACGTGGCTGTTCGAAGGGTGGCCGGATGCGGAGGCCGTCGAGTCCGTAGATCTGCACGAAGCCAATGGAGTCACGAAGATGACGATGAAGTTGGTGTTCCGCGACAAGGCTGGCCGAGACCATATGACCAGGTCCGACGGCCAGGAAGACAGCTTCGACAAAATGGAAGATTACTTGAGATCACTGCTCGATCCAAAGGGAACGGTCTCTGGGTAGTTGGCGTCGAGCCAGACCTCATGTAGCCCACCTTGTCGCCATTTTGGTCGTACACGGTCAACCCCGTGGTGACTGATTAGCGGACGTTCTCAGTGATCGTTTTCGCCATGCACTTGCTGTCGCGTTGCTGGTTCGTGGCGAAGGCCGTACCGAATCGACCCGTCGATGCGGTCCTGGAGCCGCCACATCTTCTCAGCCGCCCAGACTGTCTCCACGAGCCCTGCGAGCTGGGCGTCGACTCGCCAGGCCCACCGGTCGGGCCCTTCCTCTCTAGCCATGCGCTCACCGTAAATCCGGCTGAAACTGATCGCGTCGAGGAAAGCCATAGTCCTCGAGAGGATTAGCTCAAGTGAGCGGCATGAGGCTTGCAACACCTGCTCGCACATCTCGAACATGCAGCCACGCTAACCAGGCACTCACGTCCATCGAATCCGGGGAACCCGTAGTTACTTGAGCGCGGGCTCCAGGCCAGCGAGCGCAGCTGAGAGCTCAGATCGGGATGCGATCCCGAGCTTCGGGAAGACCCGGTAGAGGTGAGCACCGACAGTCCGATGCGAAAGGAACAATCGGTCGCCGATTTCGCGATTGGAAAGTCCAGAAGCCGCCATCTGTGCGATATGCAGCTCTTGCGGCGACAGCGACTGGCGAGGCGCCTTGGTCGGCTCGGCGAGACGTTCGCCAGAGGCACGCAACTCCGCCCGCGCCTTGTCGGCCCACGTATGCACCCCGAGCGCCTCGAAGGTGTCCCGAGCTGTTCTCAAGTGGGGTCTTGACTCCCTGATGCGGCGCTGCCTTCGGAGCCAGCCGCCATACGACATCTGCAGCCGCGCATGGTCGAACGGCCATTTTGGCTTAGCCTTGAGCGCCAGCTCATAAAGGCCCTCGGCCTTCGAATCATCGGCCAGGACCGCACGTCCGTAGCGCACCCCTGCGTGGATGAGCGTTGCTGGTGTGCGCTTGGACAAGGCCTCGAGCAAAGCCATCATTCGCCGGGCATCCTCGTGCCGCCCGGCCCGCAGCCCGGCCTCGACCACATAGGATGCAGCG
>Ga0137378_10005493_pt1 | contig 10989 bp, 7 predicted proteins | sample SagtaG_21_FD_104813 | JGI IMG/M metagenome (GOLD analysis project Ga0137378, IMG submission 104813) | Vadose zone soil microbial communities from Sagehorn Ranch, Mendocino, California, USA - Sage2_L_60_16 metaG | ecosystem: Environmental > Terrestrial > Soil > Vadose zone | place: USA... | reverse complement strand
TCTCCTTCCCGCGGATCAGCACGTGCTCCACACCGGTCGCGAACTCGAACGGGTCCCCCGACCACACGACCACGTTGGCGACCTTCCCCGGCTCGAGCGACCCGTAGCGATCCGCCACCCCGAACATCTCCGCCGGCGAGAGCGTCACGGCGCGCAGCACCTGGTCCCAGGTCATCCCGTACGCCACCGCGTTGCCGGCCTGCTGGCGCAGGTTGCGCGAGTTGTGGGTATCGGTCTCCATCAGGGCCACTTTGACGCCGGCCTTCGTGAGCAAGCCAGCGTTCTCGTAGCGAATTCCCAGCGCGTCGTAGGACGGGATGTTGTCGAGCGGCTCCACGAGCACCGGCACGCCCGCCTGCGCGATTTCGCCCGCGATCTGCCAGCCCTCCTGGGCGCCCGCCAGCACCAGCTTGAGCTTGAACTCCCGCGCGAGCCGCAGTGCGCTCTCGATGTCGCTGCGCCGGTTGGCGTACGCGATCAGCGGCTCCTGGCCGTGCAGCACCGGCAGCAGGGCTTCGAGATCCGCCGCGGCGGCCGACAGGGGTCGCAGCTGCGCGCGCCCGAAGTCGGCGCGGCGGCGCTCGTACTCCAGTGCGTCGCGGAATACCCGCCGCACGCGCTCCACCAGCGCCGCGCGTGAGCCGCCCGCGAAATCCTTCCCCGTCTCAGAGTCGTTCAGGACGACGCCGACCGGCGACTTGACGAGCATCTCCTCGATCGTGTTGCCGGCGAGATCGATGAGCACCGCCTGGCCGCTCACGAGGTTCCCCGCCGGCACGGCGAGCACCGTGGTGACGCCCTCGATTCGGGTCACGGCGATGACGACGGATGCAGGATTGATCCCTTCCGCCACGTTGAAGGAAGCGGCGATGGTATCGCCCTTGAGCAGGGCCTCGCGAGTTCCCGCCACGGCGCCGATCTCGACGAGGCCCATCTGTCCGGCGCCGTCGATGAGGCCCGGCGTCACCCACTTTCCGGTCGCGTCGATGCGGGTGGCGTCGGACGGCACGGCGACGCTCGTGCCGACCGCCGCGATCTTGCCGTCGCGGATCAGGACCGTCGCGCTGGCGAGCTTGGGCCCGGAGACCGGATATACGGTGCCCCCGGTGATGGCGATCGTCTGGGCGAGCAGGAACGCGATCATCGGTCGTTCCTCCCCCCGGCGGCCGGCGTTTGGCCGAGCTGGAAATCGGTGCGGGGCTGGTGCGCGGGGTCGTTCCGGTCGTACACGAGCCAGCCGTCGTTGTAGACCTGGATCGCCCGTGAGTAGACGGAGAAGGGGTCGCCCGACCACACGACCACGTCGGCGATCTTGCCCGGCTCGAGCGTCCCGATCAGCGAATCGAGCCCGATGGCCCAGGCGGGATTCGCCGTCACCCAGCGGATCGCCTGGTCGCGCGTGACCGGGATGCCGGCGCGCACGCCGGCGTACATCGCCTTGGCCGCTTCCTGATTGAGGCGCTGGATCCCGCTCGGATCGTCCGAGTGAATGTTGACGCGCACGCCCGCCTGCTGGAGCAGCGCGGCGTTCTCCTTGATCCCGTCCATCGCTTCTTCTTTGAAGCCCCACCAGTCCGCCCATACCGCCGCCCCCGTACCGGCGGCCGCCAGCAGATCGCGGATCTTGTACGCCTCCACCGCGTGGTGGAACGAGCGGATCGGAAACCCGAACTCCCGGCCGAGGTCGAGCATCTGTGCCATCTCGTCCGACCGGTAGCAGTGGTTCTGCACGTAGATGTCGCCGCGCAGCACCTCCGCCAACGTTTCGAGCTTGAGGTTGCGCTCGGGGGGATCGCCCTGGTGATCCTTGTTCCACTTGTCCCACTTGCGGCGATACCCCTCGGCTTGGATGTACGCCCCGCGGTAGCCCGCCATGTTGCCCATGCGCGTCGACGGTCCGCCCTTCTGCCCGTACGTGCGCTTGGGGTTTTCACCGCACGCCATCTTCAACCCGTAGCGGGCTCCGGGGAACTTCATCTCCTGCACCGTGCGCGCCGGGATGAGCTTCAGGATCGCGCTCCGGCCGCCGATCAGATTGGCCGAGCCGGGGAGCGCCTGAATCGTCGTGATGCCCCCCGCGATCGCCAGCGGGATTTGCGGATCCTGCGGCCAGAACGAGTGCTCGGCCCACACCTCGGCCGTTACGGGATTCGTCGCCTCGTTGCCGTCGGACTCGGCGTCGGTGCCGGGAGCGGCGTATACGCCCAGGTGCGAATGCTCGTCGATCAGGCCGGGCGTCACGTATTTTCCCGTGCCGTCCACCACGACCGCGCCGGCGGGAGCGTCGACCTTCGCACCCACCGCGACGATGCGGCCGTCTTTGAGGACGATCGACCCATTGGGAATCTCCTGGCCGGCCGCGGTCATGATCGTCGCATTGCGGATCAACACGGGCGGATTGGGATGACGCTGGTAGGTCGAGGGGTACTGCTGCCGATCGACGCTGCTCGACTCGCCCGTCGCCTGCTTGGCCGGGGCCGCCGCCTGGGCGGGAGCGGGAGCCGGGCCCGCCTCCCGGGCCGGACGGGCCGCTCCGGTCGCGCACCCGCCCGCGAGGGCGAAGAGCAGAAGCAACGATGGTCGCATGCTGGATGTCCTCTCCGTTGGGCTACTTCACGAGCTCGATGACCGCCGGTTGCCCGACGAATTCCTGCTTCACGACCCTGTGCGGCGAGTCGACACTGACGTAGAGCACGAGCGGCACCCTCGGCCCGGTGACGTCGACCCGGTACGCCTGGAATGTGCCGGCGGGTACCACGACCGTTTCCGGCTGCCCCACCTTGAACGTGAGGACCTTCGTCGCGACTTCGCTGGGCGTGAACACGGCGAGGCGGAGTGTCTGGCCCGGGGCGAGCACCAGGGACGATCCGACGAGCGACGCGACGTTCTCGTCCACGATCCCCGGAGGCACGACCGTGTCCACCGGGAATTGCTGCACGCTCCCGTCGGGCTGCGGCACGAGGTTGTTGCCTTTCACCCGACCGCCGGCATAGACCAGGTGGGCTTCGAACTTCGTCCCCTGGCGAATCATGACCTGGTCGAGCCGACGCGCGGCGGCATCCGCCGCGGAAAACACCACGGTCGTCCGCTGGTCGAACAGTCCGTTCCCCATCCCCGCGTGCTCGGAGTAGACCACCGAGTCGCCGGCGCGCGTGATGTCCGCGACCGCGAACCCCAGCGCCTTCCCCTGGACAACCACCTGCGAGCTGTCGGTGCGGGACTCGAGCTGGCGTGGGTCGAGGGTGACGTTCGCCGCCGCTGGATTGAGATCGTTGAGCGTGAGCGGCTTGCCGTCCACGTCCACGAGGCGCACGGGGGCGATGGCCTTGAGCCGGTTGTACACCCTGGCTCCGTCCCCCACGATAACGATGGTCAGCGCATGGCGCTGGAACAGCCGCGCGGCCGCCGCTCGGGCCTGGAGGGCCGTGACGGCGCTGAGACGCTCCCGGTACAGGCGCAGGTAGTCATCCCCTAACCCGAGGAGCTTCGCGTTCGCCACCTGGCTCGCGATCTGGCTCGGCGTCTCGATGGTGAGCGGGAACGAGCCGACCAGAAAGCCCTTCGCCGCCGTGAGCTCCGAATCGGGAATCAGCTCGATCCGTACCCGGTCGATCTGATGCAGCAGCTCGGCCAGCGCGCTGTCCGCGACGTCGGTGCGGACCTCGGCGGTCGCCTGCCAGTAGCCCAGCCCGCGGTGCCGGCGCAGCGAGGCGTAGGCGCCGTACGTCCAGCTCTTCTGCTCGCGCAGGATGAGGAACAGCCGTGAGTCCGCTCCGCCGCCGAGCACCTGCGCGGCGACGCGCCCGGCGTAATAGACGGGGTCGGTGGGCGGGATCGTGGGGTTGCCGGCCACGATATTGGCCTGCGCCGAACCCGGCCTGTGCACCAGCAGGATGTCGGGCGCGAGACGCGTGACGGGGGCGGGCAGGGCAGGGACGGGGGGCGGCGCTCCATGCCAGCCGGCGAACGTCTTGTCGACCAGGTCCCGAACCTGCGTGTCCGTCACGTCCCCGGCGACCACGAGCAGCGCACCGCCCGGCCGCAGGCGCTCGCGGGCGAACTGCGTCACGTCTTCGGGCGTCACGGCGCGGTAGCTGTCGCGCGTCGGGCTGCGCCCATACGGGTTGCGGCCATAGATCTCCTGCTCGAAGAACCGCTGCGCCACCGCGCCGGGCTGCGACAGCTGGAGCGCGAGCGCCGAGAGCGAGCGCGTGCGGGCCAGCTCGAGCTCGCTCGTCGGGAACGACGAGTGCAGCGTCACGTCCCCCAGGAGGTCGAACACGAGCTCGAGCTGGTCGCTCAGGGCGTCGGCCGAGATCGTGAGGAAATCCTCGGACGAGCTCGCCGACAGGTGCCCCCCCACGCCCTCGATGGTCGAGGCGATCTGCTCCGCGGAGCGTGTCGCGGTGCCCTTGGAGAGGAGCTCGGCGGCGAGCTCGGAGAGTCCCTCCTTGCCGGCCGGGTCGACGATGCCCCCCGCCCGGAATGCGAGACTGACAGAAACGACGGGCTGCTCATGGTGCTCGATCACGACGAGCGCGAGCCCGTTGGGAAGCGTCGTCTCCTTGAACGGCGGAAACCGAACGGGGGCGAGCCGCGTGGGCTTGGGGGGCGTGGTGGGAAACGCTTGGCCGGACAGGCGGACGGTCGGACTGGCGTTCAGAAGAACCACGGCCGCCACGGCGAGCACGGTCCGCCCATCCGCCCGTCCGCCCGTCCGTCGGCTCACTGCGGCACGCTCCCCGTGGCGGGCTTCACGATGATCACGAGCGCGTTCGCCGGATCGAGATACTTGCCCGCCACCCGCCGGATGTCGTCGGCGGTGACCGCGAGGAAGCGGTCCAGGTCGCTGTTGATCTCGGCCAGGGACGTGTGGAACATGTCGTAGTGATGCAGCTCTTCGGCCCTGCCAAGCGTGGTCTCGCGGCCGTGAATGAACCCCGCGCGGAACGTGTTCTTCGCCTTGGTGAGCTCCTCGCTCGTGACGCCGGTGGCCCGCAGGCTGTCGAGCTGCGCCGTGAGCAGCGTATCGAGCCTGAGCGGATCCACGCCCTGGTTGGCGATGGCCAGCGCCAGCAGCACGCCGGGCCCGCGGCGCGAATCGAACGGATTTAGGGCCACCTGCGCGCCGAGCGCCGCCTTCTCGCGTCGTACGACGGCCACGTTGAGGCGCGAGCTCTCGCCCTCTCCGAGGATCACGTTCAGCAGCTCGAGCGCCGGCGTGTCGGGATCGGCGTGCGGCGGCACGCGGTAGATATGGATCACGGCCGGCAGATTGGCGTGCGCGTCGGTGACCGCGCGCTGCGCGGTGCCCGGCCCCAGCCGGCTGACGCAGCTCACGGGGGGCGGGTCCGGGTGCCGCGGAATCTCGCCGAAGTACTGGTTGACGAAGCGGCGCAGCTCGAGCGGACGGAAGTCGCCGACCACGACGAGGGTGGCGTTGTTGGGGGCGTAGTACGTGTCGAAGAAGGCCTTGACGTCGGACAGCTGAGCGGCGTTCAGGTCGTCGATCGATCCGATGACGGTGTGGGCGTACGCGAAGCACCCGGCGCTGTCGAACGGCCAGGTCATGCCGTCGATGAACGCCGGCGCGTACGGCTGGTTGTCGACCCGCAGCCGGCGCTCCTCCTTCACGGTCTCGCGCTGGTTGTGGAAGTTCTCGTCGGTGATGGCGAGCGAGCGCATGCGGTCCGCCTCGAGCCACAGCGCCAGGTTGAGGCGGTTCGAGGGAATCGTTTCATAGTAGTTCGTGCGGTCTTCCGCGGTGCTGCCGTTCTCCGTGCCGCCGGCGCGCGAAATCAGCTGGAAGTGCTCGCCCTTCTTCACGTGGGCGGAGCCCTCGAACATCATGTGTTCGAACAGGTGCGCGAATCCCGAGCGACCGGCCCGCTCGTTGCGCGAGCCGGCGTTGTACCACACGTCGACCGACACGATCGGCGTCGAATGATCCTCGGAGTAGAGCACGTGCAGGCCGTTGGGCAGCGTGAACGCCTCGTAGGGGATCCGGCCGGCCTGGGCCGCCGCCGGGGGAGCGAGGCACGCGCCGCACGCGAGCCATGCGCCCAGGACGCATACATCACCCATTGGGCCGTTACGCATGGATCAATCCCCTCACTCGGACTCGGGCGCGGGAACCACCGGCCCCGAGTGCACCAGCTCGAACGCGAACACGCCGTCCAGCGTCTCGCCCTTCACGACGCGCCGCGGTGTGGAGCGGGTCGCAAAGATGCGAAAGTTGCCGCTCTTCAAGGGTTGGACGTCGAATCGGCCCGCCGGCACTCGGATCGTGGTCGGCGGCTCGGCCACGAAGCTCAGGATGGTGACCGAGTCGGTGAACTCCTTGTACGCCGGGACGCCGATCGAGTCCCCGGGGGCGACGTTGGTCACCGCCCCCGCGATGAACACGTAGTCGCCGAGCACCGTGCCCGGCGCGAACGGCCGGCTCACCGGAATGATCTTCACCTCGCCGCTTTTCGTGCCGATGCGGCGCCGGCCCGAGATCTCACCGTGCCGCACTTCGAGGTCGTGCTCCATCATCACGGTGTCGCTCGTCGGCGAGAACAGGTCGATGCGGTGGAATGTCGAGAGGGGAGCGCCCGTGAGCCGGTCGAGCACCACGCGCTCCCGCTCTTCTTCGACCGGCCGGAATTCCGAGCGCGCGGTGTACACGAGCTGCTGCGTCGTTTCGAGCGGCCGGATCTCGAACTGCCACACGGCCCAGCCGCGCTCCGCGCCCCGGAAGTGGAACACGAACGAATCCCGCGTCGCCGGAACGGCGGCGAAATCGAAATGGAGCGATGGGGAACCGGAGCCTTGCGCGGCGGCCAACGCCGGACTAGCGAGCGACAGGAAACAAAGCCAGCGCATTGGTCTCGAGAATGGCCTTCTTGTGCGGGTCGCTCAGGGACAGCGCCAGAAACTGATCGATGTTTACGCGCATGTCCTTCACCCCCGGGCTCGGCCAGTCCGTGCCCCACACGACCCGGTCCGCCAGCTCCGAGAGACGCGGAAAGTACTCCAACAGGCGCGCGGGCGGTATCCCGGAGACGTCGAGCCAGACACGGGGATGACGCCGCAGCACGAAGAACGCTTCCTCCATATAGAGCGGCCGCCCGCCATGGGCCATCACGATCGTCAGGTCGGGAAAGTCGATCGCGACGTCGTCGAGCTCGAGCGGATTGCCGTACTTGGAGCGCGCCCCGGGAAATATGCTCGTGCCGGTGTGGATCATCACCGGCAGGCCGCGCTGCTCGCAGCGTCGGTAGATGTCCCCCAGCGCCGTGAGGCCGTCGCTGTAGGCGTTCGCCGGAAACAGCTGGTGCGGGGGATGGAGCTTGAGGAGTCGGATCCCCAGGTCGACCAGGCGATCCACGTCGCCCGCGGGATCGCGCGTGAAGCGCGGGTGCACGCCGCCGTAGGGCAGCAGTCGCTCGGCGTTGGCCGAGGCATACTTGGCGGAAAAGCCGTTCACCGCGTCGGTAAAGCCCATGACGTCAGGGGAAGGGTAGTTGACGAGCCCGACGCGCCACACGCCGGCGCGATCCATCACCTCGAGCAACGCCTTGGGATCCTCCATGACCTGAATCATGCGGTCGCGATCCACCTCCGGGCCGCGCCACATGACCGCGAGCGCCGCGGGCTTGAGCTCGCGCCACGGCTGGATGTGGACGTGGACATCGGTGATACGACCGGGCCAACGCGGGCCTGTCCATTGAGCGTGACTCATGGGGCGCAGAAACTATCGCACAGTCGGTGGACCCTCAACCGCACCGGATCGCGTGCACTCGCACCGCTGAGGCGCCGCGACACGTGAGGTTGCGCGACCGCCACACTCCACCGCCGTCCGTGTTCCGGCGAGTCGGTTGCCGGGCCGCAGCAGCGAGGTGCGGATTTTGCCGCTGCCCCGATGCGCGTCGACCACACCCTTCCACAGCGACGGAGGCCGGCTCATGCGAATCCCCATCGTGGCAGGCTCGATCCTGCTCCTGACATCCTGCGACAGCGGCATCGCGCCCTCGTCACCTGCTCGGCGGCACGACGTCGCGCCCGTCACGGTGAGCGGCGGAGCCTTCGCGTTCGAGAACTTCGAGCTGGGGGCCGCGCCCGGCACCGTCTGCCCGGGCTCGACCGGCTGCAGCAACGGCGCCGCGGAGCCCATGATCCGGGCCGACGCGACGGGGACGTTCTACGTGTCTTCGGAGCTCGGCCTGTCCGCCGGCACGCTCGCCTGGAAGTCCACCGACGGCGGGCTGCACTATACGGCGCTTCAGTCGCCGAACCAGGTCTCCCAGGCGGCTGGGGGAGTGGCGCCGGGAGGTGGCGACACGGACCTGAGCACCGCGCCGCAGGCCAACGCCAACGGCATCCCCAACGTCTACGTGGCGAGCCTCAGCTTGGCGAATGTCACGGTCTCGACCAGCACGGACGGCGGAAAAAGCTGGAGCAAGAACGTCCTCAGTGCCACCATTCCGGGCGACGACCGCGAGTGGATCGCGGCCGACCAAGCGACCAAGGTGTGCGTCTCCTACCACGACATCGCGACGTTCAACATCGACGTCAACTGCAGCTTCGACGCCGGCGCCAGCTTCACCCAGCTCGGCACGGCGATCGACGTCGCGCACGCGTTCCTGCTCGACGACAACGAGATCGGCAACCTGGCGATCGATCCCAACAGTCACGCCATCTATCAGGTATTCAGCGGCATCGCCAACACTGCCGAGGCCGCGTTGCCCACGTCCTTCCACGTCGTCTGGATCGGCGTCTCGCGCGACGGCGGCCAGAGCTTCAGCGACCATGCCGTGTACGTGAACCCGAACACCTCGGTCTCGTACGGGCACCAGTTCGTCAACGTGAGCATCGACCGAGCCGGCACCGTGTACGTCGTCTACACCGACGACCACAATCTCTTCTACAGCTTCTCGACGGACGGCGGACAGACGTGGACCGGGCCGATCCAGATCAACCAGTCGCCTTCCGCCACGGCGATCATGCCGTGGAGCGTGGCCTGCGCTCCCGGTCAGCTCAACGTCGTGTGGTACGGAACGTCGTTCTTCGACGGGGCGACGGCGCCGGACAACTACCCACCGTCGGCGGCGTGGTACGTGTTCTTCGCCCAGAACGTCAACGCGGCCGGCGTCGGCAGCACGTTCACACAGGTGGCGGCCACGCCGGTGATCCACCTCGGCGGCGTGTGCGAGGGAGGGATCTCGTGCACCGGCAACCGGGACCTGTTCGACGACTTCGGGATCGCCGTCTCTCCGACCACGGGCCAGGCGTCCATCACCTACAGCGACGATCAGCCGGGGAACACCGGGTCCGATGACCACACCGCGATCGCGACCCAGACGGCAGGCCCCACGATCTGCGCGGGCCCCTGACCTGGCCGGGCACGCTGAGGCGACCGGAGTCTCGCATCCGGCCGCCTCAGTCGCTCCAGCGGTAGAACCCTTCCCCCGCTTTCTTTCCCAGCTCCCCTTTCGCCACCTTGTCGCGCAGGATCGCGGGCGGCTCGAACTGCGGCGCTTGCAACGTGCGGTACAGGTAATCCGCGATCGCCAGCCGGACGTCGAGCCCGACCAGGTCGGTGAGCTTGAGTGGTCCCATCGGATGGTTGTAGCCGAGCTCCATGGCTGTGTCGATGTCCTCGGCCGAGGCCACGCCCTGCTCGAGCATGCGCATCGCCTCGAGGCCGAGCGCGACCCCCAACCGGCTGGACGCGAACCCGGGCGAGTCGTTCACAACGATGGGCTCCTTGCCGAGCGTCCGCGCGAACGCAACGGCGCGCTCCACGCTCGCCGCCGCGGCGCGCGGGTGCCGCACGATCTCGACCAGCTTCATCGCGTGCACCGGATTGAAGAAATGCAGCCCCACCACGCGACTCGGGTCGCGCACCGCGCCGGCGATGGTCGCGACGGAAAGCGACGAGGTGTTGGTGGCGAGCAGCGCCCCCGCCGGCGCCGCCCGCTCGAGCTCCGCGAACAGCCGCTGTTTTACGGCGAGCTCCTCGACCACCGCCTCGATCACGACGTCGGCCTCGCGCACTGCGGCGGCAAGCTCCGGAGCGGGCCGCAGTCTCGCCGCGACGGCGGTCAGGTCCGCCTGGCTCAGCTTGCCGCGCTGCACGCCGCCCTGGAGCAGATCGCCGATCTTCCGGATCGCCTGGGGAATCGCCTCGGTCCGGCTGTCGGTGAGGCGGACCTCGAACCCGGCGACCGCCGCGGCGTACGCGATGCCGTGCCCCATCGTTCCCGCGCCGACGACCGCGACCGTTCCCGCGCTCACGCGGCGTCCATGGCCTGCCGGGCCACGTCGGGAGCATTGGTGCAGAGACCGTCGACGCCGAGGGAAACGAGGCGCCGCACGTCGTCGGGCGCGTTCACGGTCCAGGCGTAGATCTGGTACCCGGCCTTGTGCAGCGTCTCGACGAGGGCGCCGTCGATGAGGCCCTGATCCTCCCACAGCACGCTCGCCCCCGTATCCTGGAGCGCGTCGAGGGGCCGCAGCGGATAGGAGGCGAGCAACACACCTCGCGGTAGCTCCGGCCGCGCGAGCCCGAGCCGCCGAACGATGCGGTGGTCGAATCCGTGCACCGCGCAGCGGCCGCCGCTCGCGTCAAGGGTGGCGAGCAGCCGGTCGTCGAGCGTGGGAGGGAGCGACTTTACCTCCACGAACACCCGCAGCGCCGGATCGATCGCCGCCAGCGCATCTTCCAGGGTCGGCACCGACTCGCCGTTGGGGAGGCGCAGCGCGCGCACCTGCGCACTGCCCGCGCGCGTGATGTGGACGCCGCTCACGACCTCATCGTGATGGACGAAGAACGCGCCGTCGGCGGACGCGTGGATGTCCAGCTCCACGGCGTCCGCGCCACGCGCGCGGGCCGCCCGGAACGCCGCTCGCGAATTCTCGTATTCGTACGCCGAGGCTCCGCGGTGCCCGATGACCAGCGCCCGAGGCGAACTCACTTGAGCAGGCTGTCCGCCTTTTTCGGCT
>Ga0137378_10005490_pt1 | contig 10990 bp, 11 predicted proteins | sample SagtaG_21_FD_104813 | JGI IMG/M metagenome (GOLD analysis project Ga0137378, IMG submission 104813) | Vadose zone soil microbial communities from Sagehorn Ranch, Mendocino, California, USA - Sage2_L_60_16 metaG | ecosystem: Environmental > Terrestrial > Soil > Vadose zone | place: USA... | reverse complement strand
CAACGCCGCCGACCTTCAGCTGGACGGAGAGTGCTTCCGCAATAGAGCGCGCGATTTCCTCCTGGATCGCAAATACATCATCCAGCTTGCGATCGAAGCTTTGCGACCAAAGATGGTAGCCGTCGAGCGTGCGAACTAACTCGGCAGTAATTCGTAAGCGATCACCCGACTTTCGCACACTGCCTTCCAAGATATGAGCAACCCCGAGAGAAACGCCGACCTGACGCAGATCGGCGTTCTTATCTTTGAAGGCGAAGCATGAGGTGCGTCCCGGCACCTTTAATTCATTGATCTGTGCGATGCGGTTTAGAATCTCTTCGGTTAATCCGTCCACAAAATACTCGTTCTCTCTGTCGCTGCTCATATTGACGAATGGCAGCACGGCGATCGATTTGGCTGGCACTTCATTTAGTCCGCTGTTTTTGCTTGTCGCGGTGTAACGCCCGAGAAAAAAGACGCCCACCGACATCGCGCCGGCTATGACTACAACATAAATCCACGCGCGACCACGCGCCGATTTGTTCGCTAATCCGTCTGCGCTTTCCGTTCGCTTCAATCCTTGCGGCGTCAGCTCGAGTGTCCAGCCGATCACAAGCGCAATGGGAAAGCCAATTATAATGAGCATTATCACCAGCCGGATTGCCCAGTTCGGGATCTCGAGAAAAGGGAAAACCTGGGTTGCTATTTGCATTAGCAGCCACGCCACGACTGCATAGGCAATCGCAACCTTGTAAACGTTGCGTCGCTTCAGCTCGGCGAAAAAGTTGCGCGCGCTCACGGCAATTTACTTGTAAACGGTTGCCGGCTCAGGTTCGGAAAGGAGTTTTTGAAAACCTGAATCGTTGCGGATCGGATCCCAGACAGGATCGATCTTCAAACGCGCGACGGAAACGATTTGACCGGCAGGAGCTGTGAGTAGTTGACCAAGGATTTTTACCGCGTCCTCGGCCCGGCCGATGCGAGCTTCAATTTCGGCTAGTCCGGCAAGAAAAAACGGGCCGGCAAGCGCATCTCTTTCGATTGGCAGTAAATCTGCGGCTTGTCGCGCGACCCGAAGTGCGTCGGCGTTACGCCCCAGGCAAACATAAACCCAAGCCAACGCTGTCAACGATTCCCGGTCTTCCGGCCGTCCAGCCAAACGCGCTTCGAGCAAAGCGCGTGTTTGCTCGCATTCTGATTTTGCTAGGGCGCCTTGGCCGGCAAGCACCTGGATCCCGACCCGCGCCTCTAATTGGCGCAAGCGCGCTTCGGGAGTATTCGTCGGCACCTTATCCCAAGCTTTAAGAGCATCCGCGAAATGTTTTTCGAACACGTCGAAGTACACGCGTTGGTCGACCATCACCGGAATAATGCCCCAATCGCTGGCAACGCCTATCGTGCTTTCTGCTGGGACTCCTTCGAAGGCTCGTCTGGCGCGGCGGATATCACCGGTGCTGTTGATGTAGGTAACGGCGAGGTCGTAGGCGGCCTCTTTATGGTGCGGATCGAGAGCTAGAGCACTGGTAAGCGCACGTTCAGCGTCACTCCAGCGGCGAAGTATCATGTAGGTCCCGCCGATATCGGCGGGATTCAAAGCATCGCGCGGATCGAGTTCCGCCGCTCGGTCGAATTCAGCAAGCGCGCGTTGCCATTCACCGCGGCGGCGATGAATCGAAGCCCGGTAGTTCCAAGTAAGGGAGCTACTCGGTTGGAGTTCGACGACCCGGTCGAGTTCTGCCAATCCAGCATCGTAGTCACGATGGCCCCAGTAATAAAATACACCCAGCGCCAGATGCGCATCCGGCAAAGCCGGAGCGATCGCTAACGCCCGTTCGATGTTAGACTTTACCTCTGCCAGTTCCTCCGAGGTCAGATTACTGATAAACCAATGCCTATTTAAGCGACTGTAAGCGAGTCGCGCATAGGCAAGCGCGAAATTCGGATCCCGTGCTAGGGCTTGCCGATAAAACATTTCAGCGCGATCAAAGGCTTCGGCGTTTAGTACACTTTCCGCCTGGTGTTCCTCGTATTCACCCTTTAGGAATAGATCATAAGCTTCCGAATCACGCGTGGGAGCTGTGGCCAGAGCATGAGACTGGCTCGGAGAAATCTTAGCCTGCAATGTGTTGGCAATTTCCTGCGCGACCTCGCTTTCGACAGCGAAAATATCCTTTAAGTCGCGGTCGTAACTCTTTGCCCATAGATGGGTGTCGATACGCGCGTCGATCAGCTGAACGTTTATCCGCACTTTGTCTCCAGCCTTTTGCACGCTGCCTTCCAGCACAGTGGCGACGCCGAGTTCGCGGGCCACTGTCTTCAAGTCTTCCGGCTTGCTTTTGTATTTAGCTGTCGATTTTCGCGAGATAACCTTCAGGTCGCCGATGCCAGCGAGTTTTGTCAGGATCTCACCCTGAATGCCGTCGGAGAAATAAGCATTGTCCGGATCACGGCTCAGATTGTCGAACGGAAGAACCGCGATGCTTTTCTCCAGAGATGAAGAAACTATTAGCGAAACATTAGGATGAAGGCGTTGGAAAAGCAGGATCGCAATGACGAGCAGCAGGACAGCGATGATTAGAAAATCAAGTTTGCGGCTGGTCTTGCGCTTAATTGATTTGCTAAGATTGATATCTTTCGTGCGCTTGATTCCTTCTGGCGTTAGTTCAAACGCCCAGGCAAGAATCATCGCCACGGGAAATCCGATAACGAGCAGCAACACCACCAGACGCACGGCCCAATTCGGAATCTCGAAGAACGGAAAAATCTGACTCGCGACCTGCATGAGCAGCCACGCCACAACGCCATAGGCGATCGCAACCTTGTAAACTTTCCGCCGCCTTAGCTCGTTGAAAAAGTTTTTCAGGTTCACGGCTTGTCTCGCCGCGGATTTTCCCAGATTACTGCGGATAATAACAAATAAACCCGCTGAGGCGATTTCCAAAGCGGAAACTAGCGCGAGAGTATCGCTGAATCCTTAATCGTAATTTTCGGCAGATGCGATTGCGCGCAGATAGCGGTCCGCCGAGCGCGCTACAGCGGCTTTAGCGTCGCACAAGACGTTCGCCTGCCACCAGCCGCCGTAGATTTGATCGAAAGAGAATGGTTCGACTCTTTCGACGATTCGGCGTATTGCCGGGGGTCCCAGCGGAATGAGATTTGGATAACTTCGCATGAAGCTGACGTACCGGCGATCCTGCACCACAGTAATAATGTCGCCTGTCAGCAACGCGCCTTTGCCATTGGCACGTGCCGGCCAATGCAGCACGGTGCCGCCTCCAAAATGACCACCACAGTTGATCAGCGTGAGATCATCCCAGAGCGACAAGGTTGTTCCTTCCCAGAATTGAATGCGCGGACTTTTGCGCATGACCCATTTGCGGTCAGCGAAATGCAAAAAGATTTGCGCGTCGAATCGTTCGCTCCATTCAATCATCGACGAGTAAAAATGCGGATGCGAAATGGCAATGGCGCGGATGCCGCCGCGTTCGTTTACCTCGGCGATGGTTTCGTCATCCAGCAATGAAATACAGTCCCAAAGCAGATTTCCGCCGGGCGATTGCAAGAGCAATGCACGTTGTCCGATTGCAAATTCTGGCTCGGTGCCGATGCCGAGGAGTTTCGGCGCTTCTTCTTGCAGACGGTTGTGATGATCGGCTGTTAGTCGTTCGAGTGTCGTCCACGCCTGGCCATCGTGACGAACAAATTGGCGTTCATCTTCGCAAATCGGACAGCTGCGTGGCAGTTGGGCGCTTTCACCAAACTGCGTCCCGCATTGAACACAGATAAAGTTTTCCATTTACAGTCAAAGTATGCGGCCGCCCAACTCGCGAAAACTTTAGTCGGTTCGCTGCGCTCCACACCATACTGAGCGATCTAATTTTTTCGGTAGCGCTGAATGACATCGCGAACAAGACTAATCACATGAAAAATTACACTAAGATCTTGTTTTCGATTCTGGCGGCCGTGATTTGCACGGCAGGTCTCGCCGCCGACAAACCGAGTTGCAAAAAGACCGGCAAGAACTGCCCTATGAACAACAACAAGGAGTGCAATTGCGGGAAGAATTGCGACTGTTAAGCGAAAGGAGTGTCGATCTTGGATTGGGGAGCGCATGCGCCCGCGCTGGAGAAATCATCAGCTAGAATCTCCGACGAGGCGCCGGAGACAACATGCGGGGGGCGCGTGTGCTCCCCGGATTCGCGCAACTAGTCTTTGTGGCGGATTGAGCCGGCCCCGCTGATATGCTTTTCGATCGTGGGAGGGTTGCCGGAGTACTTAACTTTTCCCGCACCGGTGATTGCAACTTTCAATGTCTCGGCGACCGCAATTTCAGCATCAGCCGCGCCGGTAGTGGAAATTTCGGCGGTTTTAGTTTGCAGACCACTGGCCGCTAACTCGCTTGCGCCGGTCATATCGGCCAGGAGTCCATCGATGTTTCCATCGAGTGTGACACGCGACGCACCGGTCGCTTCAAGAGCGAATCTGGGCCCGGTGAGCTGCTTTACGGTTAGCTTTACCGCGCCACTGATCCTGGCCCCTGCTCGGGTAGGGCTTGAGATAGCTACCTTGATTCCGTGCGTCGGCCAAGTCTGCTCGCGGGTGCGCACATGAAGCGTGTCGCCGGAAATGTGACTCTCGATGTAGGGAAGAAGATTTTGGTCTGTCGTGATGCGGAGAGTGGGCGCTCCACTTTGCCATTCGATTACGAAAGCGCCGCTGGCGTCGATGTTCGCGAACGCGCTGATTGTGCGTTGATCGGTTTTGATATGGCCGTTGCCTCGAATTCCGACCCATCGGCATCCAGCGGTCAGGACGACACACGCGGCGAGAGATATGATCGTGATCTTCTTCATGTGAAATCTGATTCTAATATTACGATGCGACGAGGAATCGCTTTGGATTCAAGAAATCTTGTGCAACTGAGCACGTTTAGCCGACGAGAGGTTCCCAGATTCTGGGGAGCACGGGCTGCCAGCCTGTGTTCCCCATACAAAAAATCTCAGGTTGCGTTACTTCACAATTTTCAGCTTTACCGTTTCTACTAAGACGTCGTCCACGTAGAACTCCGCCCGATAATCCCCGGGCACCCAGCCGTCGTCGGGCCGGGATAGGGTAAACATTCCGTGAGCGGTTGGGCTTTCGGCGATCGCGGAAGCTTCATCGACTTTGTAGTCTGGCGGAAAATCTTCGCCAACATTCTCCGCGATCCACGCAGCGCGCACTTTTGCCCCTTTGAGCAGACGCCGCCCCTGCCAGCGCGCACAAATCTGAGGTGTATTCGATGAAAACACCGTGCTGGCCTCGCTGAATTGTCCCCTCGCAAAACTGACGGAAAGCCTTTTCGGCGCCGCGCCAGGATTGAGCTCCGGTCTCTTCTCGATTTTTGGCCGCTCTGCCAGTTCGAGGGAAATGCGTTCCAGCAAATCGCCGTTCGTGGCATGCGTTGTGGTAACGTCTTTAACAATTCCAGTCCCAGCCGCAAACCAACGGTCGATCGTCATCCGGCTCGGTGATGTTTGCTCTCCATGAATACGGAAGGCGTGAAATTCGCCCGCCGGCACCTCGATATCTTCCTCTCCAATCACATCGTACTCCTGATGAACTTTCAAATTGCCGGCCTGACCGTCGAAATTCCAAATAGCTCCCTGCTTAAGGGGCGTGGCAACCATTGTCTGCGGCGGATGAAACTTGATCAGTTCACTGTCCAGATTAATTCGTGCCCAGCAGGTTATCCCGTGTTCATCGATACTAAGAAGGTCCGTGTTTGTGATCACGCCCGCCCGATGCATTTCGAACTTGAGAAGCTCTTTCCCGTCAACGTTCTCCATCCCATCAATGCGGTACAACACCGGGAGCCGAATTTTCCCGTCAATGTCTCGCTTTACATTGGGGGTAGTCAGTCCTTTCCCGACTTGCTGCGTCATGTTGTACCTCCAGGCCGTTCCATCGGCAGTGGGAATCAGTTGCTCAGCCGAGACGAAAGCGAGCGGCGTTGCGATAAGCATTAGGATTGCGATTTTCATTTTACGCTTGGGAAAGTGCGAAGATTCTCGCAACCTTAAAAACCTGGTCTGCATCTGACAGGCATTCTGACACGCGATGGCAACTTTCGTTCAACAGCCCTGCGATGAAGTCCTTATTCGTTCGGGAGCCGCAGTTGCGCCATGCCCAAGAGCTTCGGGCCCATGGGTTCTCGCTGCGACAATTTTGGGTTCGAGCATGGCGTTTATTGATGGGACGGCTGTCAACGTGGCGCTGCCAGCGTTACAGCGGAGCTTACAAGCAACAGTCATTGATGTTCAATGGGTCGTCGAGTCCTACTCGCTTCTGCTCTCCGCATTACTGCTCATGGGAGGATCACTGGGAGATCACTACGGCCGGCGTCGCATTTTCATCGTCGGTGTCGCAATTTTCGCCCTAGCCTCAGCGTGGTGCGGTTTGGCGACTAGTGTTCGCGAATTGATCTTCGCGCGCGCGATGCAAGGCGCTGGCGGCGCTCTTCTGGTGCCGGGAAGCCTCGCCATCATCAGCGCATCCTTTCGTGATGAAGATCGCGGGCGTGCGATTGGGACTTGGTCCGGTTTTACTGCAATCACCACGGCGATCGGTCCGGTTCTCGGCGGGTGGTTAATCGAGCACGTATCGTGGCGCGCGGTTTTCTTTATCAATCTGCCACTGGCGGCGATCGTCTTGCTCATATCCGTGTCCCAGGTCCCCGAAAGCCGGGATCAAAAGCAAAAGAAGCAACTTGATTGGCTGGGCGCGATGCTGACGACGATCGGCCTTGGATCGATTATTTATGGCTTGATCGAGTCCTCGCGGTTGCACTTCGGTCACCCCGTCGTGCTTACGGCGCTGGTAACCGGCAGTTTTTTTCTGATCGTGTTCTTAATCGTCGAAGCACGCGTGAAAAATCCAATGTTGCCGCTTGCGCTCTTTCGTTCGCGCGATTTCACTGGCGCAAATTTGCTCACGCTGTTTCTTTACAGCGCGCTTGGTGGCGCGCTTTTTTTCTTGCCGTTGAATCTAATCCAAGTGCAAGGCTACACTGCCACGGCTGCGGGGGCTGCGTTGCTTCCTTTTATTCTGATCATGTTTTTTCTATCGCGTTGGTCTGGCGGACTCGTGGAACGTTATGGCAGCAGGCTTCCACTGGTTTTCGGTCCGATTATCGCTGCGGTAGGATTCGTTCTCTTTACGGTTCCGGGAATCGGCGCTCACTACTGGAGCAAGTTTTTTCCTGCAGTCGCCATGCTTGGTCTCGGCATGGCCGTAAGCGTCGCGCCCTTGACTACCACTGTCATGAACGCGGTCCCACGAAATCGGGTGGGCATCGCATCGGGAATTAACAACGCCGTCTCGCGCGTAGCCGGGCTGCTCGCTGTGGCGGTATTCGGCATTGTGATGGTGAACGTATTCAATCGTTCGCTTGATTTGCGTTTATCCAACCTCGACCTGCCCGCATCCGTGCAAAGCTCGCTCGCCAATCAACGAATCAATCTTGCGGCCGCAGCGATTCCCGAAGAGCTTACTTCGCCGACGAGGGACGCCGCTCGACGCGCGATCAACGAATCTTTTGTGCAAGGTTTTCGGCGCGTCATGCTTCTCGGCGCCGCATTAGCGCTTGCGAGCGGGATCACCTCTTTGCTCTTGATCACCGGCCGCGCGAAGGCGGTGCAATCTCCACATACCTAGAGTGCGAATGCGCAGCATCACGGCGAGGTTGCAATTGGCGCTCTTGTTCGAGCTTGCGTGCGGACTTTGCAGGCTTGCATCCGCAGCGCAGGAATCGAATCAATCGCGCCATGTCGTTTTGGTTGTTTGGGACGGGATGCGTCCCGATTTTGTGAGTCAAGAGAACACGCCGACGCTTTGGAAGCTTTCTCGCGATGGAGTCACTTTTCACAATCACCATGCAGTTTATCCAAGCGCGACAATGGTAAATGGGACGGCGCTGGTCACTGGCATGTATCCAGGCAGGAGCGATATCATCGCAAATCACGATTACCGCCCGGCAATCGACAATAAAAGATCGCTCGACGTCGAAAGTCCGGGTGCTGTGAAGAAGGGCGACGAATTATCCGGTGGAAAATACATCGCCTATCCGACAATTGCCGAGCTCGTGCAAAAGGCGGGCGGGCGCACCGCGATTGCCAGCGCAAAAACGGTAGGCCTTTTGCTAGACCGACATGCCGGCATTGGGCGCGCGAAAGATTGTGTCACGCTCTTCGCGGGCAAGTCAGCCCCGGGCGATACAATTACTTCCATCGTCGCAGCGCTCGGTCCGTTCCCAGTCGCGCATCTGGAACAGGACTCCTGGACAACAAAAGCGCTGACAAATTTTCTTTGGAAGGATGGGGTGCCCGCATTTTCGATTCTTTGGTTGGGTGAGCCAGACCTCACGCAGCACGATTGTGCACCCGGTGCGCCATCGGCGCTCGCCGCAATCAAATCTTCAGATGAAAATCTCGCGGCTATTCTTTCAGCGCTAGATCGCCAAGGTGCGCGCGAATCAACGGACCTGTTTGTCGTTTCCGATCACGGCTTCTCAACGATCAGGCGCTCGATCGACTTGCGAAAAATCCTGAACGACGCCGGTTTCTCCGCCAAAATCGAATTTCATGACGAGCCGAAGCCTGGAGACATCATGCTGGCTGGGAACGGCGGTAGCGTTCTTTTTTATGTCATAGGACACGATGCAGCTGTTACGCGTCGCCTGGTTGAATTTTTGCAGCAGTCGGATTTCGCCGGGGTGATTTTCACGAAGAACCCGGCCCAAGGGACGTTCGGACTCGCGGAAGCCAGGATCGACAGTGAACACGCGCCGGACGTAGTGATGGCTTTCCACTGGAACGACTCTAAAAACCAATTCGACGTTCCGGGAATGATTGACGCCGATTGGCAACGGGGAGCAGGGAAGGGGACTCATGCCACTCTCAGTCGATTCGACATGCACAACATCCTGATCGCCGCAGGGCCGGGTTTTCGACGCGGGCAAGTGGATGACCCGCCAACCGGGAATGTCGATCTTGCCCCGACAATTTTGCGTATTCTTGGAATCAAACCGCCGCAGCCGTTGGATGGCAGAATTTTATCCGAAGCGATGGTTAATGGCGATTCCGCGAATGGGGGATTGAAACCGGAAACAAAAACAATCGAAGCCAAAAAAGATTTCGCAGCGGGAACCTGGCGACAATCGCTGCAAATCTCACGCGTTGGCCCAACAATTTATCTCGACGAAGGCAATGGGGCTTTTGCGCCGCGGTAAAAATGAATTTTACGCCCGATCACACTATTCCATGATTGGTTAATGATGTTTGTAGAAGCCGACGCCTTTAATGTCGTTCCATACAGTGGTCTGATGGCAGAGGAAACATTGGTTGACTTTGGCATTCGGCTGTCCGCAGATCGTTTGATCGATCATTCTAAAATGTTCCATGTAATGACTGGGCGGCGCTTGGTGGCACTGCGCGCATAATTGTGATGCCGCGGACGGGTGACGAAATTCGGGAATGGTCCATGCGGTTGTGCCGTGGCACTGGGCGCAATCGGTTCCGAACAATCCTTGATGTCGATCCTTCGTTTGGTGGCACGTCGCGCAGTTCAGCGCGCGTTCTTCTTTCTTCAGTTTCTCAGCTGAAAACGAGGCGCGACTTGTTTGCTCAAGCCAATTTTTGATCTGCGCCGTTTGAGTGCGTGCCGCTTCTGACGATTGTTCCATTTGCCGCAGCCCGATCCGGGCAAGGGCAACATGATGCATGTTCGTTGGCCGTTCATTGTGTCCGCGATGTTCCAAGTGGCAGGGCGTGCAGCTTTGGATGTTCGCATGGAACGTAGTCGGCTGCCGCTGGAGCAATGCTCGGTTGTCTGCGTGACAGACGATGCATTTGCTAGCTGCGACTCCGGCGATCGGCGTGTGACACGCAGCGCAGTTGTTCTCCAAAGAAGCATGCGCTTGCGATAGATCGCCGGGACTAACCATGTGTTGCCACGTACTTGAGGAAAGGAGCGCTTGCGCTGTTTTATCGCGATGTCGAGGCGATAGCACGAAGAAAGCGAGGACGAGCAACGCGAGAGCGAGGACGGCAAGCAGAAGCATTTTTTGCAGCGTCATGCGAACCATCTCAATCCGAAACTCAGCGCCGCCCAGACATGCAGCGCGAGGAGGGCATAGAGCGTGAATGAAAGCGCGATGTGCAATTTCAACCAGACCGAGAACGCGCGCTTGAATGTCTCGTGCGTGCGCATCGCGTACTCGAGGTCGGCGATGGAGTCGGATAATTCCAGTGCCTGAATGGATGCTGGAGGCCGGTTGGACGGTGCTTCGTTCGGCCGCAGAAAAACTCCAGCCAGGAGCCGCCCAAAAAATCCTGAGAAAGGCTGCAGAATCGCGACCTGCTCGGGATGCGCGGACAGTTCAGTCGCAGTCTGGCGATAGGCCAGTTCTAATTGAGTCAGCATTTTCTTTTTCTCGCCGATCGTCTGCGAAACTTTGCTCAAAAGATAACGCCCAGTGAATCCACTCAGCACGACGATGATCGTCATCGCGGTGAGCGCGATGCCGAGATGGCTCTGAAATTTGTGGCCAGTGTGGAGGAAAACCAGGATTGGCCCAACCACGCCGGCGTAAATATGCCACGACAACAACGTGCGCATCTGCACGCGCGAAGCGACCAGGTTCTTTAGTGGCTTGATCCGCTTGATGATTGAGTAAACCAGCGGAACGAGCATGAGCGCCGAACCGGTAATGGCGAGAATCCCACCGGCCAATGTTCCGGCAAATCGCGGCGACTGATGAAATGGAAAGCCGAGCCAGAGCAGAAGCAGCAAAATCACCAGCCCGGTGACGACGATTTCATTTCGCTCTTTCACGGTTCGTTAGGCGTCAACGACAACGTTGCCGGTCGATTTTGCCTGGCAGGCAAGAATGACCCCCTTCTCTTTGTCTCCCGGCTCAAGGCCGTCCTCTACCGCCATCGTTACCTCGCCCGACAGCAACTTGATCCGGCAT
>Ga0137378_10005484_pt1 | contig 11003 bp, 9 predicted proteins | sample SagtaG_21_FD_104813 | JGI IMG/M metagenome (GOLD analysis project Ga0137378, IMG submission 104813) | Vadose zone soil microbial communities from Sagehorn Ranch, Mendocino, California, USA - Sage2_L_60_16 metaG | ecosystem: Environmental > Terrestrial > Soil > Vadose zone | place: USA... | reverse complement strand
TCCAACCGCTAGAACGTCGGTTAGGACATGGCCGGAGTCGCTGACCAATGCGAGGCTCTGGCCGAGGAAGCCTCCCGTGAACTCTACAATGACAATCACTGAGGATACGATGAGAGCTATCCAGAGTCGCTTCTCAGCATTCCGCGACGACACCGAAAGGTCTAGGCCCAATGGAGGAACGACTCCTCGTACTCTGTTGAAGTTAAGAGTATTAGAAATGGGCTCAGGAACCGGAGCTCTTCAATCGCCGGTTTACTAGGAGTACTCCCGCGAGTATTAGTAGGAAGCTGACGGCGGTCCAGGGGCTCAGGCTTTCGTTGAGGACGAGAAAGGAAGTTAGGACGCCGAAGACGGGGACGAGGTTGCCGAAGATTCCTGACCTGCCAGCTCCAATCTTCGAGACACCTTCTATGTAGAGGAAGTACCCGACTACAGTGGATAGGATGGCGAGGTATAGTATTCCGAGCCATGAACCCGGGTCCCAGCTGTAGGTCCAAGGTGCTTCGAGGATCGAGAGTGGGATTAGGAAGAACCAGCCGAAGAGGCTGATCCATGAAAGGATTGAGAGCGAGGATTGTTGAGGTCTATGATTGTCTGCGCGGTTTGCTGCGATGAATCTTCTCAGGATGACCGTGTATAGAGCGTATGCGGTTGCGCCGCCGAAGACGAGAGTCACGCCTAGCGGTCTGTTGAGAACTTGAGTGTTGGGAGAGAGTATAGAGATCGTGATGATTCCTGCTAGCCCGGAAGCGAATCCGAGAAGCTTGGTCCCAGTAAGTCTCTCCTTGAGAACGAAGCTGGCCACAATGGCGATAAGCACAGGTCCTATTCCAATGACGAGAGAGTCGTCGCTGGCCGCTGCATATTTGACGCCGTAGAGGAAGAAGATCTGGTAGAGTGTTGTGTTAAGAATACCCATTACGACTAGTGTTGGTATCCATGATCGTTCGATTTTGAAGGATCCTTCTCTGAACCAGAGGATGGCGAATAGCACGGGGACGACGATGGCATATCTAATCGCCGCGATGGAGACTGGTGGGAGATTAGTTGCGAGGAGTCTTCCAACTGGCCATGCAAGTCCCCAAATGAACATAGTAAAGACAAGTCCAGAGTAGACCGCCCAGTTCTGACGTTCGGCGTGGACCACTGCAGAGTGAGCTGAATTGGTGACTCGAGTGTTTCTCTTGAGAGGCAAGGCTGCAAGCTAGCCTCTTGAGACTTCACCATTTCAACATTCTAGCATCTTGCGTTGTTGGTGGGTGGATAGGTATTTTGTAGATCACGCGTAAATAGTCCAGAAATTCAGCTTGGCATCTCTACGGCAATGAGTGCGCGTGATGAGCAAGACCGGTTCTTCCCAAGCTCGTTGGATAGGAATACTCGTATTCCTACTTGTAATATCGCTCGGCGAGCTCACAGCTCTAATCCTGAATTATCAGAACAACTTTTACCTCCGCCAGTACATCTCCAATAATCTTGGCGCGACTGTTGTAACTACAGTCGGCCTTCTCGTATTCGCCTCTGGAGCTGCTTACCTAGTTTCGAAGAGGGTTGGAGTCGTTAAGACCTCTGGTCCTCGTGTTCCAGTGTTCGCGAGAATCGGGTCCTTCGTAGGTAGAAGGTACAAGCTAATCATCGTCTTTTGGATTCTACTCCTTGTAGCAAGTTTTCCCCTTTCTCAGCAACTCTCGCAGGTCGTCACCTCAAACACTAGTGGTGGCCAGTCCGGCACTTCTGAGTCTGCGAAGGCTCAGAACCTTATGGCTCAAGAGTTTCCCCATCCGCAGGCCAACACCAGCGCCATAATTCTCCTCCAGGGAAATGATGTTACTGACAACGCGACCAAGCGATTCACTCTCGACCTGGAAAAACAGCTTCTAGTGGTCGGAACTCTGAATAGCGTTGAGAACGTCACGTCTGTTTACGGCCTAGAGAGAGCGGCTCTCACGGCATACTACCTGCAACTGGGCTCTAGCTATTCAGCCGCGCAATATCAGGCCAATCAGACCTTATGGTCCCATACGCTCTCTAACTATCCGATACCGATCCCACCAGCGATTCTCCAGAACTTCATCAGCCCCAACAAGAACGTCATGATCGTTCTAGTGAGCTTCTCGAAATCCCCTGGCTCGTTCGCCTCTGCTGACACCGATCCAATATTGAAGAATGTAGTTATCATTCGGAGCATCATCTCTCAATTGAGATCCAGCGACGGCGGACCCTCGCAGACATACGTTACTGGCGACCTAGCTACCACCGCCGACTCTTCTCTAGGAAGCCAGAATGATCTGAGTCTCATCGAACCCGTCACTGTAGGCGCCATCCTCATTCTGGCGGGACTGTTTTTCTTCGCAATAGCCACGCCGTTCGTCCCTCTGACCATCGTCGGACTGGCCCTGTTGATCACAGAGGGAGGGCTGTACCTCATCGGCAAATACATCCTCCCCGTCCAAGACACGACCACGACGTTCCTGTTCACAATTATGCTCGGGGTGGGAACTGATTATTCCATCTTCTTGATGGCCCGCTACAGGGAAGAACGTGTCGAGGGCCACGATAAAGCCCGGGCGGTCCAGACATCGGTTACATGGTCTGGAGAGAGCATTGCTACGAGCGCGACAACGGTAATCATCGCCTTCGGAGCTATGACGATAAGCAGCTTCACCCTGCTACAGTCTATTGGCGTCGGCCTCGGCTTCGGCGTCCTAATCGCCCTTCTGGTCAGTCTTACTCTGATTCCATCGTTTATCCTGATCGCTGGGGACAGAATATTCTGGCCCAGATCTGGCAAAAGATTCGAGAGCTATGCGATCAAGGCACGGAAGAAGAGGGCTGAGAGGCCGGGATATTTCCGACGGGCTGCAGGCTTCAGCGTCAGGCGACCAGCCCTAGTCTTGGCACTGACAGTGCTCATATCCATCCCCGCGATCTACATATCCCTCACTGGAGCTACCTCCTACGATTTTGCGGCTGGTCTCGCCAATGCTGAGAGTGTCCATGGTCTCACTGTGTTGGAACAGAGCTTCGGCGCAGGTCAGATAGGCCCTACACAGGTGCTCGTACAGTTTCCCGCAGCAATTCTCACTAACGGGAACCTTACGAAGGGTGCACAGGCGAACCTGGAAAAACTGAGCCTAAGCATTGTCGGCGTGCCCACTAATGTGAAGGAGGTTACGGGACCTACGCGTCCGAACGGTGTTACTGTGGACGCGACCAACATGACAGGTCTGACACCTCAACAGAGACAGGCGATCCTCGGGAGTATCGGACAGGATAATCGGACTGCTATGGTGACGGTTCTATTCGGGGACGAGCCGTTCACGCAAAACTCTCTCAACACCGTTAGTCAGATCCGGAGCTTGGTTACGAGCCTTCAGAGCTCGGACACGTCGCTCGCTCAGGATACGATACTGGTCGGGGGTGCTTCCGCGTCCACTCTGGATTTTGCCAATGATACGGTCAACCAGTTCAACACGATGCGAGTGCTGACTGTCGCGGCCATATTCGTGGTGCTGCTGGTTGTACTAGGGTCGTATCCCCTTGCGATAACCGGGATTCTCTCGATTGGATTGAGCATAACTTGGGCGTATGCAGCCACTCTCCTCTTCTTCAACAACGTACTGCAATCAGGGGTCCTCTTCATCATCCCGCTCATACTCTTTCTACTCCTCTATGGAATCGGCATGGACTACAACATCTTCATCCTAACACGTATCAGGGAAGAAGCCCAGAAAGGCAAAGAGACTCGCCAGGCCGTGGTCGATGCCGTTGACCGAACCGGTGGAATCATCACGGCTCTAGCCCTAATCCTCGCTGGCGCACTAGGCTCGCTATTGTTGTCGTCTAATCGTCTTCTAGAAGGCTTCGGCTTCGCGATCTCTCTGGCGGTCGTGCTGGACGCGATGGTTGTACGGACCTATCTTGTCCCGGCAATCATGTCAGTGTTGGGCCAGAGAGCATGGTGGGGTCCCAACCGACTGAGAAGAGTTAGATTCGACAAGAAAGAAGAGCCTCCGTCCGCAAGCCCCTAGGAGGAAATCCGCCGCGGCCGCCTCAGAGAGCACAGTAGCTAGGGTCCTATCCATCTAAGTGGAGGGTCGAAAAGAAAAAGTGTGGGAAAGAGATCGGTCAAGCCGTGGAAGGTTGTTTGCTGACGGTTACGGTGTAGGGTGTGTTGGGGGACAGTGAGATGACCGGTCAGCAAGTGCGTCTCTGGCCTGGTCTGATGCTTGGCTTGGAAGTAAGGTTGGATGGGTGAAGGTGCATTGCGCTGTTCCAGGTGTATGGTTGGCGTGAGCGGCTCCTTGGCTTGCGCCTGAAGCTAGTACTATTAGTGCTGGCGATGCTGCAGCGACTAGTGTGATCGCTAGCAGAGCGAGGATTTTTGCTTTCATGCTTTTTCCCATCGACCCTATAGGCTCCCATGGGATATGAATCAAGAGTTTTGAACACACAATCATAGGTCGCTTCAAGCGCGAAAGAAGTCCACACGTCAGTCCACAGGTAGAACATTCGATCCCGAGCTATCAGGGTTTTAGCTTCGACGGAAAAGGAATCACAGCAGTCTGAGGCTCGCTAGGAGACTTCGCCCCTACGAGCTCGTTAATACCCTACCTTCAAACGCAAGTGCCCGGAGAGAGCTAAAGGCGGGAAGGCCTTTCGAGGAGCGATCCTGATTCTTGCCTAAGCTTCTGGTTTTCTACATGTCCAAGGAGGACGAGGACGAGTTCTTGGACTATGTGAGGTCTCTTGGCAACCTGCTGATTCTGGCGGCTACCTCGCCTAGTTCCGATTTTACGCCTATGTACCGTCTTCCTGAACCGTCACAGGACGAGTCGACAAGGAGGTTTTGGCTGCAGAATACTGGAGTTGGGCTTCCCCTTGTTGCAGAACAGGTTCCTGAGAAGGATTACTATGTGGTTGACGGGTTTCAGTCGCCTGTTATCGAGTTCTGGCGGTCATGGACAGTGTCACAGATCATGCTGCCGGGCGGGATGCAAGCTGACATGAACTACATTGATAACGACAAGCAGGACCTGGCTAAGAAGCCTGCGGAGTTTAGGAGGTGGTTTGAGTCAGTAGATGGTTGGATACGGAAGAAGTACAGGCGTTTGGGAATCTATGTCTTCTCCGGCCCGGGGGCTCAAAAGTTCAGGGAACAAGGCGGAGTCCTACAGGGCCGTTAGAGATCATCCTGTCGCTTCCTCCGCCACCCTTATTTTCTGAGTCTTTCATATTCCACCTATCGTGCAAGAAGTCCAAAGAACCATCTTCAGGCATGGGCTGGCCTTCTATGGAACATTGGCTTTCGTCGCGGGCTTTCTTGGCGCCAGGCTTTTCGCGACCCTGAACCCTAGGGTCGTAGTTGTTCAGGGTGAAATTCACTTCCATCACTTCTGGTATGGCCTGGCTTTGGTTGTTGTTTCTGGCTGGATTGGAATTGCTCTAAGCGACGCATGGCTGGGCCGCAACCTAGCGATAGTTTTCGGTCTTGGAGCAGGGCTGATCGGGGACGAGGTGGGTTTGCTTCTGACCTTCGGCGATTACACCTCCAATATCACCGAGATCTTCTTTGTCGCAGCGATCGCATTCATCATCCTCGCAACACTACTGTCCAAGGGCAGGAAACACATCGAGAAGGATGTGATCAACATAAGCTGGAGGGAGAGAGGCACTCAGGTAGGAGTCTTCCTCGGAGCCTTTTCAGCGATATTCTTCGCCTCCGGAAACTGGGAGATAGGATTCGTGCTCATCGGCCTGGGAATACTAGTTTTTCTCTGGGGCTTCGAACGGAAGCGAGAAACCGCAAGCCTACGTTCTCTTGCCTCCGAACTCTCAGAGGTTTCGTTGACATGATCGAGTAATATGCAAACTTACCCTGTTCATGGCTGAACAGGCTTAACAGCTAATTACTACAAGCTGGCCCTGGAATTCACATGGAGCAAACCATGAATTTCCGCGGCATAGTCGAAGACATTATTCGCAAGATGGGAGAGGCAAAAGAGCCTGGCCAGACACTTGGGACAACGAGGGCCGACGTAAAACTGATAGGCCAACAGTACCAAGAAGCGAAAGTCGGCAAGTTCACCCTAGCATGCGATGAACCACTCCCGGTCGGCGGGACGGATAAGGCCCCAACACCACTCGAATTTTTCACGGCAGCCATAGGGTTCTGTGAGAACGTGATGTTCACCCGTCACGCAACACTCCTCAACCTTCAGTTCGACTCGCTGGAAACCCTGGTAAGGGGACACTGGGACCGGAGAGGACAATACGGGATTGGCGGAGCGGAACCATCGTTCAAGGACATGACCATCGAGACCAAGGTAACCACGAAAGACTCGGTTGAGAAGGTCGTCGAGGTGACGAGGCGGACTCACAAGGGATGCCCCATGCATGCAACTATCGTGAAGGCCATGAAAGTTACCGACACGCTCTTCGTCAACGGAACAGAAATCCCGCTCTAACCGTTATACTCCTGAGCATGATCAACCGGGCATTAGATTTTCTGCACTCTCTTGTTTAACCTCGTGAGCAATGATAACCATAGGTTCATGGATCGTGGTCTCGAGCCTCAACTGCTCTGTCGAACGTGCAGCACAAATACGACTCATGAAACAATGTATCGTTCTGACCACGAGTTCATCGGAAAAATTCTTGTCTGCGAACACTGCGGCGAAACCATCTTCGAACCGGTGAGGACTGGCTGCGCGGACTGCTGAAATGGCTGGATAGAGTCTCTAGGTTCTTCTAGCGAATTTTGGCCAGGAGCTAGAGGCGTGCCCCGCAGCTCGCGCAGAACTCACTAGTTTCAGGATTCAACGCGTTGCAGGATTTGCATTTGACCTCGATGAGAACCTTCTGAGCGAATGGACGAGTTGGAGTTACCCTTGGCTTTATCCGCGAACCCGCCGCAACACCAAATATTCCCATCGAAAAGAAGATGCTCGCGAGCAGAATTGAGAGCGCATAGGTGCCGACCCAGATTGGCATAGAGAGTGCGAAGATAAGCAAGAAAACTCCTAGTCCCATGGTCATATGCTTGACCCTGTTCGCAATCGCGGGTAAGTTTGACAAGGGCAAGATCGAATGGCCTGTCGTAGCTGAAAAGTCTGACATTACTAGTTTCTAGTTGAGACAGTAACATAGTAGACGCCGCCGGCCTACCTCACGATCGGCCTCTATTTTTTCTTGGGACCCTTTAGCCACCTGAGATCCCGATCTCCTTCTTCGCGTCCGTCGAGTGATTCAGGCTACTTGTTTCTTTCGTATTCCTTTGATGAGGGCCATTCGAGAACCGGATCGCAATGCGAGTAACGTTGATGTGAATGTTACTCATTACGTAAGTGGGCGAGCGCGTCCTCCCATTTCGGAGGAATATCAGAGCCCAGGAGCTTCCATCTCACAAACTTCCTTTCTGCTCCCAGGCCGACCTTCTTCATGGTATCGACGTGAGGCGACTTCCCGACGAATTCGATGAGAGCGCGCTCATCTTCCCAGACTGAGACGGTCCAGGCTTTCTTGCCGAGGAGTTGGACTCTGAGAGAGTATCCTATGAGTCCTCGCGAGCCTTTCAGTTGCTTCTGAATTGCGTTGCTCTGCCGAATGAAGCTGAAGATGGACCAGTAGTGTTTCCTTGGGAGATAGGTGATTAGGGCGAGATATTCACGAGCAGGGTCAACATCAGCAAAGGAGATCCAACGAGCTTCTACCATCTACCATCAACGGAAGCGAGCTACCGTGACCAATAGAATCTGTACTATACCATCCAAACCTCTAGTTTACGCATAGTCCGTGTGTCGCCATTTTATCATATCGATTATTCGAAGAAGAATAGTTTTCTCAAAAGTTCTCTAGGTGGGGGTTAGAGTGTCACTTGCGAAGCCTTTGTCCTTCATGCGCTTCTCCATTTCCTGGGGAGATAAGTCTTCGACATGAGTGGCAATCCACCAAACGTTTCCCGTGGGATCTTTTACGGCGGCAGTCCGGTCGCCATAGAACTGGGTTGTAGGTTCTTGCTCAGAGGTCCCGCCTGCTCTCATGGCTCGTCGGTATGCGTCGTCCACATTGTCAACATAGACGTACAACTGGCTCGGGATCGGAGTGTACTGAGTGGTTGAATCGGCCATCATGACCATCGAGTTGCCGATCTTGACCTCGGCGTGACCTACGTGGTCTTTCTTGTCGTTAATACGCGCCCTCTCTTCCGCATGGAAAGTCTCTTTCAAGAAATCGATCAATCTAGGCACTCCATTTACGATCAAGTACGGGGTAACGGTACCGTAGTCTTGAGGAATGGGGTTTACTTTGCTAGTGACGGATTGCATGGTGTGTTCTATTGTGCAGTTGTCGTTGGTTTAAGAATTGCGGAGAGGAAAATCCGTGAGAATCTTCTCGATGCTTTCAGGACCCCTAATGCATCGACGGACCCTTGTATCTTGGGCTAGAACTTGAACACCTCAAGCATAATACGAACAGATCTGCTGTGCTAGACATGATGCTGCGGTCAGAAACGAAACTGATTCCGTTTCGGGGAAACGGACCCTATTGCTACTCTAACACAGCCTCGATGCTGCTCTCCTCAATCGGAGAACAAGTTTCACCCCAAGAGATGGAAGCTTACACTGGCGTGGGTCTGGGAGCCTTCTGGTTGCCCAAAGAGAAGCTTCTGTTCTTCAGCAGCATCTCCAACCCACCCGACCTAGGAATAACCAGAGCCTTTCGCCTTTTAGGTTTCAGCTTCGAAGAGAGGATGATCAGTGACCCTGGGAAGCCCCCGATTGAACAGCTGAGATCCGACCTAACCAGCTCAGCGGCGCTTCTGGGTCCCTTGGACATGGGGTACTTGACTCATAACCCGTTGCACAAGAGGATGATGGGTGCTGACCACTTTGTCCTGGCTTACAGGTTTGAGAAGGATGGGGTGTTGATTCATGACCCGGAGGGGTTCCCTAGCGTTATTCTTCCGTTTCGACAGTTGGAGCTTGCTTGGCGGGCAGACAGTATACCCTATCGCCGGGGACACTATCGCTATTGGACTCATCCACGACGGATACACCATCCGAGCAGAGATGAACTATACAACTCGACCCTCAAATCATTCAAGGAAGTATACTCGGAAGCAGAAGACCTTGCGGCGAAGCAAAACTGGACTATCGACGCCAAGGCCATCACGACTCTTTCAAAACATGTGAAGCGTGACAAGGTTTCACCGGCTGAACGAGGCTTCATGGTGTTCTTCTCGCTCAAACTGGGAGCTCGGAGAGCCCTAGACTTTGCTAGCTTCTTCGGATCCAAGAATCCAGAATTAGCCCGCTTGAAGGAGAAACAGGCAGAGATCTTCGGTGCCCTGCAAACCTTCGCAGTACAGAAGAAATGGCCTAGACTCGCAGACTCGCTAGAACAGCTTGCGCAGGTAGAAACAGAATTTCGAGACGCACTCGTCTCGAGCTGAAAAGGCCCAGATGCTAGAGCATTGCGCCTGTCGGGTACAACACGTAGTTCGAGAAGTTAGGGAAGGGCTTCGAGGACATGAAAAGATAGGTGTCCAATATTCTCATTCTCTGTTCCAGTGCAACATGCATCAACTGCTCGTTCGAGCCTGTCGCAGCAACACCCACGTTCGCAGCGCCCTCAGCTACGGCCAGTCTGAAAGCGGAACGCAATACATCGCGAAATGTTTCATGTGATACGGTCGCTAGTGGGCCGACTCTTCCACTCTGCCAGGTGTATGCGTACCCGACAGGTTCTTTTCCTGTTGAAAACAGGTAGCATCGAGCGGTTGGAGTTCGGAAGAGAAATTCGTGGTTTTTCTCGCGGGGATAGCCGAGGGTTAGCTCGTCGATGCGATTGAGAATGCCTCTGGCTTTCTCAAAGTCTTCAATCTTCTCGTCTCGCAGTTTTGTGCTTGAGGCTTCAGTCTTCACCTGCTGGCTTGGACCTTCCATCCAGTAGAGTGGTTCGCGGGGATAGATTCCGTGACGGGCGTAGAGTGAGATTGAAACAGGATTGTAGGCAAAGGTCACCAGGGCCCGATTAGTGATAGCGGATCCCTTGTGGTGTTTCATCGCCCTCTCCATGAGGTTCTGTCCGATCTTCACACCCTGATGCTCGGGTGAGACGAACAGGAGTGCGAGATACCATAATGATCCTCGAACCCAGCTCAACGTTATTCCCGCAATCTCTCCTTCTACTTCTGCTACCCAGAATCCCTCGCCGTCCTCTTTCAGGCCCATTTCGAACCAGGGAAAACCTTGCTGAGGAATAGCCGGCAATCTAGGGGAGGCAAACGGTGAGGTGTCGAAGAATCCGTGCTCACGGAGGACACCGTCGAACGAGCTTCTGATGAGACCTAGGATCTCGGGAAAATCTTCCACTTTCGCCTTCCGATATAATACGTCTGACAATGCGGAATGACGGAGCTAGTAATTGAGACATAAAGGTGAGGCGATAACGCGCGCTTCGCAGGGTTCAATTGTAGTCGCTTGTACACGCCCCGTTGAAATATTCCAGTCTTCGCTTCTCTAAACGGGCAATGTGAAGTTGTTCCCGTGGGCTCCGCGAGAGTGGGCTTGCAAACCTCTCGCAGCCTTGCTTATGGTTATTTTATTAGCCGCAACCATAACCGCAACTGAGTTTTCGCCGTACAGAATGGCATCAACAACGCCTCTGGCTGCTGATGCAACACCCCCACCTACCAATTACGTGCTTTCTTTCCAAGGCTATGACTTTGATGGGGCTAACGAGGAAACAATTACGCTCAACGGGAACTTTGTCACTAGTATTCCATCAGTTCTCAGTCCACAGAACGGAGGTATGTGGACTCCATTTACGGTTTCAATTCCGGTCTCATTCATAATTCAGGGTATGAATAATCTGGTTTTCACCCATGCCAATTCTGACTGTCCGTATGATGACGGTGTAAGGAACTTACAATTACTTGCTAATAATAATACGGTAATACTTAGTGATGCTAATGCTCACACACTTAATTGTACCACACC
>Ga0137378_10005482_pt1 | contig 11005 bp, 11 predicted proteins | sample SagtaG_21_FD_104813 | JGI IMG/M metagenome (GOLD analysis project Ga0137378, IMG submission 104813) | Vadose zone soil microbial communities from Sagehorn Ranch, Mendocino, California, USA - Sage2_L_60_16 metaG | ecosystem: Environmental > Terrestrial > Soil > Vadose zone | place: USA... | reverse complement strand
CCTAGGCCTTTCGAACTTCGAGGCCGGCCGCGGCTTCAAGCCGGCCGGCCCGCATATACGCATTAATAAGACGCGCGCGTAGGGCCGCCTGATCCGGGTTGGCCTGGAACGCCGGCTCGAGCAGATCGACAGCCTCGGCGGCCCGACCCGCCTCCAAATGCGAGTCAGCGACCAGGGCGATCAGGCCGAGGCGCTTGGCCAGCAACTCTGCTCGCAGACCGCGTATCAGCTCGGTGCAGGTGGGATGTCGGCCGGTGGCGACGTCCTCGAGGCTCTCGAATTCGGGCAGGAAGACGCCACTCGAGGATTCGATCACCTCCTGAGCGCGGGCAAGGAGCATGCCGGTGAGGGTCTTCCGACCTGCAGATTGCTTGGCAACCTCCAAGAGATCGATTGCATCGACCTGCTGCCCACTGACGTCGAAGCTCATGGTCTGTGGCAGCACCCGGATGGTGTCGCCCAATGCTGGCGGCAATTCACGCAAGCGCTGGATGGCATTGCGGACTTGCTTGAGCTGAGTCTCGCGGTCGAGATTTGGGCTGGCCTCGCGCCCAAGCTGGTCCCGGGCCACACCTCGGCCGGGGTCCTGGATTGCTGCTACCAGCAACCGCAACCAAACGAAAGCGGTGAGCGGGCGGGCGTTCAAAGTTGCCGACCAATCCTGGCCATCTCGGCGCACCTGCAGCCCGCCGAAGGTCCTGATGACGGTCTGTATCTGCGCAGAAGTCGGTTCGCCAGTCGTCTGGCGAGGCGCCAAGGTTGTCGCAGCCATGACGGTCGCGGCCAAACCCGGTGCCGCTTGAACCGTGGGCTGCCGAGCGCGCAGCCGCCAGGCGAGGAAGATGACGATCGCGACTGCAACCAGCGCCGTGGCCACCAACCCGATCGCCGGCAGCGACGAGGTGGGCTGGATCTGGATCTGCTGCTCAGCGATCTGATAACGACCCGAGCTGCTCTTACGCAGCCAAAAAGTGCCGTGAAAGGCAAGGCTCTGGGTCGATGGCGCTGAGTTCTGGTTGGCCTGGGTGGTGACCGTCTTGGTGCCATCCTCCTGAACTTCGATGGTCAGCGAGGGGTCCGCCGGGTCCGGTGCCTGGAGGATGTTCATCGAGTGGGCCTGGAATGTGATTGCTGGCGGGGCGCCGGCTGCGATCTCGTCGGCAATCTGCTGGTTCACATCCACGAGCGCGTTCTCGGTCAGAGCGCTACTGAGAAGGCTCTGCTCACCTTTGGACAAAGCCGCCGCCTCAGCATCCTGGTCGGCCAGGAAGTCACGCTGGGCCTGCGCACCGACTGACGGGCTGATGCCGCTGCCGTAGGTCGTCCGCGTGCCGATGCCAAGGGCCGAGGCGACGGCAATGGCGATGGCGAGGACCAGCGCCGAAACCAGGTAGATGACCGCCGTCGGGAGGCGCCTCTCGCCACCCAATCCGGGATTGGGTTCGCCCACAGCGCGGCCATCATAGGGCCGCCAACACGCGATCGCGGCCTGAGCCGAGCCGCCAATCCGAATTCAGAAGACGCGATAAGGCGTCAGAAGTCGCTGATAAGGCGCTAGAAGTCTTCCGTTTCGACCCTCGTCGATGCAGATAAGTGAGTAGAGGCCGCGCGCTGGACGCGGCCACCAATCGCATCGAGGAGGTCAGCCATCAGCGACGAAAGAACGGCGGACGACCGGTCGTGGGAGTCCTTGCTCGAGGCCTACCGCCTCGACCCTAACCCTGCGACCTCGAGTGACCTGCTCGACCGCCTCGGGCCCTGGCTGACCAGCGCCCGACGCCGTTTGGTGGCCGCGCCGCCGTACCTCGACGACGAGGACATCGCTCAGCATCTGGTCGTCGAGGTGCTGCGGACCGCGGGCCGCTGGTGGCCAGGGTGCGAGGACAACTGGATAGCACGGCGCCTGGTTGAGGACGCCGAACGAGGCGTTCGACAGCGGCTACGGCGCGAGCGAACGCATCTGAGCGAGGAGCTGACCGATGACCTCCCCGCTCAGCAAACCGAGCCAGACCTGTTGTTCGAAACCCCAATCGGCAGAGCGACGGCGGCGGACCTGCAGCTCATCTACCGGGTAAGGGTCCTCGGGGAGCCGGTGGCCAAGATGGCTCAAAAGGCCGGCGTGTCGCCACGCCGCATGCGCCAGCTGGTGCGCGAGGCGATCGCTCGAGCTGCCTCCGGAACCCGGGCCGCAGGGGGCGTCGAGTGATAAGACATCAATTGGCCAGCCGGCGGGCCCAACTCTCGGTCCGAGTCGAGCCCTTGACCGCCAGAGCAGTGCGGTCGCTGGCTGAAGCCAAGAGGCTGTCGGTGAGTCAGCTCTTCCGCACCTGGATTGCGCAGGCGATCGACGATGAGCACTCGGAGAGCGAACTCAGCGAGTCGGCCATTCGGGAGACGGCGATCCTGATTGCGGTCGAGCTCGGGCTCAAGCTCCAGGAGCTCAGCCTTCCCGGCGGCGCTGCTCATTCGCGTCAGCTGCTGGAGGCCGCGGCGCGGGCTGCGATGGAGCGGCTGGATATGGTCGAGGCCAGCCTCAATCGCGGAGCGCGGCAATGAGGTCAGGGCGCGCCATCCTCTCGCTGCGCTACACGCCGGTTTCGGTGGCCGGCGGCGTGCGGCGCGCGGTCGGCGGCTTCTTACGCTACGTGCAGCACCGAGACCAGCACATCGACGCGCCGAGCGGTGATGGTCTCGACGGCCTCATGCGCTATGTCTCCCACCGCGACCGCACAAGCCCTGGCGGCCGGGTCTTCGGACGCAGCTCCGAGATGGGAGTCGATCGCAAGCAACTGGTGGAGCACGTCACCCGGTCGATCAAGGGGGTCCTTCCACGATGGGTCGAGGGTCGCGACGGCAAGCTCGTGGACCAACAGCGGGCTGTCTACACCTTCGTGCTTTCGCCCGAGGAATGGCGCGGGCTCGACCTCCGCCGGATCGCGCGCGTGGCAATGGCTTCGCTGGATCAGGACGCCGGCGGTCTCGGGCCCTGGGTCGCGGCCGAGCACCGGAACACGGCCCACCACCATGTCCACATCGTGCTGGCTGCCCGGCGGGAGGTGGCACGCGGGCGTTTTCGAACCGTCCTTATCACGAGGCCACGTCTGGAGCGGATGAAAGAGGCGATGCGGCTGGAGATGGCCAGGCAGCGCGGTCTGCAACACGAGCCAGAGCCGATTGCTCACACTCGCGTGGCGCAGCCCGTCACTCGTGTTCATGCGGCGATTTGGAAATCGAAGCCGCGACGACGGTTTCGGCTCTTCAAGCCGGAATCGAATGTCGCCATCGCGCCGCGGCGGACGGCAGGTCACCGTCGACTTGGCCTAAGCCTGAGCGCGCTCGGGAGCTACTACGGCTGGCAGATGGAACGCGAGCTGGAACGCGAGCAGCGCAGCCGTGTGATCCAAGGCTGGATGCTATGAGTGACTTCCTGACCTCAGCGCTCGAGTTCGCCGGCAGCGCGCTTGTCCATTTGCTTCGGGCCGTGCTGCCCGAGTGGCTGATGGGTCCATCGATGCCAACCAGCCACGGCGGTAGTCGCTGGGCTCGACGCCATGAGCGGAGCCTGCTCGGCCGCAGGACCGCGCCGGAGCGCGCGCACGGCGACGGCATCGTGATCGGTTTCCTGGGCAGGCACCTGCTGCAGACGCCGGCCGAAGACAACCTGCTGTTGCTGGGCGTACAGCGCTCAGGCAAAACCACGACGGTGGTGGTGCCAACCCTACTCAGTTGGAGGGGCGCGGCTGTGGCCACTTCGACCAAGCAGGAGCTGGTCCAAATCACTTCGCAGCACCGCCGTGGACTTGGTCCCGTCTTCGTGTTCTCGCCGCTCGATCGCGATCACAACTGGATGAAGGAGCTCGGCCTTGAGCCGGCGGTCTGGAACCCGATCTCATCCATCATCGACAGCGGCACCGCGGCCGAGCTCGCCGACCATTTCACCGCCTACGGCAAGTTCGGGTCCTCGCCGCACTGGTACCTGGCCGCCTCCAACTTGATCACCGCGCTGGCCGTGGTCGAGCACGAGCGAGGCGGTGACATGGCCACCCTACTAGCGCGACTCAACCGGACCGCCACCGGCGAGTACGCGCAGTTGGCGGCGGTGACCGAAGACGCAAGGGCTGCCGACCTGCTGGCCGGCTTTGCGCGCACGCCTGAGGTAGAGGCGGGCTCGATCGCCTCCACCGCGCGTACCTGCCTTGGCCTTTGGCTGGACCCGCGAATCTCGGCCGCAACCGCGTGCGGTGGCAACCGGCTCAACCTCGATCTACTCCTAGCTGAGGCTGGGACCCTCTATCTGGTGGCGCCTGCCGAGGAGGCCGAGCGCTGCCGCCCACTCTTCTCGGCCCTGATCGCCTCGATTCTGCGTCAGGCCACCGGTCGCGCCCGCGATCTCGACGGCGTGTTGTCGCTCCGGCTGCTCTTGGCGCTCGACGAGGCCGCCAACTTCACGCGGATTCCGCGCCTCGCCGGCTACACCTCCAGCGGTCCTGGTCAGGGCATCCAGCTCTTGCTCTCCTTCCACGACCTGGCCCAGCTCGAGTCGGGTTATGGCCGCGAGCAGGCCCGAACGATCTGGAACAACTGCCGGGCTCGACTGCTCCTGCCGGGCCAGGGCGACCTGCAGACCCTGGAGCAATTTAGCCGCGCCATCGGCGACGAAACCCGGATCTACCGCTCCAGCCACTTCGACCGTAGCCATTCGAGCTCAACAGAGCAGCGCGTCGGTCGGCCGCTGATGAGCGTTGATGACCTTCGCCGCTTGAGCCAGGCGGTGCTGCTCTACGCCAACGCGCCTCCGGCATTGATCAGACCTCGGCGCTGGGACGAGGTCAAACACTTTCGCCGGCTGGCACAAGGAGCTCTGCCGACCGGCTGACCCAAGCTTCTCGGCCCTCGTATTGCCGTCAGCGGTTTCGCCACTCAAGTGGCAAAGGAGGTCCTGCTTGCTATTCGTCGTGCTCTCCGACATCTCGGTGCATCCAGACCTGCGCGGTCTCCCGTCCAACGTGGTCACCGGTCTCGCCCACCTCTCCAACAACGCGGCCGGTGTGCTGCTGCTGGTTTCCGGTCTCGGAATCGCGGTCTCTTTGATCGGCTGGGTGATCGCCGCCATCACCAACAACGGCCAGCTGGGCGAGCGCTCCAAGTCGGCGCTGTGGGTCTCGGTCAGCGCCATCGCCCTGCTTTACCTCGCCGTCGCCGCCGCCAACTACGCCGGACGGCTCTTCTCATGAACGATCCCACGGGCGGCGCTGCCAGCGATTGGGCCAACCAGATCGTGCAGGCGATCACCGTCTGGGCGGTCAAGGACGCGCTCTGGGGCATCTCCAACCTGATGCACAGCTTTGGCAATGCGACCGAGCCCGACTTCGCCGCTTTGGTTCCGACCTATGATCGCGTGCTCGCGATCTCGCTCCTGATCGTCGGTGCAGTGGTCGCCTACGGCATCGTGGAGCGGATCCTGGGCGGGGAGCAAGGGCTCGGGCTGTCGGCGGTGCCGCGAGTCATCGCCTGCATCTTCTTCGCCTACTCCGGCCTCGGCATCGTTCAGTACGCGACTACCAACGCTGCCCTGCTCAGCCATGCCTGGGACAAGGACTTCGCTCCGGTGATGAATCCTTCTGCCAACACAGGAATGCCGGTGGACGCATCGCAGATCCACTTGAACGTGGTCGCTTTGATCTGCATGGCACTGTTGGTCAGCTTCCTGGCCCTGGTCGTCTACCTGGAGCTGATCGTCCGGGCGGCGCTGATCCTGACCATCACTGCCTTCGTGCCTCTGGTCTGCGTGCTCGCCATCTGGCCGCGGCTGGCCGGTGGGGCTGTGCATCTGGCCGAATTCGTGATGGGCCTGCTGCTTTCGAAGTTCGTCGTCGCCACCGCCTTCTTCGTGGGCATGTCGATGCTCCTGCCGGGCGTGCTCGGGCAAGCTCCCAACAACGGGAAGGCTGACTGGATGGCATCGGGCTTCGCCATCCTGCTGATCACTGCCATTTCTCCGGTAGCGCTCTTCTCGGCGATCAGATTCGCGCATGGAAGCGCTGGCACGGTCGCCAGAGATTGGGGCGGGATCGCCCAGCGCATGTTGCCGACAAGGGCTTTGACTCAGGGCGGACATCAGCTCGTGGCTCCTCTGGCAATGAGGGCCGCTCACCGGGCGGCAGCTCTGGCCAAGCCAGCCGCGGCGCGTATCTCTCGATTTCGGTCTCGCCAATGACACGTCCGCGTCTGCCAATCGTGCCCCTCACTGTGTCTCCGAGGCGGCGGGGAGGGGTCCGGGGAACCGGCGCCGCATCCGGTTCCCTGACGTTCGCGACACCGACTCCCGATATCGCGCGTCGCGGGTCACCGCTCTCAGGTCACGAAGTTGCGGTGGCTACGCAACAGCAGGGACCGCTTCTGCTGGACGCCCACGAGGTGGCGCGCCTACTCGGGGTCGGTCGCACCAAGGTCTATGAGCTGATCGCGAGTAGGGAACTTCCGGTCATCTGCATTGGCCGATGTGTCCGCGTACCGCGCGCGCAGCTGCAGAAGTGGATTTCCGACCACACCTCCCTTCCACACGAAAGGGCTGAGTTGGGACTGCGGCCGAATTGAAGCGGAATCGGCGGGGCAATAACGAGGGCACTGTCTACGAGCGTTCGAACGGTCGTTGGGCAGGGATGATCTCCCTGCCCGGAGGCGGCCGTCAGACGTTCAGCGGACGGACTGCAGATGATGTTCGCCGCCAAATCGTCGAGGCGGTTCACGCACGCCAGGTGGGCGCAGATCTCAACTCAAGCAGCATGACGGTGGCCCAATTTCTTGACATGTGGCTCGAGCGGATCGCCAAGCCGAGGATTCGTGCCCAGACTTATAAAGGTTACGAAGTCCACGTACGTGTTCACCTGAAGCCAGCCATCGGAAGGTTCCTATTGGAGCGCCTCGAGCCGATGCAGATCCAGGAACTGATTGAGGGCAAGATCAGGGAGGGCCTATCGCCAAAGACCGTTCGCTATATGCACGGAACCCTGCGCACAGCTCTCAACCACGCCATGAAGTGGAACTACCTCGACCGCAATCCGGCGGCTGTGGTGGAGGGCCCGCGAATCAAGCAGCAGGAGATCCAGCCGCTCACGCGTGACGAGGCTCATCGATTCCTGGTCGCGATCAAAGGTGATCGGCTTGAGGCGCTTTACACCGTCGCACTGACGATGGGTCTGCGACAGGGTGAGGCGCTCGGTCTGCGCTGGCGTGACGTTGATCTTGAGATGGGGAACATTCGCATCAATCACCAGCTGCAGCGGATCAACCACAAGTACGAGTTGGTCGAGCCGAAGACGTCTAGGAGCCGGCGCAGCCTCGCCATCCCCGCGAAGATCGTCGATTCTCTCCGTGACCACAAGAACCGCCAACTGGACGAGCAAACCCGGGCAGGGCTCGCCTGGCAGGAGACGGATCTCGTTTTTGCCCGGCGCGACGGCCATCCCCTAAACGGCAGCGTGGTGACGCACCGTTTCCAAGACGTGCTGAAGAGTGTGGGCCTTCCGAACCGCCGCTTCCATGACCTCCGGCACAGCTGCGCCACCCTGTTGCTAGCTCAAGGCGTTTCGCCTCGCGTCGTCATGGATGTGCTCGGACATTCCCAGATCTCATTGACCATGAACACCTATGCCCATGTGCTACCGGAGTTGCGGCGAGAAGCAGCCGACCGGATGAACGACTTGCTTAGTGATCGGTAAGCATGCGTATCGACCGGCCGCGGTGGTCGGGGTCGGGCCGTCCGCGCAGTTCGGGCAGCCCAGTGGAAATCCGGAGGCGAAACGAACGGTTCGGCGAGAGACCGCCTGCATGTCCGCCCGCTGGACGAAAGCCATCGGATCGAAGATCGCGATCACTAGCCAGGGCGAAAGGGCTGCGGAGGCGCTCTCGCGGTCCAGTTGGACCTGCTGGGCAGCGTTGATTAACGTGAGCTTACCCCGACGAACTTAGTTCGCAGCGATCTCGAACTCGACTGCTAGACCCCCATCTCGCATCTCGGTATTTCGAATCACTCCGCGCACCCTCCCGCTTCTCCACTCTTCCGGGTGGAGGAACGTTTCCGTGTACGCAGGACCAATCTTGACCTTGAGTGAGGCACCCAGGTTTGTCAGCAGATCAGCGCAGGCGCGCCAAATCATGTCCTCGACCTTGCGCTCGGGAAAGAGTCGTCCTTGACGCGAATCTGCGGCCAAAGAGGGCTGGTCCAGGAGATAGAGGCCGCTGGCATATAGGTTGAATAGCCGTGCCCACTCGAAGAGGTAATTGGGCAGCATCGTGAGTTGCTCTTGAGCCGCGACGCGACCGCCAAGCAGGCCCATGAACAACTCCGGGTCTACATCGACCATCCGACCCGAGGCGGCGGCAATCGTGCTAAATGGAGTGCTCTCCTTTGTCACCAATACTCTTCGCGCCTGCTCCAGGTCTGGTGGTTGCGACCTCAGCGCCTCGGCCAGCAATTCGCGCTGAGCCCTTCCTGGCCGTTTCCCTTCGATGGTGGTCAGCATCCTCTCCGCGGAATCGTCGGCGGCGCGCCTTGGGACGTGCTTGATGCGCGCAAGCCAGGTGCTGATGGCCTTGCGCACCTGCCTCAACGGAACGTAGTCATCGCCCCAGTACATCCACATGAAGACTGGTACGTTGCAGAGATCGGCGAGCGTTCTGATCGGGTACTGTCGCCACAGGGCGAGGAAGAGTTGGAGCTGCTCATACGACCAGGTTCCGGGGCGTGAACCGCCGACCCTACGGCCGCGACCCGGTTTGTACGGCCGATCGAGCAGGCCGATCTCGACCCACTTGGTGATCAAGCGGTCGGTGATGCCGCGGCGAGTGGCGTCCGCTTCCCGGATCAAGTCTTGGCGCGTGAAGCGTGCTGGAGCTTCCATAGGTCGATAGAACTTACACGCAGAACGGACTTCTCGACGGGCCAAGCGGCTGGGACGATACGGTTTGAGGTGATGTCCCTTGAGAGTCTGGTAGCGAATTAAGCCGAACGGCCCCGCGAGCGCGAACTCGCAGAGCCGTCCTCGTTTCCCAGGTCGCTCGGTCAAGAGCAGGCCCAGGTTGCGCAACGACCACTCTAGCGGCTTGCTCCGGTCGGGCGACCTCCACCGCCGGATTCATGGAGGGCAACCCATTGGCCATCGAGAAGTTCGTCAACCAGACACCGGAGGTCATCGAGATCGACGGCCCAATCGTTCGCTTTATGGCAGGTGCCGCTCTGGAGGCACCGCGAGCTGCCGGGTTCCTGGCCGAGGTCGCCAGCGACCGGCGGGCAGAAACAGTCGAGGAGCTGCTGGAGTTCGGTGCGATGGTCGCCGCGACTGCAAAGACCAGCGCTCACGTCGTGATGATGGAGGGCAAGGTCGAGGAGTTGGCCAGCAAGCTCAATGCCGAGCTGGGCGACCAGCTCAAGGACGCCAGGCACCGAAACGTCCAGAGCATCGAGAGAGTCCTAAGCACCTTCCAGAAGGACCTGGTGAAGATCCTCAGCGCGCGTGAAGCGGTCCTTCAGAAGTCGGTGCTGCGCGGCGCTCGGTTTGAAGACATCCTCTCCGCGAGGCTGCCTCTGCTCGCTCGCGGCATTGGCCGGGTGGAGCATTGCGCACGGTCGGCCGGTGAGAGTGCACGGAACGCGGGCGACTACGTGCTCACGATTGAGTCCGCCGCTGCAGGCTCAGAAGTGAAGATCGTGGTCGAGGCCAAGGCCCAGAAGACGCGGTTCAGCAGCGTGCGAATACGCGAGGAGCTGAGGACAGCGCGCCTTAACCGAGGTGCGCAGGCCGCCGTGTTCGTCGCCGAGACCACCGACAGTCTGCCAGATGGCCTGGGATTCGGCCAGGTCAGCGACTCCGACTTCTTTGTCGTCTTCGACCCCCAGAACGGAGACGAAACTCTGCTGTCATGCGGGCTCGTGATGGCCAAGGCAGCGGCGCTCGCAGCCGTCAAGGTCGCTCACGGCGATGGTATCGACATGACCCCGATCGCGAATGAGGTCTCGACCATGCGCAAGCTTCTCGAAGGCTTCGCCAAGGTGGAGCAGAGCTGCTCGAAGATCGAAAAAGAGGCGGGCAGTGCACGCAGCGCTACCGCCGACATCAAGAGCGACGTCCTTCAGGCCCTCCGGCGGTTGGAGGCGCATCTGAACTGACGACTCGGAGGTGAGGCCCGCGCGACCGCGGGCTTCACAACCTCCGTTTGCGTGACGGTGCCTCGCGCCTATCATCACGCCCGTGGCCGACCACAGCCGGATCGAGTGGACTCACGCGACCTGGAACCCCGTTACCGGCTGTGACAAGGTGAGCCCTGGCTGCGCGCATTGCTATGCCGAGACGTTCGCGGAGCGCTTCCGCGGCGTTTCCGGTCATTCGTACGAGCAGGGCTTCGACCTCAGGTTGTGGCCCGAGCGGCTCACCATCCCGCTCAAGTGGAAGAGGCCGCGCCTGGTCTTCGTCAACTCGATGAGTGACCTCTTCCACGAGGACATCCCATTCGACTTCGTGTGCGACATCTTCCGCACCATGAAGAAGGCCGACTGGCACACCTTCCAGATCCTCACCAAGCGAGCCGACCGACTGGCCGAGCTGGCACCGCTGCTCGACTGGCCCGCCAACGTGTGGATGGGCGTGTCGATCGAGAACCGTCGCTTCCTGCAGCGCGCCGACCGTCTGCGCACCGTCCGGGCCGCGGTCAGGTTCATCTCCGCGGAACCTCTGCTCGGCGCGCTCGAAGGCCTCAAGCTCGATGGCATCTCGTGGCTGATCGCCGGTGGCGAGTCAGGTCACAAGCACCGGCCGGTCAAGGTCGAGTGGCTGCGCGAGCTACGTGACCGATGTCAGGCCGAGGGGGTGCCGTTCTTTTTCAAGCAGTGGGGTGGCAACACGTCGAAGGCTGGAGGGAGGGTGCTGGACGGCCGCGAGTGGTCAGAGATGCCTGTCGGGACTCGCGCCCCCCAGGCTCAAGCGTCTGGCGGTGCCGCAGTTACGGG
>Ga0137378_10005475_pt1 | contig 11011 bp, 7 predicted proteins | sample SagtaG_21_FD_104813 | JGI IMG/M metagenome (GOLD analysis project Ga0137378, IMG submission 104813) | Vadose zone soil microbial communities from Sagehorn Ranch, Mendocino, California, USA - Sage2_L_60_16 metaG | ecosystem: Environmental > Terrestrial > Soil > Vadose zone | place: USA... | reverse complement strand
TGCCCATGTGGAACGCTTCTTCGCGCAACATATAAGACATGGAGCGGCCGAGCGGTGCGAACGCGGAATATTTCAGCATCTGCAACTGAAACTTTCCATCGCGGTCGACGAAGTCGGTGTAAGTGAAGAAATCCATCCAGTTATCAACATCGACGTTGAATGCGCCGAGCAGCCTCTGGTTATCGAAGGCGCGGCGCTCGAGCATCTTCTGGGCTTCGACCTTGCCCGAATAACCAAAGTGATCCACCAACAACGCGCACATCTGCCAACCGTGGCGCATCTCTTCAATCATCACGCGGGTGAGCGCGCGCCGATCCCAGTCGGTAGGAGCGGTCTCGAACAAGTTGCGTTGCTGCTCCACGCTGGCAAATTCGGTATCGCCCTGATAGACGATCAGATTGATTAAGGCGTCGCGCATCTGCTGCGTGGGCACCTGGCGAAGATTCTCCCACTTGCGGCGTCCCTTGAAGTGGCCGAATTGAATTTCTTCGGTTTCGATGGTGCCGTAAAGCGTGTCGAATTTGAAGTCGGCGATCTCGTTGTGATTGACGCCGATCTCTTTGCGCCAGTCGTCGAACATCCCGACCCAATCGCTGAAAGTTCCGATTTTTGCAACTTTACCCGGCATAAGTCCTCTTTATAAATTCAGCCATACCGTTTTTAACTCTGTGTAGTGCTCAATCGCGTGCATTCCCAATTCACGGCCGAAGCCTGAACTTTTATATCCGCCAAAGGGTAAGGCGGCGTCCATCAATCCGTAGGTGTTGATCCAAACTGTTCCAGCTTTGAGCTGGCGGGATACCGAATGCGCTTTCTTTATGTCGCGGGTCCAGACTGCCGCTGCGAGGCCGTACTGGTTGCGGTTGGCGAGGTCAATCACCTGGTCGATATCGTCGAAGCTTAACGTCGCCAGCACGGGGCCGAAGATTTCTTCCTGAGCAATCTTCATGTCGTTGGTGACGTCGCCGAAGATGGTGGGCTCGAGGAAAAATCCTTTTCCGCCATCGACGGAAACGCGGTTCCCGCCGGCAATCAGCTTCGCGCCTTCTCTCTTTCCTGTTTCGACGTAGCTGAGCACAGTTTGCATCTGCTCCTGGCTGACGATGGCTCCTAAACGAGTCTTGGGATCGAGCGGATCGGCGGGCTGCAGTTTCTTGGCGCGAGCTACGAGCTTTTCGAGAAATTCGTCCTGAACTTTTTTTTCAACGAACAGCCGTGAACCTGCATTACAGACTTCGCCTTTGCCGTAAAAAATCCCGTTGATGGCACCTTTGACGGCGCCGTCAATATCGGAATCGGCGAAAACGATGTTGGGGGATTTTCCGCCCAGCTCCAGTGTGACCCGCTTTAATGTGTCCGCCGAGCTACGCATTATTTCTTTGCCGACAGCAGTTGATCCAGTGAAGGCAATCTTGTCGATTCCGGGATGGCGCACAATGGCTTTGCCGGTTTCTGGTCCACCGGTGACGATGTTCAGCACACCCGCCGGAACGCCTGCTTCGATAGCTAACTCTCCAAATCGCAGAGCCGTCAGGGGAGTCTGCTCCGCAGGCTTGAGCACGATCGTGTTGCCGCAGGCCAGTGCCGGGCCAAGCTTCCATGAAGCCAGCAACAACGGAAAGTTCCAGGGAATGATCAGGCCCACCACGCCGACGGGCTCCCGCAACGTATAGGTGAAAGCAGTCTCGAAGGTGTTGACGGTTTCACCGTGAATCTTTGTCGCCCAGCCCGCGTAATAGCGGAGAACGTCAATGACCATCGGCATGTCCACGTAGCGCGATTCGAAGATTGGTTTGCCGTTGTCGATCGTTTCAAGCTCCGCTAGTTCGTCGATGTGCTTCTCGACGAGATCGGCCAGACGCCAGATTAGACGTCCGCGTTCGCTGGCTGACATTTTGCGCCAGGCTCCGCTGCGGTCCTCAAACGCCCTCCGCGCTGCCGACACGGCACGGTCAATGGCTTCTGGGGAAGCCTCGACAACCTGTGTCAAGACTTCGCCCGTGGCGGGATTGATGGTGTCGAACTTCTTCGCGCCATCGGTCCACTGCCCGTCGATCAACAGGCGGCCGGACTCGAGCTTTGCCTTGTTAGCAGTAATCATCATTTCCTGTCACAGCTATTTCCCGGTAAAGGTTGCTGGACGTTTCTCCACATAGGCGGCCAGGCCTTCTTTGGCGTCGTCGCTTTGGAAAAGCAGTTGCTGGTTCTCGCGTTCGACAGCCAACGCTGACTCCATGGGAATTTCCCAGCCAGTCTGAACAGCGCGCTTGATGCGTCCCACCGCCTTGGCGGCTTTGTTCGGCGGACAGAATTGACGGGCGTATTCCATGACGTTCTCCATGAAGTTTTCCCGATCGAAAATGTCGTTAACGATGCCCAAGTCCTGCGCCTCTTCAAACGAAAACGTATTTCCCGTGACCATCAATTCGATAGCCTTGCTCTTGCCTACCATGCGGGAAAGCCGTTGCGTGCCGCCGGTACCGGGAAGCACGCCCAGGTTGACCTCCGGCAGGCCAATCTTGCCCGCATCTTTTCGAGCGATTCGAATGTCCGCGGCCATGGCGATCTCGAGGCCGCCTCCGACGCAGTGTCCATTGATCGCCGCGATTACCAGCTTGGGCGTGTGCTCGAGGCGTAGCAGCATTTCATTGGCATGCAGGCAGAAGTAGTACTTGAAAGTGGGATCGACGCTGGCCAGCATTTTGATGTTAGCGCCGGCGGAAAAGAATTTGTCGCCTGCACCGGTGAGCAGGATGACGTACGCGTTGTTGTCCATGCGCGCCTTGAGGATTGCCTCATCGAGTTGCCGGTTCATCTCGTAGGTATAAGTGTTGGCCGGTGGATCGTTCATCTCGATCACTGCCACGCCAGCATCGACGTGATAGTTAACTAATTGCTTTGTGGTCGCGCCGGCGGTTGGCTGTACTGTGGTCGCCATGGATAAGACTCCTTTTCGCAATCGCAAATTCGAATCGTTAAGATGTCAAATCAGTTCGCTAGGGCCGATCGTTTCTTCCTTGTTTTGCCGGGAGCGCAGATGCCTTGCAAGAAAATGTCTCCCATCTGACGTGACAGTTCTTTGGCGTTGGCATCGGCCCGGGGGTTATACCAGGTATAAATCCAGTTCATCATTCCGAACAGGCTGAGCACTGCAATGCGACCAGAAAATTGTAATCCTCTGACCCTTTTGAAGTCCTCCAGCAACTCCATGCAGATGCGGTAGTACTCGCGCTTGATGCCGGCAATCTCGGATCCGTAGCCATTCTTCAAAACGTCATCCTCGTGCGAGAGCACCTTCATGGCTTTCTGGTTGGCCAGAAAATATTCCACGTGATTCAGGATGAAAACCCGGATTCGCTCGGCGGGATCTTCAACTTGATCCAGCCGTTCGCGGAGACGCTCTACGATGGTCGTGAAAGTGTGCTTCTGAATGAGGTAGAGCAGCTTCTCTTTGGATTCGAAATAGTAGTAAAGCCCGGCCAAAGACATGCTACTGGAACGCGAAAGGTCGCGCATGGATGCGCCTTCGTACCCTTTTTCGTAAAAGACATTGGTCGCGTGGATAAGAATCTTAGCTAAACGCCGGTCAAAGCGGGATTCCACACGCTCTGTGTCGCGCGTGCCGCGGCGAGGCAGGACCTGAGGCGCTCCTGGCGAAGAAGTAGCCATAGTGGTCGAACGTTCGTTCTAATAATAGTGCATGGAGCGAGATGGTACAAGGGGCTTCCTGGCATTACTGTGGTGTGTCTCGTTCAGTCAGAGAGATTCGCTTGACCTGGTTCCGATTGAGGTGTTGCACAGTTCCGCCGATGCGGACAACCGCCTCCGTGGCGGAAACTGATTCTAGGTCCCCAGTCAAAACGCTGCCATCCCGCAGTTCGATAGTATCGTGAGCCGACGTCCCCAGTTCAAAGCTCACGCTTCCGCCGGACACGTCGTCTGGGCTGACTTCCAGCGGAAATTTTCCGGAGTTGAACCCTTCCTTGCTGAACTCTAGCAAGTGCTTACCCGCCGACATTCGTAGCTGCTTGGGTGTGGCCCCGGCGTCGTTACCGTCAACTTTGAGGAGAGCCCCCTGCGGAACCGAGTTCACAGTTATGGAAATAACTTTCGGAGGTGCGAGCGGTTGTAACTCGGCAGGCAAAGAGCGAGGCATTATCTCTAACGAGACGGGGGTGCCAGAAGCCCCAACTGTAGTTTGGAATTTTACTGATTGTCCTGTCCCAACATTGCTCAGGGTAATCCACCCTTCGCCGATTCGCGCCTTGTTCTTATCAAACAAGTACAGGGTAAAGGTCGCATCAGAAATTTTCTTGCCCCAGACATTCTCGGCAGTCGTATCGATCAGGTAGTTGTGCAGATTACCGATTGAACTTAGTTCCTTGAATTTACCAAAGCTGAACCGTAGCACGGGAGTCCCAGTCGGGGGCCACACAAGCATCTGGGCAGGCGGTTCCTTGGCATAGAGCGTTATAGCAATACTGAGGCAAAAGAGTGAATTTGCGAAAAGTTTATGTCGAAACACACTTCCCTCATTCAGATCACTTAGCGCGGGTGAGTTTTAGCACACAAACGAATGGATCGCAATTGAACTGTTAAGGTGGTCGAGGAGTCTAATTCCGAATGTCGGACAGCAACCGTTCTACTTCAGCCTTCAGATCGGCGGTCAGTGGCAAGAGCGGCAACCGCGCGGCGCCGCCGAAGTAGCCGTTGAAATCCATAGCGTGCTTCACGCCGGGGATGCCGAACTCTCCAGCAATTCGCTCAGCGGCTTTGGCAACGCGCTCCTGCTTCAAGCGGGCTAGTTGGGTGTCGCCCTCTTTCCAGGCGGCGTAGATTTCGTAGCACGCGGTTGGAGCAGCATCGGCGAAAGCCAGGATTGCTCCCACAGCTCCGGCTTGCAGTGACGGCTCCAGTTTCTGGGTTGCTCCGATCAACACTTGGAAGCCAACTTCTTTTTGTCGCGTCTTCAGTCCGGAGATCACGCTGACAGCGGCCGAGGAAGGCCTCGACGCTCCGGATAAGGCCGCCACAGGCACCAGTTCCCCGCCCTGCCCGTTATTTTCCCTGCGCGGCTCCAGCATGCGGGGCGTGACCGCATCGAATGTTTCTGTCACCACGGCAGCGCGCTTGATATGGCGAGTGCCCGCGACCATCTTGCGGACCTTTTCCACGTCGCCGCTTGATTCTTTGATGCCGATAAGATTGGGGTGCACCGCTAACTCGATTGCCAGCTCGGCCGGGATGTCGTAGCCCGTGGCCTGCGGGAAGTTGTAGATCATCACGGGCAAAGGGGAACGGTCAGCGACGGTGCGATAAAAAGCCAGCATGTTAGCCGGGTGCATCTGTTTCTTGTAGTAATGCGGCGTGCGCACCAGGGCTACGTCGTATCCTAACTGCGCGGCGTATTCAGTGAGCTTCAAAGTTTCGACAGCCGACTCAACTCCTGTTCCCGCTATCAGGACTTTATTTGGCGCGGTTACGTCGCGCGCGCTTTTAAGCACCTCACGACGCTCTTCATCCGAGAGCAGGATTGCCTCTCCCGTGGAGCCCAGTACAACAATGCCAGCGACCGGAGTCTTGGAGTAGTGCTCGACGTTAGATTCAAGCTTTTTGAAATACACGTTGCCGTCGGGATAAAACGGCGTGGTGACCGGAGGGAAGATGCCGTGAAGGAGCATGGGAATGAACCTCAACCTTCAGTTCTAAGTTCTCAGTTCCCAGCTTATACCGCGGCGGGAAGCTTGAGCTAACGGCGGGCTCGAGCCGAGCGGTCCGCGTGCAAGTGCTGCAATGCTTGCACTCTCAATTCGCCACGCTGCAATGCGGCAATGCCCTCGGCGGCGGCTCGCGCGGCGGATAACGTAGTGATCGAAGTAATTCGCGCGTTCACTGCAGCCCGGCGGATGGCTTTTTCATCGAACCATGGTTCGAGACCCGTGGGAGTATTGATGATCAGCTGGATACGTTCGCCCTTAATTAGGTCTACCACGTTGGGACGACCTTCTTTCACTTTGTAGACACGCTCCACCGTCATCCCTGCGCCTTCCAATATATCGGCGGTTCCGGCGGTCGCTACCAACTTGAAGCCCATGTCGACGAAGCGGCGGGCGACTTCCGCGACGTGTGTTTTGTCGTGATCCGTCACGCTGATGAAGACCGTGCCTTGGGTAGGCAGCTTTTGTCCGGCGGCAGTTTGTGCTTTGGCGAAAGCCTCGCCGAAATTGTCGGCCACACCCATTACTTCGCCCGTGGATTTCATCTCCGGGCCGAGAACGGTATCGATTCCAGGAAATTTATTCCAGGGGAACACAGGTGACTTGACGTAGTAGCAATGTCCGGTGTTGAGGTCGGCACGGTGATCGATGAAGTCGGGCAAGAACTCGCGCAGCTTGCGCCCAGTCATGAGACGCGCGGCGATCTTTGCCATGGGAACGCCAGTTGCCTTGGACACATAGGGCACGGTACGCGAGGCGCGAGGGTTCACCTCGAGAACATAGACTTTCCCCGCCTCGGAACCATTGCCCTTGGAATTGCCATTGGTGCGCGGGATGGCGAACTGAATGTTCATCAGGCCGACGACTTTCAGAGCACGGGCCAGCTTGAAGGTGTATTCGCGCATGCGCGCTAGTAAAGCCTCGGGAATATCCACGGCCGGAAGCACGCAAGAAGAATCGCCAGAGTGGATGCCGGCTTCTTCGATGTGCTGCATGATGCCGCCGATAACTACGTCCTCGCCATCGGAGAGCGCGTCTACATCCACTTCGATCGCGTCTTCGAGGAAATGATCGATGAGCACCGGGCGATCATGAGAGTATTCGACCGCCTCCTTCATATATCGGACAACGGTTTCTTCGTCGTAAGCGATCACCATAGCGCGTCCACCCAGCACATACGACGGCCGCACTAGCACGGGATACTGAACACGTTTGGCGCCTTCAATGGCTTCCTCGACCGAAGCAGCCATGGCGCCAGGCGCCTGGGGAATATCGAGTTCGTCGAGCAGCTTGCCAAATCGTTTGCGATCTTCTGCCAGGTCGATGGACTCGGGTGACGTGCCGATGATATTCACGCCCGCAGCCTTCAGGGGCAGCGCGAGGTTGAGTGGAGTCTGTCCGCCGAACTGCACGATCAGGCCGACAGAAACGCCGGAAGCAGCTTCGTGCTCGTAGATGGCGAAGACATCTTCAAGAGTAAGAGGTTCGAAATAGAGGCGAGCGCTGGTGTCGTAATCTGTGGAGACGGTTTCCGGATTGCAGTTGATCATGATCGTCTCATAGCCGTCGTCGCGAAGCGCGAAGGCAGCGTGGCAGCAGCAGTAATCAAACTCGATTCCCTGCCCGATACGATTGGGACCACTGCCCAGGATGATGACCTTTTTCTTTTTAGTCGGAGCCGCTTCGTCCTCGTCTTCGTAGGTCGAGTACAGATATGGCGTGTAACTTTCGAATTCCGCAGCGCAGGTGTCCACACGTTTGTACACCGGCATGATGCCGCGCTTCTTGCGCAGATGACGAACTTTCTCCTGCCCACTTTTTCCGCTGAGCCGCCAAACGCTGGCCAGACGGCCATCAGAAAATCCCATGCGCTTGGCTTCCCGCAATACTTCCGTAGGAATCGATTCCATGGGGTGCTTTTCCAACTCAAGCTGCATGTCGTTTATTTCTTTGAGCTGGTAGAGAAACCAGGGATCGATGGACGTCATCTTTGCCAATTGTTTGACGGTATGGCCCTGGCGCAAAGCGTAACGCACATAGGAAAGCCGTTCGGGATGCGGCGTCACTAAACGCTGAGTGAGAATCTTCGGCTCGATCTTCTCCGAGCCAACTTTCTTGCCGGTATCGAGCGCGCGCACGCCCTTCAGCAATGCTTCTTTGAAGGTACGGCCGATGGCCATGACCTCGCCCACGGACTTCATCTGCGGTCCCAGACTTTCGTCGGCGCCGGGAAATTTTTCGAACTGCCACTTGGGTATCTTCACTACCACGTAATCGAGCGTGGGCTCGAAGCAGGCGGGAGTTTTGCGCGTGATGTCGTTGGGAATCTCATCTAGGGTGTAGCCGACAGCGAGCTTGGCGGCGATTTTGGCGATAGGAAATCCAGTCGCCTTCGAGGCCAGCGCCGAAGAGCGCGAGACCCGCGGATTCATCTCGATCACCACCATCCGCCCGCTACTCGGATTCACTCCAAATTGAATATTCGATCCGCCGGTCTCGACGCCGATCTCGCGAATTACGGCGATAGCGGCGTCACGCATAGCTTGATATTCGCGGTCGGTGAGGGTCTGCGCCGGGGCGACCGTGATCGAGTCTCCGGTGTGCACGCCCATCGGATCGAAATTCTCGATCGAACAGATGATGATGACGTTGTCTCGCATGTCACGCATCACTTCGAGTTCGTACTCTTTCCATCCCAGCACCGATTCTTCGATCAGCGCTTCGTGCACCGGGGAGAAGTCCAAGCCGCGGGCGAGCACTTCCACCAATTCTTCGCGGTTGTAAGCAATCCCACCCCCACTGCCACCCAAGGTGAATGATGGACGAACGATTACGGGGAAACCAATTTTCCCGGCGAACTCGAGTCCATCTTTCAGATTGTTGACTAACGCTGACTTGGGAACATCGAGGCCGATCTTCTGCATCGCGTCTTTAAAATAGAGGCGATCTTCGGCTTTCTTGATAGCCGCAATATTGGCGCCGATCAGCTGCACGTTGTACTTATCGAGAATGCCGCCGTCGGAAAGCTCGACGGCAAGGTTGAGCGCAGTTTGACCTCCGACCGTCGGCAGGATGGCGAAGCCTTTGCCGGGCGACAGCTCCCGCTCGACGCGAATAATTTCTTCCAGGTAATCGCGGGTGAGCGGTTCGATGTAAGTCCGATCGGCGATCTCGGGGTCGGTCATGATGGTCGCCGGGTTCGAATTGGCCAGGATGACTTCGAATCCCTCGGCCTTCAGCGCCTTGCAGGCTTGGGTGCCGGAGTAATCAAACTCCGCCGACTGGCCAATGATGATGGGGCCAGAGCCGATGATCAGGATTTTCGAGATGTCAGTGCGTCTGGGCATTATTGAATGAGACACCCTGCAAATTCTTGGTCAGTCGGATTAACTTCCAAAGTTAGCTTGAGTTCGCATTCTGGACTCTCGAAGCAATTCAAGTTTGCTGGCTGCTTGAACCCACGATTCGGCGACGGCAAAAAGCGATACTTTCCCGGATCGATTAGCCCGAAATCGAAACGGCCCATCTTGTCTGTCGTCCGTCTGCCCATATGCGTTTGCTGCCATCATCAATATCGCAAACACCCTTTTCATACCTATGTTTCCACGCCAGCAAGAGACTTCGCTACCCTTTCCACTCTTCCATCATCTTCACAAAATCCTTGAACAGATAATGGGAATCATGCGGCCCCGGAGAAGCCTCTGGGTGATATTGCACCGTGAACAGCGGCAAATTGCGGTGCCGCATTCCTTCCAGGGTGTTGTCATTTAAATCCATGTGAGTCAGTTCAACTTCACTCTGCGGCAGCGAATCCGGATCCACAGCGAAGTTGTGATTGTGTGCGGTGATTTCGACTTTGCCTGAGTTCAACTGCTTGACTGGATGATTTCCGCCGTGATGTCCAAATTTCAGCTTGTAGGTTTTTCCGCCCAGGGCGATTCCCGTGAGTTGATGCCCCAGGCAGATGCCAAATATGGGCTGCCTTCCCATGAGGCGGCGAATGTTATCTACCGCGTAAGTGCAGGGCTCGGGATCGCCGGGTCCGTTGGAGAGAAACACGCCGTGAGGTTTGAGCGCGAGCACATCTTCTGCTGGAGTCTGCGCCGGGACCACCGTCACTTTGCAGCCTTCGCCTCGCAGTTTGCGCAAGATGTTCTGTTTGATTCCGTAATCGTAGGCTACGACGTGGAAGCGTTCCGGTTCATCTTTCACGCCAACCACTGCGACCGGTTCGTGAGAGCGTTCGCCAAGTTCCCACACGTAGGGATGTTTGGTGGTGACGACTTTGGCCAGGTCGGTGCCATCCATCTTTGGAATGGAGAGCGCTTTGGCGACTAGTTTGTCGGCGTCGTTTTCCAGAGTGGAGATGACGCCACGCATCACCCCGTGATCGCGCAGGTGGCGTACCAGGGCGCGGGTATCGATATCCGCAAGGACAGGTATTTTGAATTGTTCCAGATACTCTTCTGCAACTTGTTGCGAGCGCCAGTTGGAGCTCACCCGAGAAAACTCGCGGACGATCAATCCCTCGATGTAGGGCCGCGTAGCTTCGTTGTCTTCAGAGTTGGTGCCGTAGTTACCGATTTCAGGATTGGTGAGAACGACGATCTGACCAGCGTAGGAAGGATCGGTAAAGATTTCCTGATAGCCGGTGATGGAAGTATTAAAAACTACTTCCCCGTAACATTCGCCTTTGGCTCCGTAGCCTTTGCCTCGGAAGACTCTGCCGTCTTCCAGCGCAAGGATGGCCTGCATTTATTCTCCGGGGCAGTGGATTTTATCGATTCTAGCAGGGAAGAAGAAATCGGCCAAGAAGTCTTCCTGAGGAAAAGTTGGAACTTAGGGAAAATAATACGAGAAAGGTTTATCGCAGGCGACCCATCTTATCCACGGGCCAGTAACCGAACACTGCCTTGCCATAGATGAACTTCTCCTGAACCGCGCCAAAGTCGCGGCTGTCATTCGACATGGTGCGATGATCGCCCAACAAGAAGTATGCGTTCGCCGGCACGATGAACTCAGGATAGGAACGCTGGTCAGCGTAATCCGACGGCACGTAATCCTCTTCAAGGGACTCACCGTTGACGAATACTTGCCCTGCGTCTATGCGGATGTGGTCTCCCGCAAGGCCGATAACACGCTTGATGAAGCTTTTCGAGGGATCGCGAGGGTAATGGAAAACTACAATATCGCCCCGCCGAATAGGTTCCATGCGGTAGACGAATTTATTGACGAAGATTCGCTCCTGGTCGTCCAGCGAGGGCATCATGCTTGTGCCCTCGACCTTCACCGGT
>Ga0137378_10005474_pt1 | contig 11014 bp, 5 predicted proteins | sample SagtaG_21_FD_104813 | JGI IMG/M metagenome (GOLD analysis project Ga0137378, IMG submission 104813) | Vadose zone soil microbial communities from Sagehorn Ranch, Mendocino, California, USA - Sage2_L_60_16 metaG | ecosystem: Environmental > Terrestrial > Soil > Vadose zone | place: USA... | reverse complement strand
TGCGCCACTGGCGATCTCCACGCGGAGGCGATCGGCCACTGTGTCTTTTACGAGGGCCCCGCTGGCATCGCGAATTGCGGCAGGCTTTTTCACTTGTACGGTACCTATATTTCTAGCACTTCTCTGGCTTCCTAGGTATCTAGAATCAGGTACGACACCCAAAGTTTCGACCGTTTCCAACTTATCCATCGAATACCTGCTTCTCACGTCATTCTGCGATATGTGCCGTTGACCGGGCGCATCCGACCGCGTTACGACTCCGTCCTCGAGCGAGATTATACCTCTCCCTAAATGATTTTGAGCGCTCATAATGACTATTCAACCGCCTATAGTAAATCCCTTTAGATGTTGCCAGGGAGTTAAGCCACAGCGGCATAGTCAAAATCGAATCCGGCTTTGGGAAAAGATTTCGTCCAGAAACACTGGACATCTCTATGCCTTTCGGCATAGATTAGTTTCGCTTGACGCCTCGCTTTCGGAATTGACTTCTACTTGTTTGCCGTAGATCGAGACCGACGTTCTAGTCGGTTGTAAAACCTCAGAAAGTTTCAAGCGCTCAAATCTGGACGAACAACAGCAACCCTTCCCCGCAATCCAGGTTGCTATTGTTCCCCCCAAGCCCGAATGCATGAAAGAAGCGAACAAAAAAATCAAGGAGATTCCCTCATGAAAATAGCTGCGTCCCTATGGCGCGCCATTCATAACGTTCACCACGACGACCAGGCCATCGGAAATCTCAGTGTGAAGCACGCCTGGAATACCACGTTCACCATTGGGATAGCCTGCGCCTTGCTTTTCACCATGTTCCCCTGTCGTGCTCTCGGACAGGTAAACGGCCTTGGTCAAAAACCCTATCTGGGTTGGAGCACCTTTAGCGAGCAAACCATTGTGCCCTCCAACTCTGTGATGAATGAGCAGAATATTCTCGCGCAGTCAGATGCAATGCGCTCCTCCGGCCTCGAAGCTCATGGCTTCCGGTACATCAACCTCGACGCGGGCTGGAGTGGCGACGGCGATCAGTACGGTCGAACGCTCTGGAACACGACTGCGTTCCCGCACTTTCTAGACATGATTCAGCACATCCATGCCAACGGACAGAAAGTTGGTATCTATCTGATTCCGGGAATTGGCACGTCCGTCTACTCTCAAAATCTGCCGATTTTCGGTACGCAGTATCATGCTCAGGACATCGTAGCGCAGCCACTCAATTACGGTCAGGGATTTGGCTATGGCTACAAGATCGATTTCACCAAGCCCGGTGCGCAGGAGTACATCAACTCCATCGTTAGCCTGTATGCATCGTGGGGCATCGATTTCATCAAGCTCGACGGGGTAACTCCCGGCTCGTATAACAACAATCTCAACATCAACAACATCCCCGATGTTCAGGCTTATTCCAAATCAATTGCGCTGAGCGGCCGTCCCATCTGGCTTACGATCTCGTGGGCGCTCGATGAAGACTACCTCAGCGACTGGCAGCAGAATGCGAATGCGCGCCGCATTCAAGGTGATGTTGAATGCGAAGGAGACTGCCCGAATCTGACCGAGTGGCAGCGCGTGCTGCTTCGCTTTTACGATCTGATCGGATGGGAGAACGCTTCAGGTCCCGCGCGAGGTTGGAACGATCTCGACTCGCTTGAGGTTGGCAATGGCGCGACCGACGGCATTACGAATACCGAACAGCAGACCGCGATGACTCTATGGGCGATGGCCAATGCTCCCCTTTCGCTCGGAGGGGACCTGACGAACTTGACCACTTTCGGCAAACAGCTGCTCACCAATGATGAAGTCCTGTCCGTCGATCAGTCCGGACATCCGGCAAAGCAGGTTGCCGGTGGCTTTACACCTGTGTGGGTCTCAAACCTTGGAAACGGCAGCTACTATGTCGCGATCTTCAACCTCAACGCCTTTTCCACAAACGTGACCGTTGACTGGAAGGACCTCGGATTCCTGAACGCGGCCGGGATGAGGGACCTCTGGAGCCACGCTGAGCTGGGCTCCGCCTCCCAGTCCTTCTCCAGCGTGCTGCCGGGACATGGAGCGCGCCTGTTGAAGGTCAAGGCCATCGGCACGGCTCCGGTGCCTCCATCGCAGATCTACGGAGCGGAAACGGCAACACTGTTCGGGAATGCCCAGCTCTCGACATGTTCCACCTGCGCGAGCGGCAACAAACTGACGTTTCTCGGCATTGGTGCGGCTAACTATGCCATCTTCAACGTGAACGTCCAAAAGGCCGGTGTGTATCGGATGGAAGTCGATTCCATGACTACCGGCACACGTTCCTTCATCATCAATGTCAACGATGGTCCGGATATTACGCTGAACATGAGCGGAGGAAGCTCCAATATTCCTTCGAAAACCACGATTCCGGTTCGTCTGAACGCAGGGCCGAACAGCATCCAGTTCGGCAACCCGGTCAGCTATCCGCCGGACATGGACCGTATCATCATCGGCGGAGACGGCAACGAACCGTATCCGGCATTCTCAGTCTACGAGGCGGAGTATGCGACTCTGAGCGGCTCGGCGGCGTCATCGGCAGGCTTTTGCGGAAACTGCTCAGGCCTTGCCGCCGTGGGCAACCTGGGCGGTGCCCCGCAAAACACCGTCACCTTCGACAATGTGAATGTGCCCGTCGCAGGCACCTACCAGATGGAGATCGATTACATGACCCAGGGTCAACGATCATTCTTTGTATCGGTCAATGGCAATACGGCGCAAGAGCTGGTCCTGAATGGTTATAGCTTCGGCACGCCAACCAGCACTGTGATTCAGGTGCCACTGCATGCTGGGACCAACCAGATTGAATTCAGCAATCCGAGCAATTACGCTCCCAATCTGGATTCCATCACCATTTCGCCAATGAACTTTTGAAGCTTCATTTCATCAGCGCCTTGGCAAACGAGTCGTGTTGGATTCCCATCTTCTTTGTACAGAGGGTGGGAATTCAGCCTGCACTTCAAATTCGGCTGGCAGTCACATCTTGAGTTTCGATTCAATCCCGAAAGGTCTTAGTGCTTATCAGAAGCGCCCCGCCACGCAACCTTGCGCAGCGGCATGCTCCCCGGCGGGGCGCTTCTGATAAGCACTAAGACTTCACGCGACCGGGAAGGATTCCGTGGACGAGAGTCAATCGTTTTTCGAGGATGACGACGACGATAATGTTGCTTTTTGAGAAGCTTCAGGAGCACAACCTCGAAAAATACCCGAATCCCGAGCGCTTTGGCTGTATCGACCATTCGACCCTGAAAACATGGGTGTACACCCCAGAAAAGCTTGATCTTTCCGATCCAAAATATCTGCATGTACTGAAGTGTGCCGAATGTACCCGTGAGCTGATCGAACTTCGCAGGCTCCGGAATGAACAATCGGCGCGAGCGAAAGTTGGAGTTCCTGCTCACCCAAGCCCGGCGGTAAACTGGCGATTGGCAGTATTCGCGCCGGTCGTACTCTGTTCCTTGGCTGCGGCTGGTGTGATCTATTGGCGCATTCATTCGGCTAGTACACCGGCCCAACCCGCGCAGTTTACTCCGGTGGCCGTGACGATCGATCTTAGCCAGGCGGGTACGACTCGAGGTACTGAGACCACGACCGTTCCTCCAGTAGTCCTCCCACGTCGTGTGGTTACTGCTCATTTGATCCTCTCGAACTTCAGTCCGGGTGGCAATTACGTTGTCTCCGTCACCACCGATCGCAACGGCGCCTCAGCGAAAGCAACCGGCCGTGCTGTCGCAAATGTGCAGGGATTTCACACGGACCCCACGGTCGCTCTCGATCTGCGCAGCCTACCGCCGGGCACCTACTTCCTCGCCACGACCCATGAGGGAGATCCTGCTTCGTATTTTTACCCATTTGACTGTCCGCTGACCTGGTCGTTCTTCCTTCCCAGATCAGGCCTGGTTTCGCCAAATGGCAAGGCTCCGGGGGCACCAGGATTCCGCATTTCGTGGCGGGCTCATCGAAGCCGTCCTCCGCGAGGTCGAACGTGTCGAAGTGAAGGGCGATACTTTCAGCCGCTTTCCCACGTTACTGGGCCCGTTGCTTTGTAGCGGGCTCATGCCAGCAGACCGAGTTGGACCGAAGGTCTCCATGTCGCTACCGTTAGTTACCGCGCGACCGATACAAGGCAAATATTTTCATTGGGATACGGATACGTTAGGGACTCGTTCTAACGTTGCGGGAACAGGCAAAGCGGGGGCTAAAGTGATAGTTGCATTTGGCAGCTAGCTTAAAAAGTGCTCGGCCAAATGAAAATGCCCTGCGGAAAACGGAGCGTCTCCTGCAGAGGCCATAAACCGCGAATGGTAGATTTCGCCGTTCGATTTTCGAGGAAGTGGCATGACACCGCAATCGATCAGAAGATGCAAGAAAAAGGTGCGAAATTGCCGGGCGACATTGAATCAGTCCGTGGGTTCGATGCGACGACAGGGTAGCCATCTTTTTCTGATCGCCGATCCGCTTCCATCAATTATCACTGCACTTCGGGAGAGCCCAAGGAGGGCAAGATGACGCCAAGAAGAAGTTGGCTCAAGTACTTTAAATTGAGCCTGATGCTCGTTGCGTTATGCACGGCGGGCGCGTTGTGCTTTGCACAAAGCGATCGCGGCAGTATCTCAGGAACTGTCACTGATCCATCGGGATCCGCACTCACGTGGGCCAAGGTAACGGTCACCAATACCGCGATGGGCACACAGAACTCCACCGTCACCACTGGCGCGGGAAACTATTCGATCCCGCAGCTGGCCGCCGGCGAATATTCCGTGACAGTGTCTGCACCGGGCTTTAAGACGCTGATCCGCAAGGGAATCACGGTTTCGGTCGGACAGACGTCGGATGTCGATCTGGCACTCGGGGTTGGTCGGGAAACGACGACGATTACGGTAACCGCAGATGCTCCTCTGCTCCAAACCGATAGCCCACAGAACAATGTCGAAGTCACCACAACCGACATGAACGAGCTTCCGCTCAACGTCGCCGGCATCGGATCTGTACGCGACCCGATGAGTTTTGCTGCGCTGGCGCCGGGCACCATCGTGGGCGGCTGGAATGATATACACATCAGCGGCTCGCCGGGCACCACGTATCGCGTCTTTATGGACGGCCTGGATGATACCTCCGCGGTCAAGGGAGCTATCTCAGACGAAAATCAGCCCTCGGTCGAATCACTAGCCGCACAAACGCTTCTGGTGAACAACTATTCGGCGGAATATGGTCAGTCGGCGGGCGGGATCTTCAGCTACACCTCGAAATCCGGAACCAACAGGCTGCACGGTACGGCCTTCAACTACTTCCAGAATGAGGACCTGAACGCAGGACAGCCTTTCAATTACACCTCAAGCGGCCATAATTATCTGCCTGTGCAGCGGCAGCTTGACTTTGGCGGCTCTGTTGGTGGACCGATAGTGATTCCTCACCTCTACAACGGCCACGACAAAACCTTCTTCTTCTTCGCTTACGAGGAGTACCACAACTCGCAGACCCTGAACCAGGGAACCATTACCGTTCCCACGGCAGCCTATCGCAATGGCGATCTGAGCTCTCTGCTGCTTGGCCCCATTATGTCTAATGGAGCGCCGCTCTTGGATTGCCTGGGCCGACAGATGATCAATGGCGCAGTTTACGACCCGAAAACGACCAGAACGGCAACCTGCGTGGACGGTTCGACGGCAGTGGTTCGCGACCCGTTCCCGAACAACTTTATTGGCGCTTCCAGCACATGGGATCCGGTGGCGCAGAAGGTTCTTACCTACCTGCCGACCCCCTCAGGGCCGACGGCCAACCAACTGACCAACAACTACCCCAACTTGCAGCCGAACAACAAATACCAGTACTTGACGAGCATCAAAATCGATCACTCGATCGGTCAGTCGTGGCACTTCTCGGGCTACTATATCGCCGAGCAATCCAACAAGGACAATGCGGCTGACGGCATCAACGGTCCGGCAGCGCAGACCCGCTGGAACACGACCCCCGCCCCGCAGGTTTACCTCAATGCGGACTATACGGCCACACCGAGACTTGTACTCCACGCCGGATTCGACTTTACGCGTCACAACGCCGCTCAGAATTCAGCAGTGCAGAACTTCAAGGCGTCGACTCTTGGGCTGAACACGGCGGCCAACATGCCTGGCGGTGCCGCAGACACCTTCCCGATAATCCACGGACTCACCACCAATCGTCAGGGCGTTCCTCAGATGGGAATCAACAACGCTCCGTTTTATGACGACAACTGGTATCCCACTGGATCCGCGATCTGGACTCACGGTAATCACATCTTCAAATTTGGCGGCGATCTCCGTCACCAGGTGTTTGGCACTCACAACGACCTGTCAGCCGGATCTTACGCATTCGATGCCCAACAGACCTCTCTGCCGTCCTCCCAAGGCCAACTCCCAAGTGGTACCAGCCTCGGCGATGGTTTCGCGAGTTTCGCTCTGGGCCAATTGGCGGGCGCAAATATTGGAAACGATAACATTCAGTGGTTTTACCGCATGGAGGGCGGGATTTACGCGCAGGACACCTGGAAGCTCACCAACAAAATCACGGTGAACTACGGACTGCGTTGGGATTGGGAACAGATGCAGCACGAACAGAAGAACCGGGAAACCCAATTCAGTCCGACCGTCGTGAATCCGTCGGCTGGCGGCTTGTTGGGTGGAACTGAATACGAGGGAAAAGGGGCCGGGCGTTGCAATTGCATGTTCGAGAAGTTCTATCCTTGGATGATTCAGCCTCGCCTCGGCGTCAATTATCAACTTGATGCAAAGACCGTATTACATGTGGGGATCGGCTTATACTCTGGCCAGCAGCTCTTCATGAATGAAATCGGCTACAGCAACCAGGGATTTGGCTTCAACACGGTAACCATTAACAGTCCTTCGTATGGTCTTCCCGCCGGCCAGTTTTCCAATGGCATTCCGTATTCTCCGGGTGCTCTGACAGCAGTCAACTTCGACCCTGGCGCCTACCCGAATATTGGTCAAACTAACTCGCCCCCAAACTTTACTGTTCCAAACAACGGTCGTCCGGCACGTTTCACGCAATTAACCATTGGCATTGAACGTGAGATCGTCAAGGATCTGTCGGTTGAGGCATCCTTCATCGATAACCGTGGTGTCTGGCTCGAATCCGACGGGTTGAAAGTGATCAACCAACTCCCGGCATCGGAAATTGCGAAACACGGTTTGGACGTTACCAACCCGAATGACCAAGCCCTGCTCACGCAGTCGATTACTTCTCCCAACGTGGCGAAGAGAGGCTTCACCAAACCGTACTCCACCTTCCCGGACGGAGCCAGCCTGGCGCAGGCGTTGCGGCCATTCCCGCAATTTGGAAACATAGGTGACCAATACGAGCGCGATGGCAATACCTGGTACGACGCGCTTCAAGTCAAGGTCACCAAGCGTATCAGCCAGGGACTGTCGGGTGGCCTCGGTTACTCGTGGTCGAAGGATCTGGGAACAGTTTCGAGCACCGGGACTTACACCACTTCGATTCCGATACAGGATCCCACGCGTGACCCCAAGAGCCAGAAATCCTATTTGGCCATCGACCAACCGCAGATGCTCAACTTCTACTTCAACTATGAGGTGCCAACTTTCGGCTTTGCTCACAGCGGCTGGAAGCGTGCATTGTTTACGGGTTGGACAACCGACGGCATCTTCCATTACCAGAGCGGCTTCCCGATTCAGATACCTAACGCGCAGACGAGTTTCCAACTGAATTCTGTGACCTTTACCTCGAGTAACAATGGGAATAGCGTTTGGGCGAATCGCGTTCCGGGCCAGAAGCTCTTCTTGCACGATCTCAATAAGCACAACGTTAACCCCTACACCACGCTCTTTCTCAACCCCGCCGCGTGGGCAAGCCCGACACCCGGGACCTATGCCACTTCCAAGCCCAACTACGGCGATTACCGTGGCCCGAGATATCCCAGCGAACAGTTGGGCTTTGGCAAGGCCTTCGACATCAGGGAAAACTTGAAATTCTCGCTCCGCGCGGATTTCTTCAATGTCTTTAACCGGTGGGCGTATCCCAACCTGCAAAATACGGGAAATTTTGCTCAAGCTACTCAAACTAACCCAGACGGAAGCATTGCCAACGGCTTCGGTTATCTGGGAGGCAGCATCTCCGGCGCAGGCGGAAACTTCGCTCCGAGAAGCACCTCGATTGTCGCGAGAATCCAGTTCTAACCGGCAATTCAGTTGAAATTCCAACCGACAGGCCAGATGAACTCATCTGGCCTGTTAACTTATCAGAGACGGGCCGGGCCCTTGAGGAAGAATGAAGTTGGCAGTTACGCGACATGACTTTGTAACGGCCTTGGTTGTTCTAAGCCTGACCGCTCTAACCGCAGGAACTTTGAACTCTCAAGCGTCGTCGGCCTTGCGCGCTTCCTCCCAGGATGCCAGGATCTGCTCCGAAACGCCTCCGCACCGAGATTTCGAAACACGGACAGCGCAAGCAAGCGACGGTGTTCCGCCGAAGAGCGAAGCTCACGGCGCAGGACAAAGCATATCCGCCACTCGTCAATCTGCCGATTCGTCAATTTACTTCGAGAACACGATCGATGCGTCGAAGATCGATTTTGTATTGAAGAACAGTGTCAGTCCCCAGCGCTATTCCATCGAGACGATGACTGGCGGTGTTGCGGTCTTCGACTACAACAATGATGGGCTCCTGGATATCTTCTTCACGAACGGGGCAGAAATTCCGTCCTTGGAAAAGAGCAATCCGAGCTTCTACAACCGACTCTTTCGCAATAACGGAGATGGAACCTTTACCGATGTCACCAAAAAGGCTGGCTTAGCCGGCGTCGGCTACTCGATGGGTGTAGCGGCAGGTGATTATGACAATGACGGATTTGTGGATTTGTATGTGGCCGGATTCAATCGCAATCAACTCCTTCACAACAACAGAGACGGGACTTTTACTGATGTGACCGAAAAAGCCGGAGTTAGCGGCGTTATTCCCGGGCAGGGAAAGCCTTGGTCCGTCGCAGCAGGGTGGATTGACTACAACAACGACGGATTGCTCGATCTCTTTGTTGTCAATTATCTGGACTATTCCATCTCCACAGCCCATAGTTGCCAGACGGATAACATCGTTGACTATTGTTCTCCCAATGAGTATGGCGGAACACCGAATATCTTGTATCGGAACAATGGTGACGGCACATTCACCGACGTTTCGCAGCAGTCGCATATTTCTACATATGCAGGCAAAGGCATGGGCGTCGCATTCGCCGATTATGATCGCGATGGATTCACCGACATCTTCGTTTCTAACGACTCCTTCCCGAATTTTTTGTTGCACAACAACGGCGATGGGACGTTTGCAGATGTTGCACTCTTGGCCGGCGTAGCCTACAACGAAAACGGCAAGACGGTTGCAGGTATGGGCACGGATTTTCGCGACATCGACAATGACGGCAGGCCGGATATCTTTCACGCCGCGATGTTCGGTGACAGCTTTCCGTTTTACCGTAACCTGGGGAATGGCCAGTTTGAAGATGTCACAGACAAAACTGGTATCACCGCAATGACAAACCGCATTACGGCCTGGGGGACGGGAATTTTCGATTTCGATAACGATGGGAACAAGGATATTTTCGTTGCAGGCTCAGCAATTCTCGACAATTCGATGGAAGTGAATCATAAGCCCTATCCGCTTCCCAACGGGCTCTATCGCAACCTCGGCAACATGGTCTTCAAGGATGTGAGTACACAGGTAGGGGCGAGTTTTTCCGCTCCGGCCGCACACCGCGGTGCTGCATTCGGTGATTTGAACAATGACGGGAATATCGATATTGCGGTCACAGTCCTTAATGGAAAACCCCAATTGCTGATGAATCGCTCTCAGAATCATAATCACTGGATCATTTTGAAGCTCGTCGGCGTGGCCGATAATCGTGATGGATTGGGAACAAAGGTGAAGATAACGACTGCGAGCGGCGTTCAGTTTAATGAGGCCACGACAGCCGTCGGCTACAATTCGTCCAGCGACAAACGCGTGTACTTCGGATTGGGGAACGCAACCGTTGTGGACCGAATTGAACTCGCGTGGCCCACGGGTGTGAAGCAGGAGCTCAAAAGCGTGATGGCCGATCAGATCCTGACAATCCAAGAAAATGGCCGTCCTCAAAGAGCCGGAGCGCCAAAATGATCTGGCTTCTCGCACTCCAACTCACAGTTGGTGCAGCGCAGTTGCTCGGCCCGGCCCAGTATGCAGCCGGCCCCGAGCAACATTACGAGAACGCAAAACAATATTTCGCCGAGCGGAAATTTACCGAGGCCGATGACGAAGTCAATGCGGCCCTACATGCGAACCCTAACATGGTTCCGGCCCTGGTCCTCAAGGCTCGGCTGGCCACCTTTGCACATCGCCCCGATGTTGCCAAGAGCTGTCTGATTACGGCCATTACCGCTGATCCAACGTCCGAAGAGGCGCAGTTCTATTTGGGCGTGTTTTACTACATGCAAAACGACTTCAAAGTAGCGTTCTCTCCGCTCGAGACAGCCCACTCGCTCTCTCCCAAAAGTTCCCTGCCCGTGTTCTATCTTGCAATGAGCCACGAAGCTTCGGGAGATGAGGCCAAAGCACTAGAACTCTACCAGCAAGCAGAGGACCTCTCCGGGCAGAAATCGCCGGAGCACGCGTCGATTCTGGTGGCATACGGGAGGTTCCTGCTTACACTGGGGCGGACCCAGGACAGTATGGAAAAAGATCGACGGGCCATTGAGGCGGACCCGGAGTCCCGCGATGCGCACTATGGATTGGCGAAGGGACTGGATCATGAGGGAGATTTCAAGAATGCCGCGATCGAAGCAGAACGAGCCCTGACTTTGCCAGATCTCGGCACCCCCGATGCCCAGATTCATTTTCTCCTGGCCACTCTCTATCGGAGGTTGAATCAACCTGAATTGGCAAAGGCCAATTTGCAGAAGTTCCAGCCTGCGCCCCCGACAAAAACCAGGTGAGTTGTGCGTCGTCAATGCGCGCCTTGAACGCGCAGAAC
>Ga0137378_10005465_pt1 | contig 11019 bp, 14 predicted proteins | sample SagtaG_21_FD_104813 | JGI IMG/M metagenome (GOLD analysis project Ga0137378, IMG submission 104813) | Vadose zone soil microbial communities from Sagehorn Ranch, Mendocino, California, USA - Sage2_L_60_16 metaG | ecosystem: Environmental > Terrestrial > Soil > Vadose zone | place: USA... | reverse complement strand
GTGGGCGACCGCTACAACCGCCACCGCGGCGTGATCTGGACGCAAACCGCCGCGATGATCCTGGCCTTCCTCCTCGCTGCGCTCACCCTGACCAACGTGATTCAGGTGTGGGAGATCATCCTCATTGCCTTCTTGGTTGGCATCGTGAATGCCTTTGATGTGCCCATTCGCCAAGCGTTTCTCGTGCAGATGGTGGGGAAGGAGGACCTCCCCAACGCAATCGCCCTGAATTCCTCCATCTTCAACGCGGCGCGCGTCGTCGGCCCCGCCATCGCCGGCCTCGCAATTCCTTGGCTAGGGGAGGGGAGGTGCTTCTTCCTCAATGGCGTCAGCTTCCTCGCCGTCATTGCGGCGCTGTTGGCCATGCGCATCGAGCGCGCTGAGCCCGCTGCGCAGGACGGCTCCGCGCTCAAGCAATTGGCCGAGGGCTTTCGCTTCGCCATGAGCGACCGGCCCATTCGCTCCGCCTTGCTCCTGTTGAGCCTCCTGAGCCTTCTCGGGCTGCAATACTCCGTGTTCCTGCCGATCTTTGCCAACGACATTCTCCGCGGCGGAGCACGCGCCATGGGTTTTCTGATGAGCTCTGCCGGTGTGGGGGCGTTGCTCGGCGCACTGCATTTCGCCGCGCGCACAAGTTACAAAGGATTGGCGCGCTGGATCGCCGGCACGTCCGCCGTGTGTTCGGTCGGCCTGATCCTGTTTTCACAGTCGCGCCTATTCTGGTTGTCCGTGATCGTGCTCTTCTTCGTAGGCTTCTGCGCAACCGTGCAGATGGCTGCCACGAACACGATCGTCCAGCGGCGCGTTCCGGATGAACTACGCGGACGCGTCATGGCCGTTTACGCCACGATGTTCATGGGCGTTCAGCCGCTGGGTGCGCTTCTGGCGGGCGGCGTGGCAAAACACGCGGGCGCGCCATTGACGCTCACACTGTTCGGTGCCGCTGTTTTGTGTGGCGCGGTGATTTTCTTTTTCCGCGTGGTGCTTCCGCGCGAGGCGCAGCGCGCCGCGGCAGAAGCTCAGGCTGGATTGGGACGATAAAGCCAGTCGGATCGTGCTGCTGCGGGAGTTGGTAAACCAACATTCGCTTGTGAAAGGATTGCATCCACTTTGTGGCGTTGCGGCGAAAGAGAACAGACCGGGTCGGTCGCTGCCGCGTTTCCCGCTAGAAGAAACGCCTGGCAGCGGCATCCTCCGAAATCTTGCGCGCGGCGCTCGCAGCTTCGGCAGGGTTCCGGCATCCAGTCCTCGCCACGGAACTTTCGGAATGCATCTGACACTTCCCAGATCTGTCGCAGAGAACGCTCCCGCACGTTTTCAAACGTCATTCCCGGAATCACCTGAGCGGCGTGGCAGGGAAGCACGTCGCCACGCGGGGTGATCAGCATCACCTTGCGTCCCCAGCCGCCCATGCAGGCTTTGGGATATCTGGCGTAATAGTCTGGCACGACGTACTCCACGCGAATTCGACCGCGTAGCCGCTCTTGTGCAGTCTTCAGAATTTCCAGCGAGCGATCAAGCTGTTCGCGCATCGGCAGGAGCCGCTCGCGGTTGGCAAAGGCCCAACCGTAATATTGCACGTGGGCAAATTCCACGCGGCCAGGGCCAATTTCTTCCGTGAGTGCGAGCATCTCCTCGAGTTGGTCAAGGTTCTGGCGGTGAATTACGAAATTCAGGGTTAGGCCGATGCGATGTTGCTTGACCCAAGCGGCCACGCGCAGCTTCTGCGCGTGCGCTTTGGCGCCCGCAAATTCGTTCGCGCTCTCCTCGCGCGCGCCCTGAAAACTCAGTTGCAGGTGATCCAGCCCGGCACGGACAAGTTCCTCCAGGCGTTTCTCATCAAGAGGCAGGCCAGAGGTAATCAGGCTCGCGTATAGCCCCGCGCTTCGGGCAGCGCGAACCAATTCTGCCAGGTCGTTGCGCGCGAGGGGCTCGCCGCCGGTGAAGTCTGCCTGGAGCACTCCGAGTTCGGCAGCTTCACGAAGTGCGCGCACCCAGATTTCGGTGGAGAGTTCGCCATCGCGGTGCGCCAGCTCGAGCGGATTTGAGCAATAGACGCAGTGCAGGGGACACCGATGTGTGATTTCGGCGACGAGAGCCAGAGGCTGAGGAATGGTTGCGCTCATTGGGTTCAAGAAGATTATGCGCGCAATCGCGTTCGCGCCCCACCTTCAAGCGAGCGTCTTACTTCTACTTTGAGACCTACTCAAAATCCAGCGCCCTCTGTTCGTAGAGCAAGCCCAGATATCCCAAGATGTCCTTCTCCACGCGCTCGGGCTCGGCCTTTGCGTATAGCTTTTGCAGCTCCGTGATGATCTGCCGCACGGTATGTTGGCCGTCGCACCGCGAGACGATTTCCAGGCTGGGTCCGTTCAGCCGGAGCGCGCGTTCGGGCATCAGAAGCACGCGGGGCTGCTGCGATTTCTTTTCGTGCGACCCCGAAGCGGTCGACTCATTCATGCGGCAACCGGGCGCGAGTTTCGGCTTAGCGTCGAGTTCCGGCGTCATGCGTTTGTTAGGCTCTGCCTACTCCGCTGGCCGAAAAGCACCCGGCGGGGGCCAGCCGGGCGTGACGTATGCAAAATAGAGCGCATCGAGCATGGCCCACAGAATATCGCACTTAGCGCGCAGCGCCGCGAGGGCCTGCTCCTGTTCCTCACGCGTGCGCGCATGTCTTACCACCCAGGCGAGCGCGTACTCGGAATCCTCCGGCGCCTGCGTGACCCTGGCTTGAAAGTAGTCGAGGCCGCTCGAAAGCCAGGGATAGTGCTGGCGCAGGCGATCCATCCGCAGTGCAATCAGCTTGCCGGAAAACAGCTCGGTCAGAGAAGAGGCCACGGCTTCGAGCAGCGAGCGCGTGCTGACCAGATGCGCGTAGGCGTCGACGGCATAGCGCGTCGCAGGGAGAATTCCGTCGCCGCAGATCGCGTTGTCGCGCGACAGTCCGGTTGCTTCCACCAATCCCAGCCACTTCTCGATCCCGCCTGGCTTTGATGCCTCGCCGTCGTGGTCGAGGATGCGCTTGCGCCACGCGCGGCGAAAGTCCGGGTCGTTGCAGCGAGCGAGAATCGCGGCATCCTTGCGCGGAAGGGAACTCTGATACGCATAACGATTCAGCGCCCAGGCCTGAAGCTGCCCGCGCGTGAGCTTTCCTTCGTGCATCAGGAGATGGAACGGATGCTTGTGGTGGTAGCGTTCTTCGCCGATGGAGTGCACTCGCGAGATGAAATCGGCTTCAGACAGCGGCGGGTGCGGGCCGGCGGCGCTCATAACGCAAACTCCATCCCATCATAAGCGACTTCCCAGCCCGCGTCGCGCACGGCGCGGTGGGCGTCGCTTTCCTCATCGAGGATGGGGTTGGTGTTGTTCAGATGGATGAGAACGCGCCGCGGATTCCGGACAAGCTTCAGTTGATCGAGGAGACCGCTGGAGCCGGAAACCGGCAGGTGGCCCATCTGCCGCGCCGTCTTGCTGCCGCTTTGCACCTTTGGCAGCTCGTCGTCGGTCCAGAATGTGCCGTCGAGGAGCGCCAGATGACTTTCGCTGACGCGCCGCCTCCAGTCTTCGCCGCGGCCGGCCAGGCTGGGGGCATAGAAAAAGCTCTTCTCGCTCTGCACGAGTTGAAGGGCGATGACGGCCTCGTCTTCGGGTAATGCTCTTCGCAGCGCGTCGCTGAGGTAATCGGGGTAAGCGCCGTTAAGAGGCACGGCCTTGCAGAAGAGGCTAGTCTTTTTCGCCGGGCCGGCAGGCTGAAACAGAGGAACCAGCCGATCAAGAGGAACTTGTTCCCAGCGGACAGGAGGGTTAGAGCGCGTCAGGGTCTGGAAGAGACGATTCTCTTCGGTGAGGGCACGCTTCACCGCGAGCGTCGAGTAGATACGCAGTGGCTGAAATTCACGCAGATGGAGAAGGCCCAAGACGCAGTCCACATCAGCGCTCGTCAGGACGATGGCGGCGACCGGAGTGTTGCGAGACTTTTCGGAAGGAGCAAATTCGGGATGAGCGAGGAGCTGCTGCTTTAAATCGGGTGATGCGTTGAGGAGAAACCAAGTGGCGTCATCGGGAGAGACGGCGAGTTGCGCTTGTGTACGCGCTTTGCCACGAAACACACCGCGGCGTAAACGGCTGCAGTTCGAACACCCGCAATTCCACTGGGGGAATCCGCCCCCGGCGGCGGAGCCGAGGACTTTGACTTTCATTCAACGACTAAAGTTCGGCGTTCGCGTAGGAGCTGACTTCGCAGTTCAGGTCGATTTCTTCATGCTGAGGTGTAACCCATTCCATCGGCATCCGCTCCTTACGATAAGATTATGTTTTGGCCGCCACGCAGGCCGGCAACGGGGAAAGTATAGCACGACATCTCCGCACCCTATAAATGTTTTTGAGGAGTCGATGGCCAATTTCGGGAAACCGCGTTTATCGAACACGATCTCGATCAGTCGTGTAGAGACTCCTCCGCGTTCAGATGCGTCAGAGACGCCCGAACTCGCGATGCAGGTTGTGGATCAGGACAGTATCTTACGGCTTATGGGGCGCACGCCTCCCACCGGTGGGTCCGGTGACATAGGGAGTATCCGAAGCATGGCTACTCACCCGGCATCCGCAAGGGTACCCGCGTGGTCGTGGCCACTCGATGATCCGGGTTGAACCGGAGATTCTGTTTTATCGGCTCTCCGGCCCTGTTTTGAACAGCTTGAGACCTGGGACAGGTAGTGTATAATGAAGAGGGTCCAGTTCTGGAACAGGATGTACCTGCGACCCAAGAGCATCGGGGCGATCAGAGTCGGGATCACAAAGAGCAACGTGGCGCACAGCTAGCCACGGTTGAAATCCACACAGCGTCTTTCCCGTCTCCGAAACGGTGTGCGAGCGCCTTCCTTCGGCGATAGTGTGGTTTTGAGGAAAGCCAGGCCAATTCTTGCAATGGCTTGAGGGGGAGAAACCTTTGTCGCTGGCGATTCAGGAAAAGTATGACCAGCTCCACAACCTAATCAACCTCGGTAAGGAACGCGGTTTTCTGCTCTATGATGATGTGAATGAAATCCTCCCGGCCGAGGAGCACTCGCCTGAGGAGATCGACAACCTGCTCTCGGCCCTCGAGCGCTATGGGTTGGACATTTACAAGAATGTCTTGGACGCCCACGCGGCCCGAGCGGCTGCGGGACCGGCTGAGGCTCCCGGAGCAGTGCCCCAGGAAGAGAACCCCACCGAGGAATTCGAGCTCGACCGAACCCCAGGCACGATGGGTATCGCGGAAGACCCGGTCCGCCTGTACCTACGGGAGATGGGCTCCGTACCGTTATTGACGCGCGAAGGCGAAGTGGCCCTCGCCAAGCGCATCGAGCGCGGCCAGTTGGTCGTGTTAAAAGTGATCTCGCGCTCGCCCATCGTCATCAAGGAGCTGATCGCAGTCGCCGACGACCTGCGCAAAGGCGCGCGCTCGATCAAGGAAATCGTTAAATTCGACGACAAAGAGCTGAGCGAAGAAAAGATTGCCGCCAGGACCAAGCAGACACTCAAGCGTATTGACAAGATCGCGAAACTCTACGATACGGCCCTGAAGCAAGCGGTCAGGCTCGAAAAGACTCCGAAATCGAAGAAGCGGCGATATGTTCGCGCGAAGTGGGCCGTAGCGCGGACGCGCGTCCAGATGTCGCTCGCGATGCGCGCTATCGACTTCAACCCGCTGGCGAAGAAGCGTCTCGTGGACAAGATGCGTTCGACGGTCGAGCGCCTGCAGTCGCTCGAGCGCGAAGCGGCCAGGCTGGAGCGCCGCGTGGACCAGGCCAAGGGTGAGGTCGCTGCCGAAGCGCGCAAGAATCTGCGCTCGTGCCGGTTGGAGCTGAAGGAGATCGAGGATTCGAGCGAGCTGGGGCTGACCAGCCTGAAGCGCACTCTGCCGCAGATTCTGCGGGGCGAGGCTGAAGCCGAGCAAGCGAAGAAGGAGCTTACCGAGGCAAACCTTCGCTTGGTTGTGTCCATCGCGAAGAAGTACACGCACCACGGCCTGCAATTTCTCGACTTGATCCAAGAAGGCAATATCGGCCTGATGAGGGGAGCCGACAAGTTCGATTGGCGTCGCGGATACAAGTTCTCCACGTACGCCACGTGGTGGATCCGCCAGGCCATCACCCGGGCCATCGCGGACCAGGCGCGCACGATCCGCGTCCCGGTGCACATGATCGAGACAATCAACAAACAGGTCCGCACCAACCGGCAATTGGTGCAGGAACTCGGCCGCGAGCCTACTTCCGAGGAGATCGCCCAGCGCATGGATATCCCAACCGACAAGGTGCGCAGGACCAAGAAGATTGCGCAGCAGCCCGTGTCCTTTGAGACGCCCATTGGGGAGGACGAAGATGCGCACCTGGGTGACTTCATCGAAGATAAGGCTGTTGTGTCTCCGTCCGACGCGGCCATCAACGTCAACCTGAAGGAACAGATGGCATCCATGCTGAAGAAGCTCACCCCGCGCGAGGAGAGGATCATCAAGATGCGCTTTGGCTTGGAGGATGGGAGCGAGCATACGCTCGAGGAAGTGGGGCAAACGTTCGACGTGACCCGCGAGCGCATCCGCCAGATCGAAGCCAAGGCGCTGCGAAAACTGCGTCATCCGTCGCGCTCGAGCCAGTTCCGGATCTTTCTCGAAGGGTGTTTGTGAGCAAGCTTTCGATTACCCCGCAGGCCGATGCTGGAAGCTACGCGCCTCCAGCGATGTACACAATTCAAGGAGAGGTAGAATGAAGAATCTGTTTGTAGGCAACATGAGTTTCCAAACGACAGAAAGCGATTTGAACGAGCTGTTCAAGCCGTTCGGGCAGGTCACGCGCGTGCACGTGGCGAAGGACCGAGAGACTGGCCGAGCCCGCGGCTTTGCTTTTGTGGAAATGCCCAATGATGAAGAGGCGGCCAAGGCGATTGCAGCTCTCAACGGAAAAGAGGTCGGCGGACGCAACCTCAAGGTGAACGAGGCGCGCCCCAAGACGGAGGGGCGCGCGCCGCGAAGCAACGGCGGCGGACGCGGGCGGGGCGGATTCTCGAACGAGGATTATCGCGAATCCGCGCGCCAGCCGCGCGAACCCCGCTGGTAGCGTCAAACGATGCCGTTAGCGATCGGCATTGTCCGCGCCAACATCCCGATTTCAAGGAGATCCGATGGCAACCACGTTTCAGAAGCGGCAGAAGGAAATGAAGAGACTCGAAAAGCAGCGCATGAAGGCCGAACGCCGTGCGCAGAAAAAACTCGCCAACCGCGCGGCAAAGGAAACCTCCAACGAGAACGTGACCGTGCCGACTGAACCGGAGCCGCAGAGCTGATTGAAGGTGGTTTCAGCCAGTACTACTCCTCTGGCCATGAGGTCTCTCCTGCACACTCCAGTTGGTTCTCGGAACCGTCCACAGTCATCGGCTGCGCGAGACCCACAGGCCAGAGGCGCCTAAAGCATTCCGAGCCGTTTGACGGCGAGAGTTTTGGATGGAGAACAAAGCTGGCTATGCGCGTCGCACTCGGGGTCGTTTAACGTTGCTGGCGAGGCCGACCATTTCCAGGGCGTAAATGAGATACCAGCCCATGTCCGTTTGCCACCAGCGCAGCCCGAGGCGCGCCGACCCGGCGTTGGAGTGGTGGTTCTTGTGCCAGTTTTCGCCCCAGGCCGTCAATTGTAACGGTCCAAGCCACCAGACGTTCTTGCTGGAGTCCTCTTCTTCGGAGTGACCCAGGTGAGTGAGACTGTTCACGAAACACTGCATATGGAGCGAATAGACCAGACGAATCGCGCCGGCCCAGAAGAAACCCTGCCAGCCAAGGATCAAGCCGGAGAATAGAGACAGCAAGATCACCGGGCCTTCCGCAAGAGTCCAAAGCTTGTAGGCGCCTCGATCGAGTTCCGGGCACCACTTCTGGCGATCGGCCCGGGGGGTTTGGTAGAGCCAGCGCAGGTGCGCCCACCAGAAGCCGCCTTGCTTCGGGCTGGAGATGTCATCCGGTGTATCGGTGCAGGAATGATGGTGGCGGTGGTAGGCGACCCAGCTTGCCGGGGCTCCAGAGCCGTTGAACATGGCCCAAAAGATCAGCAGGTGCTCGACGGCCTTGTTCATCTTGAGAGTGCGGTGCGCGAGCAAGCGGTGGTAACAAACTGTCGTCCCGAAACCACCAAGAGCGATGAAAAAAAGGGCCAGGCCCAGAACCTTCAGGCTGGGGAGCGGAAACAAGATTAGACCGATAATCGCGAGCGCGTGGATTAAGATCAGATAAAGGAGAACCGCAGCTTTGCCCGGGGCGGGTTTCCAAAAGGGCTGCTCCCAGGGCCGAATCTGTTGAATAGCATTCTCGATCATCGTAACTCCTTGCTGCGCAATTTCCAGTGATTCGCTAACTCCGTCTCTGGCTGCAGCGTCTTCCTGACATGGATACGAAACAAGAACTTGACTAGGGCTGCGATGCAGATTTTGTGGAATAGAGTTTTCGCGCAGTCGCGGGCGAGTGAGCGGCGCGGTACTCGTCCAGTTCGGCGTCGGTGATGTCGAAGTGCGTCTTCGGGGGATCGTCGCCCTGGCTGGCTAGCTCGCGATGCAGCTTAAGGGAGCAAATGTTAGGAGCGTCCTGATAACTCACGCGATGGGAGACGAAGGCTTCGTTCAAAATGGTCAAAGTGAACTCGCGCGGCTCGTCGGGGGCGCCTAGCGTGCTGAAGATATACACGCGCTCCAGAGTTTTCGCCTCGAAACCCACATACTGGACTGTAATTCTATCGCTCATTTCGCTCCTACTTTGGCTATGAGAGATGGTATGGCAACAGCCTTCTTGCGGCGTTTGGAGCGTTTCGGGGGTGTTCCTTCCGCCGGCTCGACCACCATGAGGGCGGTGACGAATTTCTTGACGCCGTGCAGGTCGAAGTCAATGGTCGTGCGCTCAGCGTCGGATACGGTAACAACTCCGCAGCCGTACTGAAAATGCTTGATGTACTGGCCTTCCGAGAGTGCCTTCACGAAGCCTCCTTGGCTAGCAAAGTCGCGCCAACTCTATCCCCAAAGCCGCGAGAGCCTAGAAGCGCCGACGTCCTCGACCGCCGCCGTGGGGTTCGCCCCGGCCGCCGCCGCGCGGGGCCTGTGGGCGAGCCTCGTTTACCTGCAGAGCGCGGCCTTCCACGGTGATCCCGTTGACTTCGGCGATAGCGCGTGCCATGTCCTCACCCGGCCCGAGTTCCACGAACCCGAATCCGCGCGAGCGGCCGCTCTCGTTGTCCCGAATCACACGCGCCGACGCCACTTGAAATCCTTTGCTGCTGAACAGCTCTTGCAAGCCGCTATCCGTCACCTCAAACGATAAGTTCCCGACGTACAGCTTTGCCATTTGTTTCTCCTTTTGGCGCTGGGCCCGGGCGGCTTAAGAGAAGGCGAGTCGCGCTTGCACGGCTCGCCTTCATAGACTAGAGGCTAGTGACGTTCGCGGCCTGCAGGCCCTTGGGGCCGGAGGCGACTTCGAATTCAACGGTCTGCCCTTCGTTCAGCGACTTGTACCCCTCCGCCTGGATGGCGGAGAAGTGTACGAAAACGTCTTCGCCGGACTGGCGCTGGATGAATCCGAATCCCTTGCTGGCGTTGAACCACTTTACCGTTCCTTGTTCTTTCACGAAAATTCCTCTTCTTTGTTTGGGCTATTTGTCTCTCCTACCGCCTCCAGCCGTAAGCAAAAAAAGGCCGCAAGTGTGAACTTGCAGCCCCTCTAAACGAATCCAAAGGTTTTACAAGAGCAACAAACGCAAGTCCATTATGTCACAGTTTTACCTTCGCGCATACCATAATCTGCGTGTGTTGCTCACGCCGACAACCAGAATCAAACGCCAACCAGTGCATTCCATGTCTGCCGAACTTCACAAACAAGCGGCACGGTCGCTTCAGTTTTGAAACTCCATAGCTAGCTGGGCGCTTCGTCGCCAGAATCTTTCTTCTGACTGTTCGCTCAGACATTGGTCCTGCAGCAATTGATCCCGTTAAGTTGCCTACCCGGAGGGTGGCTCAGCGCGGTTTTCCCGCAAACGTTCCCGAAAATGTGAGGATTCATAGTAAGCAGGGCGGGACGGCCGACTGAGGCAGTCTGTTCGCTCACCGGCGTTCGCGCTCAACGCCAGAACCGTAGCACTAGCTGTCGTCGCTCTCTCCCGTTCCACCCACAATTCCTAGCGGCATTTTCGCACACTCTTCGACCTGTGAATTCTCGAAAAGATTTTTCACGAAAGTTGCGGAATTGTCTTGACAAGAAGAGATTCGGGCCTATGATGTGGCACAAAGTGGGGCGAAGTGGAAAGCAGTAGAACGGGGTAGATAGTCTGAGAGGGCTGTGGTGAGACGGGGCTGTCGCATCCACTCTCCAATTGGGGCGCATGAAACTGCGGGGCAATTGTCCGGCGAAGGTGGACGAGAAGGGGCGCCTGAAGATACCCGCGGTGTTCCTGGAGGCGCTCAAGGAGTATGGCAGCCAGTTCTTCATCACCAGCACTACCGGCGAATCGGCGCGCATATATCCGATGAAGGTTTGGTCCGAGATTGAGGACAAGCTGGCAAACGTGTCCTCGCAGAACCGTGCGAAGCGGAAATTCTTGATGCGGACGAACTACTTTGGCCAAGCGATCGAGATGGACGGGCAGGGAAGAGTCCTGCTGCCAGCGGTGCTGCGCGAGGCGGCGCAGATGAAGGGCGACGTGGACGTTTTCGGCAACCTGGATCATCTGGAAGTTTGGAATCACACGCGTCTCGCGGACGACATGAAGAACGCGCCATTCACGGAAGAGGACGCCAAGGCGCTGGAAGATTTGGGAATCTAGCGGTTTCTTGGGGCTGCATTGGTTGCTGGGGCTCGCACTGAGATCCTTCGGACACCCTCTACGGGTGTCCTCAGGATGACAGTCGAGCAGCGGGACTGACGAGTTTGGATGCGGGACATACGCCTGTATTGCTGCGAGAGGTGCTCGAATGGCTGCGCATAAAGCCGGAAGGAACGTACATCGACGCAACGCTCGG
>Ga0137378_10005460_pt1 | contig 11023 bp, 7 predicted proteins | sample SagtaG_21_FD_104813 | JGI IMG/M metagenome (GOLD analysis project Ga0137378, IMG submission 104813) | Vadose zone soil microbial communities from Sagehorn Ranch, Mendocino, California, USA - Sage2_L_60_16 metaG | ecosystem: Environmental > Terrestrial > Soil > Vadose zone | place: USA... | reverse complement strand
TTCCACCGCGACCTCAAGACGCTGCCAGAGGTCTGCGTTCTTCACCGGCCGCTTGCCGGCCGTCTGCCAGCCATTGCGCTTCCAGCCGGGCAACCACTTGCTGATGCCGTTCCGCAGGTAAGTGCTGTCGGTGTGCAGGCGGACAGGTACCGCCCGGGTCAAGCTCTCCAGCGCCCGGATTGCGGCCATCAGCTCCATGCGGTTGTTGGTGGTCTTGGCCGGCTCGCCTCCGGATAGCTCCTTCTCGTGGCCGCGATAGCGCAGCACGGCGCCCCATCCTCCCGGGCCCGGATTGCCGCTGCACGCGCCATCGGTGTAGATGTCCACGACGTCGCCTGCCCGCTCGTCTGGCATGCAGGCAACCTACCGTCCTCTCGGAGACTAGGTATTCCCGTGGACGGTGGCAGGATCGGCAGGGACTCGTGGCGGTGCAGCCGTAAGACTAGGCGTAGGGCCGGTAAGAAAAGCCGCGGGCCGGCCATTTCTAGGTGACGGCCCGGCACGCCGGGCAGCCCAGCACCTAGAGGGGAGCCGGTGACTTGACCGATCCCGAGGCGGTTCAACGGTTCGAGGATCTCTATGACCGTTATTACCGCCGTGTCCATGCCTACGCGGTGAGCAGGGCCGGCCGCCAGCTGGCCGACGAAGTCGCCAGCGAGGTGTTCATCGTGGCCTGGCGGCGACTGGCCGATGTGCCCGCGCGCCCGCTGCCCTGGCTGCTTGCCGTGGCCAGGAATGTCATAACCGGCCAGTTCCGCGCTGCGGCCAGGCAGCGGTCGGTCGCGGCGGAGATGGGTGCCTGGGTGAAAGAGGAAGCATCCGCGCCGGATGTAGCCGATGAGGTCTTTGAGCGGATCTCGGTGCTGACCGCTCTGGCGGCGGTGCCGGAGGCTGACCGGGAACTGCTGATGCTTGTGGCCTGGCATGGCCTGAGCGCGCGTGCGGCGGCGCAGGTGGTGGGCTGCACCACGGCCACCTACTTCGTCCGCCTGCACCGGGCCAGGCATCGGCTGGAGCGGGCACTGGCGGATCCGGTAGCCACGGGCCAACCCGGGCTACCGGAGGTGGGGGACGCTCAATGCCACCGTGACGTGGCGGCTGCCAGCCCGAACGGTAAGGCAGCCGCGGCCCCGGCCGCTCCCGGGTTCCCCTGCGCATCCGGATTCCCGATTCCCGCACGGAGCCGGCCAGGCCCCGAGCCGGGGTACCGGGCGCTCGCCCCCAGAAAGGAGCGATCCTCATGAACAAGAAAGGGGCGATCCTCATGAGCAGGTCGGTGAGAGAACTGCGCGGCCGCCGGTTGATGGAGGTGCTTGCCCGGGCGCGCCCGGCGAGCCTGGACAGCGCCCCGGCGCCGGCTGACGCGATCACCGCTCCCACCGCGGCGGGCGGCACCCTCGCGGGATTCGAGACGCGCCTGCCGGCCGAGCTTCAGATGGTAGTAGCCGAGCGGGCCGCCACGACCGGGCAGCAAGCGGGCCCGGCCGGTCAGCGAGCGGGCTGGGGCACGGCCCGGCACCCGGCCGCCGCGGGCGGGCCGGCCGGCCGGGCCTGGCCGCGCCGGCGGCTGGCGCTGGCCGGCGCCCTCTCCGCCGCGCTGGCGGCGGCCCTGGCGGTCACGCTCACCCTGACCACCTCGGGCGGCGCTCAGCCGCCGGGCAGGAACTTCGCGGCCGCCACGACCGTCGCGGCGGTCCTGGACAACGCCGCGCTCGCCGCCCTCCGCGAACCCGCCGTCACGCCCCGCCCGGGCCAGTTCGTCTATACCAAGATGAACTTTTCTTACTATCAAGGGCGCCATCACGGCAATCCGGCGGAGCGGGGAACACAATCGATCGAGTCCTGGAAGTCGGTGGGAGGGACACACCCGAGTATCACCGTGACTTCCGTAAACTACGGTGCCGGCGGCACCAAAAAGTTCCGGTCGGAGGAGGAGTGGTGCGCGGGCGGCTATGTCCAGCCGCCCGATATCAAGCAACGCTGCACCGCCCGGCAATATGCCGGCTACAAGCCATGGCTTCCCACCACGACGGCCGGGATGCGCGCATACCTGGTGGCGGCGCTCGGCCCGTATCCTGCGAAACTGCTCCACGGAAAGAACGCCGCTCAGAACATGCTCGAGGAAGGCTACTACCTCCTGACGGACTACGACCTGACACCTGCTCAGCAGGCGGCGATGTACCGCGCCCTGGCGCAGATACCCCACTTGACCGTCGTGCCCAAGGTGACCGACGTCCTGGGCCGGGTCGGCGTGGGAATCCGTTCCCACCCCGCCCCGGGGCTTACCTGGACGGCCATCTTCGACCCCACCACCTTCAAACCGCTCGGCTCGAACATCGACGGGCGGCACTTCTACGACCGCCATGCCGTGGTCGTGCCGGCGACGATCGTCAACAAGGCGGGCCAGCGGCCCTGAGCCCGCACTGCCCGATGAGGAGCCCCGCCCGCGCACCCCGGGCGGGGCCCCGGACACCCGCGCGATGGCCCCGCGGTGCGGGGCTGTCGCGGATGCGTGAACTCACCGGCCCTGCCCGCGATTGGTGCTTGCAAGTAAGGAGAGATGCCGTGGCTCTCAGTGGACGGGTGGGACGACCTTGCCTCCGCCAGGGGGCGCCCGGAGAGAGGAGACAGCAATGCCGCGAAGGTGGTATTTGATGGCCCTGATGACGGCGGGGGTCGTGGCAGGCGGGCTCACGGCGCCCATGGCCGGGATGGGACCGGCGCACGCGGCAGTGGCGCCCGCCGCACACCCGGCTGCCACCGTGCCCACAGCCGCGGTGAGGCCAGCGCAGACGGCGGCCACCGCGGGCCGCGGGACCGGGGACGCGGCGGGCAACCCGTTCTGCCAGGGCCTGGGTAAGCGCTACCAGGCCTCGTCGGCCGCGTGGGCGTTCTGCGAGGGCCCGCAGCCGCACGGCCCGGCCCGGCCGCATGCGCACGCCCCGGCGGCGGGCAAGCCCGTGCCGGGGGCGCCGGGCAACGCCGATGCCGCCAGCCCCGCCGAGGACGTCAGCCCGGGCGGCCTGCGCAGCTACGGCCAGTCCGAGACGTCGATCGCCGCGTCCGGCCGGTTCGTGGTGGAGGCCTGGAACGACGCTACCGGGCTCTTCTCGGCCTGCCCGTCACCCAAGGCGCAGATCACCGGGCTGGGGTTCTCCAGCGACGGCGGCAAGACCTTCACCGACCTGAAGGGTCTCCCCGATGCCGGGTGCTCCAAAGACCTCTACTTCGGGGACCCGAGCGTTGTGGCCTACCGGGCCGGCGGCAAGACGTACTTCTACATCTCCAGCCTGTTTGACAACTTCTTCCGCGAAGGCCGGTCGTTCGTGGCGCTGGCCGCCTGCCAGGTGACCGGCTCCGGCGGCCGGGCCACCCTGCACTGCGGCCAGCCGGTCATCGCCGGGGCGAGCAGCCAGTGCCAGACGGTCGGCTCCAGGGCGCACCCCGTGCGGGTTTGCAGCTTCCTGGACAAGGACTACCTGACGATCGACCCGGCGCGCGGGCGGCTGTACACCGCGTTCACCGAGTTCGGCCTCACCGATGCCGGCGCCATCGAGGCGGGCGTCTGCGACCTGGGCACCCCGGCCGGCCGGGCGGGCCCGGCCGGCGGCACCCCGGCGGCACCGGCCTGCGAGCACGGCACCGGGCTGCACAAGGTGAGCAAGAACATGCTCGCCGGCCAGCCCTACCTGACCATCCAGCGGCCGGACCGCCATGGCTGCGAGTACGAGGGCGCCTACCCGGCGGCCGGCACCGCCAGCGGCAACCTGTACGTCGGCTACGAGTTCAACTGGGCCACTAACACACCCTTCCTCGGCTCAGGGCAATGCTTCAACAAGCCCACTAAGAACATCGTTGCCAAGGTGCCCCGGCGCTGCCTGGCCCTGCGCACGGTCTCCCGGTGCGCCGGCCCGGCCGCCCGGGCCTCGGTGCACATCACCTCGATGGATGCCGCGCTCGTGCCCGGGTTCTTCCCGTCGTCGCTGGCCAGCGACTTCCCGCGGCTGGCGGTCAGCGGCCGGGCGCATGCGGTCAGCATGGTGTGGAACGACACTCGCTTCCACCCGTATGGAGACGTCCTGCTGCAAAGCTTCGGGCTGCGCTCGCTGCGGCCGGTCCAGCGCACACCGGTGGTGCTGGACACCCCGCACCACGGCGGGCTGACCTTCATGCCCGCCGTGCGCACCGCCACCGCGGGCGGGCTGCTCGATGTCACGTGGTACTCCCGGGACTCGCTCACCACCTCGAACACGACGGTGAACGCCGCGCTCGGGGTCAGCCCGCGGGCAGCCAGCACCCCCGGCTCCAACATCACCATCACCAGCGTGGCCTCCGACTGGGACCACCAGAGCTTCGACATCGTGCCCAACTTCGGCGACTACACCGACAACGCGCTGGCGGCAACGAGCAGCAAGCCCTATGTGGGCGGCACCCTGTACGTGGCCTGGAGCGACGGGCGGACCGGCGTGCCGCAGCCATTCGCGGCACACCTGCCCGCAGGCAGGTAACGGGCGCAGGCGATGAGAAGGGAGACAGCCGTGCTGCGAAGGCCGGAGCGAAGCGTACTGAGGGTGGCCGCCGTGGTGGTGGCGTGCCTGGCCGCGGGACTGTCGGGACTGTCCGGGCTGTCGGCGGCCGCGGCGGCGGGCATCGCGCCCCGCCCGGCGCGGGCGGCGGGCCTGGCGGGCCAGGAGCTCGCGGGCCTGGGCGCTGCCGCGCGCGGGCGCAGGACCGCGGGCGTGACGGGCAACCCGTTCTGCCAAGGGCTGGGCAGGCGCTACCTGGCCTCGTCGGCCGCGTGGGCGTTCTGCAAGGGCCCGCAGCCGCACGGCCCGTCCGGGCCGCATGCGCACGCCCCGGCAGCGGGCCACCCGGTGCTGGGCGCGCCGGGCAATGTGAACGCCGCCAGCCCCGCGGAGGACGTCAGCCCGGGCGGCGTGCGCGGCTACGGGCAGACCGAGACGTCGATCGCCGCGTCCGGCCGGTACGTGGTGGAGGCCTGGAACGACGCTACCGGGCACTTCTCGGCCTGCCCGTCGCCTAAGGCGCAGCACACCGGGCTGGGGTTCTCCAGCGACGGCGGCAAGACCTTCACCGACCTGAAGGGGCCCCCGGACGCGCGGTGCGCCAGGGACATCTACTGGGGGGAGCCGAGTGTCGTGGCCTACCGGGCCGGCGGCAAGACGTACTTCTACATCTCCAGCATGTTCGACCCGCGGAGCCTCTTTGGCAGGAAGTCGTTCGTGGCGCTGGCCGCCTGCCAGGTGACCGGCTCCGGCAGCCGGGCCGCCCTGCGCTGCGGCCAGCCGGTCATCGCCGCGGCGAGCAGCCAGTGCTTCAGGTTCACGTTCCAGTCCCAGCACTTGCTGAACTGCAGCTTCCTGGACAAGCCTTACCTGACGATCGACCCGGCGCACGGGCGGCTTTATGCCGCGTACACCGAGTTCCGCCTGTTCGATGCGCCCGTCAATCTGGGCGCGGGCACCGACCAGGGCGCGATCGAGGCCTCGGTCTGCGACCTGGGCACCCCGGCGGGCCGGGCGGGCCCGGCCGGCGGCACCCCGGCGGCACCGGCCTGCGAGCACGGCACCGCCCTGCGCAAGGTGGGCAAGCACAAGCGCGCCGGCAAGCCGTACCTGACCGTCCAGCAGCCGGACGACCGCACCCACTGCGTGTACGAGGGCGCCTACCCGGCGGCCGACACCGCCACCGGCAACCTGTACGTCGGCTACGAGTACAACTGGGGCACGATCTCCTTCGGCACCCCATGCCTCAACACGCCTATCCAGAACATCGTGACCAAGGTGCCCCGGCGCTGCCTGGCCCTTCGCCAGGTATCCCCGTGCGCCGGCCCGGCCGCCCGGGTCTCGGTGCCCATCACCTCCATCTCCGCGGCATTGGTGCCCGGGTACATCCCGGGCAACTTGGGGTACCAGGCCAACGACTTCCCGCGGCTGGCGGTCAGCGACCGGGCGCACGCGGTCAGCATGGTCTGGAACGACACCCGCTTCCACCCCTACGGCGACATCCTGCTGCAAAGCTTCACGCTGCGCTCGCTGCGCCCGGTCCAGCACGCGCCGGTGGTGCTCGACACCCCGCACCACGGCGGGCTGGCATTCATGCCCGCCGTGCGCACCGCCACCGCCGCCGGGCTGCTCGATGTCACGTGGTACTCCCGCGACTCGGTCACCACCTCCGGCACGACCGTGCGGGCCGCGCTCGGGGTCAGCCCCCGGGCGGCCAGCACCCCCCGCTCCAGCATCACCATCACTAACGTCGCGTCGAACTGGGACCACCAGAACTACGACTTCATCCCCGACTTCGGCGACTACACCGACAACGCGCTGACCACAACCGGCAGCAAACCCTACGTCGGCAGCACCCTCTACGTTGCCTGGACCGACGGCCGGACCGGCGTGCCGCAGCCATTCGAAGCACACATACCCGCCAGATAACCAGACAGCGAGACAACTACAAAACGGACGCCTGGCACACCCAGGCCGCCGGGCGGACACGGTGCCTCATGCGCCGCGGCCGCCCGGCCGGCGGGCAGATCCGGCGGGAACTACGGCTGCTGGCTCCGCTTCTGGGTGGCCTTCTTGCCCGTACGGGGGGCAACGAGCGAGACCAGCATGTCCGACGATGACCTGTCCTTCTTGACCTCGACCAGGCCGGGCAGCCGGGACAGCAGCACGCGGAAGCTCTTGGAGCCGTAGTTACGCTCGTCGAAGGACGGGTCCAGGGCCAGCATCTTGCTCTTCAGCCAGGACCCGGTGGCGGACGCATCGGGCGACTCCTCCATCGCCTCGACCACCAGCCGCTCCGCGTCCGCGATGTCGAACTTGGCCCCGACCTCGGCCCGGACGGCCGGGTTCACGGCGGCGACGATGGTGCCCCAGTACTTGTACTCGGAGCAGACCGCGACCAGCCGGGCGCTGGCCGACGCCTCGGTGCCGACGCCAACCACCCGCTTGCCGAACTCGCGCAGCCGCTGCACCAGCGGCGAGTAGTCGCCGTCGCCGGCCACCAGCATGAACGTGCCGACGTCGGGGTGGGTGATCAGCACCTCCATGGCATCGACCGCCATCAGGATGTCCGCGGCGTTCTTCTGCTGCGCGCCAAACCTGGTCACCTGGATCAGGGTGATCCCGTTCTGCGCCAGATTGTGCTGGTGCTTGGCGAATTCGGGCCTGGACCAGTCCGCGTACGCCCGCCGGATCGAGGCGTTCCCGTAGTCCCTGCAGAGCAGCTCAAGCGCCTTGTACGGAATCGGGTCGGCCTGCCCGGGCAGGTTCTCCCCGGCGCCGAGCGCCAGGTTCTCCAGGTCGATGAAGACCGCCACCAGGTCGCCCGCATCGGTATCGGCCGTGCCTGCCAGTGGCATCAGGCTGCCCTCCGTTCCAGGTCGCGGCCGTCCGGCCGCGAGCGCAAGGGCGCAAGGGCTTCGGCTGATCGCTGCCCGCCGGGCCGCGACGAGCGGGTGCCACGGCGGCTCCCGCGGCTACGAGGTTAGCGCGCCGCCGGGTACTGCATGCCGATCAGCGGGGCGGTGTCCGCCAGCATGAGCTCGAACATGGGCTCGGCGTCATCGAGCGCGAAGCCGAGATGACCGAACACCTCAAGGCTCAGCGTCCCGTAGAGGCGGGTCCAGCAGCGCAGGAAGATGAGCAGCAGGCCGAGCGGCAGGCCGGCCCCGAGCGCGCCGAGACCGTCCCGGTAGCGCTCCAGCTGCTCGCGCAGGCCAGGGTCGATGGCGCTGTCCGGAGGAACGGGGAACGGGTTCTTGCGCCATAGCTCAAGGATCAGCGCGAAGAAGACATTGCCGAACTGGGCGCCGCACTCCGCGGTGATCTCGTCCTTCTCCACGTTCACCCCCGGCAGCGGAGTGCCGAAGAGCAGGCCGAACTCCCGCTTGTTGCTCAATGACCAGCGCCGGAACTCCCGGCATGCCGCGATGACCTGCTCGGTCAGGTTGCCGCCGCTGGCCGCGCCCGCCGATTCGATCGCCGCCCTGAGGCCGTCCGTGAGCTCGGTGAAGATGTCGGCGATGACGTGCTTGATCAGTACCTCGTGGCTGTCGAAGTAGCGGTAGAGCGCGGGCGCGGTCATGCCCATCTGCCGGGCGATAGCCCGCAGCGACACCGCCTCGGGGCCACGGGCCACGAGGAGCCGGCGCGCGGTCTGCTTGATCTCGTCCGTCGTCGCGGCGCGCACGCGATCTCGCCGGTTTAGGGCCTGCACCATGTCGGCCTCCTGTCTTCCGGCGAACCCGCCCGTGCCGAATTTCTACCCGTTAACGGGCATGATCCGCTGGCCGCCCCGCCCTCGCGGCGCTCGGCCGGCCCGGTGCGGAACTCGCTCGATAAACGGGCTTGACGCCAGTAAACAGCGTATGCGAAGTTAACGCTAGTCGCAGTTTACGGCGTTCACCATCGTGAAGATCAGTAACATCCTAGCTACGGAGGCATCCAGATGTTCGAGACCTGGGGACGCATCATCTACCGCCGCCGGCGGCTCGTTCTCGTCCTCACCCTGATCGTGGTGGCCTTCGCCGGCGTCTGGGGAACCGGCGTGTTCGGGTCGCTGCAGTCGGCAGGCGGCTTCAACGCCCCGCACAGCCAGAGCCAGCGCGCCAGCGACCTGGCCGCGGCGGCGTTCGGCCGCGACACGGGGGATGTCGTCGTGCTGTACAAGAGCGCGACCATGACCGTGGCGGATCCCGCCTACCGCGCGGCGGTAACCAGGACTCTCGGCGCGCTGCCGCGCAGCAAGGTGGAGTCGGCCGCGACCTTCTGGTCCACCGGATCGAGACAGTTCGTCAGCGCCAGCGGCCGGGAGACCTATGCCGTGCTCGAGCTGACCGGCGGCAGTGACGCCGCCAGGATCAAGAGCTTCGACGCGATCCGGGCCAAGCTCGCCGCGCCGGGGCTGACCGAGCAGGCCGGCGGCCAGATCCCGTCTGAGGGAGCCATCAACAAGGAGGTCACCTCCGATATCGGCCGGGCCGAGGGCTTCTCGATGCCGGCCCTGCTTGTCCTGCTGCTGGTGATCTTCGGCGGCCTCGCCGCGGCAAGCCTGCCACTGGCCATCGGCGGCATCGCGATACTCGGCTCGTTCACCGCCCTGCGGCTGCTGACGCTATTCACCGCGGTCTCGATCTACTCGGTGAACATCACCACCATCCTGGGCCTGGGCCTTGCGATTGATTACGGATTGTTCATGGTCAGCCGCTTCCGTGAGGAACTCGGCCGGACGGACAGCGTCGAGGACGCCGTCGCGCGGACGGTGGCCACGGCCGGCCGGACCGTCGCGGTGTCCGGCATCACGGTCGCGGTGGCACTCGCCAGCCTGATGCTCTTCCCGATGACGTTCCTGCGCTCCATGGGCTACGGCGGGGTCGCCACCGTCGTCGTGGACATGCTGGCCGCACTGACCGCGCTGCCCGCGCTGCTCGCCCTGCTCGGGCCGAGGGTGAACGCCCTGCGCGTGCGCCCGCGGCGCCGGACGCGGGCAGCTAAGCCCGGCGTCGCCGTGCGGCCTGGTCTCGCCGTGCGGCCCGGCGGTGCTGTGCGGCCCGGCGGCGGCGTGCGGCCTGGTCTCGCCGTGCGGCCCGGCGGTGCTTTGCGCTCCGGCGGTGTCGCCGTGCGGCGCGCCAGCTCCCAGGACAGTCCCGTGCTGGCCGACGAGACCAGCGGTGCGTGGTACCGGCTGGCCCGCAGCGTCATGCGCCGCCCGGTTGTCTACGTTGTCGTGATCGTGGCCGGGCTGGCTGCCATCGGCTCGCCGTTCCTGCACATCAGCTGGGGCGGCACCGACGCACGCGTGCTGCCGGCCGGGGCCGCTCCGCGGGCGGTCACCGAGGCGCTGAACCGGGACTTCCCCGGCAACGTGACCAGCCCGGTCGAGGCCGTCGTGCAGTTCCCTGGACCGGTGTCCGGAGCGGGCCGCGGCGCCGGGCTGGCCGCCTACGTCAGCCGCCTTGAGCACATTCCCGGCGTGACCGGCGGGCAGGTGACCGGGGTACGCGGCCGGATCGCGCGGGTGGATCTGCGTTACTCGCCTGGTCCCATGACGTCGCAGGCACGGTCCATCGTCGGGCAGGTGCGGGACATCGCGCCGCCAGCCGGCGCGCGAGTCTACGTCGGCGGCACCACCGCTGAGCTCGTCGATGAGCTGTCCAGCCTCGGTGCGACGCTGCCGTGGATGGCGCTGGTCGTCGTGCTCGCCACCTTCGTGCTGCTGTTCCTGGCGTTCGGGTCGGTGGTGCTGCCGGTCAAGGCGATCGCGGCGAACGTGCTTTCACTGTCGGCCACGTTCGGGGTGGTCGTGTGGATCTTCCAGGACGGGCACCTGTCCGGGCTGCTGCAGTTCACGCCGACCGGCACGATCGACCCGACGACGCCGATCCTGATGCTGGCGATCATCTTCGGCCTGTCCATGGACTACGAGGTGTTCCTGCTGTCCCGGGTCCGGGAGCGGTACGACGTCACCGGTGACAACGTCGTGGCTGTGGCCAGCGGGCTGCAGCGGACCGGCGGGATCATCACCAGCGCGGCACTGCTGCTGGTGATCGTGATCGGCGCGTTCTCCGCCTCGGGCATCTCGTTCATCAAGCTGATGGGCGTCGGCATGATCATCGCCCTGATCGTGGACGCGACGATCGTCCGGATCCTGCTCGTGCCGGCCACGATGCGGCTGCTGGGCCGGGCCAACTGGTGGGTGCCGCGACCGCTGCGCCGCCTGTACGTGCAGTACGGGTTCCGCGAGGCCGAGACGCCCACCGCGGTGGCGACGGCCGCCGAGCCGGTGTCCGAGCCGGCCGGCGCCTGACCCCGCCGAAGGCAGGCCGGGCCCGGTGCGGCGCTCCAGGCGAAGGCATGCGGGCAGCCACTGCGAGAGCGGTTAAGATCCGTCCGGCTAGAACCGGACGGATCTTAACCGCTCTTGGTTTCGCGCCGCTTAGCGCCCGCGGGAGGCCGGCTTGCGGCGCCTGGTAGCTGGCGCCGGTCAGGACGAGATCCGG